>Ga0209415_10004815_pt1 | contig 24603 bp, 26 predicted proteins | sample PeaSoiSIISIP2007_FD_187696 | JGI IMG/M metagenome (GOLD analysis project Ga0209415, IMG submission 187696) | Peat soil microbial communities from Weissenstadt, Germany - SII-SIP-2007 (SPAdes) (version 2) | ecosystem: Environmental > Terrestrial > Soil > Wetlands > Peat | place: Germany... | reverse complement strand
ACCCGAACCCCAAACTCAGGTCAAGTGCCGGTGATGTAATGGAAAACTCGCCCGGCGACGGACGGAACTTCAGGCTAGATCGCGGGGCGGTCAGCGCCGCCACCACCACAGCAGGAGCGAGAGCACGAGCGAGACCAGCAGGCTCGTGACCAGTGGAAAGTAGAGGTCGACGCCGTCGCGCTTGATATGGATATCGCCGGGCAGTCTTCCGAGCGGCAGCTGCGAGAGCCACGGCCAGGCAATCCCCAGCAGCAGAAAAACCAGTCCGATGCCGATGAGCAAGCGATTCATGTCGACCGCCACTGCACCCGGGCAGGCTGCGCCGGCGGCGGGGAGCCGCCGCACAGTGCCTGTGTGCCACTGATGCTACTCCCGGCTGCCGGCGCTAGAGAAAGCGGTACAGGGCGTAGTAGAACTCGCTCACGGGGCTGGCCAACAGGCGCCGGCGCATGCCCTCGAAGAGCCGCGAGCGGTCCAGCCGTCGCGTGTAGGGGCCGATCTGCGAGGCGGCCCCCAGCACCGGGTCCTCGACCACGACGGCCGGCTGCAGCACGCCGATGCGCGGGCGCGCCCGGCCGCCGCGGCCGCCCATAAAATGGTCAATCGGCAAGCCGATGCGCCGCGGCGCCGCGGCAAAGAAACGCTCGACGTAGCTGCGCGTGACGGTGTAGCCCCAGGTGTTGTAGATCACGCCGACGGGCTGGTGCACGAGCAGGCCACCGAGCTCGGTCCGGCGCCGCTGCGAGACGTTGCGCGAAGAGGTCCCCAGGTAGACGAGGTCAAAATGCCGCTCCAGCGGCGGGCTCCCGTGCGGGCGCCCGGACAAGACCTCGACGGCCTGGGAAAAGCCCGGCAGCAGGCTCAGGTCGTCCTCGATGACCGTGCACGCAGAGTGCCCGGACTGGCCCAGCAGGCGCTGCCACGCGCTCAGGTGCGAGAGCCAGCAACCGATCTCGGCATTGCTCAGCGTCTTGCGGTCAAAGAAAAGGCCCGGGAACCGAGCCTTGATCTGGGCATCGACCTGCGCGGCGCGCACGCACCGCAGATCCACGCCCACGCGGTCGAATGCAAGGCCGCATTCGTCGAGCTGGAGCGCCATCGCTTGGCGCCGTCCGACGGCCGAATCCAGGTTGATGAGCACCAGCATGAGCGGGCGAATAGTGGCCAAGCGGCGTTACGGCGCGGTGACATCACTGATACCCATGGTCATGTGTATGTTACTTTTGCCCCTTTGCCAAATAGCCGCCTAGGTGCGCAAGCGTCCGCGCCGATCCGATCCCTCCCCATGAATGCCGATCGCCATTCCCAGATCGTCATCGTTCAGCGGCGCCTGACGCACTACCGAGTGCCGCTGTTCGAGTCCTTGCGCATGCTGCTGCAGGCGGATGGAGTGACCCTGCGCCTGCTGCACGGGGATCCGAGCGCCGCGGAAGCGAGCCGCAGCGACGAGGGCCGCGTTACCTGGGCCGAGCACCTGCGCACGCGCTACTGGGCTGACGAACGCATCTGCTGGCAGCCCTTTGGCTCCCAGGCCGCCATGGCCGACCTCGTGATCCTGCCCGAGGATGCTCGTCTCTTGTACAACCTGTGGGCCCTGGCGCGGCGACGTCCACGGCACCTTGCCATGTGGGGCGACGGGGCGAGCCTGCAGCCGGCCAAAACCGACGGCCGGCGCGAGCGCTGGCAGCGTTCGCTGGAGCGCCGGGCGATCTGGTGGTTTACCAACACCGATCCGGGCGCAGAGCGGGTACGGCGCCAGGGATTTGCGCGCGACCAGATCACCAACGTGGAAAACACCACCGACACCCGCGCTCTGGCGCAAGACTGCCAGTCCGTCACCTCTGCGGAACTGGCGGACGCGCGCCGGCTGCTGGGCTTGCAGGGCGCGCGCATTGGCCTGTTCCTGGGTTCGCTGTACGAAGACAAGAGGATTCCCTTTCTGCTCGAGGCCGCCGAACTGGTCGTGCAGCGCGAGCCATCCTTCCGGCTGCTCGTCGTGGGCGACGGACCGCAGCGGCACCTGGTCGAGCAGGCGGCGCGGTCGCGCCCCTGGCTGCGGTACGCGGGCATGCACAAGGGTCGCGACAAAAGCATTGCCCTGCGCCTGGCCGACTTGATGCTCCTGCCGGGCGCGGTTGGGCTAGCTATCCTCGACGGCTTCACGGCCGGCCTGCCCCTGCTCACCACCGACTGCGGGGTCCATGGACCTGAGATCGCATACTTGCATTCCGGCGAGAACGGCATCAAGACCGAGAACTCGGCCCTGGCCTATTCCCGCGCAGTGGTCGCGCTGCTCGGCTACGAGGCCGAGCGCCGGCGCCTGGGCGTCAACGCGCAGTACGTGGCTGCGCACTTCACGATCGACAACATGGCCCAGCGGATGCGCCGGGGAATAAACGCCGCCCTGCAGATGCGGATCTGAAGGACGGTAGCGCGCTCTAGAACTGGCCCTGCAGGCCGAGGCTGACGACGGTATCGGTGTAGCTCCACTCGGCAATGGTCGAATCGCGGTGTTCCCGGGCCAGCACGAACGTGACCTTGATCCAACGCCGCGGATTCCAGAGCACGTTGAGCCCCGCGTTGTGCGAGTTGTCGAGGCGGGTGGTACCGGGCGGTAGCCCGGAGACCGTGGCGTAGACATTGGTGAAGTAGTTGCGCTGCGTCCATTCGGCGTACGCATCGAATTCGAGCTTGGCGCTCGCTTGGTAGGCGGGCGTGAGCCGGGACGTCTTGGTGACCGCTGAAAGGTAGCTGTTGTCGCCGGCGGCCCCCGTCTGGCGCAGGCCGTAGATCGACAGCTTGCTCGCCCCGGTGATCTGCCAGATGTAGGTCAAGTCGTAGGTGGGTCCCGAGTAGTCGCGGTTTAACTCCGTGAGCTGCAGGGTAGTCGGATCGACGTACGACACCATGTCGTTGCGGTGCTGTACGAACCCGGCCCGGCCCAGCAGACGGCTGGCGCCGCTGAAGGTCCAGTCGATTCGCAGGTCCACGCCGTGATCGTCGTAGCCCGGACTCACATAACTCGCTGGCGAACCGTTGGGGTAGACGCCGTGCACGGTCCGAAGCAGCAGGTCGACATGATTGCCGGTGCTTGGCTGGAACCGGATACCGCCGTTGACCTCCGTCGAATTGAAATCCTGGGTCTGAAAGGATGGTTCCGAATTCTTCGACTGGGTGCCGTTGCCACCCAGCACGCCACGCCAGTCTACCGACAGCGGGAAATCGACGAGGGCGTTGATCGAGTTGTTCGTGATGACGTCGCGCAGCGTGCTGTTGATGTCGGCAAAATGCGCGAGCTGCGCGGTGCGAGCCAGGTCGACTGACACGTCGACGTTGTAGGGCAGGTTCGATCGCACATCGGCACGTATTGCCTGCTGGGTAAAGTCGTACTGGGTCAGCTGCTCGTAGAGCACCCGACCGATCGATGCCGACGCCCAGACGTCCTCGCGACCGTAGATCTGGTGAAACACGCCCAGGAGGCTGGTCGTGTACGAGGTGTCGGAAAGGATAGGGGTGCCGGCCGGTGGGCCCGAAGAGCGCGTGACATTGCTGTCGTGGAGCACCGTCTCGCCGGGCCCCAGGGAAAACCCCAACGGCACGTCCTGGGCCTGCGCCGCGCAGCAGGTGGCCAGAGCGAACAGCAGCGGGGCCAGGCAGCGCCCAAGGACAAGACCCCTGCCCCGGTGTCTAGCGCCCGGCCGACCGCGGTACTTCGCCGGAAGGATTGGGCCCGCCGAACGCCGCAAAGCAGGATCGCACCAATTGGCCAAGGGGCAATGGGGCAGCAAGGAACCTCCGTGCGCACGGCCACGGAAGGCGCTGCGCCGAAATCATCGTATGGGACACGTCCTGGCGAAGCGCGGCATAAAACCCAAAGGCTTCGAAAGGGCGACGGCAATAATAGTGCCCTCGTCGGTAACACGGTTGTCACGGCCGCCGAACCAGCTTCGTGCCGCGCGCCCGTCCCGGAGCGCCTGCGCGGCGGAGGTTGCCGGGCGCGTTATGCTCCCGAACCGGGCGCAGGCAAACCGGGCGCACGCGAATCCGCAAGCAAACGAGTACGTAAATGAGCATGCATACCCATGGGCTGGGGCCCAATTCCCCGCTGCCGACCGAGATCACGGTGCACTCGGCCTCGCGGGTGTTCGAGATCGCGTTCAACGACGGTCGGCGCTTTCGCTTCCCCTTCGAATTCCTGCGTGTGTTTTCCCCCTCGGCCGAGGTCCGCGGTCATGGACCGGGCCAGGAGAGGCTGCAGGTAGGCAAGCGCGACGTGACGATCCAGTCGGTCGACACCGTCGGCCACTATGCGGTGCAGCCGATCTTCTCCGATGGGCACGACACCGGGCTGTACTCCTGGGATTATCTCTACGAGCTGGGCATCAACCAGGACGCGATGTGGGCCGATTACCTGCAGCGCGTGGAGGCGGCCGGGGCCTCGCGCGACAGCGCCGGGCCCAATGCCGGTGCTGCGGGCGCTGCGCCTTGCGGGGCCGGCGGAATAAAGGAGGTCAAGCGCCATGGCTGAGCCGGGCAAGACGCACTTTGGCTTCACCGAGGTCGCCGAGCCGGAAAAAGCGCAGCGCGTGGCCGGCGTGTTCCGCTCGGTGGCGCCGCGCTACGACCTCATGAACGACGTGCTCTCGGGTGGACTGCACCGGCTGTGGAAGGCCTTTGCGGTCGCCCAGGCCCAGGTGCGCCCGGGCATGCGCGTGCTCGACGTGGCCGGCGGCACGGGCGACCTGGCGCGCGCCTTTGCCCGCCAGGTGGGCCCGGGCGGCCAGGTGGTGCTCACCGACATCAACGCGGCGATGCTCACCGAGGGCCGCGACCGGCTGCTCGACGCCGGGCTCACCATCGCCGCCGTGCAGTGCGATGCTGAGCAGCTGCCTTTTGCCGACCGCACTTTCGACCGCGTCATGGTTTCCTTCGGCCTGCGCAACATGACGCATAAGGACCGTGCCCTGGAAGAGATGGGGCGTGTGCTGCGCCCCGGCGGCGAGCTGCTGGTGCTGGAGTTTTCCCGCGTCTGGGCGCCGCTGGCGCGGCTCTACGATGCCTACTCGATGAACGTCATGCCCTGGCTGGGCGAGCGCATCGCGGGAGATGGCGCCAGCTACCGTTACCTCGCCGAGTCCATCCGCATGCACCCCTCGCAGCCCGAGCTTGCCAAGATGATGGAGGACGCGGGCCTGGCGCACGTGCGCTGGCTCAATTTCGCGGCCGGCATCTGCGCCCTGCACACCGGCGTGCGCCTGTAGCGCAATTCTCTACCCTTCGCCACACCCTCGAGGAGACAGCGCGTGCTCGATCGCTTTGCCACCGAATCCATGCTTGCCTGGTACAACCGGCTGCTCGCCCGCGAGGAGTGGGCGCGCGCCGCCCTGGCTCCCTATGCCGGGCGCACCGCCCGCATCGAGACGGGCCTGTCGACAGTGTTCCTGGCCGTGACGCCGGCCGGTACCCTCGAGGCGGGCGCGGGCACGCCTAGCGTCACGATCACGCTCGATCCGCAGACCATCGTCGGCTCGCTGTTCGATCCGGCCGCGGCGCTGCGCAAGCTGCGCATGGACGGCGACGTGGCCTTTGCCCAAGTGCTCACCGACGTGCTGCAAAAGCTGCGGCCCGATCCAGCCGAGGAGCTCTCGCGCTTCATCGGCGATGCGCCGGCCGAGCGCATCGTGCGCACCATCGGCGCGGCGATGGACGCGATGCGCGACGCGGCGCAACGCGTCGCGCGCCAGGGCGCCGACTACCTCGTGGCCGAGAACCCGGTGCTGCTGGGCCGGCAGGAGTGGGAGCAGTTCGGCAGCGAGCTGGCCACGCTGCAGGGCCGGCTCGACCGCCTGGAGCAGCGCGTCAAGGCCTGCACGCCGGCATCCGGCGTGCCCCGCGCCTGATTCATGCGGCGCCTGCTGCGATTGCTGCGCATCGCCCTGGTGGGCTTTCGCTACGGGCTCGACCAGATCGCGTTCGCCAACCTCAAGCACCCGTTTCTCGTTCGACTGGCGCGCCTGGCCGCCCTGGGGCGCACCTTCGAGAGCCCGCGCGCGGAGCGCCTGCGCCTGGCGCTCGAGAGCCTGGGGCCGATCTTCGTCAAGTTCGGCCAGGTGCTCTCGACGCGCCGCGACCTGCTGCCGCCCGATTTTGCCGATGAGCTGGCCAAGCTGCAGGACCGCGTCCCGCCGTTTGACCCGGACCTAGCGGTGCGCGAGATCGAGCGCGGGCTCGGGCGCCCGATCGGCGAGCTGTTCTCGCACTTTGAGCGCGAACCCGTGGCCAGCGCCTCGATTGCGCAGGTGCACTTTGCCGTGTTGGCCGGCACGCCGGCCGGTGAAAAAACCTCGGCCGCGCTGCCGCTTGCGTCCTCCGGGACGCTCGCCGGGCGTCCGGCGGCGGTCAAGGTGCTGCGCCCGGGCATGCGTGCCGCGATCGATCGCGACCTGGCGCTGCTCGAGGTGGCTGCGGTGCTGGTCGAGCGCATCTGGCGCGACGGCAAGCGGCTGCGCCCGCGCGAGGTGGTCGAGGAATTCCGCCGAATCCTGCACGACGAGCTCGACCTCATGCGCGAGGCGGCCAACGCCTCGCAGCTGCGGCGCAATTTCGAGGGTTCGAGCCTGCTGCGCGTGCCCGAGATGTTCTGGGACTACTGCTGCGAGAACGTCCTGGTGATGGAGCGCATGGGCGGCGTGCCGGTGAGCCGCATCGACGAGCTGCGCCGCGCGGGCGTGGACCTGAAGAAGCTCTCGCGCGACGGTGTCGAGATCTTCTTCACCCAGGTATTTCGCGACGGCTTCTTCCATGCCGACATGCACCCGGGCAACATCGCGGTCGGGGTCGAGGGCACCGACCTGGGCCGCTACATCGCGCTCGACTTCGGCATTGTGGGCACCCTCACCGACACCGATCGCGACTACCTGGCACGCAACTTCCTGGCCTTCTTCCAGCGCGACTACCGCCGCGTGGCGCAGACCCACATCGAGTCGGGCTGGGTACCGCGCGGCACGCGGGTCGACGAGCTCGAGAGCGCGATCCGTGCGGTGTGCGAGCCGATCTTCGACCGGCCGCTCAAGGACATTTCCTTCGGCCAGGTGCTGATGCGCCTGTTCGCCACTTCGCGGCGCTTCAACGTCGAGATCCAACCCCAGCTCGTGCTGCTGCAAAAGACCCTGCTCAACATCGAGGGCCTGGGCCGGGAGCTCGATCCCGATCTGGACCTGTGGCGCACGGCCAAGCCCTATCTCGAGCAGTGGATGCGGCACCAGGTGGGCTGGGGCGGCTTCAAGGATCGCATGAAGACCGAGGCGATCCCCTGGAGCCAGTTCCTGCCGCGCCTGCCGCGCCTGGTGCACGATGCACTGGCGCGCGAGAACGTCGATGCGTCCGTCCTGGCCGAGCTCCAGCGCCTGCGGCGCGCGCAGGAGCACAATACGCAGCTCCTCGGCGCGGCGGCGTTTGCCCTGGGCGCGCTGGCGCTGATGGCGGCGTGGTACCTCGCCGGCCTGCCCTTGCCTTGAACAATTTGCGCGCGATAATGAGCCAATGAACATCGTGATTCTTGCCGCTGGGCAGGGCAAGCGCATGAGCTCGGCCTTGCCCAAGGTGCTGCAGCCCCTCGCGGGCCGCCCGCTGCTCGCGCACGTCATCGACACGGCGCGCGCCACCGCGCGCCAGTGCCGGAGTGCGGCCCGCATCGTGGTCGTGGTCGGCCACGGCGCCGACGCCGTGCGCGCGGCCTTCGCTGGGCACACGGACCTGCACTTCGTCGAGCAGCAGCCGCAGTTGGGCACGGGTCACGCGGTGCTGCAGGCCGTGCCCTGGCTGCGCGAGGACGTGGCGACCCTGGTGCTCTATGGCGACGTGCCACTGGTGCGCAGCCAGTCGCTGGTTGCTCTGGTGGAGGCGGCCGTCGGCCACCTGGGTGTGCTCACGGTGCGCTTGGCCAACCCCAGCGGCTATGGACGCATCCTGCGCGATGCCTCGGGCCACGTACAGGGCATCGTCGAGGAGCGCGATGCCGACGCCGCGCAGCGCCGGATCGACGAGGTCAACACGGGCATCCTGGTGGCGCCGACGCAGCGCCTCAAGCACTGGCTCGCCGGCCTGTCCAACGCGAATGCGCAGGGCGAGTACTACCTCACCGACGTGGTCGAGGCGGCGCGCGTCGAGGGCATGAGCGTCACCGCCAGCGTGGCGGCCGACGCCGATGAGTCCCTGGGCGTCAACAGCAAGGCGCAGCTCGCGCACTTGGAGCGCATCGTCCAGCGGCGCAGCGCCGAGGTGCTGCTCGAGGCCGGGGCGACGCTGGCCGATCCGGCGCGCATCGAGGTGCGCGGCGAACTCGCGGTCGGGGCCGACGTGTTCATCGACGTGGGCTGCGTGTTCGAGGGAACGGTGGCCCTGGGCGATGGCGTGCGCATCGGGCCGCACTGCGTGCTGCGCAATTCGGTGGTCGGCGCAGGCAGCGCGCTGCAGGCGTTTTCGCATCTCGACGGCGCGCAGGTCGGCGCCGGGGTGCAGATCGGACCCTTCGCGCGCCTGCGTCCGGGCGCGCAGCTCGACGACGAGGTGCACATCGGCAACTTCGTCGAGATCAAGGCCAGCCACCTGGAGCGCGGCGCCAAGGCCAATCATCTGGCCTATGTCGGCGACGCCCACGTGGGCGCGCGCTCCAATATCGGCGCGGGCACCATATTTGCCAACTACGACGGCGCCAACAAGCATCGCACCGAGGTCGGCGAGAACGTGCACGTGGGCAGCAACGCGGTGCTGGTGGCCCCGGTGCGCGTCGGTGCCGGTGCCACGATCGGCGCCGGCTCCACCGTCAGCCGCGAGGTGCCCGCGGCCAAGCTCACCGTGGCGCGCGCGCGCCAGGTCACCATCGAAGGCTGGCAGCGGCCCACCAAGAAGCGCTAAGGACTGGGCGCTAGCGCCGTTGCGGCCGGTCGCCAGTGTCAGGGGCGCTCGGCGAACGCCTCGTCGAGCACGTGCGCCAGCCGCGCCCCGGCCAGCGCGAGGCGATCCTCGACGATCTGCTTGCCGCGCGTCACGTAGGCGCGCGAGAGGTTGACCACGGGCAAGGCATCCGCCTCGGCCGGCGCATCGCAGCCGATACCCTCGATGTTCAGGGCGAAGCTGCGCGCGATCTCGTTGGACTCGGCGGCCCACTGCCCGGGCGAGGCGGCCACGAGCGCGGGGTCCTGCGCGCGCGCGAGCTCGAGCAGGCGCTGCAGCGACGCGGCCGGAATCTGGCCGGCGTGCGGGTGCAGGGCCAGGGTCACGAGGCGCGTGTCCCAGAAGGCGTGCAGGGACTCCTCGTGCTCGTGGCCCGATGCCGGTGTGCTCGGGCGCTGGCGCGAGCGCCCGTAGGGCGCCACGAGGATCTTGTTGCCGCCCTGGGCCAGATCGGCCGCATGCAGCGGCTGGTGCAGGTCGGCGGTAAGGTGCACCACCCACTTGAGCGCTTCGTTGCGCTCGGTGCGCGAGCGGCGCGCATCGGCGAGCAGCGCGAGCTGCTCCGCTTCTTTGGCACTGGCGCACTCCCCGCGCGCGCACCACGAAGATGGGCTGCCCGCGCGCTCGCAGACCGGCATATCGTCGTAGTGCCAGCGTGGGTGATCGGCCGGCCCGCGGCGGATTTCGTCGGCCCAGTTGGCCACCTCGGCCAGCGTGTGGCGCCTCGAGGGCCGCCCGTCGCGGTCGCGGTCGTCGGCCAACAGCCCGGCAACCGCCGCCTGCGCCGCCGGGCTGAGCAGCTCATCGGCGATCGCGCCGACGGCGCGGTGGCCGACCGGGCCCCAGGCCGCTGCTGGGGTCACGGCCAGTGCCAGCAGCAGGAGCGCGGACGTCGCGAGCGCTTTTCGCAGTTGCGGGGTATTCATCGGGATCGGGCCGGCGCTCTTGGGAATTTCGCATTATGCGTGGCGTCCCCGGCGGACCGCCTGACCTTGCCAAGGCGCGCTGGCAGCACGACGCGCGTGGCCCCGTCCTTGGGGCGGCAAGGCGCCTGCGTTATCGTCGCGCATGCGCATCGGCGTCGACCTGGGGGGCAGCAAGATCGAGATCGCGGTCCTGGACGGGACGGGTGCGATCGCCTACCGCTCGCGCGTTGCCACGCCGGCGGGCGACTACGCCGCGACGCTGGGCGCGGTTGCGGCCCTGGTGCGGGAGGCCGAGCGCCGGCACGGTCGCGCCCGGGCAATCGGCGTCGGCACGCCGGGATCGATTTCGCGCGCCACCGGCTGCATCAAGAACTCCAACTCGGTGTGCCTCAACGGCCGCAACCTGCGCGACGACCTGCAGGCGCTGCTCGCGCGCCCCGTGCGCCTGGCCAACGACGCCAACTGCTTTGCGCTCTCCGAAGCGATCGACGGGGCCGGGGCGGGCAGCGCAATCGTCTTTGGCGTGATCTTAGGCACGGGCGTGGGCGGCGGCCTGGTGGTCGACGGGCGCATGGTCGACGGCCCCAACGGCATCACCGGCGAATGGGGGCACAACCCGCTGCTGCCCGAGGTGGGGCGCGCGATCGACGCGATCGGCGCGCCGCGCCAGTGTTACTGCGGCCGCGTTGACTGCGTCGAGACCCATCTCTCGGGCCCGGCGCTCGCGGCCGACCACGCGCGCGCCACCGGGACTGAAGGTGGCGCGCAGATCACGGCCCAGCAGATCGCGCAGCGGGCGCGTGCCGGGGATGCGGCCTGCCTCCAGACGCTCGAGCGCTATGCGCAGACCCTGGCCCAGGCGCTGGCCGTGGTGATCAACATCGTCGACCCGGACGTGATCGTCCTGGGCGGCGGGATCTCCAACATCGAACGCCTCTACGAGCGGGTCCCGGCGCACTGGGGCAAGTGGGTGTTCTCCGACCAGGTGCAGACCCGCCTGGTACGCAACCGGCACGGCGACTCCTCGGGCGTGCGTGGCGCCGCCTGGCTCGCGCCTTAACCCGTCGCGGGTTCGCCGGGGTCGCCCGCGGGATCGTCCGCGGGTTGCTCGACCTGGGTGCTCGGGTAGGGATTGAACAGGGCGTCGACCAGCTCGTGCAGCACGCCGCGCACCTGCGCCTCACTGCAGCCGATCAGCAGGGCGTCCTCGAAGGCGTCCTGCGCCATTTGCTGCAGCTCGACGTAGTTCTCGTTGAGTACCTTGATCTTTTCCAGGCACGACACGGGAGCGCCATCATCCTGGCGCCAGACCGGTGGCGTTCCTTTGGTATTCATATGCGCGCATTATGCCAAGGGGGTCTGCGGTAGACTGGGTATCCTTTGTTGCGTTGCGGGCATGCCCCGCTCGTATCCGACGGGCCAAATGCGTCGAATCCTCTCCACCCTGCTGCTTGCCCTGCTGGTCGTTGGCGCCCAGCAGGCCGCGCTCGTCCACGAGATCGGTCACGGCGTCGGCCACGGTGGCGGCATCGCGGGCAGCAGCAGCGCTGCGGCCGCTGCCGACAATGCCGCCGGCGCGCAGGCTGCCCGAGCCGCGGATTCCGGGACCACCGAGCGCGGCTCCTACTGCGACAAGTGCTTCCAGTTCGCGCACGTCTGCGGCGCCGGTTTCTCCGCAAGCGCGGTGCTCGCCTTGCTCGCCGCGGGCGCGCAGTTGGCGCACGGCCGTCAGATCGCCGATCTGGCCGCCGACGCTCCCCAATCCAGAAGCCGGGGTCCCCCCATCGTCCTCTGAACCCAGACTGCCCCGCTGCATTGGCCCCTCGTGGCGCAAGACGGCGGTCCGCATTCCTGCTTTCGGAGGACCTTCATGCCCTGCCCGGCCTCACGCGGACTCGCCGCCTTGTTTTGGCTGCTTCCCACCGCGCTGCTAGCGCAGCAGACCCTGCCCGATACGCCGGCGCCCGAGAGCGCCGAGCCATCAAGCGCCGCGCCGCCGATTGCGGCTCCTCCGGTGTCCGATGCCCCGCCCGAGGGACCGGCCCCGACATCGCCCGCCCAGCCGCCACCCGCGGCCGCGCGCGCGCCGGTGGCCGACTCCGGCACCGTCCTGGAGCCCATCGAGGTCGTGTCGCGGCGCCTGAACGAGGCGCGCACCGGGATCCAAACGCAGACCGGGGCCTCGGTGTACACGATCGACGCCGCGGCCATCGCCGCCATGCCCAGCGGCGACAACAGCCAGCTCAACCAGGTGGTGCTGCAGGCCCCGGAAGTAGCGCAGGACTCCTTCGGCCAGTTCCACGTCCGCGGCGAGCACAATGGCCTGCAGTACCGGCTCAACGGCATCATCCTGCCCGAGGGCATCAGCGTCTTCGGCCAGTCGCTCGATCCGCGCCTGATCTCCTCGATGCAGCTCATCACGGGCGCGCTGCCGGCCGAGTACGGCCTGCGCACCGCCGGCATCATCGACCTCACCACCAAGAGCGGCGCGCTCGAGCCCGGCGGCGCGGTGTCGATCTACGGCGGCAGCCACGGCACCATCGAGCCCAGCATCAACTACGGTGGGGCGTCGGGGCGCTTTCACTACTTCTACTCCGGCGACGCGCTGGTCAACGACCTGGGCATCGAGTCGCCCGATGGCAGCTCGACGCCGCTGCACGACCGCACCAGGCAGTACCACGGCTTTGGCTACCTCGAGGACGTCATCGACTCGGGCAACCGCGCCAGCCTGATCCTTAGTGCCTCGGCCGGCGGGTTCCAGATTCCCAACCTGCGCGACGCGCAGCCATCGCTGGGTCTGATCGTCAACGGTCAATCGAGCTACTCGAGTGCGGCGCTCAACGAGAACCAGCGCGAGCAGACGCAGTTCGCCATCTTGAGCTGGCAGCACTCGCACGATCCGCTGGACTGGCAAAGCTCGGTCACCGCACGCAACTCCACGCTGCAGTTCACCCCCGATCCGCTCGGAGACCTGCTGTTCAATGGCATCGCGCAAAGCGCCTACAAACGCAATGTCGCCTACGACTGGCAGACCGACGCGGCCTACCGGCTGAGCGACACCCACACGCTGCGGGCCGGGTGGTTCGTCCAGGTTGACACCTCGACCAGCCTCACCGGTTCGCTGGTGCTGCCCACGGACGGCAATGGGGTGCAGACCAGCCAGACGCCGCAGACGATCGTCGACAACGGCAGCAAGACCGAGCATATCGAGAGCCTGTACCTGCAGGACGAGTGGAAGTGGACCCCGACCTTCACCGTCAACTACGGACTGCGCTTGGACACTTTTACCGCCTACACCAGCGCCACCCAGGCGAGTCCGCGGTTGAACATGGTTTGGAAGGCGCTGCCCGAGACGACCGTGCACGCCGGCTACGCCCGCTACCTTTCGCCCCCGCCGTTCGAGCTCGTCGGCTCCGAAACGGTAGCCAAGTTCCTCAATACGACCGCGGCCCCGCAGGTGACCCTGGACACCACGCCCTACGCCGAGCGCGCCAACTACACGGACGTGGGCGTGCTGCAGAACGTCACCCAGCGGCTCACCGTCGGCCTCGACAGCTACTTCAAGCTGTCGACCAACCTGATCGACGAGGGGCAGTTCGGCGCACCGATCATCCTCACGCCGTTCAACTACCAATCAGGGCGCCAGTGGGGCGTGGAGGCAACCGCCAATTACAGCGGCGATGCGCTCGCGGCCTACGCCAATTTGGCGTGGCAGACCGCGATGGGCCGGGATATCAACTCGGCGCAGTTCAACTTCTCGGCCGCGGACCTGGCCTACATCGCCGACAACTACATCCACCTGGACCACGAGCAAAAGGTCACGGCGTCGGCCGGAGCCTCCTACAAGCTGGGCGACACGCGCCTGAGCACCGACGCGCTGCTCGGCTCGGGCTTGCGCGCCAACCTGGTGCTGCCCGACGGCTCGTCGATTCCCAACGGCACGCGCCTGCCGTACTACACGCAGGTCAACGCCGGCGTCAGCCACGTCTATCACCTTGCCGGTGACGGAACGCTGACGGCACGCTTCGACATCATCAACATCTTCGACCGCGAGTACGAGATCCGCAACGGCACGGGCGTGGGCGTCGGTGCACCGCAGTTCGGCCCGCGGCGCGGCTTCTTCGTCGGAGTGTCCAAGTCGCTCTAGCCGCGCCGGCGCCGGTCGAGGTGCCCGCGAGGCGCGCGCGACCCTTGCGCAACGAGGGTTGCGCCGGCGTATGCTTTGCGCCCCACGGCAGTATCGATCTATCACCTCGGAAAAAGGGAGTCGAAACATGGCCACAGCATTCGAAACGCACGGCGCATTTAGTTGGACCGAGCTCATCACGAACGATGTGCCCGCCGCACGCAAGTTCTATGGCGCACTGCTTGGCTGGAAATTCAAGGAGATGGAAGGCTCGACCATGGCCTACGGGGTCATTAGCGCGGGCGAGCAGGACATCGGCGGCATCATGGCCACGCCGCCCGAGGCCAAGGGCATGCCCCCGGCCTGGGGCACCTACGTCACCGTCAAGAACGTCGACGAGGCCGCGGGCAAGGTCGCCGGGCTGGGCGGCAAGGTGATCGTTGCGCCCCATGACATCCCGCAGGTCGGACGCTTCGCGGTCATCCAGGATCCGCAGGGCGCAACGCTCTCCCTCATCACGTACCTGGCACGGGGCTAGCCAGAAGCAAGATCGGCCGGCCGCCGCGCGGTCGGCCGCGCGGCGGGCGCCTGTCGCTAGACGGCGCGCGCGCCCTGCAGGGCCTGCGCCAGGTCGGCGCGCAGGTCGTCGAGCTCTTCGATGCCGACCGACAGGCGGATCAGGCCGTCGGCGATCCCCATCTCGGCCCGGCGCTCGGCGCCCATCTCGTAGAAGATGGTCGCTGCCACCGGAATTGCCAGCGTGCGGTTGTCCGCCAGATGGCTCGACAGGATCACCACGCGCAGCGCGTCGAGGAAGGAAAAGTGGTCGATGTCGGGGCGCAGTTCAAAGCTCAGCAAGGCGCCAAAGCCGCCAAATAGCTGGCGGGCGCGCTCGTGCTGCTCGTGGCTCGCCAGCCCCGGGTAGTAGACGCGCTGGACCTGGGGCTGCTCCTCGAGCCACCGCGCCAGTGCCATGGCGTTGGCGCCGGAGCGCTCCATGCGCAGCGCCAAGGTTTCCGCGCCCACGGCGATGCGGTGGGCGTCCTCCGCGCGCAAGGTTGCGCCCAGGTCGCGCAGCCCCTTCTTGCGGATCTGCTGCAGCCCCCAGCTGGCCGGATCGCCCTTGCGGTACGCGGCCAGGATGTTCGGAAACTTTGTCCAGTCGAAGCGCCCGGTGTCGCAGACCGCCCCGCCCATGGCGTTGCCGTGCCCGCCGATGGCCTTGCTCAGGGAGTGGACCACCAGGGCCGCGCCCACGTCGCGCGGCCGAAACAGCACGGGCGTGGTGAGCGTGTTGTCGACGACGTACAGCAGGCTGCGCTGCGCGCACAGCGCGCCGATGTCGGGCAGGTCGGCGACCTGGGTGCGCGGGTTGGCAATGGTCTCGACGAACACCATGCGCGTGTTGGGCTGCAGGGCCTCTTGCACCGCGCCGGCGTCGGTCGCGTCGACGAAGCTCACGGCGATGCCCAGCCCCTGCAGCGTCTGCAGCAGGCTGTTGGTGTTGCCGAACAAAAACCGGCTGCTGACGACGTGGTCGCCGGCGCGCAGCAGCGCAACGAAGACCGCCGCCACCGCCGCCATGCCCGTGCTAAAGCACGCCGTTGCCCGCGCCTCCTCGAGCAGCGAGATCTTGGCTTCGAGGGCGGCGCTGGTCGGATTGCCCTGGCGTCCGTAGAGAAAGCCCGGCTTGTCCCCCTGGAAAACCGCCGCCAGTTCGCGCGCCGTGGAATAGCGGAAGGCCACCCCGGTGTGCATGGGTTTGTGCGCGGCGCCGTGCTCGACCCCGCCGAAGCGGTCGGCATGCAGAATGCGAGTGGTCAAGCCGTGCGTCATGATTGCGGAGGACAGCGTTGCGGTAGCGCAATTGTATGCGCCCGCATGGCGCCCCGGCGATCGTGGCCGCGGCTGCGGCGGGCCTCACATCACGGTGAGCATCGCCGGACTGCTGGTCTTCATGCCGTAGGCGTTGCTGACCTGCACTGCAAAGCTGGCGCCGTTATCGGCCGTGGTCGTCATGGCAATCGTGTAACTGGCCATCGTCGCCCCCGCAATGGCTACGCCGTTTTCCAGCCATTGGAAGGAAAGGGGCGCGTAGCCTGTGGCTGCCACGGAAAAGGTGGCGCGACTGCCGGCCGATACGGAGATGCTCTGGGGCTCCATGGTGATGACCGGCGGGTTCTGTGCCATGGCGTTCATCGACCCGCCCCCGCCGTAGCCGCCCCCGCCGCAGGCGCTGAGCAGCAGCAGCCAGGCGCCCAGGGCCAGCGGCAAGGCGCGGGCGAAATTGCGTTGCGTTAGCCGGCTTGGGTTGCGGATCATCTTGGTCCTCCGTCTTTGGGTCGCGCAGCTATGGCCGCGTACTTGCGCGAACGCACCTGGCGGCCGATTGCCCGAGCATGTGGGTCGCGGCAGGCGCGCCGGGCATGACCGTAACAGCATCTGCGGCGGTGTATTCCCGGCCAGCGCGTTTTGGTTCAAGGGCCCGCTGCTCAGAACGAGCCCGTGACCGACACGACCCAGGTTCCGCTGCTTTGGTTGTCGCCGACGGGGTAGGCGGGGCTGTCGCCGCTGCTGGCGACCCGGCTCAATTGCAGCCGCAAGGCGCGCCAGGAAAGTTCCACCCCGGCGCGCGCATCACCATGGGCATGCCCGCTGCCCGTCGGACCGGACGCCAGCCACAGCACGCCGGCATGGCCGACGAGCTTGATGTTCTGGGCCACCGGATGCGATCCATTGAACTCGGCATAGACGGTGTGCGCGTCCTGGCCAAAGTAGTTGGGGGCGAAGTACAGGCGAGCGGCCAGCTCCTCGGTGGCCAGGCCGGCGTGCAGCTCCAGGTAGTCATAGTCGTTGTTGCCCGGAAGGCTCGAATAGCTGGCACCGGCATCGAGGCTCCAGCCTTCGCGCAGGCGCCGGGAGTATCCGGCGTAGACCAGTGCCTGGGCGCGCGTCGGCGAGTAGGAGTCAAAGCGCACGGTGGAAGCAAAGACGCCTGCATACCAGTCGCGGTTGGGGTCATCGCTGGGCCGGTCCAAACCCACGTCGAGCTGGGCGGCGGCCCGGTCGTTGCTCAGCGATATGCCGCGGAACCGGTAGTCGGAGACGAGCGCGGCGTCGGCCGAAACCTGGGCGACCGAAGCTCCCGGTAACAGAGCCGTCAGCATCGCAAGCAGCCACCGCGCCACGAGTGCGTCTCGATAGCGCTACCAGGGGCGGGCGCTGACCTCGGCCTGTGCATTGCCGTCGCAAATGCAGGGACAGGCGCGCGCCGCGTGAGCGATCACGGCGCAAACATCGGTCCGGGCGCCAGGCTCTGGCGTTCGATCCGTGGCGGGCGCTACCGAGGCCGACAGCAGCTGATCGCGCGCCTCGCCCGGGGCCATGGTCGGCGAGATCTCCCGCAGCAAAGCCATCAAGCCGGAGACATGCGCGGCGGCAAACGACGATCCGCTGACAAATCCCCAGCGGGCGCCGGGAAGCGTCGTGGGAACGTCGTTGCCCGGCGCTCGCACGACGGCAGTGCGGAAGGCGCCGTCCTCCGCGCCGACGGCGATCACGCCCGGGTGGGATGCCGGGAACCCTCCGCCGGATGCCAGCGGATCGAAAGCGCCAACGACGGCCACGCCGCTGGCCTGCGCGGCGTCGAGCAGCGCCCCGAGCAGCCGATCGCCGGGCCCGGTCAGGCTCATGTTGATCACCTGGGCGCCGTTGCGAAGGGCAAACTGCAGGGCCTTGGCCAGCGTGAAACTGTTGCACAGGGTCATGTCGGGACCGGCCTGCCAGCAGGCGCGCAAGGCCATGAGGCGCGCCCCGGGCGCGATTCCGACGATCCCGATCCCGTCGTCGGCGCGGGCCACGATGATTCCCGCCACGGCGGTGCCGTGGGATTCGGCAAGGTACGGGTTGCCGTCGACAAAATTCTCGGAAATCGAGACCTGCCCGAGGAGGTCGGGGTGGGTCGTCTCGACGCCACTGTCGAGTTGCGCAACGACAACATTGCGACCGGTCGCGAGCCGGTGAATCTGGGTGAGGTGCCAGGCTTTGGCGCTGGGTTGCAACGCAACCAGCGGGTCACCGTGCCCCTGCATACGAAAGGTATTGGATGCCTGCGCCCAGGCGATGCGCGGATCGCGGGCGAGCGCATCGAGCACAGGGCCGGCAGGCCGGCCACCGGGCAGCCTCATCAAGAAGCAGTCGACCCCAAGCGAGCTCATGGGCCAGTCGGAAACGAGCTCAAGCTCGTGCGTGCTCGCCAGCTCTGCGGCGATCCGGCGCCGCGCGTCGCGGCCGGCCTGCTCGTCGTAGCCGCCGGCGTAATCGGCGCCGGGCCGAAAATGAGCCGGGGCGATCGGCAGCATCACGAGTATCTGCTCGCCCGTCGCGGCATCGCGTGCTGTCGTCCCGACCACTGGATCGGGGCCACCGGCCGCGCACGCGGCCAGGCCCAAAACCGGCAGCAACGCGAGCCAGCGGCGGGCGCGGCCGATCATGGCGTGTCGCGCGATTGCAGCAGTTCGACCAGGGTGACGGCGTGCTCGGCACGCAGCCGCTCGAGCGCCGAGCGCATGCCGCCCGCCGGCACGTCCAGCACGTATGCGCCCGAGGCCAGCGGCCCGTCGACGATCCGCGCGCCCGAGCTGCGCAGCAGGGCTTGCACGGTTTGCTGTGGCGCGCCCGGATCAAAGACGATGACCAGCTTGCCCTGAGCCTGGATCGCCGGCGCGGGGGAGGAGAGCGCGTGATACGAGTCGTTCGCCACGTCGGTGCCCGCGAGCGCCCATCCGAGCGCCAGGATGATCCCCAGCTGCGTGGCCAGCGCCAGTGTGGCCCACGCGGGCAGCGCACGCCGCGCACGCCGCAGACGATCGAGCAGGCGCGCCGGCCACGCCGTCTGACCCTCGCGCGTGGCCAGCAGGCGCGGGCGCAACCGGGACAGCGCTGCCTCCGGGTCGCGCTCGCTGTCGCTGCCCGCGTAGGCCTCCTGGAGTTGGCGCTCCGTAGCTAGTTGCGCGCGGCAGTCGACACAGCCTTGCAGGTGGCTCTTGACCATCTGCTCTTCGTCGGGCTCGAGCGTTCCCATCAAGAACCAGGGAAGCGCCTCGCGCGCGCGCTGGTGCTGGGATTTTGCAAAGGGAAGCACGTCTCCGGTCATGGCAAGTCCTCCATCCGGTCGGGCAGCAGCTGGCGCAAGCGCTTGCGCGCGTGGAACATGCGGGTCTTCACGGTATCGACGGGACAGCCCATGATCTGGGCAATTTCGCGGTAGGGGTGGCCCTGGTAGTACGTGAGCTCGACCACGGCCCGGTGCTCGGCCGACATGCACGCCATGGCCCGGTCGAGCGCCGCGGCGAGCTCGCGCTGCATCAGCGCGCGGTCGGGACCTGGAAGCGTTGACACGGCCTGTTCCGCGTCGAATTCGACCGGATCGTCGAATCGCTGCATGGCCTTGAGTGCCCGGCGGTAGGCGATGGCAAAGATCCAGGTGGAGACCTTCGACTGGCCATTGAAGCTTGCCGCCTTGCGCCAGACGACGAGCATTGCGTCGTTGAGCACCTCCTCGACGGCATGCGGGCGGCGCAGCACGCGCTCCAGAAAGCGCGTCAGCCGCGGAAAGTAACAGCGGTAGAGCGACTCAAAGGCGGCGCGGTCGCCGGCGGCGATCCGCTGCAGCAGGGCGAACTCGCTCGCGCCAGCGGCATCGGCTCCGCTGACGCCGCCGCTCAGGCTGGTCGTGCGACGCTGCAGCATGGCGCGCTGCTCCTCGGGAATTTGCGTTAATTCCCTCGTCCGGCGAAAAGGTTCACACCGGGACGCTACTCCGTGCCGAGGATCCCGCACAGACGCGGTGCGGGAAACCTCTTACGCCGGGGCGGGCATTCACCGCGGCCCATCCTATCGCCACCAAACGAGGAGAAGACCATGTTGGAGCTATGCCGATTCGTCACGCCTTGCCTGCGCATCGCCGCAGCGGCGATCGCCTTCCTTGTCTTGACGACGCCGGTGCGCGCCGACGACGAGGCATTGCTGCAGCGGTTCCCGAGGATCGTGACGATCGCCTCGACGATCCCGCCCAACGGCGACCTCAATCCCTACGGCATTGCCACGGTGACGCGGACCATGGGAGCCCTGCATCGCGGCAACGTGCTGATCAGCAATTTCAATGACGCGGCCAACCTGCAGGGAACCGGGACGACGATCGTGCAGATCGATCCCGAGGGCCGCATCGGCGTATTTGCGCAGATCAATCCGGCCAAGCTCGATGGCCAATGCCCGGGAGGCGTCGGCCTGACGACCGCCTTGGTCGTGCTCGAGCGCGGCTGGGTGATCGTGGGCAGCCTGCCCAGCTCCACGGGACAGGCGGTCAATGCCGGTGCGGGTTGCCTCCTCGTTTTGGACGCGCACGGCACGGTCGTCGAGACCTTCCGCGGCGCCGGCATCGACGGCCCCTGGGACATGACGGCCCTGGACGAGGGAGATGATGCGATCTTGTTCGTCAGCAACGTGCTCAACGGCAACGTGACAAGCGGCAGTCCTCACGTCGTCAACGAGGGGACGGTGCTCCGAATCGTCCTGGAGGTTCCGGAACAGGGGCAAGGGCGGCCGCGTCTGGTGGCGACGACGGTAATTGGATCCGGATTCTCCGAGACCGCGGACCCGGTCGCCCTCGTCATAGGTCCCACCGGGCTGGGGCTGTCCTGGGACGGGACGCTCTACGTGGCCGATACGCTCAACAATCGGATTGCCGCGATCCCCGATGCCCTGACGCGCCAGACCGCGCTGCCGACCGGATTGACCGTGGCGCATGGCGGGTCATTGAACGGGCCGCTCGGGCTGGCCATTACCCCTAACGGCAACATCCTGACGGCCAATGCGGGAGATGGCAATCTGGTCGAGACTACGCCCGGCGGCGCCCAGGCCGCCGTGAAAACCGTCGACTTTGCCACGGGCGCCGGCAGCTTGTTCGGGCTGACCCTCGCGCCGCGCGGTAGAGGTCTGTATTTCGTCGACGACGGGGACAACACGCTCAAAGCGCTGGTGCGCTGAGTGCGCACCACGCGTGCGCCTGGTCGCGGCCGATCTCGCTCCGGTGCCCGGTGCGCAGAATTGGGAGGGTCGGCCCGGCTATTGCCGGGCCGGCCGCTTGGCCAGCTTGCGCTGCAGCGTGCGCCGGTGCATCTTGAGCGCGCGCGCCGTGGCCGAGACGTTGCCGTCGTTGTCGGCCAGCACGCGCTGGATGTGCTCCCACTCCAGGCGCGGCACGGACAGGGTCTGCTCGGGCGCAGCGTGCGCATCGGGCTCCTGGTCCTGCAGCAATGCCTTGACGATGGCCTCGACCTCGACGGGCTTGGCGAGGTACTGCCGCGCGCCCAGCTTGATCGCGTCGACCGCGGTCGAGATGCTGGCGTAACCGGTGAGAACGACGATGTCGCACTGGGCATTGACCCGCTTGAGGGCCTCGATCAGCTGCAGGCCGGAGGTGCCGGCAAGGTTGAGGTCGAGCACGGCGAAGTCGGGCAGGTAGCCCTGGGCGAGCAGCGCCGCGCACGAGGGCGCCGAATCGGCGCTTTGCACGGCAAAGCCGCGTGCGGCCAGCGCGCGGGCGAGCACCCTCGTCAAGACCGCGTCGTCATCGACCAGCAGCAAGTTACCGTGGTGCTGCGGACGCTCTGGCGCGGTCATGGCGTAGGTGTCGTGACGTCGGTGACCCATGACGTCAGGCCGCCGGCCACGGGCGCCAGCAGGCTCTGCAGCGGCAGGCGCAGCCGCGCGACCGTGCCGCCGCCCTCGCGTGCGGCAAACTCCAGCTGCCCGCCGCTGCGCTCGATCGCCGCAAAGGCCAGCACCAGGCCCATGCCGTGGCCCTCGCCGCGCGTGCTCACCAGATCGTGGCCCAGGCGTTGCTGCAGGTCCGCAGCAATGCCACTGCCGCGATCCATGACCAAGAGCTCGAGCTCGCGCTCGCTCCAGCGCGCCTGAATCTCGACCTTTTCCGGGCTGGCGTCGGCTGCGTTGTTGAACAAGTTGACGAGCGCCTGGCCCAGGGTCGCGTCGATCGCCAGGCGGGGGCCCGGTCGCGGCCCCTGCAGGCGCACCTGGGGCTCGATCACCGGGCGTTGCACTCGCCAGCGCCCAAGCAACTGCTCGATCCAGGCATCGAGCGCCATCGTGCCCAGGGCCTCGGCGCGCGAGGTTCCGGCCTGGGCCGCGAGCTCGGTGATGATGCGCTTGCAGTCCCTGACCTGCGCCTGCATCAGCTCGACGTCGGCCCGCAGCGCCGGCGCCAGGCCCGAGTCGCGCAGCAACTCCCCGGCCAGCACGGCCATCGTGGCCAGCGGCGTGCCCAGTTCGTGGGCCGCCCCGGCGGCCAGGTTGCCCAGCGCCACGACGCGCTCGTTGCGCAGCGCCGCCTCGCGCGCCGCCGCCAGTTCGGCGTCGCGCCGGCGCACCGCCGCCGTCAGGCGCACCACGGACCAGCAGATGGTGATCGCGGAGAAGACGAAGATCAGCCACATGCCGACCAGGTGGGTCTCGAGCGCCTTCTCGTGGTCGTGGATGTGCACGTCGGCGTGCACGAAGTTGACCAGCGAGTAGCAGGCAATCGAGACCGCGGCCAGCGCCGTGGCCAGGCGCGCCTCGAGCATCGCCGCGCCCACCGCGATCCACAGCAGGTACAGACCGATGAGCGGGTTAGTCGAGCCGCCGGCCAGGTACGCAATTGCCGTCAGCGCGCCGGTGTCGAAGAGCAGCTGGGCAAACAGCTGGCCGTCGCTGGCCGGCGCGCTTGCTCTGCCGTAGGCGATCGACGCCAGGTTCAGTCCCAGCTGCGCGGTGCACACCGCCAGGACCGGCTCGAGCGCTGCTCCCGTCCCCAGCCACTGGCGCGTAAGCAGCACCAGCCCCAGCTCGGCGACCACGGCGACCCAGCGCAGCGCCACCAGGCGCCGCAGGCGATTCGAGGGATCGGACGGCGAAGGGGCGAAGGAGCTCATCGTGGCTTCCCGGCGGGCATCATACGGGAGCCCCCGGCACGCACGATGCTTACGCAGCGCTAGCGGTAGAGCACCCAGTCGAGCAGCAGGTAGGCCGTCCAGCAGGCGACCCAGCCGACCAGCCAGCAGGCGAGCCAGCCCATTGGGCCGTAGGACGCATTCGCGGACACATTTGCCGGTGGCGTCGTCTTGCGCCGCGCGGTGGCAGGTAAAGCCAAAGCCGCGCGCTCGGGCATGCGTGCAGAGGCTCGCTCATGCCAATAGCTTGGCAATCGCATGCTGCAACCCTTTCCCCGCCACCATGACCCCTTGGCCCTGCGGCCAGCCTCATCTGACGATGGGCTGTTGCCCGCATCGGCGGGCTATCGTCAGATGAGGCTGGCCCCGCAGGACCGTTGGGTGCCGCTTCTGTCGGACGCGCCTGCCATGCCTTGGCTAGTGCAGGAGCGATCGCGCGACACGCCTTTGCCCGAAATGGGAAGCAATTTGCGTGCCCACCACTGGATTTCGCCCGCTACACGATATATTTATTCATAAAAAACAGTATGTTAGAATGTTTTCCCGGCGACGGCGGACGCGCCGGCGCCGACCACAGGCACGAGGCAAGGGTGAAGACGCGCGTCAGCGTTGTGCAGATTCGCGCTGCCCTGCCCCAACTTGGTTCAGCATGGCGCAGCACGGCGGGGTGCCCGCGGATGAATGCCCCGGGCGAAAGATCTCCATGCGCCGGTAGAACATCGCCGCCAGCCCGATGGCGATCACCGTCGCAAAGAGCAGCGGAAAGAGCATCGCGCCGATCGCCCAGCGTCGTCGCCGGCGCCGGGCGCGCTCCTCGCGGGCGCGATCGGCCGGCGTCGCAGTTCTTGCCTGGTTCGATTTTGCTGACATGATCTTTTGCCTCCCCGCGTTGCCGAGGACCCCGCCCATGGTGCATCGGCACCCGGCAGGATATGCTGCCCTTGTCCGGATCCGAACCCCGCACCGCTCCCGACCCTCTTGCCGCCCGCGCGTCCATCGACCCGATGAGTGTACTTTCGACCGATATCGATCCGCGCTCTGGAGAGTTCCAGGCAAATGCTAGCGCGATGCGCTCGCTCGTGGACGAGCTGCGCTCGCGTGCCGAGGAGGTGGCCCTGGGCGGCGGCCCCGCGGCCTGCGAGAAGCACGTCGCCCGCGGCAAGCTGCTGGTGCGCGACCGCGTCGACCAGCTGATCGATCCGGGCACGCCGTTCCTGGAAATCGGCCAGCTCGCGGCCTACGGGATGTACGACGGCGATGCGCCGGCCGCGGGCCTGGTGGCCGGGATCGGCACGGTCCAGGGGGTGCATTGCATGATCGTGGCCAACGATGCCACGGTCAAGGGCGGGAGCTACTACCCGATGACCGTCAAGAAGCACCTGCGCGCGCAGGAGATCGCGCAACAGAACCGGCTGCCGTGCATCTACCTGGTCGACTCGGGAGGCGCGCACCTGCCCCGACAGGACGAAGTGTTCCCGGACCGCGACCACTTCGGGCGGATCTTTTACAACCAGGCCAACATGTCGGCGCAGGGCATCGCCCAGATCGCCGTGGTGATGGGATCGTGCACCGCGGGCGGGGCCTA
>Ga0209415_10004814_pt1 | contig 24603 bp, 18 predicted proteins | sample PeaSoiSIISIP2007_FD_187696 | JGI IMG/M metagenome (GOLD analysis project Ga0209415, IMG submission 187696) | Peat soil microbial communities from Weissenstadt, Germany - SII-SIP-2007 (SPAdes) (version 2) | ecosystem: Environmental > Terrestrial > Soil > Wetlands > Peat | place: Germany... | reverse complement strand
CGGGCGGCTCGCTACGCCGCCGCCCCACATCAACCCGTTTGCTCAAGCGGTCACCGCGACGGGAACGCCGGCGACGACCGCACCGTAAAAGTCGAAGGCGCCGCAGCCGTCGAGTCGCACGTCCACGAACGAGCCGATCGCGGCGGGTGCGCTGAAAAAGACGCCGCCGTCGACGCCCGGGGCTTCGCCCATCGAGCGTCCGACGGTCACTTCGTTCGTCTGCAGCGCGACGGCCAACGGATCGGTTCGCCGCAGGCGGCGCCGCTCTTCGACCAGCACGCGCACGGTCGAGCCGACGCGCGTGGCGCGGGCGCGTTCCGACGCCAGGCGCTGCGCTTCGCGCAAGCGCACGAGCCGCCGGCGCTTCTCACGCTCGGGCACTTGATCGGTCAGCGTCGCTCCGGGCGTTCCGTCCTCGCGCGAATAGGTGAAGAATCCGACCCGATCGAGCTGCGCGCGAGCGATGAATTCTTCGAGGTAGGCAACGTGTTCTTCGTTCTCGCCGGGAAAGCCGACGATGAACGTCGAGCGCATCGTGACGCCGGGAATACGGCGCCGGAACTCGTCGATGATCTCGAGGTAGCGTTCGCCGTTGGACGGGCGGCGCATCGCGCGCAGCACGTCGGGATGGGCGTGCTGCAACGGCATGTCCATGTACGTGCAGACCTTGGAGAGCGATCCCATCACGTCGATCAGCTCGCTGTCGACCGTCGCCGGATAGAGGTACAAGAGCCGGATCCATTCGAGCCCGTCGATCGCGTCGAGCTGCTCGAGCAACGCGGCGAGGCCTCCGCGCCGCACGCCGCGGTCGCGGCCGTACATCGACGTGTCTTGCGCGATCAGGATCAGTTCCTTCGTGCCGCCCGCGGCCAGCGCGCGGGCTTCCATCAGGATCGACTCCGGCGAGCGCGAACGGAACCCGCCGCGCAACTGCGGGATGATGCAGAACGTGCACGGATGATCGCAGCCCTCGGCGATCTTGAGATAGGCGGTGGCCGACGGTGTGGTAATCAGCCGCGGCAAGAAATCGTGCTCGGGCGGCGCCTCGAAGTCGAGGCGTACCGGCCGCTTTCCGGCCTGTGCGTCTTCGAGCAACTCGACGATGCCGGCGTACGCGCCGGTACCGACGACCCCGTCGATTTCGGGGATCAGCGCCTGCAGCTCAACTCCGAAGCGCTGCGAGAGACAGCCGGCTACGATCAACTGCTGGCCCGGACGCTTGCGCTGCGCGTGCTCCAAAATAACGTCGGTCGACTCGGCCTTGGCCGGATCGATGAAGGCGCACGTGTTGACCACCACCGCATCGGCGTCGCTCGCGTCGGGAACCAGTTCCCACCCGGCAGCGCCGAGCTTGCCGATCATCACTTCTGAGTCGACGAGGTTCTTCGCGCAACCGAGCGATACGAATGATACTCGCCGGCCGCGCCCCGGGATTGGCACGTTCTTGGTCACCCTCGTAAATTGTACCGCGGTCAGCGGTAGTTCGTGAATTGCAGCGGCAGCTCGTAGGTCAGGCCGGTCAGAAGCGACTGTACTTTTTGCAGATCATCCTTGGATTTTCCTGAGACGCGGATCTGCTCGTCCTGGTACTGCGCGTTGACCTTGAGCTTGGACGCTTTGATGGCCTCGATCAGCGGCTTGCTTTTGTCCTTCGGAATCCCCGCCCGCAAAACGATCTTCTGCCGTAGCGTGCTGCCGCTTGCCGGCTCGGGTTCTTTGAGATCGAACGCCTTGAGATCGATCCCGCGTCTGACGGCTTTGCTCTGGATGATGTCGATGACGTTCTTGAGCTTCAACTCGTCGTCGGCGAGGACCGTAATCTCTTTCGGCGTGTTCTCGATGGACGCGATGGAATGCTTGAAATCAAAGCGCCCGGCAATTTCTTTTCGCGCTTGGTTGAGCGCGTTGTCTAATTCTTGCGGGTCGATTTTCGAAACGACGTCGAACGAGAAATCCGCCATAGGTTGTTACTTTCCGGAGAGGACGAAGTTGCGCTCCACGACATCACCCGAACCGCCGAGCGGTCCGAGGGTGCGGCCGTTGACCGCGATCCGCACGCCCCCCGCGTTGCCGACGCGAACGTCAGCCGTTTTGCCGGTGAACGACTTGGTCGAACCGGCCGGGAGCGTGCCTTCCAGCACTACTGTACCATCGACCGTCACCCGCAGCCACGACGTCTCCAGCACGCGCAGGGTGAGCCCGCGCTGCGGAGCGGGGGCGCGAGCGGGCTGCGGCGACGCCAGCGGCGGGATCGCCGCCAAGCCGGAGGCGGCCTGGTCGCCCTCCTCGGCGGCCGGCGTGACGGCGTCGGCGGGGGCAGCGGCGACGTCCGGAGCGGCCGAGACCTCGGCCAGGGGCACCGGCGGCGCCCCGGCCCGGTACTGGTAGAACTCGTAGCCGACGAAGAGCACCACCAGGGCCGCCACCACGATCGAGAGGACCGCCGCCAGGGAGGGACTGGACCGTTCGGCACGCTTTTCGTTCGCGTTCGCGGTGGCGGCCGGACGGGGGGTGGCCGCCCCGGGCGTTCCGGCGGGGACGGCCGCCGCAAAGCGGGCCACCGCCGCTTCCGGATCGAGGCCCAAGAACCGAGCGTACGTTCGCATGAAGCCGCGCACGTAGACCGGCGCGCCGATCACGTGCCAATCTTCGTCTTCGATCGCGGCCAAGTACACGCTGCGGATGTGCAGCCGTTCGGCAACGTCCGAGAGCGACAGGCCGCGCGCTTCACGCGCGCTGCGGAACTCCTCGCCGAGCGCAGACACAGGGAAGCCGTTTGCGGGCGCATCCCGTTCTCCTGTGTGAGAGTCTAACGAGGCAATGTCACAAAGGGGACGCGTCGTTGCGGCAATGAGCGGCGGCGTCGATTCGGCGGTCGCGGCGGGCCTGTTGGTTGAGGCCGGTTACGACGTCGTCGGGATCACGATGAAGATGTATGCGCCGACGAAACCCGCGCATGCCAAGTCATGTTGCGGTGCCGACGATTTCGACGATGCACGGCACAGCGCGCAGACCCTCGGCATCCCGCACTACGTCCTCGACTTCGAGGAGACGTTTCGGCGCAACGTGATCGAGCGCTTTGCGTCGGACTATGCGAGCGGCCGGACCCCCAACCCGTGCGTCGCCTGCAACAACTTCGTGAAGCTCGGAACGCTGCGTTCGTACGCCCGGCGGATCGGCGCCCGGTTCATCGCGACCGGTCATTACGCGCGTCTCGAACAGCGGCCCGACGGGCCCCACCTCTTCCGCGGCACCGCCGCCAAGGACCAGGCCTACGCGCTGGCCCAGCTCGACCGCGACCAGCTGGCCGGCCTGCTGCTGCCCCTCGGCGCGCTCGACAAACCGGCGACCCGCGCCCACGCCGAACGGCTTGGGCTGTCCGTAGCGGACAAGACCGAGTCGCAAGACATCTGTTTCGTCGAAGGCGGCGACTATCGCGACGTGCTGGCGCGCCTCGCTCCCGCGACGATCGGGCCGGGGGAGATTCGCACCGCCGGGGGCGAGCTGGTCGGTGCGCACGCCGGCATCGCCAACTACACGATCGGCCAGCGGCGCGGTTTGCCGGCGAACATCGGCGACGGGCCGCGCTACGTGACGCGCATCGATCCGGCGACCAACACGATCGTCGTGGGACGTGAGGCTGAACTCGGCGCCTACGAACTCTGCGCCGATGAGGTCAACCTGATCCGGCCCGAACGCTTCGCGGAGGGCGAGACGCGCGTGCTCGCGATGACGCGCTACCGGCAGACGCCGGCCGCCGCGCGCGCCTGGCTCGACGGCGACATGCTGACCGTGCGGTTCGACGCACGTCATCACGCGATCGCGCCCGGTCAGCTGGTCGCGCTGTTCGATCCGGCCGGCGACGAAGTGCTCGGCGCAGCCACCATTCGCGCCGCCCGTTGAGAACGTGGCGCCGTTTTCGCCGTTCGCCGGGCTCGCTCGCCGGTGCGCTCATCATCGCGGTCATCCTCGCTGCGGCGATCTTCGCGCCGATCGTCGCCCCGCACGATCCGCTCGGTCAGGCGCTGACGCAGCAATCGCGTCCGCCGTCGCTCGCGCACCCGCTCGGGACCGATAAGCTCGGGCGCGACGTGTTCTCGCGCATCGTCTACGGCGCGCGCACGTCGATCGCGATCGGCTTCGTCGCGGTGGGCCTGGCGATCTCGCTCGGCACGCTGATCGGGTTGATCGCGGGTTACGCCGGCGGGCGCGTCGAGAACACGCTGATGGGCGCAATGGACGTCATCTTGGCGTTTCCGTCGATCATCCTGGCGATCGCGATCACGACGATTCTCGGCCCGAGCATCACGAACCTGATGATCGCGGTCGGCATCGTCTACATCCCGCAGTACGCGCGGCTCGCGCGCTCGTCGGTGCTCGGCGTCAAAGAGATGGAATACGTCGAAGCCGCGCGGGCGATCGGCGCCGGCGTGCCGCGCATTCTCGCGCGCCACGTACTGCCGAACATCCTCGCGCCGTTATTGATTCAAGCCACGCTCGGCATCGCCACCGCCGAACTGGAAGCCGCGGGGCTGTCGTATTTGGGTTTGGGCGCGCGGCCGCCGGCGCCCGAATGGGGCGCGATGCTCAACGACGCGCGCGACTATTGGGTGTCCGCGCCGTGGGCGCTGATCTTCCCCGGGATGGCGATCACCGCGCTCGTGCTCGGCTTCAACCTGCTCGGCGACGGACTGCGCGAAGCGCTCGATCCGAACGCGCGCTGAGCAATGCCGCTCGCGCTCGCGCTCATGACCGCGATCGTCTACGGCGCGAGCGATTTCCTCGGCGGTCTCGCCGGGCGCCGAACCGCAATCTTCGGCGTGGTGATCTGGGCTCAGGTCACCGGAATGCTGGCCCTCGCTTTCGTATTGCCAATGCTTGGCGGACACGCCGTCGCAAGCGACCTGTGGTGGGGCGCACTCTGCGGTATCGGCGGGGTGGCGGCGATCGGGATGCTCTACCGTGGTCTGGCGATCGGGACGATGGGGATCGTGTCACCGATCAGCGCCGTGCTCGGTGCGTCGATCCCGCTGATCTACGGCGTCGTGTTGCGTGCCGAGCGGCCGACGTGGCTGGCGTATAGCGGCATCGCCGCGGCGCTGGCGGCGGTCATTTGCGTGGGCGGCGGGCCCGGTTCATCACGCTCGCGCGGCTGGCCGCCCGGCATCGTCGAAGGATTGCTCGCCGGTGTAGGATTCGGCGCGTACTTCATCTTGCTCGCGCAAACGCGCACCGCCGCCGGTCTGATACCGTTGCTCGCAGCGCGCGTGGCGTCGGTCATCTTGCTCGTTGCGGCCGGCCTCGCGTTCGGGGGGCCGAGAAACCTGCGCGTAACTCGCGCCACGGTCGTGCTCGTCGCCGGCTGCGGTGTGCTCGACATCACCGCGAACGTGCTCTACGTCATCGCGGTCCATACCGGGCCGCTCGCGCTCGTGGCCGTCTTGTCGTCGCTGTATCCGGCCGCGACCGTGGCGCTCGCAGCGATCGTGCTCCACGAACGGCTGCGACCGTTGCAATGGGCCGGCGTCGCGCTCGCGCTCGGCGGCGCGGCCGCAATCGCCGGCGGGTCGTGAAGAAAAGAAAACGGCGCCTGCCGTAGCAAGCGCCGTCCACCTTTACCGGGTCTGCTTCGCTTATTCGACGCCGGTCGTTGTCGCCGGTGACGTCGTCACGTCAGCTTGTCCGGCGTTGAGGGTGACCGTTGGTGCGGGATTGCCGTTCGATTGCGGAAACGCCGACGAGAACAGCGAGTAGTCGACCGCGAAGCCGTACACAACGACGCTATCGCCGCCCGTACCGCCATTATCAGCCGAGGTGCAGAAGGTGTGACCCTGCGTCTTGCCCGGCTGCGCCACGCCGATGTTGTCCGGGACCGCCACGTTGGCAGCGCCAGGGGCAATCTTGAACGTGTAATAGATTGGGTAAGTCACGCTCTGCGGCCCGGTGACACACGCCGGAGAAGTCGTGCCGGGCCCGGCATCGACGGCCTCGATGTACTCTTCGGTAAGGCCGGCCCCGCCGGCGAAGTTGGTGGTGATCGTCCCACCGCCCTTACCATCGCTTACGAACGTCGGGCCGACGGCCCAGGCGGCGAGCCTTACCGCGCTCGCGAGCGTTGCCGAAGCCGTCTGCGTAGCGTAGGACGACGCACCGGTCTGGGTGTTTAGACCGGTAGGAATCACGACGCTCAGTCCGTAGCTGCCGACAACCGGCGCGGCTTGGAAATCCACGAAGCCCAGGACGTAGCCGAGATAGCCGTTCGGGAAGAAACCGTCGCGCGTCGAGGTGTGAACGCCGGCGCTGTCGGCGGGCGGGACGAACGCCGGCGGACCGCCGATGTAGGCGAGCTGCGTCGCCGCACCGGTATAATAAAACGGCAACGGATACGGACTAAAGCTTGGCCCCACTTGCGAGTTCGCTTGCACCGACGGCAAGAAACCGTAGGCGGAGGCGAGCCCCGGATTAGCGCCCGCCGGATTGAAGGTCGTCACCGGCGGGGGGCTTACCAGACTTGTCAGGATGTTGCCGCTGATCTTGTTCGTGCCGGCGTCGGTCCCGGCGTCCGCCGTGGCGGGCACGCGGAAGGCTGCCGGACCGGTAATCGTCGGCGCATCGTCGAGCAGACTCGTGCCGGCATTGCAGCTTCCACCGGTGTTTTGCCTTAACGTCACGAGCGTATTCAAACCGGCCACGCCGGCGATGTTCGCCGTACCAATGAAGAACTGCAAGGTCGAATTGGTCGGGCTGCAGGTAGAGATTGCCGGCTCGAGGGCGGACTGGGCCGAATTACTGGAACAGGCGGCGAGACCGAGCGCGGCGAGGAGGCCGAGGCCTTGTGCGAGTTTTTTCAAGCGACTCATCCTAGAACCTCATCTGCAAGTAGACACGGTAGGTAGTCGGCAGATTCACAAACGGGTCTCCTGCTGTCCCGACCGCTGGTCCGAAGAACGGATTGATGGTGTAGGGCGCATACGGGTAGGTGTCGGGCGACACAAGTGGAGCGTAACCGGGGAACGAAGCGCCGGCCGGGTTTTGTCCCGTGAGCGGACCGCTGACGCCCGTCGCGACCGGATAGTAATTGGGGTTCGGAATCGCGTGCTGGTAGTACCCGTTGTTGAACACGTCGACAACCTGCAAACCGAACGTGACTCGCGGCATGGTAGGCGGGGTGTACTCCAGCGTCACGTCCATCGTTGCTTGAGGCGGGCTGAGCTGGGTGCCGGCGACGCCCTCTTTATTTCCGCGGGTCGCCGAGATGTTCGGTGAGTAAACCGAACCAGGGTTCGCCGGATCGACGAACGCCGGTGCGCCGGACGGTGAATACCCGTCCGTGATGTTGGTGTTCGGAACGTTGACGGAGGTGTAATTGGTGCCGTTTCCGAGGAAGAACGGCGTGGAGCTTCCGGCATTGTAGGGGAAACCGTCGGTGAAGTTGAGGACGGGGTTGATTCGCCAGCCGGTCCGAGTCTTGTATGACAAACCGGCATGGACGGTCACCGGGCTGATGAAACCCGCGTGATAGACGTTGCCTTGACCGTTGTTGACCGCCGAGTAGACGGCGGGCGCGAACGGCTCGAAGTCTTGGCCGTTCGGGTTGTCACCCACCGGCGGCGTGTTCGTCAACTCGTTCGTATACGTCAATGAGGCGAATCCGGTGAAGCCGTACTGCCGATCCGGCAGCGTCACGTTGAACTGTGCACCCGTGGTGTTGTTCTTACCGGTCGGCAACGACGTCAAGGAACCAACGCTCGTCGTACCGGTCACCGGATTGAACGTGACGGGCGCGGTGATTTGTTGAACGAAGTAGCCTTGCCGGTTGAACCCGTCGATCTTCATCGCCATGCCACCCTTGAATTGGTGTGCGAAGCTCAGATCGGTGTTGTAGAGTACGGCCGGCTGAATGTTCACGATTTCCGGAAAGTACAAGTCGAGCTGACTGCGGAGAAGGTCCCCGTAGTCTTGGCAGCCGCGCCCCATTTGCAAGGTCGGATTCGGACCGGCCGTCGTTCCCGTGTATGACGGCGCGGTGGTTGGACCGGCGCCGATCGGATAGGACACGTCGACGTTGCACAGCGAGCCGGTCGGGCCGACGCCGACGAGCGGCGTCGGGTTGAACGCCCCGTTGATCCAGTTCGGGTTGACCGGAATTCCGATAAAGGGAGCGAGAAATTGGCTTTCTGATCCCTCCGGGCTCGCGTACAGCCCGTTCCCGCCGAGGTTGATCGATTTACCCTCCGTCGCGCTGAGCGTGTCGTTTTTTGTGATCAGAAACGACAGACCGAGGCGCGGCTGCAGGTAGTGCGGATGGTTGACGAACCCGTAATTCGGAATATACGTGGCGCCGGGATTCCCCGGCACAGGCTGCGTGTTTTCGTCCTCACTCTGCACGTAGCCCGGGGTGAGCATCTGGCTGAAAGTATCGTAGCGTACACCAAGGTCCAACCGCAGATTATTCGTGACTTGGTACTGGTCGCGCAGGCCCGTACCATAAGCCAAGTTAGGCTGTTGCGAGTTCAGGTAGAGATTGGGGACCTGTGGAACCCCGCCGGGTTTGTTGTAGAAGAACTGTTGCAGGTAACAGCCGCCGGCGATCGGACACGGATTGGCTGCACTCACCGGTGCGCTCCGATTGGGCGGGGTCAAGAAATCGATGACGTTCCCGGCCAGCGCAATTTCACCCTGAACGGCATCGACGGCGCCGAAGTTCGGATGGTTGATGACGTAGTTGCCGGAGAACGTCAGCGTATTATGTTGGCCGATCTGCTGGTTGAGATCGAAGTTGGCCCCAACTCGCGAACCGCCACTCGTCTGACCGTACGGTGCGAAACCGTTGCCGAGGCTCGTCCCCGATGCCGACGGTTCGGCGTAATCAAAGACCTGCGAGTGAAAGAAGCGCAGCGCCAGAGAAGTTGAGCCACTGATCTGATTGTCGTACTCGAACTTCAACAGGTTCGTGTTGCCGATGCCGGCGACGGCCGGCGCGGCTTGGCCGAAATACGTCTGCCCCTGTTCAAAACCCATGATTTGCTGGGTCTGCAGAAGCGTCAGAGGCGGCCCTCCAGTGAACGTGTCAAAGGCATTGACGGTAGCGGAAGTCGGAATATCACCGTCGTCGTAGTTCAGCGGAAAAAGGCCACCGTAGTTCCCATACACCGTATAGGCGTGTGCGAGGTACAAGACCTGGAGCGATTGGCTATTCTCATTACCGAACCGGAAGACGAAGTTGTTGACGAAGTCCGATGTGCCTTGCTTGGAGTTCAGATAGATGGCGTTGTTGTCATAGGGCGCGGAGCCGAACGGTCCGAACTGGTAGGCGCCGTTGTCGCCGAAGTACGAGAAATAGTCGGAGAAACGGCCGTTTTGCGTTGCGGCGCCGTACTGCAGGTTGATCTGTTGCCCCTCAGGCCGATCGTTGAGCTCGAGGTCGAGCGAACCTCCGGCCGGATACGTGCCGCGCTTAACGAGCAAGTTGACGACGCCCGCGCCGCCGTTGCCCTGCGAGGGGTCACCGGCACCGGGAACGACTTGAACGCTCGAAATGGCGTTGAAGAAGCGGCTATTGGCGCTGTTTGAGAAGCCCGGGTCGGTGAAGTCGACGCCGTCGAACTGATAGCGAATCTGATCGAGGGTTGCACCTTGGAGGATGAGATTTCCCCGGTAGTCGTTTTGGAAGCCCGGTACCGAGAGCAGGATCGACTGCTCGCTGGCGTTCGAGGACTTACCGGCCGCGGCTTGGAGCACGCTGCCGGAAATCGTGTATTGCGGAACCGTTTGGTTCGCCTGGAAGGCACTGGCCAGTGAGTGCGCACTCACGGTGCCGATCGTCGTCAGTTCCGACCTCGTCACCAGGTGCAGCGCTCCGAGCGCCAGGGTTCCGGAACCGGTTACCGTGACGCCGGACTGGGTGAAAGCGGCGAATCCCTGCGCTTCCACCGAGATGACGTAGCTATCCGGCGGCACGCCCAGCAGGGAGAAGAAGCCGTGCGTGTCGGTTTGCTGCGTAAATGTGCCGGAAGGCGACGCAATGGCAACGGTCGCTCCGGCGACAGGAGCGCCGGTCGCGCTGAGTACCGTTCCGTTGATGTTACCCGACGTACCGCCCGCCTGCGCATTGGCCGGCAGAACGGAACTCAAGACGAGGGAGACGACGATAAAAGCGAGGGTCGCAACTCGCGCAAAATAGGCCATTAAAGTGCCTTCCCAAGGAACGAGTAGGGTGGCACTCCCCGGCGATCGCTGCGGTCGCTCCTATTGCTTAAAATACCTGAGCGCCCGGCGTTTGCGTTGCCGAGGAGTGTTTGCGCGCGTTTTTGCCAGCCGATTCCCGGGTTCCTTTAACACTAATTTAAGCTTTTATATGAACTTTTGCGACGGAAGTACGCGGCCGTACGCTCGGCGCAAGCAGTCGAGCGCGTGCTTCTTAAAGGGTGGCCCAAACGTCCAGTTTGGACCTGATCTTGGCGATGACGGCGTCGGTGAATTCGGTCGTCGAAGCGTGCCCGCCGAGGTCGCTGGTGGAGGTCCCCTCCCGGACGGTTTCCAGGACCGACTCGTAGATCGCGCGCGAGGCGTTGGCCGCCCGCCGCTCGTCGACGTGCGAGAGCAGGGCGCCGCAGGCCAGGATCATGGCCATCGGGTTGGCGACGTTTTTCCCGAACAGGCGCGGCGCCGTACCGTGGGGGGCCTCGGCCATGACGACGTCCGGCTTCAGGTCCGGGCCGAACGACATCAGGACCGATTCGGCCCCGGCGATCGAGCCGAAGAGCTGCATGACCAGGTCCGACAAACAGTCGCCGTCGCGGTTGAGCGAGGGGATGACCAGCGGGTCGCCCGAGCTCGAAATGAGCAGCGCGTAGGTCGCGTCGATCAGCTGCGGCTCGTACTCGATGTCGGGATAGCGCGCCGCCGCGGCATCCATCTCTTCCTTAAGCATCCCCTCGTAGACGGGGCTGACCGTGTACTTGGGGCCGCCGAAAACCTTGGAGCCGGTCTTGCGGGCATGGGAGAAGGCGTACTCGGCGACGACGCGGCAGACGCCGCGCTCGATGCGCTCGGTGCGGAAGGCGACCTCGTCGTCGCCGACCCCTTCACGCCACTCCTTGGCGCCGTAGGCGTCGCCGACCGCCATGCGGACGACCGAGATCGGCGCGTGGGTGCCGGCGACCGGGCGCACGCCGGGGATGCGCCGGCCGGTCCGGACGATGACCTTGCCGTCGATGGCCTGGCGCACGATCGCGTTCGGGGAACCGACGTCGCCCCGTCCTTCCGGCGTAATCGTCGCGGCCTTGAGGCCGAGCTTGGCACGCTTCATCGCCGCCGCCGCTTCGTACACGATCGCGTTGCCGGTCGCGCGGCGCCGCTCGAGCGAGAGGTCGAAGTGCTCGAGTTCGATCTCCAGGCCGATGACGTCTGGGGCGATCACGCGCAGCGCTTCGACGAGGAGTTCTTGTCCGGTTTGGTCGCCCTCGAGAACGACGATGGTCGGCGTTGCCACGGCGGTCACGGTTCGCGTTCCCGGCGGGGACTCCGTTGCGCGGTCGCCAACGTCTACCGGTAATGGCTCGCGTTCGCCGGAAGCCGAGCGTGACGACGCGTTGGAACTACGAGATCGCCGGGATCATTGCGCTCGGCATTGCGCTTCTGCTCGCCGTCTCGCTCATCGCCCCACCCGCGCACATCGGCGTGCTCGGCGCGTACACCGCAGCCGCGCTGCACGCGTTCTTCGGGCTCGCCGCCGGATGGTTTCCGCTGCTGGTCGCCCTGCTCGCGACGATCGTGTTCCTGGAGATCAACGTCCCGCGCATGATCGCGACGCTAGGTGGGGCGGCGTGCGCGTACTTCCTGATCGTCGATGCGACGTTCGCCGGCAACGGCGGTTGGCTCGGGCGCTCGCTCGATGCCGTACTGCGCGCGCTCGTCGGCGACGTCGGCGCAATCATCGTGCTGATCGTCGCGGCGCTCGGCGTGACGGTCTGGATCACCAACGTCTCGGTGAAGAAGGTGATCGGCTGGAGCATCGCCCGCATCGCGGCGCTGCGCTTGCCGGCACCACGCTTCCCGCGCGAAACGTTCCATCCGCCGGCGTTGCCGTGGAGGGCCGCGGCCGTTGCCGAGCCGATCGAAGACCTCGAAGCGGTCGACGACATCGAGGACGTCGAGGACGAAGACGACGAGTTCGACGGCGACGATGAAGAAGATGACGACGACGAGTTCGATGAAGACGAGGATGAAGACGACGAGTTCGACGAGGACGAGGAAACCGAAGAGGCGGTTCCCGTCGCCGTAGCGGCCCCGCTAGCCGTCGCCGCCGTTGCCGCCGTGCCGGTGGTCACCGGTACCTATGAAGGAACGCTGCGCAGCTACAGGTTGCCCGACCTCGCGCTGTTCGATCCGCCGCAAGCGCAGAAGCTCGACGATTCGAGCCGGTCGGCGGTGCTCGAGGACACGCTGGCGTCGTTCGGCGTCGGCGCGAAGGTCACGCACATCGAGCGCGGTCCTTCGATCACGCGTTACGAACTCAAGCCCGAACGCGGGGTGAAGATCGCCCGCATCAGCGCGCTCGCCGACGACCTCGCGCTCGCGCTCGCGGCGACGTCGGTGCGCATCGAGGCCCCGATCCCCGGCAAGTCGGCGGTCGGCATCGAGATTCCCAACGCCACGGTGTCGATCGTGGCGGTTCGCGAGATCCTCGATGCGATGCCGGCGCGCGGCACGATCCCGCCGCTCAACATGGCGCTGGGCAAGGACATCACCGGCCGGCCGATCTACGGCGATCTCGGCAAGATGCCGCATTTGCTGGTGGCCGGCGCTACCGGCAGCGGCAAATCGGTGTGCCTGAACTGCATCATCGCCTCGCTGCTGGTCAGCGCGACGCCGGATCAAGTGCAGATGGTGATGATCGACCCCAAGCGCGTCGAGCTGAGCGTCTACAACGGCATCCCGCACCTCAAGAACCCGGTTATCACCGATCCGCGCATGGCGGCCGGCGCGCTCTTCGAGATGACCAAGGAGATGGATCAGCGTTACGAGCGCTTCGCCAAAGCCGGCGTGCGCAAGATCGAAGAGTGGAACGCCAAGTATCCCGACGACAAACTGCCGTACGTCGTGATCGTCATCGACGAGCTGGCCGACCTGATGCTCGTCGCGCCGGGCAAGGTCGAGACGCTGATCTGCCGCTTGGCGCAACTCGCGCGCGCGACCGGTATCCACCTGATCGTCGCGACGCAGCGACCCTCGGTCGATGTGATCACCGGCATCATCAAGGCCAACATCCCCTCGCGCATCGCGTTCGCCGTGTCATCGCAAGTCGATTCGCGCACGATCCTCGACATGGGCGGCGCGGAACGGCTGCTCGGCCGCGGCGACATGCTCTATCTCCCGATCGACGCCCCCAAGCCCGTTCGTGCGCAGGGCGCGCTGATCACCGGGGCCGAGGTCAACCGGCTGGTCGCGTTCTGGTCGGCGCAGGCCCGGCCCGAGAATCTGGTCGAGATGGAGGTCGAGCCGCTCGAAGACGACGACGCCAAGGACCGCCGCAACGTCGATCCGCTGTGCTACGACGCGGCGCAGTTCATCATCGATACGAAATACGCGTCGACCGCGCAATTGCAGTCGCAGTTCGCGATCGGTCACCCCCGTGCCGTGCGCCTGATGAAGCAGCTCGAAGACTTCAAGGTCGTCGGCCCGCACGAGGGAACCAAGCCCCGCCGCATCCTCATCGGTTTGAGCGAGCTGGAAGCTATCGCCGGCCGCCTAGGCAAGAACGACCAGCAGCAAGACCTCTTCGCGTAACCTCGAAGACGGGCCCCATGGGCAACAAGTCACACTACGATCCGACCCACAAGCGGGTGTTCGTCCGCGAGATCAGCGGTGAATACAGTCTCAAACACGAGCTGAAGCGTCTGCGCGACCTCCCGCGGGTGCGCAAGAGCGGCGACGTCGAGTTTCAGTCCGGCCCGCAGGCGTTCTCCAAGCACTTCATGGAGCCCGAAGACGGCCTGGGGCAGACGCTGCACATCCATCTCGAGGAGTACTCCCCCGGCGGCAAGTCGCAGAAACACGGGCACGTGAACGAGGCGATCTTCTACATCCTCGACGGGCAGGGCTTCGAGATTCACGACGGCATCCGCTACGACTGGAAGGCGGGCGACATCACGATCGTCCACAACAACTGCGTGCACGAGCACAACAACGCCGACGCCCACGCGCCGGCGCGCGCGCTGGTCATCAAGACGAAACCGATGTACATGTTCATGAACATGCTCTTCCAGAAGAAGGTCACCGAGCGTCCGAAGGAACCGACGCCGACGCAAGGCGACTTCGTGCCGCGTGAGGACCACACCATGCACGATCACGATCACGAGCACGCGGGCCACGCGCACGCGCACGGCGACTGAAGCGAACGCGATGGGATTTCAAGAAGCACAGAGCTGGCTTGCCGGCAAACAGCACGCCGCCTACTACGCCGAAGCCCTCAAGGATGCGGCCGAACGCCCGATCCGTGACGCTGCGCGCAAGAAGATCATCACCCCGGAGGAGATGCCGTGGGAGATGTCGCCGCACGGCCTGATCAAACATCTCGTCAACGACAAGATGAACGCGCGCGTCGAGACCGTCGACGTGTACATGCAGATCATCCCGCCGGGCAGCCGCTCGGGCAAACACCGCCAGCTGGCCGAGGAAGCGCTCTACGTGCTCGAAGGGTGCGGCTACGATCTGCACGTCGACTGCGATGTCGAGATCACCGACACGTATCACTGGACGCCGCAGGACGAGGTCAAGCGCTACGACTGGGCAGCCGGCGATATGATCTACATTCCACCCAACACGATCAGCCAGCACTTCAACGCCGATCCGGATCGCCCGGCCCGTCTCGTCAGCGCGACCAACCGAATCTACAAATACTGCGGCCTCAACGACCTCGAACAAATCGAAAACGCACCCGAGTACGACCCGAACGTCGTTCTGGACGACGTGACGGTGCTGCGCTACCTCAAAGCCACCGCCGCTCGCTAAAGGTTTAGGTAGGGCTCGACGGCTAGAGGACGTGAACGTCAGAGCGATACTCGTAATCGCGGTCGGGGTAGCGGCGATCGCGATCGCGGGCTGCACCGGGGGACGCAGCCTAGCGGCTCCAAGCGCGGTGCAAAGCGTGGCGATGCCCGCGCTGGTAAACGCCAGCGCCTTCATGCAATCGCATACCCAGCTATCGGATGCCTTCAAAATTCAGTCCGGGCCGCCGATGGCACAACCGTCGGGCACCGCCACACCGATGACGATGACGCGCTCTCCGCAGAGTCAGATTCTGGGCCTCGCCGGTTGGACGCAGATTCCCGGCGGTGCGCAATACGTGGACGCTAGCCCGGACGGCACGATCTGGGCCATATCAAATATCTACCTAAATCAGCAGGGCAACTTCATTTATCATTACGTGAACGGCAGCTGGCTTCTGGTCGGCAACGGAAACGCCGTCCGCGTCGCGATCGGACCGGACGGGACGACCTACGCGCTGCAAGGCGCGGGCCAGGTGTACGTCTACCAGAACGGTATTTGGAATCTCGTCGGATGTTGCGCCCTCGATGTATCCGTGGCTTCGGACGGCTCGCTCTACGCGATCGGAATGACGGGCGGCGCTTCGTACGGCAATCCGATCTATCACTATGCCAACGGCGTTCTGACCCAACTGCCGGGGGCCGGAACTCGCGTCGTCGGCTCCTGGGACCCGAATAATTACCCCAGCAATGTCAACGCCGGGGGCTTCTACGTCGTCAACCCGCAAGGGCAGATCTATTACTATAGCCCCGGCGTAGGCTACTTGCTGGCTCCCGGGGCTGCGGTGCAGGTTTCCCCGAACAACCATGGCGGCCTGTTCGCGCTCGGCTACGACACCAACGCCAATCATGCCATTTATTATTACGACCTCAGCTCGCAAAACGGCTGGACGCAAGTGACTGGCTTGGCCAACTCACTTTCAGCCTACGGTTCCAACCTCTACGCTACGAACTCGACCGGATTTATCGGCGTCTCCAACGTAATTTCAGCCTCTGCTGCTGCGGTCACCGTCGACGCAAACGCCCCAGTTTTAGCAAACGTCGCAAATGCCGACGTATATGGCGGGAACTTTTTCGCGTACGAAAATCCGAACACTCCCTCGATGATTCCCGCCCTTCAGTCGGCGTTCATGCATATGGTACGCTATCCTGGCGGGGCGACCTCGGACTACTACCACTGGCAGACGAATACGTACTCGAATTGCACCTATACGAACGCGGGTTCGGTGCCGCCTGTTACAATGACGATCGACCAATTTGAGCAAACGATTGTGAAGCCGCTTGGTGCCGATGTTAACATCACGGTCAATTATGGCTCCAATCCAACATGCACGGGGGGCGCTGATCCAAACGAAGCCGCAGCCTGGGTCAATTATGCGAACAATACCATGCATTATGGAGTGAAATATTGGACGATTGGCAACGAGCAATATGGCGCTCAGGAGCCGCCCCCGTCCCCGAGAATCTTCGGTCACATCATCGACCTACATTCGCCTGCCGGTTCCGCAACCTACGCAAATCTTGTCGCGACGCAATTCTATCCGCTAATGAAAGCTCAGGACCCGACAATTCAAGTCGGCGTCGACCTCACTGCCCCGAACACGAATGCGTCGGCGGTGACGCAAACCTGGGACGCCACGGTGTTGCAGAACGCAAAATATGACTTCGTAGAAGTTCACCCGGCAGCATTCCCCTTGACGACTGACGCCGCGCTGCTTACCCTAGGGGTCGCCAACTATAGCACGACGTTTACCCAGGTGAAAACTGAACTTGCTACTGCTGGGAAACCGACGACTCCAATCTACGTCGGCGAATGGGATCCCATTGATGGTACAGTCAACCCGAAGCAAACTGTAACGATCGTCGGCGGACTCTGGGCCGCGATGGTCATCGGCGAGTTCCTCAATGCAGGCGTAAACTTCGCGACGTACTATGCCGGCTTCAGTAGCGCGTGCTCAAATGCTTCAAGCTCGGTGTACGGTTGGCAGACGTGGGGATCGTATTCGCTTTTCGCTGACACAACCGCTGGGGAAGCCGCGAGCAGCTGCCCAGGTGCAACTCTTGAACCGGTGGGCACGCCGTTCCCGACCGCAATCGCAATGACTATTGACGGCAACACATTCCAACTCGGTGACCAAATGGTTGCGCCGTCGCTCGGTCCTTCTGTTCCCAACCTTCGGGCATATGCATCCAAGCGTGCAAACGGCTACGGTATACTTCTCGTCAATATCGATCAAAGCAATACCATAACGACCACGGTCGGAATTGCAAACGATTCTCGAACATTCTCAGGGACGACCTTGACCTACACCAAAGCTCAATACGATCAAGGTGCGAGTGGCGCCTATCCCGGACCGACGCAACAGTCGATCGGTCCCGTGAGCGGGACGTTCCCGGTGACCCTTCCGCCGTGGAGTATGACGGGTATAACGCTGAAGGCTTCGACAACCTCGCAGAGTGCGCGCTCGCGGCGCTGAAGAGGAGCTATTTCGGAGTCGCGCTATTGTTCAGCAAGCAATCAGCGCTCGGCTCCGGCCGCGATCATGTCGCGGGCGTCGAACGTCGCGGTGATCGCGCCGTACTTGAAGGCGGCGTCGATGCACGGCTGGAGCAGTTTCGGATCGACGCGGCCAACGAAGATCGAGCGCGGCATCCGCGCGATCAGCGCCGGATCTTGTTTCGAGAAGGCGGCCAGCGCGGAGATCGATTTGGCCGGCGTCGCGTTTAGGGTGGTTGCCGCATCGGCGACGACCCGGCGAAAGCGCGCGACCGCGTCGGCGTTTGCGCTAACGAAGTCCTTGGTTGCGAACCAGGCGCTGCGGACGAAGTGATCCGCAATGGCGCTGAACGGATCGCCGATATCGCGGACCTTACCGGTATCCATTGCCGCTTGGAGAACCGGCGTGGTTACCGTCACGGCGTCGATGCGATGCGCGAGCAGCGCGGCCGGCGCACTCGCGCTCGACACCTCGACGGTCTTGACGTCGCGCCACGCACCGCCGGCCCGGTCGACGAACGCGTCGTTCGCGATCGAGTACAAATCGTTGAGCGAGGGGACCCCCACGATCTTCCCGGGCAGATCTTTCGGTCCCGCGATCGAGCTGTCGCTCGCGACCAGCATTCCGACGATCTTCTGATTGACGTCGTACAGCGCCGACCCCGCGACCAGCAGGAACGGAACCCCGCGCTGGTGCGCCGAGATCAGCGCGACGACGCTCGACTTACCCATATCGATCGCTCCGCCGGCGACGGCGGCGGCGATCGCGGCACCGCTATTGCCGGCAGTGATCGACACGTCGAGTCCGGCGCGCCGGAACATCCCCGAGTCGATCGCGTAGAGCACGGCCGAGACGTCATCATCCGGCGCCGACGAACAACGGATCGCAACCGGCGTCTGTGCGCCGGCCGCGCGCGCCGTCGCAACGGCGGCACACGTCGATGCCGTGAAGGTGCGTCGGGAAATCGTCATACGGGGACTATAGTTGCAAACCCGTAGCCTCCCTGCCGGGGCCGAGCCGCGCACCGTCGAGCCGGACGACGTAGTAGACGTCTTCCGGCAACCCGGCGTACGAGAACGCGATGGCGGGCTGCGGTGTTACCTCGGTAAATGCGGCCGCGACCGCGCGCGCAAGCGACGGATCGGCCGCGAGCGGCGCCGCGAAGGTCACGAGCAGCGCGTGCCGCGCCGGCGGCGCGCCGGCGTGCCAGCGCATCCATTGGGCCTGCTGCGGCAGTGCGACCGCGAGTTGCGAATCGACGCCGTACCAGAGTAGTTCGGCCGAGGTTTCGTAGCGGTCGGTCAGCACGACCGCATCGCGATCGGCAGCTGCCAGCGCGCGCACGCGCGCCGCGAGCGGCGCAAAGACGTAGACCCCCGACGCGAACGGCGCCCGCAACGCCGGCACGGCCGCAAACGCCCGCGCCTGGATCGCTTCGGGGAGCGTGAGGAAGAGTACGGACGCACTCGCGTACGCGGTCGCGGCCCCGAACACGCCGATGACGGTCCGGCGCCACACCGCGCTCGCCCGATCGAGCGCAATCCCTGCTCCGAGCGCGAGCGACGCTGCCGGACCGATGATCCAGTACGACTCGGTGGTCGTCACGAACGACAGCGCGAACAGCGCGGCCGGCAGCGGCAAGGCCGTCCACGCAACCAGCGTCGCGCGCGGCGGCCGGCGCAACGCAACGAACCACGTGGCGGCGCCGAGCAACGCCGCGTACGCGACGAAGCGCAGCGTCGAGACGTTGTCGAGCCGGTCGAGACCGGGCGCGCCGAACTGCTGTCGCGCGTGAAACGAGAAGGCGAAATTTTCCCAGCCATGCGCGGCGTTCCACATGAGGAACGGTACGTAACCGGCAACGACGATCGCAGTGCTGAGCGCAAGTACCGGCCACACGCGCCTGCGACGGTCCGGCTCGAACGACCACGCGAAGATGCCGAAGACGAGCGCCCAGCCGAACGTTCGCGAAAGGACGACCGCCGCAAGTGCGAGTCCGAGCCCGAGCGCGTTGCGCAACGACGGCCGCCGGTCGAGCGCGACCGCGCCCCACAACGCGAACGCCCACGCCGCCAGGTAGGCGCCGTCGGGGAGCGCTTCGCCCAACGCCAGCTTCGTCTGCGGAATGAGCGCGACCAGGATCGCCGCGAGCGCGCCAGCGCGCGCGTTCCCCGCGACGAGCGCCGCTGCGCGCCCGACCGCGATTGCGGCCAGCGCCTCGCACAGCACGAACGGCAACCGCACGAAGCCCGCACCCGCGCCGAGCGAACGGCCGAGGCCGATCAGCCAGGCAACCATCGGCGGATGATCGGTGTACCCGAAGGCCGGGTGCAAGCTCCACGTCCAGTAATATGCCTCGTCGGCCGTCAGCGGGACGTTGAACGCCGCGTACGCGCGCAGAATGGTCAACACGCCGATGATGACGGCGGCGGCGATCAACGTATTTTGGTGACCAACGGCGGGCGGCGACGGTGGAACGACGTCAACGTCTGGTAGCGGTTCCCGATCGCGGTGAGCCGCGTTTCGTTGAAGGCCGTGCCTTGCAGCGTAACGCTCGTCGGCAAGCCGTGATCGCCGAAACCGTTGGGCAGCGCGAGAGCGGGCAGCCCAGCGAGGTTTCCCGGCGCGATCAAGTCCGGCGTTCCGCTGAATTCCGTGTACGTTTTGTCGAACGGTGCGCCGATCGGATACGTCACGGTGGGGATCGTCGGCGCGGCGACGGCGTCGTAGGACCCGAATGCATCGTTCAGCGCGCGCACCATCAGCGTTCGCTGCCGTTGCGCGTCGACGTAGTCGACTGCCGGCGTGGCGTAGGCGACGTAACCGCCGTAACGATCGTCCTTCTGGCGCAGCGTCCGCGACTTGCCGGACTCGATCAGCTCGCGAAAAGCAGCCGCGCCTTCGGCGTTGACGATCGTTCCGACCGCGGCGCCGTAGGGCAGATCAGGTAAGGCGATGTTCGGCACGAGATCGCAGAACGTCGCAAGTTCGTTCAGCGTGGCCCGGAAGTTGCGCGCCACCGCGGGCATGCAGCCCTTGGTCGCGTACTTGAGCACGGCGATGCGCGGCCGCCGCCGCGGCGCGGGGAACGGACGATCGACCGCGGTCGGATCGGCGGGATCGGCCCCGGCGATCGCGCGCAAGACGATCTCGCCGTCGCGGGCGCTGCGGCCGAGCGGGCCGAGTTTGTCGAGCGTCCAGCACAAGGCCATCGCTCCGTGCCGGCTGACGCGCCCGAACGTCGGCCGCAAGCCGGTTACGCCGCACGCCATCGACGGGAACACGATCGAACCTGCAGTTTCGGAACCGATCGCAAAACCCACCAGGCCCGCCGCAACCGCCGCGCCGGAACCGCTCGACGAGCCGCCGCTCCAAAACGCGGGATTCCACGGCGTGCGCCCGGGCCCGGTGAACGACGCATCGGCATCGTTGTAGCCGAATCCGCCCGCGAGTTCGACCATCGCCAGCTTCGCGAGCAACACCGCGCCCGCTGCGGTGAGGCGCCTGACGACGGTGGCGTCGTAATCAAAACGCTGGTGACGGTAGGGCACGGCGCCCCAGGTCGTCGGCGCATCCGGCGTGGCGAGCAAATCCTTGACGCCGTACGGAATCCCGTGCAGCGGACCGCGCACGCGGCCGCGCGCGCGTTCGCGGTCGGCGCGCCGCGCTTCGCGCAGCGCACGTTCGTGCAGGATCGTGACGACCGCGTTGTAGACGGGGCCGTACTTCTCGAGCCGGTCGAGGTAGAGCTGGGTCAGCTCGACCGACGAGAGCTGCTTTGCGGTGAGCAGCGCTTGTAGATCGACGACGTCCGAAAATGCGACGTCATCGTCGTTCACGGCTCGTTGCCCGAGACGGCGAAACGCACGACCGGAGCGTCGCCGTTCTTCAGCCGCTTCTTCTGCGGATGAAGCGCCTTCGCGGCATCGTTGTTCGCATCGATCCCCTTGGCGATTGCCTGCATATCGCCGTCGCTGAGCGCCGGATCGAAGCGGCGCATCGTCGCCGCGATCGCCGCCGAAGCCGCCGTCACGGGCTTGTCCGTGGCTGACGGAGCGGGGGAAGGCGTCGGCGCTGCGGCAGCGGGCTCCAACGCCGCAAGCGAAAGGCCCGATGCGACGGTCGCCAAAAAAGCGCGCCGATTCTTCATCGGCGCTTTTTACGGCCAAGTCCCCCCCATGTCATCCCGAGCTTGTCGAGGGACCGCCACCAAGGACGGCGATTGCGGCTGTCCCTCGACAAGCTCGGGATGACATAGGGGTAGGGCACCGTACTGCCGGAGGGAGCAGCGCTTAAACTTCCATCACGACCGGGATGACGATGGGGCGGCGCTTCGAGCGCGCGAACACCGCTTTGGAGAGGCCGGCGCGGATGTGCTCTTTCACGTTGCCGACGTCGCGCAAACCCTCGGCGGAACAACCGGCGAGGATCTCGTTGAGGATCACCTTGAGCTCCTCGAGCACGCCGCCCGATTCGGGCAAGTAGTACACGCCGCGTGAGATCAGATCGGGACCGGCCACGACCCGGGCTTCTTCCGAATCGACCGTGACCACGACCATCATGATGCCGTCGGCCGAGAGATGCTTGCGATCGCGCAGCACCGCTTCGCCGACGTCGCCGACACCGGAGCCGTCGACCATGACGTTGCCGCCGTAGGTTCGGCCGACGTTGTTGCAGCCGTCGGCGGTAAACTGCAGCACTTCTCCGTTTTCGATCACGTGGACGTTCTCGTGCAACACGCCGGTTTGCTCGGCGAGCCGGCCGTGCGTGATGAGCATCCGGTACTCGCCGTGAACCGGCACGAAGTGCTTCGGCCGCACCAGGTTGAGCATCAGGAACAGCTCTTCTTGTGAAGCGTGTCCCGACACGTGCGCGTTCCCGCTCGAACCGTGGATCACGTTGGCGCCCAGGCGATACAAGTTGTTGATCGTCTTGCCGACGCTCTTCTCGTTGCCGGGAATCGGGGTCGCGCTGATCACGACCGTATCGCCCGGCACGATGCTCAGCAACTTGTGGTCGCGGACCGACAGCCGCGTCAGCGCCGACATCGGCTCGCCTTGCGAACCGGTCGTCATCACGACGATCTGCTCGGGAGGGTAGGAGTCGACGTCGCTGAGCTTGATGACCAGACCATCGGGAATCTCGAGATACTTCAGCTCGCTCGCGTACTGCACGACGTTCGTCAGCGAGCGGCCGAGAAACGCGACCTTGCGGTTGAAGCGCTGCGCTTGATCGACGACCTGCTGAATGCGCGGCACGTTCGACGCGAACGACGTCACGATGATGCGGCCGGCCGCGCGCGCGAAGATGTTCGAGAACGCTTCACCGACGATGCGTTCGGAAAGCGTGTGCCCGGGCCGCTCCGCATTGGTGGAATCGGAGAGCATGCACAGCACGCCGGCGTCGCCGACGCGCGCAATCGCAGCGAAGTCCGCCGGGTCGCCGTCGATCGGCGTCTGGTCGAATTTAAAATCGCCGGTGTGGAAAAACGCGCCCAGCGGCGTGCGGATCGCCAGCGCGCACGCGCCCGCGAGCGAGTGGTTGATGTGGATGAACTCGGCGCTGAAATCGCCGTAGACCACTTTGTCGCCGGGCTCGACCTTCACCAAGTCCAAATCGCTCGGCTTGTGTTCTTTGAGTTTCGCCTTGATGAGCGCCAGCGTCAGGGGCGTCCCGACGATCGGGCACTTCGGGAACTCGCGCAGGAAATACGGGATGCCGCCGATGTGGTCTTCGTGTCCGTGCGTGACGAGCAGCGCGCGCAGCTTGTCGCGCCGGTCGCGCAAGTAGCTGAAGTCGTTGATGACGATGTCGACGCCGTACATCTCTTCGTCGGGGAACATCAGGCCGCAATCGACGGCGACGATGTCGTCCTTCGTTTCGAACAGCGTCATGTTGCGGCCGATTTCGCCGCATCCGCCGAGGGGGATGACGCGCACGTACGGCTCGTCCGGCGGCGGCGGGACGACTAATGTGTCGGCGTAGGATTGACCGTTCAACGTCGCGGGGGGTCCTTGCTGGAAGCTGTTGAGGGCGTGAAGGCGCCAGGATGACGAAACGATCGCTTGGCGCCGCGCTGGGCCTGGGGCTCGCGTTGCTCTCGGGACCGGCGCCGGCTGCACCGAACGCACCACCTCGCGCAACCACCGTACCAAGGGCAATCGTTGCGAGCGGGGACCTGTATTCAGCCCGGGCCCGGCGACTCGTGCGCGCCTATCTCCAACTGCGGCTGCTGGAACTGCGCAACGCCGAACTCGACCGCGTGCGAGCGGTCATCGAAGGGAAGCTAGGAGTGGACGCGCTTTTCTCGCCTCCGCCGAGGCAAGCGAGCGATCGGGCCCCCGGCCGTTAAAAGTTGTCCGGACGGAACGACACGCTCCTCGATTCTCGTTAGTATAAGCGCAACGAAACCACTTCCAGACGCCCAGCATAAACAAACAGGAGACTGGCCCCATGCAGAGATTTTTCGGGACGGCGGTAGTCGGGCTCGTCGGAGCGATCCTCGGGAGTTTCTCGATGATGCTCTTCGCGAGCACCCACTTCACGAACGTCGCCGGACCCGGCAACACGCCCCCGGTAGTGAGCGCGGCCGCGCTTCCCGCCGGCGGCGTAAGCGATCAGGAGCGGATCGTCAACGCGGTCAAACGCGTCGAGCCGTCGGTCGTTTCATTGCTCGTCACCGTGAACGGCACGCGGATCGTTCCGACCGATCCGTTTTCGCAGTTCTTCGGCGGCGGCGCCGGCCCGTCCGTGCAGCAGCGTTTCCAGGAGCGCGCCTCGGGCTCGGGCTTTGTCTACCGCAGCAACGGTTTGATCCTCACGAACAACCACGTCGTGCCGAAGGGCGTCTCGAAGATCACGGTCGTGTTCGCGAACGGCGACCACGTGCCGGGACACGTCTACTCCTCGAACCCGGCGGTCGACCTGGCCCTCGTGAAGGTCGATAACTATTCCAAGCTGCCGCCGCCGCTCGAGTTCGGCGACAGCTCCAAGCTCAACGCCGGTCAGTGGGCGATCGCGGTCGGCGAGCCGTTCGAACTCAAGCAGTCGGTGGC
>Ga0209415_10004813_pt1 | contig 24605 bp, 22 predicted proteins | sample PeaSoiSIISIP2007_FD_187696 | JGI IMG/M metagenome (GOLD analysis project Ga0209415, IMG submission 187696) | Peat soil microbial communities from Weissenstadt, Germany - SII-SIP-2007 (SPAdes) (version 2) | ecosystem: Environmental > Terrestrial > Soil > Wetlands > Peat | place: Germany... | reverse complement strand
ATGGCCTGCGTGACGTCGAGCATCTGCTCGGCGCTGGGAGAGGCAAAGACGTTCCCGATCGCGGCCCCGTCGGCGAGTCCCTGCCCGACGTATCCCATGAACACCGGCAGATGCCCCGATCCTCCGCCCGTGGCGATCGCGACCTTGCCCGCGACAGGGGCGTCGGCCCGCACGATCGCCCGCAAACTTCCCGCGGACCGCAGCCGCGTGGGATGAGCGGCGAGGATGCCCTCGAGCATCTCGTCGACGAACTTCTCTGCGCTGTTCATGATCTTCTGCATGGGATGGCTCCTCGAGGAACCGCTACGCACACGGTCCGCCGTGCACTGTGTGTTGTTTCGTCGACGCGCACGCCGCGTCCTGTTCGGTGTGCGCGTCGGCCGCGGCCAGGCGATGCCGCGTCAACGGGCGGGCTGCGCGGTCTCCCGAATCGCGATCCCGCGCGCGGCCAGCTCGTCGATGAACCGGCGGTAGGGCACATCCCGGATGGGCGTGAGGAGACCCTTCCGGGTGATCTCCTCGTTGGCGAGCATCTGCGCGAGAATGCTCGCGGTAAACCCCACGGTGCGGTTCATGGCGAACAGCCCGGTCTCCAGATCGCGCCGATCCAGCATGTCGTACGTGATCGTCGTGGTCGTCCCAGCGCGGGACCCGGTGACGATGTTCCTCATGGCGACGATGTCTCGCTCGCCCTCCGCGTACTGCAGCCGCGGCCCCAAGTGCGTCACCATGAACTCGTGCGGGGTCACCTCGGCGCGCAGTCCCGGCACCGGCTCATCGCTGAGGAACCCCAAGGCCACGAGGTTGTGCCAGAACGCCGCGTGTCCGGGCCACCGCATGCTGCATCTGGACGTGGCCCGCAGGGTTCCGGTGAGGCCCAGGCAGTCGGCAAAGAAGACGGCGTCCCCGTTGGGGATCAGCTCCAGCGGACCAACGCCCGGAAAGTCGATCGTGTCGATCCAGCGCGCGGCGTGCTGGTCGCTGGCCGGGATATCGATGATCTGGCCATCGCGCATGATCTTCGCGGCCCGCTTGTACGACAACAACACCCCGTTCCAGGTCCAGGTGATCTTGTACTTCAACGGATTGTCGATCGCCGCGGGCTCGGGGAAACCCCCGCAGTAGGAGTGCAGCTCGTAGACCTCGTCCATCAGACTGGCCCCGTACCCGCACAACACCAGGTCGATCCCGGGGTCCAGCCCCGCCTCCGGCATGACCGCCACGCCCCGTTCCAGCGCCCGTTCGTGCACGCCGGGAGGCAGCGTATGCCCGTACATCGTGTTCACGACATCGACGCGCGCGTCGAGGGCCGCATCCACGACGCGGTGCATCAGGGACACCGGCAGCACGTCGATGACCACGTCGACACCGTCTCGCATCAGATCGGCGAGCGCGCCCCGGTCGCGGACGTCGACGCGTCGGAACGTGATCAGGTTCATGTTCAGGTGGCGTTGGAAGGCGACCAACCCGTCGTCGTGCACGTCAACGCACACGACCTCCGTGACGCCTGGGCTCCTGGAGAGGTCGTGGAGAATGGCCCGGCCCTGCAGGCCGCACCCGCCGAGTACCAAGACTTTCATGTGACCCGCCTCCTGAATCGACGTGCCGCAGGGGAAGAGGAAGCACGCGCGGAGATGTCGGGAAACCCGGTACGCCGTCCCGCAGGACCCGTCGCCGCGAAGCGAACCGCCAGCACCGTCTCCCACGTCCCCGAGACTGCAGCCGAATCACCGGAGCGCAACAAAATCGGCGAGTCCCTTCCGGCGGCGCACCGCGATCGTCGCACTCAAGAACTTCCGCCTCGGCGTTCGCCGTCCCTTCGGTCGAGCGTGCGCGGCGAAGGGGCGCACAACGGGGTCGCGCACATGCGGGTCTCGTGGGCAACCAGGCCCGCGATGATCTTGAGGCGAAGCGGAAACGATCCGACCTACCCGTGAATCGTCTTCGTCCGGAACACCTGGTACAGCTCGGGGTAGCGCGTGCGGTTCGGGTCCTTGCCTCGGGCCACCGCCAGATGATACGCCAGGACCTGCACCGGCAGAACGCCGAGCAACGGCGCCAGTGCGGGGTGCCCGGGATCGGGCAACGAGACGTCCGCCGCGGCCAGCGGCGCCCCGGGCAAGGCGACGGTCACCAACGGCGCCCCGACCATGCCAGCGGCGCGGCAGAACGCCGCGAGTTTCTCGGGCGGCGCCCCGGGCCCCGCGAGGAGGACCAACCCGATCTCCGGGCCGATGGCGTTGAAGTACCCGTGCAGAATCTCCTCGAGTTCCCGGCCTTCGGCGAGCAGCTTGGCCGTCTCGAGGACCTTCAGCGCCCCCTCGTACGCGGCGGGCACCAACGTCCCTGTCCCGACCACGAAGTACCCGACGGCGCTTCGCAGCCGCCCCACGAGGGTCGGCGCCGCCGCCTCCGCCGCCGCCAGCGCCTCCGCAGTCCGCCCCGGCAGCGCCGCGAGGCCGGCCGCGAGCGCGTCGCACGTGCCGGCGTCGACGCCGGCCGCTCGGGCGAGCGCCAGGCCGAACCGGCAGGCCGCGGCCGCGGTCGTCGTAAACCCTTTGGTCTTCGGCGGCACCTCCTCCGGGCCGGTCCGGCTGTGCACGACGTATTCCACCGTCTGCGCCAGGGCCGAGGCGGGCTCCGCCGTCACCCCCACGGTGACCGTGCCCAGCCGGCGGGCGCGGGCCATCGCCTCGGTGAGCACCACGGTCGCGCCGCTTTGGGAGATCGCGACGGCGAGCGTGCCCGGGCCGAGCGCGGTGTCGGCGAGATCGAGCCGAAACTCCTGGGACGAGATCGCCTCGGCGTCGACGGCCAGGAGCGGCTCGCACAGATTCGCCGCGACCATCCCCGCATAGAGCGACGTGCCGGAACCGACAAACCAGAGCTTCCGCCACGCACCCGCCGGCAGTGCCTCAGGCAAGACCGGCTCGACCTCCTGGCGACGCAGCGCCGCCGGCTGCTCGGCGATATAGGCGCGCATGGACGCGGTCACCGCTGGCCCTCCACCACCGGGCGGGTCAAGGCGCCAAGCCCTCCCACACGAGCGCGGCGGCGCCGACCAGCCCGGCCGCGGGGCCGGCCGTGGACAGCGAGATCTCTTGCAGTCCGGCCACGGCCAATGGAAGGGCGGCGGCGCGCACCGCCTCCGTCACCCACGCGACCGCCCCGGGCTGTCCGGTGAACATGCCGCCGGCCAGGACGACGGCAGGAGGGTTGAGCAGGTTGACGAGGTGGACGATGCCCAGCGCGACGTACCCGTAGGCCGGGGCCGGTGGTGGCGCCACCCGGGCGAGCCTCACCGGCGGCACGTCCTCCCCTCGGCGCAACCGGACGATGCAGTCTTCGAGGCAGCCGGGCAAGCCGCACGCGCACAAGGGCCCATGCTGTTCGACGCTGCTGTGTCCCATCTCGCCCGCGACGTTGCTGGCCCCTCGATACAGCCGGCCGCCAAAGACGAGACCGGCGGCGATGCCCGTGCCGGCATTGAAAAGCACGAAGTCGGAGCGTCGCCGCCCGACGCCGAAGTACAGTTCGCCCAGGGCGGCGGCGTGCAGGTCGTTGTCCAGCCAGCCCGGCACCCCGCACGCCTCCTGTAAGGCGGCGACCACCGGCACGTCGTCGAGATGAAGGGTCAAGGAACGGACCAGTCGACCGCCGGCGTGGTCGACCAAGCCGGTCACCCCGGCGCCGACGCCGGCCACCGCGAGGCCGCGTTCCCGCGCGACCACCGTCATCGCCGCAGCCAGCGCCTGCACGTCCGCGAGGTAGCGGTCCCGACGCGTCGGCCGTTCCTCGCTGTGGACCACTCGACCGGCGCGATCGACGAGCCCCGCCAGGATCTTCGTCCCGCCCACGTCGAGGCCGATCGCGGTCTCCATCACGCGCACTCCTTCAGGCCGACGCTCTGGACGCGCGTGACGACGTCGGCCGCACCATACCATCGCGTACCCCCCGTGGCGACCCGATCAGGGAACCTCACGTCGTGAGGACGCACGCGATCGCCGGCACGATGAGGTACGGCACACGGTCTGGAACAACGCGCGCAGGTCATGGACACCGTCGGTACCGACGCGGGCGGCCCGAGGCCGCCGCCCACCGCGTCGTGCTTGGGATCGAGCCGAACGTCGGCGTTGATGCGATGCTCACGCTCGCTCCTCCGATTCGCGGGGCGGCCGGCATTACCCTGCGTCGGAGGACGCGCGCGCGCGAGGGCGAGGCACGTCCGGCTGCGGCGAACCCGCGGCAGGCGTGGTCCCGCGTGAGCAGCCGGAGGACCGCGGGACGGGATCCGTCGACGGTTGGCGCGGATCTCCGCGCACGAACGGCGGCCCAATGACATCGGTCCGCGTTGGTGCGACAGCGCCACCAGAGGCCGCGCTCCATAGCAGCGTCGCCCGCAGGCCGCCCGCGGCGGCGTGGACGTTACCGGCGCGCCGGCAGGCGCCGGGTGGTTCGCGTGCGCTCCACAAATCCAAGGACCCCGAGCGCGCCCACCCCGACCGTCCGCCCGAGGCTGGCCCACACCTGCCACCACGCCACCCGGTCGGTACACGCGCCGGCCACCGTCATCTGCATCGGAAAAAACGTCGGGAAGAACTCGACCACCCGCGCGTTGGCGGCGGGGCTGCCGATCGGATTCTGCAGAAACGTGTCCACCAGGCTGAGCATGATGATCAGGAAGAACCCCTCCAGGTCGCCGCGCGTGACGACGCCGAGCAGCACGCCGACGGCGGCGTACGTCAGCACCGCCCCGCACACCCCCAGCCACACGACGGGGAGGTGGCGCGCCGGCGTGAACACCGCGAGCACGGTGACCGCGTACGTCGCCACGACCACGGCGGCGAGGCCCAGCGCGCTGAGGCGCCCCAGCACCAGCGCCGCGCGGGAATGTCCGCACACCACGAGCCGCCGGTCGACCTGCGCGGAGAACCGCACGGTCCGCAGCGCCACGAACCCCATGATCAGCGTCGTCGCGTTCAGCATGCCGGTGATCAGCCCGAGCCGCTGCTGGCCGACGGCGACGAACACGCCGAAGGCTCGCAGCTTGAACCCCACCGACCCGGAGGCGGAGAGCGCGTAGATGAGTGCGTACCACGCCGGCAGGTACGCCGCCAGCAGCACCATCGCGAATCGATTGTGCTGCTGCTCAATCACACTGAGACGAAGGGCGGTGGCGTACTGCGCGATCATGCGGTCTCCGCTGGCGCGAGCACGCCGTCCCGCAACCGCAGCAACCGGTCGAACCGATGGCGCTCAAAGAACAGGTGGGAGATCACCACGATCGTCCGGCCGTGCGCGCGGTATCCGTCCGCGATCTCCCAGAACTGCAGGTACGTCTCCCAGTCGAACCCCTGGTACGGCTCGTCGAGCAGGATGACCTCCGGATCGTGCATCAGTGCGAGGGCCAAGTTGAGCTTCTGCCGCGTGCCACCGCTGAGGGTCTCGACGAGCGCGTGCCGGTGCGCGGCGAACCCTAACTGTTCCATCAGCGCCTCGCCCGCCCGGGCGTCGGGAAGTCGGTACGCGGCGCGGAACCACGCCACGTTCTGCAGAACGGTCAGTCCGGTATGAATCTGCGGCTCCTGGGGGCAGTACCCCAGCCGCCCGCGCAACGCGACCCACCCGCGCGACGCGCGCAGCAGGCCGGCGACGATCTTCAGAAGCGTCGACTTGCCGGCGCCGTTCTCCCCGACGATGCCGAGCATCTCGCCCGGGTGGGCGGAAAACGTCACGCCACGGAGCACGCGGTGCCGGCCGAACGACCGAGCGATGTCGACGACTTCGAGCGGCGCCGCGCGCCTCGGCGCGCTTCGCCCCTCCGATGGAGGCACACCGGCCGTGAGGAGCGTCCGCGGCGGCAGGGGCGGTGCGACCTCGCGGCGTCGCGGCCGCGAATCCGGTGGCTCACGATTCGATACCCGTCCCGCCCATCACATCCCTCCCGACCATGTGCGCGCTAGAGCCACCGCATCGTCGGGTGGTGTCTCACCGTCATGCTGCGCCGGAGCGCTCACGGTCGCGTCAACGATTCGTAACAAACTTGCCACGGCACCCGACGACGGCACCCGCGCCACCGGTGGAGGCACGTCACCCAGTCCTGACGCGCGGCCGTCGTACGGGTTGGATCGGACCAGCGTGACGGGCACCGAAATACGGATCGGACCTTGTTCCCTCCCGCGCCACGGCGGTCCTCTGCCCGCTCACACGGCCCGCCGGCACCGGACGCGGGATCCAGGCCCACGGTTGCAAGGCGGACCGAACGCCTGAGGCCGGGGCTCCCACCGTGCGCAGCGGGTGCCCCGATCACGCGCACGGGCCGCTCGGACAGCCGACCCGGGCAGGGGATGGGTCCAATCGCGGCCAAGGATCCCACGGGCGCGCCGCCGCGGCGCAACGCGGGCAGCGCCGCAAAGGAGTCGCCGTGCAGCAGCGAGTGCTCGGGAAGACAGGGGTCCGCGTCTCCGCGCTCGGGTTTGGCGCCGGCGCGATCGGTGGGTTGCTCGTGCGCGGGGATCGGCCCGAGCAGACTCGGGTGGTCGCCCGGGCGCTCGACGCTGGCATCACGTACTTCGATACGGCGCCGAGCTACGGCGACGGGCGCTCGGAGGAGAATCTCGGTGCGATTCTCGGCGCGCTGAACGCGCGGCGCCGCATCGCGGTGGGCACGAAGGTCCGCTTGCGGTCGTCGGATCTGTCCGACCCGGTCACGGCCATTCGGCGTTCATGCCAGACGAGCCTTCGCCGGCTGGGATGCGACACCGTCGACCTGCTGCAGCTCCACAACCCGATCGCCGGACGCGCCGCGGCTGTCGAGGAAGCAGGCGGCAGCCCGCCGCTTCCCCTCGAGATCGTCGCCGGCCCCGTCGCGGAGGCGATGCGCCGGGTGGTGGCCGAGGGACTGGTCCGGCACGCGGGGTTTACCGGCCTCGGCGAGACACAGGCGCTGCACGCGCTCGTCGCGACCGGCACGTTCGCCACCGTGCAGAGCTACTTCAACGCCGTGAACCCGAGCGCCGGGGTCGCCGGAGCCAGCCGCGGCGGACAAGACTTCGCCGGACTGATCGGCGCGGCCGCCGCGGCGGAGATGGGTGTCATCGCGATCCGGGTCATGGCGGCTGGGGCGCTCCTGGCGCGCCCGCGGCGGCACCCCAACGCGGCCGACCCCGGGCCCGCGCTGGCGGAGGGCGGACAGTACGACCGCGATCTCGACCGGGCCCAAGCGATCGAGGCGATCGCGTCAACGTCGGGCTGCGACGGTCCGCTGGAACTCGCGCTTCGATTCGCCCTGGCCACGCCCGGGATCTCCACGGTCTTGGTCGGATTCTCTGACCTCGCGCAGCTGGAAGACGCGCTGCGGTGGACCGAGCGTGGTCCCCTTCCCGACGATGTGTTGCGCCGCGTCGCAGACGTAGCACGGCAGCCATGACCGGCGGGCGCCTCATGGCCGCTGCACGGCGTGACCGCGCGTCCAGGGCGCCGGCGCCGTGGCGGTCGGGCGCGGCACACCAGAGGGAGGGCCCCCGGTGAAGCTCGGCGTCGCGATCCCACAGATCTTCGTCGAAGGCCCGGTGAACGTTCCGTTGCTGCGGCGCTTCTTGGCACGCGCGGAGTCGCTCGGATACCATAGCGCGTGGGTGCAGGAGCACACGCTGGGAACGGCGGTGACCCTGGATCCGTTGACCCTCCTCGGCTACGCATCCGCCCTCACCGACACACTCAAGCTGGGCACGGCCGTGCTGATCGCCGGCCTACGCGATCCGGTGCACCTGGCGAAAAGCCTCGCCACGCTCGACCACCTCAGCGGGGGCCGGCTTCTCGTCGGGGTCGGACTCGGGGGCAGCCCTCGCATGTACCCCGCGTTCGGCCTCACCGCCGATCGTCGGGTTCGCCGCTTTACCGAGAGCATCGCGCTGATGAAACTCCTTTGGACCGGCACGGCCGGCTCGTTCCAGGGAGAGTTCTTCCACCTGGATCGTGGATCGCTCGAACCCAAACCGCTCCAGCAGCCCCATCCGCCCATCTGGGTGGGAGCCCACCACCCCGCGGCGCTGCGCAGGGCGGTCAGGCTGGGGGACGGGTGGATCGGCGCCGGGAGTTCCTCGACCGTCGACTTCAAAACCGACGTCCAGATCGTGCGCCGCAGCCTCGCGGAGGCCAGGCGCGAGCCCTCCACGTTCACCGTGGCGAAACGTGTCTACATCGCCGTGGACGAGAACAGGACCCGGGCCGAGGCACGGCTGATGAGGTGCTTCGGCGTCTACTACGGCGATGCGGAGCGGGCCAAGCGCGTCGCCGTCTACGGCGACGAACACGAGTGCGCCGAAAAGCTGTACGAGATCGCGTCCGCAGGCGCCGAGCTGCTGATCCTGAACCCGCTGTTCGACGAGATGGAGCACCTGGATCGCGTGCTGCAGGTGACGAGCAGCCTCCCGGCAAGCGACCCCTGAGGCGCGCGGATCCACCCGCTCGCTGACCTGGCGCTCGCCCAAGACTCGGGGGGCCGCCTGCGGGTTCGCGGCGGACCCCTCGGGCGCCCCGGCCGCGGACCGCCCTCCCGGGACGTGGCGCGCGGCCAGCAAGACCTCCGCGCCGAGCGCCGACGGGAGGGTATCGGACCGCAGCAGGCGTATTGGCGTGCAGAGAAGAGCGGGAACGATCGGGGGCGACGTGTCCGACAGTGATCCGGTTCACGAATCCGTAGCGTCTCCACAGGCTCGGCAACCCTCGGAGGGGGCGCACGATGGCATCCGGAATGTCGTCCTCCTGTTGCCGTTCCTCGTCACCCTGGGGCTCGTGTGGCTGGCGTGGGCGCTCTACGGGAGCAGTGATTTTCAGAAGATCCCCACGAAGGCACTCGCGCAGCTGATCGCCCAGGCCAGGATCACGGGGGCGGAGGCGGCCCCTGCGGCGGTGTGGGAGTACACCGCCCGTCTCGCGTGGAACGCGGTCGCCGGCGTGTACCTGGTCCTCCTGCTCGCGACCGTGAGCATCGGGATCTGGATCGTCTTCCGGGTCTTCGCTTCAACCCCCCGCTGCGGACTGACGAGCACCCGGTATTGGCCCATCGTGCTGTTGGTCGCCCTCTCGGCCGCATCGTGGTACGTGCTGCGCACCGTAACCTACGGAACGATCTCAGGATCGCTCCTCGGCCCGACGGTCTTCGCGCAGGCGCCGGAGCTTCCCGCGCGGCAGCAGTTCTTCTCGCAGGGAGGGCAGATCACCGCGCTCTTCCTGGCCGCGTTGTCGGCGCTGGTGCTCCCCTCGGCCGCGTGTGGACGCGAGGCGTGCCTCCGCGACCGGACGGCCCTCCTCGAGCTGGTGCTCGGCATGGGCGCCGCGCTGTTGGTCACGGACGTGATCCGAGAGGATGCGCTGCTGCGCTGGGCGCTCGCGTTCGTCGATCCCGCGAACAAGACCGTGGCGAACACCGTGCAGAGCTTGACGGTCACGATCGTGGCCGTGCGTGGCGTCCAAGGCTCGGCCCTGCTGGCCGCGATCTACCTGCCGGCGGCGCTGATCCTGAAGGGGCAGGCGTGGAGGACGGTCCCCGCATCCATCACCACGCTTCCCGAGGCGAAGCAGTGGCTCCAGGATCGGGGGCTGATCGCTTCGTCAGTCCTCGCGCAGTTTCGGCCGGTCGTGGCGGTCCTGCTCCCCCTCCTCACCGGTGTGCTGAGTGGACCCGCGGCGGAGGTCCTGAAAAATCTCACGGGATCCTGACCGCTCCGCGACGCACACCGCGCGCCCGCGACGGCGCCGATCGGCGGACTCCGCGCGGCGGAGCGTGTCCGCCGGATGACCGGCGACACACGCGTCCGCGTGCTGGCACCCGACGGCCCGCTGCCCGCCGCGGTCGCAGCGGGATGGAACGCCCTGCACCGGGGGGAGTGGGCGGATGCCCGAGCGCAGTTTCAGACGGTGCTCGCGGCCGCGGAGTCCCCCGAAGCGTGGGAAGGCCTCGCCTGGGCCGCGTGGTGGCTCGATGACACGACGGTGACGTTCGGCGCCCGCGAGCGGGCCGACCGGTCGTACCGCGAGCGCGGCGACTATCGGGGGGCGGCGCGCAGCGCCATGTGGCTCGCGCTCGACTTCATCGATTTCCGCAACGATACCGCGGTCGCGAACGGATGGATGCAGCGCGCCCACCGGCTGCTGGAACCGTCGCCCCGCTCTCCCGAATACGCCTGGCTGCTCGCCTGCGAAGCGCATCGCGCGCTGATGGCGGACAAGAATCCGGTGACCGCCCACCAGTTGGCGACCGAGGTCGTGCGCATCAGCGAGGCGCTCGGCCTGTTCGACCTTGAAATGCTGGGGCGGGCCCTGGAAGGCCTGGCCCTCGTCAGCCAGGGCCGTGTTCGCGACGGCATGCACCTGCTGGACGAGGCGGCCGCCGCCGCCGTGGCGGGAGAATTGGCAGACCTCCAGGCCATTGCGCTGACATGCTGCTATCTGATCTTTGCGTGCGAGCGGGTCCGCGACTACCCGCGCGCGGCGCAGTGGTGCGACCGGGTCAAGGAGTTCTCCCGCCAGTGGCGGTGCAGCATCCTGTTTGCCTCCTGCCGGACGCAGTACGCGGGCGTGCTCATCTGGCGGGGGGAGTGGACGGAAGCGGAGGAGGAGCTCGCCGCCGCCGCGCGGGTGCTGACGGTGATCCGCCCGGCGATGGCGCTCTCCGCCACCGCCCGGCTGGCCGAACTCAGGCGCCGCCAGGGCCGATGGGACGAAGCCGCGGAGCTATTCCAAGGGGCCGCTGCCGCCACCGCCCCGCTGCTTGGTCGGGCCGAGATGGCCCTGGATCAAGGCGACCCCGCGACCGCGGCCGACTTGGCCGAGCGATACTTGCGCCGCCACGCACCGGAGAGCCGCACCGACCGGGCCCCCGGCCTGGAGGTGCTCGCGCGGGCGCTCGCCGCGCTAGGAGATCTGGAACGGGCGTGGGCCATCGTCAAGGAACTGGACCAGACCGCCGGAGCTGTCGCGGCCGAACCGCTTCGGGCGTTCGCGTGCGCCGCCAGGGGGACCGTGGCCGCGCACGCGGGCGAGCACACTCAGGCCCGGGCGGCGTTCGAGGATGCGGCGGACCTGTTCGAGCGCTGCGGCGCGCCGTTCGAGCACGGACGCGCCCGCCTAGAGCTCGCGCGCACGCTGGTCGCGCTGGACCGCCGGGACGCGGCTGAGGCGGAGTTGCGGGTCGCGCTGCCCCTGTTGCAGAAGCTGGGCGCGACGCGCGAGGCCGAGCGCGCCGCGTCGCTGTTGCGCGAGGTCACGGTGGGGACCAGGACACGCGCGCCCGCATCCACCTCGCGGTTGACCGCGAAGGAGATCGAAGTTCTCCGGTTGGCCGCCCAGGGCCTGACCGACAAGGAGATCGCGGCCCGGCTGAATCGCAGCGAGCACACGATCCACCGGCACGTGGCCAACATCCTGACCCGGCTCGACCTCCAGTCCCGCACCGCCGCGGTCGCCTACGCCGCCCGCGAAGGGTTGCTCTAGGCCGCCACCTCACCGTCTCCCCCCGTCAGGCCCGGTGGCCGGATTCGGCCATGCCCGAAGGCAACCAGCCGTGGCACGGAATAGCGAAGCCGCGAGGCCCCCTCGGGCGTACACTGCCACCGCAGGCCGGGCGCAGCAACGAGAAGGACGCCGGCCCAGCTCGATTGTGGAGGGATCGCGGTGAAGAAAGTCGTCTGCCCGCCGTGCGGCACGGAGATCACCGGTCAGACGGACGACGAGCTCGTCCGGAAGGTCCAGGCGCACGCGAAGAAGGACCACGGCCATGACCTCACACGCGAGCACATCCTCGCGGCCGCGAAGGAGGCGTAGCGTCGTGGCCACGACGGTGCCGGCACGGGGATCGGCGGCCGTCCAAGGGCCGCTGTGGAGCGACCGGGCGAGGGACTGGGCCGACGTGCAGGAATCGGTCTCGCGCCCCCTGTACGAGGCCGTCCTCTGGACGGTTGGCGTCGGCCCCGGGACGCCGGTGCTCGACATCGGCTGCGGCGCCGGATTGTTCTGCGCGCTCGCGTCCGGGCGGGGAGCCTGCGTCTCGGGGCTCGACGCCTCGGACGCGCTCGTGGCAATCGCGCGCCGTCGGGTTCCGAGCGGCGAGTTTCAGGTCGGCGAGATGGAGACGCTGTCGCACGCGGACCGGACGTTCGACGTCGTTACGGGGTTCAACTCGTTTCAGTTTGCCTCCCACCCCGTCACCGCGCTGGCCGAGGCGCGCCGCGTGGCGCGGCCGGGTGCACCGGTCGTGGTGGCCACCTGGGGACGGCCCGAACACAGCGAAGCCGCGCAGTACCTCGCCGCCTTGCACCCGCTCCTGCCGCCCGCACCGCCCGGAGCCCCCGGGCCGTTTGCCCTGTCGGCCGACGGCGCCCTGGACGCGTTCGTCAGAGCAGCCGGGTTAACTCCCCGGAGCGTGGACGAGGTTGAATGCCCGCTCGAGTATCCGGACCTCGCCACCGCGCTGCGCGGACTCCTCTCGGCCGGCCCCGCCGTTCGGGCCATTCAGACCTCCGGGGAAGAGCGGGTACGGGACACCGTCGTGCGGACTCTGGCCCCGTACCGTCTATCGTCCGGCGGCTACCGGCTGGAGCACAGCTTCTTGTTCATGGTGGCCGCCGCGTAGCCGGCGGAGGCGCATCCTGAGAGCAGGCCGCCGCGGCTCGGCGTGCCGTTCATCACGGATCGGGAGGGAGCAGTCACATGCGGTCGTCGCATCGCGTTCGTCGTCTCGCGATCGTGTGCGGTATTGCGCTCGGTTCCATCGCTCTGGTCGGCACCGGGCCCGCCCGCGTCCGCGCGGAAAGCTCCGGACCGGTCGTGGTCCACGTGGAAGTCTCGCCGGGAGGCAAGACGTGGCACGTCACCGGCGGGGCGGGTGCGTCGCTGAACTTCAGCTACTTCCCGACGACCGTGACGGTCCGTCCGGGCGTCCGCGTCATGTGGACGAACACGAGCCCGCTTCCCGAGCCGCACACCGTCACGTTCCTGCTGGTGAATCCACAGACGGGAGAGATCGACGGGCCGCCGCTTGAAATTGTGCGGCCGAAGCCCGGGCACGCGGGCTCACAGAACCCCGTCGATCAGGACGTCGTGGAGAACCCGCTCTACATTCTCCCCAGCACGGTCACGCATGCGTCCTTCCTGAACTCCGGCACCCTGTTCCCCGCCGGGACGGTCCCGGGCATGCCGTCGGCCTGGAGCGTGACGTTCACGGCCACGGACGCGGGCAAGACGTTCGACTATACGTGCGCGTACCATCCCTGGATGACCGGGCGCGTGATCGTCGCGGTGCGGTAGGCGCCGGCGCGGCGCGAGTGCGCTTCGACCCGGCAGGCATTCCGCACACGACGCCCGAATGTCCTCGGTCGGGTGAGTGCCGATGGGCGTTGACGGCCAGACGGCGTTGGTCACCGGGGCATCTCGCGGGTTGGGCAGGGCCATCGCGCGGCGCCTGGCGCGCGACGGTGCGGCGGTCTGCGTGAGCTATGTGGCCCGCGCGAGCGAGGCGGACGCCGTGGTGGAGGAGATCCGCGCCGCGGGCGGGCGGGCCATCGCGATGCGCGCGGACGTCGGCGACCCGTCCCAGGTGCAGCGGATGGTCGACCGGACCGCCGAGGAGCTCGGTCCAATTGCCGTGCTGGTCAACAACGCCGGCGTGTCGTATCGCGCCACGCTGGAGACCTTCGACCCGGCAGAGATGGAGCGGCTCCGCCGAACCAACGTCGATGGACTGATCCACGTGACGCGCGCCGTGGTGCCAAGCATGAAGGGACGCCGCTACGGGAGGATCGTCAACATCAGCTCGGCCGCCGGCCACGGGACGACGCTGCCCGGCAACGCGTTCTACGCGGCGACCAAAGCCGCGGTCTCCCTGCTCACGCGGCGATTCGCGATGGAACTCGGGCCACACGGGATCACCGTGAACGCGGTCGCTCCGGGGTACATCATCACCGACATGACGAGGGGGAGCCACACCGAGCAGGAGTACCGGCAGATCGTGGAAGGGATCAGCGCGCGATCCATGGTCGGGCGGGTCGGGGAGCCCGACGACGTCGCCCGCGCCGTGGCGTTCCTCGCGGCACGAGAGGCGGGGTTCATCACCGCGCAGGTGCTGACGGTGGACGGCGGGCGCATGGACTACATCGGACATTCATGACCCGCCCAGGAGCCGGCACCATCCGGAGGCCCCGGCTGCGGCGCGGACCGGGCGACAGCCCACCGCGTCGGACGGACGCCCCGACACCGGGATGATGCACGTTCTGTGCCGGCTCATTCCGCCACGGCCGACCTTTGCGCACGACATGACCGATGCGGAAGCCAAGATCATGCAGGCCCACGCCGCCTACTGGCAGGAACTGGCCGAGCGCGGAACCGCCGTCGTCTTCGGTCCCGTCGCCGATCCGAACGGGGTCTGGGGTCTCGGGATCGTGCAGGTCGAGGACGAGACCGACCTTCAGGCCTTGACCGCGAACGACCCCGCGGTGACGTCCGGCATTGGGACCCGATATGAGATCCTTCCGATGGTGCGGGCCGTAATCGGGAAGAAACGGACGTGAGCGGACGTCAGGCCGGACGACGCGACGCGCCCCACGGCCTCGTCGCGGTACCGCGGTGCCGGCAGGAGCAGCGGCGCCCCGGAACGATGCTGTGTCGCACCGTCCGCCCCGCCACGACAGGAACGGCCTGCGTGCGCCTCGAACACGGACCCCGTCCGCGGACGTCACTTCCCCGGAGGGTCATACGTGATGACACAGAGCAGGGGCCAGAAGGCGCGAGCCAGCCGGTGGTGTGCCGCGGTCGTTGCCGCGGCCCTCGTCGTGGGTGTCCAGGTCGCCGGCGCGGCGCCGGTGCCCGGCGGAACGGTGACGGTCGGGATCACCTCGGACCCCATCACCCTTGACCCGCACGCGTCAGCCTACGCCAACACCTATCTCGTCGGCAGCCTGAACCTCATCGAGAGCCTCGTGTACCAGCAGCCGGACGGGAAGACGGTCCCGTGGCTGGCATCGAGCTACCGTGTCTCTCCCGACGGTCGCACGTTTACGTTCGTCCTGCGCCAGGACGTACGGTTCACGGACGGGGCACCGCTCGACGCCAACGCGGTCAAGTGGAACTTCGACCGGATCGTGAACCCGAACTTCCGCCCGGGCAGCTCGATCACCGCGCTCGTCGGGTACGCGGGCACGACCGTAGTGGGCGACCACACCGTGCAGGTGCACTTCAAGGAGCCGTACGCGCCGTTCCTCGCCTACGCCGCGGGCGGCCTGCTCGGGATTCTCTCCCCGAAGACTACGCCCACGCAGACACCCGCGGTCACGGCCCACGGGGCGATCGGCAGCGGGCCGTTCATGGTGTCCGACTACGTCACGAACGACCACGTCACGTTCGTCCGCAACGCCGCCTACAACCGCCAGGCACCCTGGAGCGATCACCAGGGGCCCCCCTACCTGGACCGGGTCGTCTGGAAGATCGTGCCGGAAGCCGAGACCCGGGCGATCACCCTCTCGTCGGGGGAGACGCAGATGATCTATGTCCTCGGGTACGGCCCGGGGGGCGGGCAGATTCTGGCGGAACTGCGCAAAGATGCGCGGCTGGTGCAGGACACGCGGCCGTTCCCCGGGTCGGCCTACGTGTGGTTGTTCAACGTTCGGCTCCCGCCGATGGATGACGTCCGGGTGCGCCAGGCGCTCATCTACGGGATCAACCGCCGGGCCATAATCGCCGCGGTGTACCGGGGCCTCGGCTCCCCGTCGTGCGGGCTCCTCAGCCAGGTACTACTGCAGGACGACGCCGCGTGCGCGTACTACCCGTACAACCCGAGAAAGGCCGCGCAACTCCTCGACGAGGCCGGCTGGAAGATGGGCCCGAACCACCTGCGTGTCAAGGACGGCCGACCGCTCTCGCTCGTCTTCAACTCTCTCAACAACGGCGGCGGCGACCTGCCCGACGTCGAACCGGTGCAGGCTCAGCTGTTTGAGCTCGGCGTCGATCTGAAGATCAAGAGCCAGGCGATCGGAGGCTTTGCGTCCGACAACTTCCGGTGCGCCGACCACGTGGGGACGATCTTCCTGCGGGCGAACGAATACGATACCCTCTACGCGCTGTTCGCGACGCCGAACATCGGCGCGAACTTCAACTGGTCCTGCTACTCGGATCCCGAGGCAGACCGGCTGCTTGCCGCGGGGCGGAGCACCCTCGACCCGGTGAAGCGAAAGGCGATCTACGTGCAACTCGATCACATGCTGCTCGATCAAGCCGTGGCGATGCCGATGATGGACGAACTGTCCGTGTGGGTGCGCCGATCGAACGTGCAAGGCGTCCGCTACAACTACTCGACGTACCCCGCGATGAGCGACGCGTACATCGCGAAGTAGGACGGCGGGAGCAGACCGGGAAGCCGGACCCGACGGCCGGGGTGGCACGCCGCCACGCCTCGTCGCCCCGGCCGCTCCCGGACCGCCGACGGTGGACGGACACGCAGGTCGTGGAGGGTAACCGGCCGGTTACCCTCGACCTCGCGTCCGGTCACCCGCACCACGCTCCGTTCCGCGTGCGCCGCCGACGCTCAGCGCGGTCGCGCAGGGACGAGTGCGGGGCCGACCTGCGCGCCATCGGCGCGCGGAACGTTCACGAAGGAACGGTCCAGGGCGGAGATGGACGGGCACCCCAGCAGCGTCAGGGTCCGCTCCAAATCGGCCCGCAAGACCTCAATCGCGCGGGCGACGCCGGCCTCGCCCGCGGCGCCCAACCCGTACACGTAGGAGCGGCCGATCAGGACCGCACGGGCTCCTAGACACACGGCCTTGACGATGTCGCTGCCGCGCCGAATGCCCCCGTCCAACAACACCTCGGCCTGCCCGTTCACAGCGGCTGCGACCTCTGGCAGCGCGTGCAACGACGCGGGCACGCCGTCGAGCTGCCGCCCGCCGTGGTTCGAGACGATGACGGCCACCGCTCCCTCGTCAATCGCTCGGCGGGCGTCGTCGCCGGTCAGGACGCCTTTGACGACGATCGGACCGCGCCAGACGCCGCGGATCCACTGGAGATCCCGCCACGTGAACACGGCACGCGAAAGCTCGGTGCGCGCCTCGGCGAGCGTCATCGGACCCGTGCCTGGGCGCACGATGTTCGGCAACCTGGGGAGCGCGCCGTCGCGGAGGAACGCGGCGAGCCACGCCGGACGGGCGAACAACTGCGGCAGAAACGGAAGCTTCGCCGTGATGCCGCCGCCGAGCAGTTGCTTCGTGCCGCCGTGGATCTCTCGTTCGCGCATGCCGACCACGGGGGTGTCGACGGTCACGACCAACATCGAGAAGCCCGCCGTTCGCGCACGCTCGAGCGCGGCCTCAGCGGCCTCCCGGCCGCCCACCAGGTAGAGCTGGTACCACACCGGCCCTGAGGAGGCCGCCTTCACGTCCTCGAGCCGGTGTCCGGACACCGTGGACAGAATATAGGTCGTGCCCGCCGCCCCGGCCGCGCGGGCGGCCGCGACCTCGCCGCCGGGGTGCACGAGGCGGCTGTACCCCACCGGTGCGAGCACCACGGGAAGCGCCAGGTCGCCACCCAGGACGCGGGTGCGCAAGTCACCGCGAACCTCCACGGCATACCGTGGGCGGAACGTTACCGCGTCAAACGCCCGCCGGTTCTCCGCCAGCGTGACCTCGCCGTCCGCGCCGCCGTCGACGTAGTCGAAGACGACCTTCGGGAGCCGGCGGCGGGCCAACGCTCGCAGGTCCTCGATGCTCACAACGCGCGGAGACGCGACCGCACGCGATGCCCGGGTCATCCGCCCTCCCAGGTCGAGTGTGGGGCGACCACCGCCCCGTCCTGTCGTTCGCCGTCGAATGGCAGGCCCCTGGCTCCGTGGTCGCGCGGGTCGGCGATCCGCGCTGCCGGCGCCCGGCGTTGCGGTCCCGCTTCCCCACGGCCCGGTGCTCGCCCGCGCGTCAGCGGATCGAGGACGCGCACGCCAGGAGGACTCTACCCCCAGAATCGGTCGTCCACCGGATACCCGCCGACCGGGAACGACGCCTATGCTGATCGTGAGGGGCAACGCGCGCGACGCGAACCCGACGCGCACCCACGGCTCAGGAGATGACCCGCCGGATGGCCACGGTCGACCCGACACCCACCCTGTATCCGATCTTCCTCCGGCTCCGCCACCACCGCGCGCTGATCGTCGGCGGCGGGCGGATGGCGGCCGTCCGCGCGAAGCAGTTGCTCGCCGCGGGGGCAGCGGTCACGGTGATCTCACCCCGTCTGTGCGCGGAATTGGAGCGCGTCGCGGCGTCGGCGTCGATTCGCGTGCTGAAACGGAAGTTCAAACACGGGGACATCTCCCGCGACTACCTCCTCGTCATCGGCGCCACCAGTCATCCTCCAACCCAGCGGGCGCTGGCCCACGAGGCCAGACGTGCAGGGGTGTTGTACAACGTGGTCGACGCTCCCCGGCACAGCAACTACTACACGCCTGCCGTGGTGGAACGGGGAGCCCTGAAGATCGCGATCTGCAGCGGGGGACACAGCCCCGTGCTCTCGGGACGCCTGCGACGCCTGCTGGATGACGCGCTGCCGCAAAGCGCGGGTGACTGGACGGCGCTGCTTGGCAAACTGCGCGCACGCTTGAAGCAGGCCTTCCCTGCCAGCATGGACCGGCGGAGAGACCTGATCAACCAGTTCATCGAACAGGCGACGGCGAGATGAACGCGGGCCGGACGGCGACGGGCAAGGTCTTTATCGTGGGCGCGGGCCCCGGGGCGCACGACCTGATCACGCTCAGGGGGGTTGAAGCGCTCCGCACCGCCGACGCGGTGTTCTACGATGCGCTGATCAGCCCGCGGCTGCTGGAGGAGGCGCCCGCGGGCGCGGAACGGGTCTTCGTCGGCAAGCGGTGTGGTCGCCATCATACGGAGGAGCGACAGATCTGCGCCATGATGATCGAACAGGCGCGGGCCGGCAAGACCGTGGTCCGGCTCAAGGGCGGCGACCCGATGATCTACGGCCGCGGCGGCGAAGAGGCACTCGCCTGTGTTGAAGCCCACCTCGCGTTTGAGATCGTCCCCGGCGTGTGCTCGGCGTTGGGCTCCGCAAGCTATGCGGGGATCCCCCTGACGCATCGGGGCACCGCGTCGTCGGTGGCGTTTGTGACCGCGCACAGCGCGGCCTGCGTCGACTCGCCGGACCTGAACTGGCGGTCCCTTGCCAGGGCGGTCGACACGCTGGTCATTTTCATGGGCGGCGCCTGGGTGGAGCCGATCGCGGCGTCGCTGATCAAGTTCGGCCTCTCTCCGGACACCGCGGTCGCGGTCATCAGTCACGCCACGTCCGACGACCAACAGACCGTGCTCGGGTCGCTCGCGACCATCGCCGGCCGCGTGGCCGACGCCCGCCTGCCGAATCCGATGCTCATCATCGTGGGCGAAGTGACGCGGCTGAGCGAGACGCTCAACTGGTTCGAGCGCAGGCCGCCCGAGTCGCCGGAGACGCCCCCCGCCCCCGTGGCCGTCCTGTCCGGGGCTCCGCGCGGGCACAAACAGCCGGTCACCCGCACCCGCTGAACAACGAGCCCTCGACGCACGCGTCCGGCACCCCACGCACCCACGTGCGTTGATCAGAACGGCGGAGCAGGCGCAAGGCGGCGCGCGGCGGCGAGGAGTCCGGCGATCCATGCGGGGGTTGCGGACGCGTGCAGGTGCGTGTAGCTGGCCCACACATTGCTCACCACGATTCCATCGCGGCCCGGATAGCTGCCCGTTCCGCGCGTCATCCGGCACGCGGTCGGAAGCGCGGGCCCCTGCGGGACCACCCTGGAATAGTGGAACTCGTGACCGCGCAGCGCAAGCCCCACGGGAAAGAACGGGTTCGGCTGGTCCACGTCGAGCGCGGCATAGCCGTGCCCCTGCGGAACGTCGCACACCTCGACATCAACGGGGAGGACCCCGGCCATCGCATGTCGCCCGCCCCGCCAAGTGATCGTCCGCGCCAACAGCATTAACCCTCCGCACTCGGCGTAGATCGGCAAACCACGCTCCGCGCGCTGCCGGATCGATTGCAGGAAGGACTGGTTCGCGGAGAGCAGCGGCGCATGCGTTTCGGGGAATCCGCCGCCGATGTAGAGCGCGTGCAGGCCCTCAGGAAGCCCGGCGTCGGACAGGGAGGAAATCGGCAGCAACGTCGCTCCGGAGCGCTCGATCGCCTCCAGGTTTTCAGGGTAGTAGAAGGTGAACGCCGAGTCTCTCAGGTAGCCGATCGTGAGGCCCCGACCGTCCCCGGCCACCTCGGACGGGGCGGCGGGCAGCGGCAGCGGAGGAGCCGTACCGGCCACCTCGACCAGCCTGGCCAGGTCCAGGTTGCCCTGGAGCAGCGCCAGCAGGTTCTGCCGCAGGAGGCCGATCCCGGGGTGCTCCTCAGGGGTCACCAGACCGAGATGGCGCCCCGGCAACAACGTGTCACTCCGGGCCCGCGGGATCGCACCGAGCACCGGCACGCCGCAGCTGCCCTCCACGGCGTCGCGCAACACCCGTTCGTGCCGAGAGCCGGCGACATAGTTGAGCACCACGCCGGCGATCGTGACCTCCGGATCGAGCCGCTGGCACCCAAGGACCAGCGCGGCGGCGGTCCGGCTGGTCTTCGCGGCGTTGACGACGAGCACCACCGGTGCGCGAAGGCGCTTGGCGAGCTCCGCAGTGCTGTGCGTGCCGCGCGCGTCGAATCCATCGTAGAGGCCGCGGTTCCCTTCGATCACGCTCAGGCCGTCGACGCTGGCGTGAGCCGCGAACGAGCGAGCCACGGTCTCCCACCCCATGAGGTAGCTGTCCAGATGGCGGGCCGGCCGACCCGCCGCCCACGAGAGCCACGCCGCGTCGATGTAGTCGGGGCCCTTCTTGAAAACCGCAACCGGGAGACCGGTGTTCCTGGTGAGGAGGACCGCCCCCAGGGCGATCAGCGTCTTCCCGGAATCCCCGGACAGACCGGCGATGACGATGCGAGGCACGCGCGTCGGGGCGACGGTGGCCATTCGTTCTCGCCTTGGTTCGCAGGCAAGGGCCGTGGTCCGGTGGACCGCTCCCGACGTGGTCATGCCGACACCGTCCCCGGTAGGCACCCGGACAACTGGATCCGTCGAACGCGCACGCACCTCGCCGTACCCGGGCCGGACCGGCGGGAATCGTCACTCATGGCACGCCCGGCACTCAGCCGGGCCGACCGGTCAGGGACTGGTCACGGATGAGCCCGCCGGCGCGGCGGCCCCGACCCCTCCCCCGCCCTGCGCGAGGCCCGCGGCGCTCCTGGTCAGACGCACCCCGTCGGCTTCGGCAACCCCGCCAGCTTGCAGGCCCCCTTGGCCGGGCCAGACGGAAACATGACGTAGATCTCGTTCAGCTTGAATCCCGTTTCTTTGCACAGCTTTCGAATCATCGGCGCGATGCCGTACTGCGCATAGTACTCCCGGAGATACCGAATCACCTTCCAGTGATTTTCGGTCAACTCGGTGACGCCTTCCGTTCCCATGAAGTCCTGGGCCACGGCCTCGTTCCAGATGGCCGGATCTTGGAGGAACCCATCCTCGTCCACCTCATAGACATGCCCGTTGCTTTCAAACGTCGGCATCGAGACACACTCCCTTACGCCATTTCGATGTACCCGCACGGACACTCTTGGGCGCACTTCTGGCACCCGTTGCACAGCTCCAGCTTGACGGTGTAGTGTTGCCCCTTGGGAAGCTTCACGAATCCGCCGTTGGTACAGTACATCCAGCAGACTTCGCAGTCCATGCACATCCCGCAGGACATGCATCGTTTGGCTTCCTCTCCGGCGTCGGCCTCAGAGAGCCCCTGCTCGACCTCGGTCTCCATGTCGCGACTCGCCACGGGAGCCTGCGCCCGCTCGTGTCGCGGAGCGTCCTTGTACCACCCCAGCTTCAATCGCTCGGGCGGGATGACGGGGGGAAGCGCCGGCCGCTCGAGCGTCGTCCCGCGGAAGCGTGCGTCGATCGCTTCGGCCGCAAACCGGCCCTGGGCGATGGCCACGGTGACCAACCCGAGCTCCACGTCGTCTCCGCCGGCGTACACGCCGTCGAGGGACGTCGCCCCCCATCCGTCGGCGTCGATGCCGCCCGGATGCTGAGGCATCCCGGCGAACCCGTCAAGGTCCGGCTCCTGGCTCACCGCCACGATCACGGTCGATGCCTCGAGCCCGAACTCCGTTCCGGGCATCGGCACGGGACGCCGTCGCCCGGAGGCGTCCGGCTCCCCGAGCTCTGTACGCACGCAGCGCAAGATCGTCGCGTCGGCGTCGGTCCTCAGAATCTCAACCGGCGCCACCAGGAACTCGAAGACCACACCCTCCTCGATCGCGCCTTCGACCTCCGGGTGAATCGCGGGCATCTCCTGCCGAGTACGACGGTAGACCACGGTCACCGCGGCGCCCAACCGTCTGCTCACGCGCGCCGCGTCGATCGCCGTGTCCCCCCCGCCCACCACGATGACGTTGTCGCCCACGTCCACGGGCACGCCCCGGTTGACTCGGTTCAGGAACTCTGTTCCGCTGAGGACCGTGGGGGCGTCTTCGCCGGGAATGCCCAGCGTCAGTCCCTTGTGCGCGCCGACGCCGACAAAGACGGCCTGGTACTCGCGCCGCAGTTCCTCCAGGCGGATGTCCTTGCCGACCAGGGTGTTGCAGCGGAGTTCCACGCCAAGGTCCAGGATTCTCTGGATCTCGGCGTCCAGTACCGCGCGCGGCAGCCGATAGCGGGGAATACCGTAGCGCAGCATCCCGCCCGGCTGGCTGAAGGCCTCGAAGACGGTCACCGCGTAGCCCCGCCTGGCGAGCTGGTACGCGCAGGCGAGACCGGCGGGACCCGACCCGATGACCGCGACTTTCTCCGGATGCGTGGTCTCCGTGAGCTTCCCGAGGCGCCACCCCTGTTCGATGCCGAAGTCGCCGATGAACCGCTCGAGCGCGTTAATCGCCACCGGGCCGTCCTTGGCGTTCCGGTTGCAGGCGTCTTCGCACGGATGCGGACACACACGCCCGCACACGGCCGGAAACGGATTCCGGTCGGTGATGGTGCGCCACGCAAGTTCGTACGCCTGCTCGGGGGTCCGGCCGTACTCCGCGGCCTGCGCGATCGTCGTCAGCCACCCACGAATGTCGGTGCCGCTTGGGCAGCCAGCGGCGCAAGGCGGCGTCTTGGGCACGTACCGCGGCCGCAGCCCGCTGATCTCCGCCCCCATCGAGGACATCCCTTTGATGACCGGCTTCTTGACTGCTTTGAACAGCGGCATGGTGTCGTCCTCGCCGAAGCGTCCCTCACGACCATCCCGGTGCCCCGAGGATACGGTCGTGCCTCACCCTTCTACGATCCCAGACATCAACGCGAGCCGTGGAACGAAGAGGCGACCGTCCGTTCCAGCCTGGCCGGCCGCCCGCCGCCGTGTCCGTTCCAGCGACCCGACCTGCTGCGCCTCTACTCGGGGGCCGCGCCTTCCTTCTGCGGAAGCGTGATGAAGCTGCCGCCGAAGTAGCCGTAGACGCACCGCCCCGAATCCATGAGTTGACGAAGGGCGCGTTTGCAATCGTCCTTGCTGCACTCCGCTTCGCCGAACTTGGCGATCATGGCCTTGGTCAGGTCCATCGCCTTCAGGTTCTTCTTGCCGTGGTACTCGACCACCAGCGCGTACATTGCCTCAGCGAGCGTTTCGATCGCGACTGCCATGGCGCGCTCCTAGTACCGCAGATGCGTGGACCGTGCGTAGGTCAGCCCGGCGTTCCTGAAGTCGTCGATGTGATCGCGGGTAAACTCGATCCCCGTGAGTTCGAAGAATCTTGGCCAGCCGACGCGGTCGATCCATTCCCCCATGCGCTCGTACTTGCGCGCGTGACGCGCGTACACGTCTACGATGTTCACGACCGCGTTCACTGCCTCGGGCCAGCGAGGCGGGTTGTTGGGCAGAAAGGGAATGGCGAGCTTGGAGAACCGGGGCACGGCGCGCGCGTTGCTGACCTTTCCGCCCACCCAGATCGACAGCCCGTCGGTCTCCGGATCGCTCAACGGCATCGCCGGGCAGACCGTATAGCAGTTGCCGCAAAACATGCACTGCTCCTCCAGCACCTCGACCGACGGCTGCCCGTCCACGGTCGCGGAGCGGATGGCGCCGGTGGGACACGAGGAGATGAGCGTCGGCACCCCGCAGATCTTTCGGAGCAGGTCGTGCTGAATCTTGGGCGGCCGCCGGTGGATGCCGAGGATGGCGATGTCCGAGCAGTGCACCGCACCGCACATGTTCAGGCAGCACGCCACGGCGACCCGCAGCTTGGCGGGGAGCTTCTCTTCGGTAAATTGGTCGTAGAGCACGTCCATGACGCATTTCACGAGCCCGGACGCGTCCGTCGCGGAGGAATGGCAGTGCACCCATCCCTGGGCGTGAACGACGTTGCTGATGGCGTTGTTCGTCCCGCCGACCGGGAACCCCGCCGCGAACAACTCGTCCTTCAGCGGCACAATGTTGTCGACGTTGTCTAACAAGAACTCCACGTTGTTCCGGCTCGTGAAGCGCAGGTAGCCGCCGCAGTACTTGTCCGCCAGGTCCGCA
>Ga0209415_10004812_pt1 | contig 24609 bp, 23 predicted proteins | sample PeaSoiSIISIP2007_FD_187696 | JGI IMG/M metagenome (GOLD analysis project Ga0209415, IMG submission 187696) | Peat soil microbial communities from Weissenstadt, Germany - SII-SIP-2007 (SPAdes) (version 2) | ecosystem: Environmental > Terrestrial > Soil > Wetlands > Peat | place: Germany... | reverse complement strand
GCACCACCGCGCACACCACCGTCAGCACCGCGCCGACCGCCGTGTCCACCTTGCCAAACTTGATGTCTTTCTCGTCCAGTCCCTTGTCCACGACCGAGCTTTGCTGGAAGAACAGCATCCAGGGCGCGATGGTGGTGCCAAAGTTGGCCATCAACATGAAGAACAACACGTTGGTCAAGCCCCCGGGTGGAAAGTGCGGGATGAGGCTGCCTTGAAGAATGTCTTTGACCGATGGATGCACCAAGAAGGCGGCGGGGATGTAGATGAGGTTGACGACGCAGAATACAAGGGTGACTTTTTCCCAGGTCCAATACCGCCCCGACAAAATCATCGAACCCATAATCACCCAGCACACGGTGACGGTGACAATCGGAGGGACATGGAAAATACTCATGGCCGCCGTCATGCCGATGAATTCGGTGATCATGGTCAGCCAGTCGGTCAACACCAGGTCCAGCAGCGAGAACCAGCCCCAAAATCGCCCGAAGGCGGAGAAGATCGCCTCGGCGTGGCCGCGCTTGGTCACCGCCCCCAGCCGGACCGTCATCTCCTGGACGTAGTATGCCACGGGTCCGAGCAGGATGAGGAACCAGAGCAGGTGCATTTTGTACATGGCTCCGGTTTGCGTGTAGGTGGTGATCCCGCCGGCGTCGTTGTCGGCGACCATGACGATGATGCCGGGTCCGGCGATGGCGAAAAAGAGCCGCATCGCCTTGCTCGATCTTCGGAAGGCGAAGAAAAACCTGGCGAGGAGGTTCATGCCGGGTTCGGGCGGGGCTTTAGTCCGTTCCATGACGATCTGTCGTGCGTGCATGGCTGCTCCCGATAAACGCAATATCTCCTGGCGCATCAACCGCCCCGCGAATGATGCGAGACCTAATCCTGCCGAATTGATCGTGGTAAGCCGGAAATACCCCGGGGACTCGGACGAATCGCAACGGCTATTTCAAATAGGTTTTGAGCACGTCGATCAGTTCCTCCGCGGCCTCGCTCTGGTCGGACGTCGGACTATGGCTTGTATCCATGATGTGCTCACGGATATGGCCTTCAACAACCTCGAACATCAGGCCCGCGATCGCCCCATGGCAGGCGGCGATCAGGTGCAACACGGGCGTGCAGCCCCGCTCCTCTTCCACGGCCTTGGCCAGCCCTTCGATCTGGCCCCGGAGCCGACGAATTCTCGCCAGAAGCTTCGCCTTGTCCCTCACCGTATGGGGCACGGCCGGATACTATACCCCCCTATCGTATTGTCAAGGAGTTTTCCGCCAATTTTTTCGGATTATTTTTCATGGCGACGGAGAAGCGGAACGGGAGGATTTTCAGAAATATCCGATTGGAGCGACGTTCAATTCTCATCGCTTTTGCCCTGGCGGTGAATTTCGATTTTCATTTGACCCATCTTTTCGAAGACTTTCCATCGCCGGCGTAGGGGCCACCAGTCATAAAGATATATTTGCAGCGGCCGCCACATGGCCACCCAGCCCGCGATGATCAAGCCTTCCCGGGGCACCTGCCAGATCGGTTGCGGGCCCGCGCCGTGGAGCAGTCCCACGGTGACCAGGCAGAGGCTTAGAAACACCAGCCCGATGGCCAGACTGACTCGCCCGTCCCTCATCAGCCGCCGAAACTCCAGCCGACTGAGGCTGGCACGATACGAGAAGTAATTGTGGACTGCCGTTTCAACGAGCGCATCCGGCGTCCGCAGCGGACCCTCCTGACTGACGTGAATCGCCAGAACAAGCGGGTCTTGAAGAGGAAATTCCTGGGCCCAGCTCACGATGAACTCTTCGGCATCGGCGTCAAGGTCCTTTTCATGAAAAGGAGAAGCATCGATCGTGTTGAACAGTTGATTGATGTCCCGCAATTTTATCTCGATGCGATGGGTGGAAAGGCTCTGCAGAGGGACTGACGGTTCGGCCATGATGGGCATCTTAGCTCAAGATTGCCGAGGACTGTATCTTTGGCAAGTAGGGATCTGGAGGTGAACCAGAACAGCCGCCCGTGATATAATGCGGGCCATGAAGCCCGCGTTGCCCGGCCTGCTGCGAATGATCGCGATCCTGTTGTGGATCGGCGGAGTAGTGCTGGGGATGCTGGATGCGTATGGGGCGGCGCGGACGCCGGTGTCGCCGGAGGAGTCGCTGGCCAGCCGGTTGCCGGCGGTGGCCGAGGCGGTGGCGATGGTGCTGGGGCTGGTGGGGCTGGGGATGGTGACGTATTCAATCGCGGAGATGATCGGGACCGAGCCGGGGACGGAATCGACGCAGGCGTTGTCGGAACTTCGGCACTCGATGCAGAGGCTGGAATCGGCGGTGCAGCGATTGTCGGATCAGCAGCGCGAGGCGTTGGCGCGCGGTCCGGGGAACTTCGCCGAGGCGGCGGTTGCCGACACGGTGGCCGGGGCGGCGCTGGGAGCGTCGGAATCGATGCACCAAGTGATGGCGCTGTTGCAGGAGATTCGTGAACTGATGCTGCTCAGCGACAGCCAGAGGCAGGAGCGATTGGCCGATGCGCAGCAGCATCGGGAGAAATTCCTGGGGGCCGAGGCGCAGCGGCTGTTGGAACTGAAGGAATGGACCTCGGCCCAGAGCGTTTTGAGTTCGTTGGAAAGGGAATACCCGAAGAGTCCGAATCTGGAGAAGATGAAATCCCGCCTGAAGGCGGGGAGGCAGGAGGCCCAAACGGGGGCGATCGCGCAGTTGCGGGAGCGGGTGGAAGATTTGATGGCGGTGTGGGCCTGGGACCAGGCGTACGCGGAGACCGCCCGGTTCGTGGAGAGCTTTCCGGATCACTCGGAAGGGCGCGATCTGCTGCGGCGCGTCATGAGCGAGCGGGACAGTTACGTCGAGAGCACGGCCAACCGGCTGTACGAGGAGATCAAAACGGACATCGACCGTCGTATGTGGCGGCGGGCGATGGGCAGCGCGGTGAAGTTGCTGGAGTGCGCCCCCGGCCATAGAAGAAGCGTGGCCATTCGCGGGCAACTCAAGACGATCCGGGAGAACGCGGAAATCGAGGAGAGACAGGAACAGGAGCGGCGAATCCAGGACCTGATCCGGGGCAAGCAGTTTTTCGAGGCGATAGACCTAGCGGAGGATTTGCTCCAGCGATTCCCCAACTCGCCGCAGGCGGAGACGCTGAAGAATCTCCTGCCGAAGATGCGGGAGCTGGCGATGGGCAACGAAGCGGAAGCGCAGGCGTCTTGAGGAAAAAACGCTGCGTCCCCGTTTCAGCTGCTGGTTTGTGTAGGGTTTACGTCAGAACGAAAGTGATACCCACTGATCAGGGCCATGAATAGGCAATCTCCCGAACCCAGAGTTGGTTTGGCGTTTCTCTTGCTGGCGATTTCTGCGGTCGCCCCGGTCGCAATGGCCATCCGCACTGGCTATAGAGTCGGGGGAGTTGCTGGCGCCTCGATTGGCTTGCTGGGAGGCCTACCGTGCGCGGTCGTAAGTTGCGGAGGTGTCTGGGCGCTCGGTACATTCGTTTCCAAGTGGGTTGAGCCTCGTTGTGTGCGTTTGTTCGGAGCTAAAGGCAAGTATGTAAACGTAATACTGGGCTTGATAGTAATGGTTTGGATTGCCTTTTGCTTTGTCGCCAGCGCGGTAGCCACGCGGTATATCCTTGGACTCATCAAACATCAGTAGGCCATCTTAGGAGCCACGGTTGCGCCTGTTGGAAGTTTCACATGGATATCCTGAAATCGCTTTGCTCGGTTCCCACGGCACCGTTCGCGGAAAGGCGGGTGGCGGATTTCGTGCGCGCGTTCGTGGGGAAGCGGAAGAATCTTGCCCTGCGCGCCGACCGGTTTGGAAATCTCCTGATCGAATTGAAATCGCGATCGCGCCGGCCGCGTTGGGTGTTCACGGCGCATATGGATCATCCGGGGTTTGTGGCGCTCCGGATGCTCGACGATCGACGACTGAAGGCGGCGTTCCGGGGATGGGTGAAAGTCCAATTCGTGCGCGGAACGCGCGTGCGATTCTTCGACGAGCATGGGGAAGCGAGCGGCGTGGTGGTGGAGGCGACGGTCGAGGATTACGACCAGCGCGCGGTGCCGGACGAGGTGATCGTTCGCGTGAATCGGCCGGTTTCGGCGGGCTCGCCGGGGATGTTCGATCAGGGAACCGGACGATACGGCAACGGGAAGTTTTTCTGCCGGGCGTGCGACGATCTGGGCGGGGCGGCGGCGTGCCTGGAGATGATCGACCGGCTGAGCCGGCGGCCGCCCAAGTCGCCGGTGGCCGTGCTGCTGACGCGGGCGGAGGAAGAGGGATTCATCGGCTGCATCGCGGCGTGCGAGCATCGCACGCTGCTTCGCAAGAGCGATCGGGTGATCGCCATCGAATGCAGCAGCGAACAGCCAGCGGCGCCGCAAGGCAACGGCGTCATCATCCGCGTCGGGGATCGCGCGAGCGTTTTCAACTCGGCGCTGACGTATTTCCTGGGCCAACAGGCTGAGGAATTGAAGAAGAAGGACCGGAATTTCCGGTATCAGCGGGCGCTGATGCCCGGCGGGGTTTGCGAGGCGACGGTTTACGACGTTTACGGATACACGGCCGCGTCGCTGTGCGTGGCGTTGGGGAACTATCACAACATGGACGTGAAGCGCGGAAAGATCGGGCCGGAATACATCGACGCATCGGATTGGCGAAACATGGTGAAATTATTCCTGCGTTTGGCGGAACATGGGCATGAATTCGTGCCGGGGCACGGGGCGCTGCGGGCGAGGGTGTTGAAGAGGTTCAGGAAACTGGGGCCATTGCTGGATATGAACTCATCGATTGGCTGAAGGAAAAGGATCGGATGAGGTCAACCGCCAAAAGATCCGCGGACCGAGCAAGTTTACCAGTCCTGCGGCCAGGACCACTGCCAGTAGGAGATAAGCGGTCCAAGTGTCTGGAAGGGGATTCTGTAGAATACGATCCTGCGCTACAGCTGCGGCGGAAAAAATAATTGCCAGACCGAGATATCCAACGAGCCGGTCGACATGGCGCCGCTGCTCCGATGCGCTTCGGTCCTCGGTGATGTTCAATTTGCGAATGAGTTTGCCGCTGATAAGAAGGTAAAAGAGGATTGCAATGGCGAGGCCAGCGGCGAACCAAACCATGCTATAGTGACGAAGAAACGGCGGTGCACCCTGAACGTGCGAATCCCAGAAACCTGTGGCAATAAAGAAAATGATGAACGTAAGCGTGCTGCATAGTCGCCGAATCGAGGTTGCAGTCCGGTGAAACCATCCATGGTATGCGACATAGATGAGCCAGACAGAAATAGCGGTGCACGGAAGCGCGAACAATCGCGGACCAATCGATTCTTGGTTCAAGACGGAACGTTCCAGACCCCACAGTAAAATTGCCGCGGCCAACGCTATCGCGAGAGCGATAAGTCGCACGACGATATGCGTGGTTCGGCTTGTGCCAAGGATTGCCAAGGTACACCTCGGAACACCAACAGTATATCGCGGGTCCGGACGCGTTCCAGTTTATTCGTGGGGAAGGGCTTTCATTAGGCCGGATCGTAGCCGTGGCCGCCCCAGGGATGACAGCGGGACATGCGGCGGACGGCTTTCCAGGAGCCGCGCAGGGGTCCGTATTTGGTGATGGCATCGATGGCGTATTGGCTGCACGACGGGGTGTATCGGCATTGGCCGCCGAGGAATTGGCCCAGGGTGGCACGATAGAGAATCACGAGATGGATGAGAAGCCATCGCATGGATTCACGTCATTTTACGCGGAACGGCGGACCAATGATTGTGGCTTTTATCGATCAGCGCGGCGAGGTTTTTCTGGTATTGGGCGAGGGTCATGGGCTGGTGGGGGCGGACGACGATAACGACGTCGTAAGCGGCGGGGAAATCGCGCTGAAGGAGCCGGATGGATTCACGGAGCATGCGTTTGGCGCGATTGCGTGTGACGGCGGAGCCGACCCGGCGCGAAACGCTCAGGCCCCATCGGTAATGGCCAAGATCGTTGCGCTTGGAATAGACCGCCAGCGGCCCGCGGGATTGTTTGGCGTCGGCGGCGTAGACGGCGGCGAAGGCGTTCTTGCCGCTGAGACGGTGCGAGCGTGGAAATTCGTGGGGTTTGACCGGCATGGGTAACGTATTCGAACCGGTCACAGCATATCTCAGAATGCCGGTACCCCGCCAACTTGACGCTGTGCGCCCTCACGGCGGCGGCCGCGGCGGCGTTGGCCTCCATTATGCATGAGGAAAGACGGTTCTGGCCGATATAAGCCTTCGGCCACTATCGGAGATGCCTCATGAGCCCGCCCGAACTACCGCAGTGCTGTTCGCCGGAGGCATTCAAGCTTCTCGGCCGACAGGTGGAGACGCTCAAATCGACCGATGCGTTGCTGAACGGCGCGGTGGCGATCGCGATGCATCAGATGCCGGACGCCAGTCCGGAGCGGGTGGATCGGCAGATTCAGCATTACGTCAACGCGGTTCGCAAGCGGGTTCGGAGCCAGCAACCGCAGGCGCTGCTGGCGCATTTGCACGATGTGCTGTTTGATAGAGGCGGGCTGAGCGGGAACACGGAAGATTATTACAACCCGGCAAACAGTTATCTGCCCGCCGTTTTGGCGACGAAGCGAGGTTTGCCGATCACGTTGAGCCTCGTTTACAAAATCGTCGCCGAACGGCTGGGCCTTCGGACCTGGGGCGTGGGCCTTCCGGGCCATTTCCTGGTGGCGGTGGAGGAGCGTCCGGAACGGGTGCTGTTGGTGGACGCGTTTTCCGGCGGCCGGGTGCTGACGCAACCGGAGGCGCACGCGCGGCTCCAGGAATTGTTCGGGCCGGAAATGCAATGGTCCGACGACATGCTCAAGCCGGCGTCGCATCGGCACTGGCTGACGCGAATCCTGCAAAACCTTCTGCACATCTTCGGATCGAACAACCAGTACGCCGAGGTCGCCGCGGTGTTGGAAATGGAAATGCTGCTCTGGCCCAAGCAGGGCCACCTGCAACGGGATCTGGCGTTGGTGCTGGCGCGGATCGGCATGTCGCGGCCGGCGAGCCTGTGGCTCGATGCGTATCTCCGCGATAACCCCGACGATCCGCAGCGCACGGATTTGAAGCAGTTGCTGGACGTTCTGTCGGCTTGAATCCAAGCTAGATCACCTGACAAAAATAAACCACAGAGGGCACAGAGATCACAGAGGACACAGAGAAAATGCATTTTTTCATCTAAAGAATATTTCTCTGTGTCCTCTGTGATCTCTGTGTCAGCCTTTTTGTTAGACGCTTCAGCAATCATTTCTCCATTGTTGTCTCGGGCAGCGTCCATTTGCCGGTGAGACGAACGTCGCGCGAAGAACTGGCCACTTCGATGGAGTAGTCGTCTTTCTCGGCGACCCAAGCGGCGCGGGCGGGGTCGTAAAACGCAAACGAACTGAAATCCAGGGGAATCGAAACGGCCCCCTTCTGGCCGGCTTTGAGAGAGATTCTGGCAAAGCCCTTCAACTCCTTCGGCGGACGGGGAAGGCTGGGGTGGGATTGGCTGACGTAAACCTGCACGACTTCTGAGCCGGATCGGGAGCCGGTGTTGGCGACGTCGCATTCAACCAGCACCTCGTTGCCGTTCAATCCATGCTGAGCGACGAGCCGAAAATTGGAGTACTCGAAGCGCGTATAGGACAGCCCGAATCCGAAGGGAAAGAGCGGCCGGATATTTTTGTCGTCGAACCAGCGGTAGCCCACGAGCAGGCCTTCGTCGTAACACTCGATGCTGTGTTGGCCGGGGTAGGCGCCCAATGCGTGGGCGGGTGAATCGCTTAGTTTTCGCGGAAAAGTGCAGGGGAGTTTGCCGGAGGGATTGACATCGCCGAAGAGGATTTCGGCCAGCGCGGTGCCCCCTTCCATGCCGGGATACCAAGCCTGCACGATGGCCGGCGCCCGATCGACCCACGGCATCTCGACCGCCCCACCGTCGACCAGAACGATGATCGTGCGGGGATTGGCCTGGACGATCTTTTGGATCAGTTCATTCTGGCGGAACGGGAGCTTGAGGTCTTTTCGGTCCGTGCCCTCTTCGTCGTGAAACCTGTCATGGGGAAGCCCGGCGACGACGATGGCGACGTCGGCCTGCGAAGCGGCGCGCACGGCGCGGGCCATCATCTGGTCATTCATGCCTTTGCGGGCGTAGCCCATGGAGAAGGTGACGTTCACGTTGGGGGCGCGTTGGAGGATGCCCTGAAGGGGCGTGATTTCGTAGAAGGCCTTGATGGCCGCGCTGCCGCCGGCGTGGGCCATCGGGTGGACCGCGTTTTCGCCGATGACCGCGATCGAGGAGATCTTTTTCGAATCCAGCGGAAGAAGACCGCCATCGTTTTTCAGGAGAACAATGCCCTCTTCGGCGACCTGGCGGGCGGTGGTCTGGTGCTGGGGGGTATTGATGGAGCCGCCGGTGAGGAGATGGTCGAGCAATCCGATGGCCTGCATCACGTGAAGGCGCCGGCGAACCTTGTCGTCCAGAACCGAGACTGGAATCTGGCCGCCTTTGACGAGCTGAAGAAACGGATCGGCCAGATAATACTGGCTGTAGGGCGTGTCAGTTCCTATTTCCATGTCGATCTCAAGAGACGGATTGACCAGATGATAATGGCTGTGGGGCTTGCTCGTTCCCATTTCCAAATCGAGGCCGTTGAGAGCGGCCTGGCGGGTATCGTGGGCGCCGCCCCAGTCCGAGATGACCATGCCGGTAAATCCCCATTCGCCCTTGAGGACTTTGTTGAGCAGGTAATCGTTTTGGCAGCAATGTTGGCCGCGGAACTGGTTGTAAGCGCCCATGACGCACAGGACGCCGGCCTGCTGGACGGCGGCGCGAAAGGCGGGGAGATAAATCTCGCGGAGGGTGCGATCGTCCATCTCGACGTCGATGGTGCCGCGGTTGGTCTCCTGATTGTTGGCGGCGAAATGCTTGGCGCAGGAGGCGACGCCCTGCGCCTGTTCGCCGCGGATGTAAGCGACGGCCATCTGGCTGGTGAGGAAGGGGTCTTCGCCCATATATTCGAAATTGCGGCCGCAGAGCGGCGTGCGCTGAATGTTGAGACTGGGTCCGAGCATGATGTTCTTGCCGCGCTGCTTGGCCTCCTGGCCGATGACGGCGCCGTATGAGTTGGCGATGGCGGGGTCGAACGTGGCGGCCAGGCACAGGTCCACGGGCAGCCAAGTGGAAAAATCGTCGGTTCGGCCGGCGGGGCGCCAACTGTCGGGCTGAAGCTCCTCGCGGACGCCGTGCGGGCCGTCGCTCATAGTGAGACGGGGAACGCCCAGGCAAGAGACGCCGGCGGCGGTGAATCCGGAGTCGGCGTGGACCATGGCGACCTTCTCTTGCAGGGTCATCCGCGACACGAGGCAGTCGATGCGCGATTCGCGCTGCTCGGCACAGCCGACGGGAAGGCAACAGAAGAGCAATGCCGCGACGGCGGCGAAGGCTGGTTTCATGGTGAGGATTCTGCCGGGGGGGAATCGGTTTGGCAAAACCGCCGCCAATCGGCGGGAGTATCCAGATCGTCAGCGCCGGCCGGCCAGGGAATGGTGGTTACCATCGCGGGATCGGCTAGGAGCAATCGCTTGGCGCCGTCGGCATCGGCCAGACGAGATAATTGGTCGAACATCGAGCTGGCAAAGCAACAGGGCGGGCCAACCGTGCCGGCGTATCCGCAGGCGGCCATCTGCTTGCCCGCCGCGGACCAGCCGGCAACCAAATCGCGAAGAACCTCCGGCGAAAGACGGGGTTGGTCGCAGAGAGCGACGATCACCGCGGCAATCGAGGGATCGATCGCCAAGACGGCGGACAAACCGCATCGGATGCTCGTGCCGATGCCGGCGGACCATCGGGGATTTAACGCCGATTGCACCGGCAGATCGGCGATGTCGGCGGCAACGGCATCGGAGTCGGAGCCGATGACGACGACGGCCGGCCGGCAGCCGGCATCGAGCGCGGCACGTGCGGCGCGGCGAACCAGGGATTGGCCGCCGAGGCGCAGGAGCTGCTTGGTCCGGCCCATTCGTGAGCCGCCGCCGGCGGCGAGGATGATGGCGCCGATGGAAGGCATCAATTATTTCCCCTCGCCCGGTACTCCGGGAGAGGGATAGGGTGAGGGGCGTTTTTCATTTGTCAGTGCTGTTCGGTCCATGCGAGGACCCTCACCCCCGCCCTCTCCCGGAGTACCGGGCGAGGGGGAGACCCCGCGGTTCAGGTGAATCGGTCCGGGGCGCAGGGAGAGCGAGCCGCCGGGGCGGGCGGCGGCGACGGCTTGAATTTCGGCGACGACGGCCAGGGCGATCTGCTCGGGGTTTTCCGCGCCGATGTCGAGGCCGATGGGGGAATGGATGCGGTGCTCGTGGCCGGTGAAGCCGGCGGCGGCGAGCAGACGCGCGGTGCGGCGGCGCGGGCCGAGAACGCCGACGTAGCCGCGGGGATGGCGCAAAAGCGCGGCAAGTGCCGCTACGTCGCGGCGAAAGTTGTGGGCCATCACGATGGCGGCGGCGTCAGGCGGCACGTCGGCCATGGCCGGACCGTCGGGAGAGCAGATCAACTGATCGGCGGTGGGAAAGCTCTGGCGAAGTCCGGCGACCGGGCGGGAGCCGATGATCGTCACGTGCCAGCCGAGCGCTTTGGCCAGATCGACCAAGGGCGCCACGTCGTGGCCATCGGCGAAAACGGCGAGAGCTTGCGATGGGGTCAACCACTCGATCAGCACGTCGGCCCATCCACCGACCGAGAGATCGCAGCGGTGGATCTCGAAGGATCGGTCGCCCGGCGGATCGCGGCGCAAATGGGCGAGCAGGGCTTCATGCAATGCCGGGTCGGTGATCTGGCCGAGAGGCTCATCATCGCCAAGACGGAGGAGATGAGAGCCGGAGACTGCCGAGCCGACGCGGATGACGGTGGCGAGCGAAGCGCGAGTTCGGCGGCGGACGACGGCGTGGAGCGCGGCGAGCGGGCCGGGGTCGGCGGGGGTCACGCGTTGGATGAGAATCTCGATTCGTCCTCCGCAGCCGAGGGAGGGGCCGGGATCGGCGACGGGGCGGGCGTCTTCTTCGCCGCCGTCTTCGTCGTCGGTTTCATAGCAGACGATTACGGGCTCGGCGGGCTGGGGGATGAGCATTCGTGCCCTGCGGGCGACATCGCGTTCGAGGCATCCGCCGCTGACGGTTCCCCAGGTTCGGCCGTCCTCGGCGACGAGCATCCTGGCGCCCGGGAGGCGATAGGAAGAACCCTCGACCGAAACAACGGTGGCCACGGCGGCGGCCTGTCCGGCGGCCAACAAGGCTTCGTAACCCTCGACGATTTGCAGACGATCACGCATAAGAGGTTGGATGAAAGTTTCCGAGCCGGCGATTTTACCGCGACGCAAGGGCGTGGGCCATCGGTCAGGGCCCGTCAGCGGACAGAATCCCAATGGTCATCATAAAGCTACTGTTGAAGATTGTGCTTTGGTGGGGCGTCTACAAAACCCCCGTTTCCGACCGCGCCGCGGGGGGTTTTGTTGACGTTGACGGGAGGACCCACTTGAAAAAGCACTGGTCGGCCATTTTCTCGGTGTTTCCGATGGGCGCATTCGGGCCGGGATAACGGAGGTTGGATCGCCAACAAAAGATGAAGGTCCCTCTACATCTATAGCCGGGAGGTGAAAGGATTGGGCGTGTTTTTGGAATTCGGCGGCTTTTTTTGGAAATATTTTCTGGCGCGGGTGATGGCGGGAGAGGGTCAGAGTGAGGGTCTTCTGTCGCCTTTCGAAGCAGGCCCTCACCCCAACCCTCTCCCGGAGTACCGGGAGAGGGGGTTCGTGTGAGAAGGCGGTTGCACGTTCGTCAGGGTTTGTCGGTGGGCGGCGCTTCGCCCGTGAAGAACGGGGGCAGCCAGCCATCGGAGCCGCAGAGGATGTTGGCAACGGTGTATTGCGAAACCTCCTGAGCGGTGAGTTGATGTGCCCAGGTTACGCGGGAGGAGGGATCTGAGCCGGGGCCGGTGTTGCCGTATTCGGCGTAGCGGGCGGTCTTTTCGTTGGCGGGATTTTTCCAGTTGAACCAACCTTCGGGCCGGATGTGCGGGCCCATTTGGCAGTCGATGAAAGCGCTGGCGCCGAAGGGCCGCCAGGGGCGGCCGAGATAGACCGAGGCCTTGGGGACGGCGGCGTCGGCGGTGAGGTTGCAATGCAGGAAGACGTAGCCGAAGGGCGACTGCGGCTGGGTGGAAGCGGCGGTGAGATAGCCCTTGGCCAGGCTGCGAATCTCGCAAGAGTCGAAGACGGCGGTGGATTTCCCGAAGATGAAATCGACGTGGCCTTCGATGTAGCAGTGATGGAAATAATTGCGCCCGGAACTGTCGGCGAACATGGTGTCCTGCCAGCCGAGGAACCGGCAATTGTCGAAGGCAACGCGGTCGCCGGCGATCTCGAGCGCCAGGGCCTGTCCGTGCGGGCCGAAGGTGTTGCGGAAGGTGATGTTTTGGGCGTTGAAATCATCGGCGAGGATTCGGACGCTGGGGGTGGCGAAAGTGCCGATGGGTTTGCCGTCGGGTCCGGGCATGGTGGCGCCGAGGGCGAAGGTGAGGATGGTGGTCGCCGGATCGTCGCCGCGGAAGCGGATCAGCGGCTTGATGCGGGGAACGGTGATCTGCTGGTTGTACGTTCCAGGCAAAATATGAATGTCATAGGTCTGATGCGGATAGGCCGGGATGGCATCGACGGCCTGTTGCACGGTTTTGAACATTCCGCTGCCGTCGGCGGCGACGGTGATCTCGGATGGCAGGGAGGCGGGCGCGGTTGCGGGCCGGGTGGCGGGATCGGCGGCGAATGCGGCGGGGGAAAGGAATAGAAGCAGCAAGAACCCCACGGCAGCGCCGTGGGCGTTCGGGGAAGCGGGCAATAAATCAAAATGCATATAGAGCCACCTCCCAGATTCGAACTGGGGACCCGCAGTTTACAAAACTGCTGCTCTACCAACTGAGCTAAGGTGGCGAAGAACGGCGAGGCACGGCCCAAGCGTCAGACTAATCGGTAATTTCCAGGATCTTGAACTGCATGGTGCCGCGCGGCGCCTTGACCTTCACCGTATCGCCGACGCGCGCCTTGATCAGGGCTTCGCCCATGGGGCTGTTGGCGCTGACGTTGGTGATGTCACCACCGGCGGCGGGCTGGGCCTCGCCGACGATGCGGACCAATATTTCGCTGTCATCATCCAGGTCCATGAGCTTGACGGTGTGGCCGATGAAGACCACGTCCTCGGGAACGGCGGCGTTGGAAATGACGGAGACGTTCTTGATTTTGGCTTCAAGCTCGGCCAATTGGCGCTGGATGTTGCGGTTTTCCTCCTTGGCAAAGTGATATTCGGCGTTTTCGGAGAGATCGCCGAGGCTGGCCGCCTTGCGGATGCGGTCCTGGACGTCGATTTGGGCCTTGTAGAGCTCCTCGCGTTTTTTTTCGAGGGCGATTTTTTCCTGGGCGCTGACAAACGGCATGACGCTCTACTCCTATTGATCGCCGGCCAAAAATACGAAACACCGCGCCAAGCAGCGCGGTGGTCAAGTCCTGACGCGATAATCATATAGCAACCGCCGGGTTTGGCAACGGGTATTCCGCTGCGGCCTTTGTCATTCGCGCAAGGGAAATTGACCCGGGGCCAGGCCGCTGGTTAAACTGCCTAGGGATCGAAGCGGTGGGAAACTGGAGTAATTCATGGCCTTTTCGTGTGTTGTCGTCACGCCGGAACATCAGGTTCTGGACGAATCGCTTACCCAGGCGATCATTCCGGCGGCCGATGGGCTGCTGGGGATTCTTACCAATCGGGCGCCGCTGCTCGCCAAGCTGGGCAAAGGTCCGTTGCGTCTGGACTTGGCATCGGGACAAAAGAGGCACTTTCGGATCGAGGGGGGCGTGGCGCAGATGAAGGATAATAGGCTGACGATCCTGACGCAGGTTGCGGCGGAGCAGGGGAAGAGTTGAGTACCCGTCTGTTGGAAGTCATTCCTTGACGGCACCGAAGGCGGCGAAAACGGCGTTCTTGTGCAAGATTTCAGTTTTCGCGAAACCCGCCTCGCGAAGCAAATCAAGCTGAAACATCAGGCTGCGGGGCGTGTCCTCCTTTTCGATGTACGCGAAAACGGAGTCGCGGTACTCCGGGCCTTTCAGGCTCGCCAGGTATTGGCCGTAGCGCATCCACATGTCGGCCTGCACGGGAGGAAGGGTGTGGAGAACCATGTCGGAAATCCAGATCGATCCACCGGGGGCCAGGGCGCGGTAAAACTTGGCGAAAACGGATCGCCATTCGTCGTCGGTCCTCAGATGGTGCAGGACGCACGCGGCGAAGATGATGTCGAATTTGCCCTCGGGCAACTCGGCCTGGCGGATATCGCCCTGGATCAGATTGACGCTTGTGCGCGCGATGGGGGAAATGCGCAGATGGGCGCGGTCCAGCATGGGACGGCTGAGGTCCATCAGCGTGACGTTGAGGTCGGGCAAACGCTGAAGCAACTTCAGCGTGTAGTTGCCGGCGCCGCAGCCGACGTCCAACAGCGATCTGGCCGCCGGCGTAACGCCCGCAGCGGCGGCGGCGATCAAATCCAGCACAAGGGGAGCGTCCATCGTGGCTGTCTGGCCGGTTTCCAGAACGGAGAATCGCTCGACTTCGCCATCGAACCGGGCACGGATTTCATTGACGGTGGATTTCACGGCCGAATTATAGCAGCCGCATAGCAGCCGCCGCGTCAAATCCGCGTGCTTCAGGGAAGTCAAAACCCGGGCGTGGCCAAAGATTTTTGCAAGCTCGGAAGAACCCCCACCCCAACCCTCCCCCCGAGTACGGGGAGAGGGGGAAAAGGGCGGGTTCCGCAAAAAATTATGGCCGCGCCCATGACGACGTCGCGGGTCGTGGCCGAAACCGGGCGCGTGTGACGGATATCCTGCCCGCCTTGGCGGCGGCGATCGTCTGCACCTTGTTGATCGCGGAGGCGATTTTCACGGCCATCCACGGCCGTTCGAACGGCGATCTCATGGTGAGCATCATCCCGATCCTCGGGGGGGTCTTCTTGTCGATTCCGACGGGACAGGCGTGGTGGGTGGTCGTTCAAAACCTGAAGAAGTCTTTGATGACACGCAACTGATCAGCCGTCTTATATCAAGTCTTGCTCAATCTCTTCCAATGTTCGTCCTTTGGTTTCCGGCAATTGCTTCCAGATGAAAATGAATCCGAGCAAGCAAATCGCGGCATAGAGCCAGAACGTGCCCGCCGCGCCGAGTTTTGCATTTAGGAGCGGAAAAGTGTAGGTCAGAATGAAACACGCCAGCCACAGCGCGGCGACGGCGATTGCCATGGCCGCGCCGCGAATGCGATTGGGAAAGATTTCCGAGATCACCACCCAAGTCACCGGCGCAAGCGACATCGAATAACAGGAGATGGCACACAGCACAAGCAGGAGCACCGGCAAGCCCTTCACGCCATCGTGATAGCAGAACCCCATCGCGGCGTAGATGACGGCCAGACCGGCGGCGCCGAGCAACATCAGCGGGCGCCGGCCGCCGCGATCCACCACGCCCAGCGCGACGAACGTGAACGCCAGATTCACGGAACCGGTCCATGCGATGTTTTTCAGAACGGTGGAAATGTCATATCCGGCGGTTTTGAAAATCTCCTCGGCATAATTGAAAATGACGTTGATTCCGCACCATTGCTGGAAGACCGCCAGCACGATGCCCAGCAGCAAAACTCTTCTCAGGTTCGGCCGCAACAATTCACGAAAGTCCACCGTTTTCGTTTCGTTTACCAGCGTCGCCTCGATTTCCTTGAGCGCGTTGGCGGCATAGATTTCGCCGCCGACGTTTTGCAGCACGGCGCGTGCTCTTTCGGGCTTTCCATTTCTCGCCAGCCAGCGCGGGCTTTCCGGAACGAAGAACATTCCGATGAAGAATAATGCCGAAGGAATGGCGGTCAGCGCGAACATCCAGCGCCAGCCATACTGGCCGAACCAGGAATTGGCGATGAACGCATCGGTTGCGTGGGGAGGAAGGTTCCGGACGAGATACCAGTTGATCAGTTGCGCCGCCAGCACGCCGACGACGATGGTGAGTTGGTTGATCGAGACGAGCTTGCCGCGCATCTGGGCCGGGGCGATCTCGGCGATATACATCGGTGAGAGGTTGGAGGCGAGCCCGATGGCGACGCCGCCGAGCATTCGCCAAGCGATGAAAATCGCGAACGCGGGCGCCAGGGCGTTGCCGATGGACGTGACGGCGAACAGCAGCGCCGATGAAATCAACAAGCGTTTGCGTCCGAACCTGTCGCTCAACGTGCCCGCGACGAGCGCGCCGACGAGGCAGCCGATGAGAGCGCAACTGTTGGCCCAGCCGGATTGAGCGGCGTTGGCGAGATGAAAATACCTTTCGAAAAATGGCTTGGCGCCGCCGATCACGACCCAGTCGTAGCCGAACAGAAGCCCGCCCAATGCGGCGACGACCGTGATGAGCCAGATGTAGGCAAAGCGGTATTCGGCCTTGAGGTTGGAGGATTTGCTGGAGGTCGCCGCGATCATGATTTGGCCTTCCGTTGAAAGCATTCTGCGAACAAATCCGCCGCCAGCGCGTGATTCGGGTCGCGTTGCAAGACGTTTTGTAGAAGCGTCCTGGCTCTTGATTTGCGCCCGAGGCCGAGGCATGCATGCGCTTGCAGGAACAGCGCTGTTGTCTCTTGACGGAATTGGAGATCATCGTCGAAAAGCAGCATCGTGGGGAGCGACGTGGCGAAGTAATCAATCTTCGCCGGTGACTTCTGAAGCTGCCGCGCGTAGGCGAACAATTGGCGCAGAAGTTGTTTTGCTTTGGTCTTCCGGCCGAGCCGTCTCAGGGACAAGGCGGAATAGTAAGTCATTTCGCTGAAGGCGCGGACGCTCATGGCCTGAAAATCGCCTTTGAATGTTGCGGCGGCGAGCCAGTGCCGTTTCGCCTTCGCTCGCTCGCCGAGGAGGTCGCTTGCAACTCCGGCCCAATAATGGGCGTCGCTCTGATTGGCCAGGAGATGCCTGGCCTCGCCGAGATTTTGGGGCGCCGCGAGCGCGTTTTCAAAATGCTCCGCCGCGCGCGGATAGTCATAATGGACGAGAGCCTCGCGTCCGAGGGCGAGCTGGGTGCGGACGTGCTGAGCGAGCGGCCCGCCTTCGCCGCCTTCCCACGGCTGAAACTTGCGCCTGGCGAGCAGTTGCCCGGCCTCGACGTGCCGGCCGGTTTGATTCAGCAAAGCGCACAGCTCCACGGTCAGGTCGTCGCGCTGGCTGACGAGCGCGGGATGCTTTTCCAGTTCCCGCAAGCGCTTCGCCGGTCTTTCACCGAGACGTTTCCAAAGCTGGTCGCGTTCGAAAAGCAAGCGTGCGTCGCGAGGCTGCGCCTTGAAGGCCCGGTCATAAGCCGCACGGGCTCTTGCCGGACTTTTGTGAATGTTGAAGTAGCCGATGCCGAGGTTGCGCCAGACAACGGAGAAACGTGGATCCAGCCGCGCGGATCGCTCCCAGAACTTGATGGCTTCGTGGTGGCGCCGGCGGTCGTAAAGCAAGTTGCCAAGGTAATACGGAGCGCGGGGGTCGGTCGGATTGGCGCGGATTGCAGCTTCAAGAACAGCGAATTCTTCAAGGCGCGACGGGAAGCAGTAATCCGGCGGGAGGGTTGCGGCCCGCTTAAAACACTTCAGTGCCGATTGGCGATCGCCAGACTCCTGGTGCAACCAGCCGAGCGTGTACTGCACCAGCGGGGCAGTGCCAAGACCTTGCGTCGGCAGATCGCCCTCGCCGGTAGTCGCCGCTTTAAGCACGGAGATGGCCAGAGCGCGAAAGCCGGCGCGGGCAAGGTCGTGGGCGATGTCGAGTCGGACCTGCAAATCGGATTCCAGATTTTGTCCGCTCAAGGTCCTTGCCCACCAGTCCAGCGGGTCCAGCGCGAGGGTCGCGCTCAAGATTGAATCGGCTTCGTCCTGGCGGTGGAGCATCCGCAACACCATGGCCTTGAGATTTCGGGCGCGGGTGTTGTCGGTGTTGCAGCGCAAGGAGCGGTTCAAATGATCCAGCGCGCTTTGCCAGTCTGACTTTCCGCAATCGAGTTCGGCCAGGGCGTGATAACCGGCCGATTGCCAGGTTTGATTCCAGGTCGCCTTGTAGAACGCGGCGTAAGCTTCGGCGTCGCGGTTTTGAAAACGCAAACACAAACCGAGGTTGTAATAGGCTTCGCCGTCGTAAGGATTGGCATTTCGGCGCGTCAGCCGTTCGATGGCCTTGCGGAAATGCCCTTCCGCATCGGCGAATTGGCCGCGGCGAAGAAGCCAGAGGCCCATTGCGTTATTGCAGCGCGAATCCAACGGATCGCGGCGCAATGCTTCGCGCCAATACAACGCGGGCGAGCGCGTCGCGTGGCGGTACTGCTCAAGATGCAAACCGGTGAGGAATAGTTCATCGGCGCTTTGGATCTGGGCCGGGGCCGGAGGCTCGGTGGCGGGAGGCGGGACTTCGCCCTTTGCGCGCGGCTTGGGGCGATAGGAGATGATCTCGCTTCCCTTGTGGTCCACCACGCGCAATGCCAATGCCGTTTCAGCGACGCGGCGCGGGAGTTTAATTTCCTTTATCAGCGGCGTGCCGGGTGAAAGATCAACCGTCCACTTTGCCAGCGTTTTATCCCTTTCAGCTAAAATGATTGTTGCGTTGGGATAATTTGCGGTGACGGAGACGCCGACGCGCGCATGTCCGGCTCGAATTTTCAGGCTGACGGTGGCGTGCAGGTTCGCGTGCTGTGCCGGGCCGATTTTGCGGATCGGATACCAATACTGACTCCACGATTTGGTCTCGCCGGGCTGGAGGAAGCTGAAGTCCGGCTGGTTGTCGGTATAGACTCCGGCCATGATTTCGATGTACGGGCCGAATTCGTCCTTGGCATCGCGTTCCGTGAGGTTGCGGTCCCAGGCGTAACCGAAGTCGTGATTGCCCCAGGTCCACTGTTTTTTGCCGGGTGAGATATGGTGGTTGGCGACGTGAACGATGCCCGCCTGGGCCGCGTAATCGTAGCCGCCGAAGAAATCCTCCTTGCTGCCCATGCACATGTAGGAAGTCGGCACCGGGATGTTGGCGTAAAACGAGAGGTCGTTCGGAACGTAACGCGGGACAGGGGATGCCCGATTCGGGACGCGTGAATCGGCGCAGTGCGGTGGAACAAACTGGCCCGGGATTTCGTCTTTCGGCACGCCCTTGCGCCCCCGCTTGCCATAATTCACGCCATAGTAGAATCCTCTGGCCAGCGGATACTCGCTCATTGAACGGCGGGCATGGTCGGCGACGTAGAAAACGTCCGGCGGGAAAAAGCTTTGATATGCTTCATGCACGCGCGTGGCGACGTTTGCCCACCAGAGAAATGTCTGCGTGAAGGGTGTGCGGTTGTATGCGCGCACCTTTAACTCAAGGTAACTTTTGCCCGGATGCAGGCAGACGCCGTGCATGCCCTTCATGCGGCACATGGGGTCGTGGTCGCTGCACCAGACGGTTTTCGAGCCGTCGGCGTGCTCCTCGATCTGGAAATCTACGGGCAGAAACGTTGCCGGGCGATGATGTTGCGGCCAGTTGAATTCGATGCCGCCGGAAATCCACGGGCCGGCCAGTCCGACGAGCGCGGGCTTGATGACGTGCTGGCGGTAAATCAATTCATAGCTGTTGGTCTTGTCCTGGATCGCGTGGATGCGCCCGCCGATTTCAGGCAGCACGAGAGCGCGCAGAAATTCATTTTCAATCCACACGGCTTTCCATTTTCGGTCCACGGGTTTTTCGGCGATGCGATCCGTAAACGGCAGCGGATAAACCTTCCCGCTGCTGCCCTGATAGACGCGCTTTTCAAGAAACATCGGGTTCTTATCCGGCGGCGCGGGCAGAAACGTGGGAAGGGTGAGGGTTTGGGTCGAGACGCGAACGGTCGAAGGGTTGCGCATGGAAGCGATGTCAAATCGTAATCGATTTCAATTGAATCATAAGGTGTTGCGGCGCGTTTGAAAGATTCGGTGAATTCGCAATTGCATCACTTCCCAATAAGGCGAGCGACTTCCTGACAATCTTTGTCGCCGCGGCCGCTGAGGTTGACGATGACGATCTTGTCCTTGGGCAGGTTGGGGACGAGTTGCTGGAGGTGCGCGAATGCGTGGGCGGATTCCAACGCGGGGAGAATGCCTTCGAGCTGCGCGACCAACTGAAAGGCGGACAAGGCCTGGTCGTCGGTGATGCTGACGTATTGTACGCGGCCGGAGTCTTTCCAGTAGGCGTGTTCCGGCCCGACGCCGGGATAATCCAGGCCGGCCGAGACGCTGTGAACGTCGGCGGTCTGTCCGTCATCGTCCTGAAGAACGTAAGAGAGGGATCCGTGGAGAACGCCGGGACGTCCGGCGCAGAGTGCGGCGGCGTGCTGGCCGAGGGCCGAGCCGCGCCCGCCGGCTTCGACGCCAATGAGTTTCACGGACAAATCCGCGGCGAATGGGGCGAAGATGCCCGCGGCGTTGCTGCCTCCGCCGACGCAGGCCAGGATGTAATCGGGCAGCCGGCCCTCGATCTCCAGACATTGTTGCCGAGCCTCGCGGCCGATCACGGACTGGAAATCCCGCACGATCATTGGAAACGGGTGAGGCCCGACGACGCTGCCGATAATGTAATGCGTGTGGGCGACGGAGCCCATCCAGTCGCGCATGGCTTGATTGGTAGCGTCCTTGAGCGTTTTGCTGCCGCTGGTGACCTCGATTACTTTCGCGCCCATCAGGCGCATGCGGAAGACGTTGAGGTTTTGGCGCCGGATGTCTTCGGCGCCCATGTAGACGTCGCATTGCAGGCCGAAGAGCGCGGCGGCGGTGGCGGCGGCTACGCCGTGCTGGCCGGCGCCGGTTTCGGCGATGACGCGTGTCTTTCCCATCCGAAGGGTCAAAAGGGCCTGGCCGAGCGTGTTGTTGATTTTGTGCGCGCCGGTGTGGTTCAGGTCTTCGCGTTTGAGATAGATTTTGGCGCCGCCGAAATGTTGGGTGAGCCGACGGGCGAAATAAAGTCCCGTGGGGCGGCCGACGAAATCGCGAAGGTAATCGTCGAGTTCGCGCTGGAAATTTGGATCGGATTTGGCTTTGGCGTATTCGGCTTCGAGTTGGCGAAGTGCGGCGATGAGAGTTTCAGGGACGTAGACGCCGCCGTAGGGGCCGAAATGGCCGGTGGGATCGGGGAGGGTTGGGGCGGCCGCTGGGTTCATAAACGGAATGGTAGGGATGGTTGCCGTATGTGGCAATGATCCCTGGCCGGGGACCGGTAGTCGACAGTGTGTATAATTCGCATAGTGGAAATGACGGTGCGATATCCGATTGTTATTCACAAGGACAAAAAGAGCGACTACGGCGTAACGGTGCCGGACCTGCCCGGTTGTTTCTCGGCCGGGTCCACAATGGATGAGGCGATGGCGATGGCGCGGGAAGCGATTGAACTGCACATTGAAGGACTCGTCGACGAGGGAATGCCGATTCCCGATCCCACGTCCATTGGACGTCTGTGACGAAATGCCGATTATGCGGGCGGAATCTGGGCGGTTGTAGAGATAGGGAAACCCCCGCGGAGCGGGGGGCTAATGGACCGGAAATGACAATGATCCCCCTTCCGTTAGGCGGCGTACCCGTGGGTCCGAATCGTGATGTGGGCTGTGGCCAATGAATATTGTCAAGGCAACCGAGCGGTTTGAAGCGTTCTTGGAGTTGCATGGGAAGGTGTTGCCTGAGGATTTGGCGATCAAGCACCGGCGGATGGCGGAAGGGGAATTCCCGTTTTTGCGGGCGACGTTCTATCGCTGGTCGCAATTATTTCCGGTGATATGCGCTGAATTGGCTGATGCCCCGCGCGTGCTGGGCGTCGGCGATCTGCACGTGGAGAATTTCGGAACCTGGCGGGATAGCGATGGGCGGCTGGTTTGGGGGATCAATGATTTTGACGAAGCGTGCAAGTTGCCGTATCCCGCGGACCTGGTGAGATTGGCCTTGAGCGCGATGCTCGCGGTGGAGTCGTCGCGTTTGGACATGGACCCGGCCGGCGTTTGCGGGGCGATCCTAGATGGATACATGCAGGGAATCTCAGGCGAGGGCGACCCGTTTGTACTGGCGGAACGGCATCACTGGCTGGCGGGGCTGGCGACCGAAGCCCTGAAAGAGCCGGCGAAATTCTGGAACAATCTTCAGGACCTGCCCGCGTTGAGAAATTACCCCCCGGGCGGCGCGATCAAGGGAATCGAAATGATGCTTCCGGAGCGCAAGCTTCCGTACCGCCTCGTGCGGCGCGTCGCGGGAATGGGGAGCCTCGGCAAGCAGCGGATCGTCGCGCTGGCCCAATTGCACGGATCGGTAATAGCGCGGGAGGCGAAGGCGATCACGCCGTCGGCTTGGTACTGGGCGGCAAAGGCGTCAACGGATGAATCGTTTTACGAAGCGATTCTGGAACGCGCGGTGCGATGCCGCGATCCCTGGGTTCGGGTTCGGGGAAGATGGTTGATTCGCCGCCTCGCGCCGGATTGCGGGCGGGTTGAGCTGGCCACCCTGGTGAAATCCGTGGAGGGGAACCATCTGCTGCACGCGATGGGCCGGGAAACCGCCAATATTCATCTCGGTTCGCCGAAGGCGATCAAAGAAATTCGCCTGGATTTACGAAGAAGGAAACCGGGCTGGTTACAAGCGGCGGCCAAGGCGATGGCGGAGGCATTGCGGGAGGATTGGAAAATGTGGAGAGAGACGCACGGTTTGGGAAAGTGAACCCCCCGGGTGCGCCGCGGATGAATTGCGATCGGCTCAGGTGTGCAGGGCGACGTGGGACCACAAGCCGCCGTTGTAGTTTTCGAGGCCGCAAAGGGCGTCGAAGCGGAGGATTTCTTTGCGGAGGCCATCCAACGCGTTGTCGGCAGTTTCGTTTTGGGTGCGGATGGCTTTCCAGGTGCTGCTCAGCTTGTCGAAGAGGATATCGAGCTGGGTGTTTTCAACCCCGCGCATCCAGAACTTGGCTTTGAAGTGTTCGATGCTGAAGTTGAGGATTTCATCCTGCGCGGCGGAAATGGTCTTTTGAATTCTGGCCCGGTCGTGTTCGGCGAGAGTGGGATCGGTCTCCTCTGCCAGCCTTTGGCGGGCGAACAGGACGGCTGAGAGTGAGCAATAGGCACGAGCCAGGGGGCCGCGTATGTTCATGAGGTTGGAAAACCGCCAGCTATTTTTTTGCCAGCGGTAAACGAAAACGAAAGCAACCGAGACTTGGAGAATTGCAATGACCAATTGAACAATGATTCCAATGATGAACATTGTTGTTGGGCTCATAGGCGCCAGCGTCCAAATCAATGAGTTGGGTCGAATGCCAGTGGCTATCGACCGTGGTTGAAGATTGGCCTGCGCCAATATACCAGAGTTTCGGCGGATGATGCCAGTTTTTGGCATGCCGGCAGAGGGATATTTGGGAATTTGACAATCGCGGATTGGCATTGTCTCATCACGATCTCACACGCGAAGGAGATTGAAGCATGCCGCGTCCCGTCACGTTGTTCACCGGCCAGTGGGCCGATTTGAAATTCGAGCAGATTTGCGAGAAGGCGAAGAAGTTCGGCTATGACGGGCTGGAATTGGCGTGTTGGGGAGATCACTTCGACGTGCAGGCCGCGCTGACGGATAAGAACTATTGCAAGGGGAGATGGGAAATTTTGGGGCGGTATGGCCTTCGTGCCTTTGCGATCAGCGCGCACCTTGTCGGGCAAGCGGTATGCGATCAGATCGACGAGCGGCACAAGCAGATTTTGCCGCCGGAGGTGTGGGGAGATGGGGAAGCCGAGGGCGTGCGGAAGCGGGCGGCGAAGCGGATGATCGACACGGCCAAGGCGTGCCGGAAGTTCATTGATGCGGCACCGGTGCCGGCGCCGGAACCCACGGGGTTTGGCGCGGTGGTCAACGGGTTTACGGGGTCGAGCATCTGGCACAGCATTTACGCGTTTCCACCCACGGACCAGAAATATTGGCAAAAGGGTTTTGATGATTTTGCGAGGCGATGGACGCCGATTTTGGATGCGTTCGACAAGTTGGACGTGAATTTCGCTCTGGAGGTTCATCCAACAGAGATCGCGTTTGACATTGCCAGCGCCCAGCGGGCGATCGAGGCGGTGACGGGGCATAAGCGATTTGGATTCAATTACGATCCGTCGCATCTGGGGTATCAGGGGGTTGATTACGTCAAATTCATCCGCACGTTCGGCAAGCGGATTTATCACGTTCACATGAAAGACGCGTGGTGGGGGCATGGGGATGGGACGGTGGGCGTTTTCGGGGGGCACACGACGTTTGCCGATCCGCGGCGTTACTGGGATTTCCGCAGTCTTGGCCATGGGGACGTCAATTTTGAAGAGATCATCGTGGCGTTAAACGACGTGGGATACCGGGGTCCGTTGAGCGTGGAATGGGAGGATAGCCGGATGGACCGCGAGCACGGCGCGACGGAGGCAGCGGCGTTCGTGAGGCGCGTGGATTTTTCGCCGTCGGGGATCGCGTTTGATGCACAGTTCGATCAATAGGGGGCTGCCTGATGAAAGTGCGGCTGAGGATGTTCG
>Ga0209415_10004811_pt1 | contig 24613 bp, 25 predicted proteins | sample PeaSoiSIISIP2007_FD_187696 | JGI IMG/M metagenome (GOLD analysis project Ga0209415, IMG submission 187696) | Peat soil microbial communities from Weissenstadt, Germany - SII-SIP-2007 (SPAdes) (version 2) | ecosystem: Environmental > Terrestrial > Soil > Wetlands > Peat | place: Germany... | reverse complement strand
TTCTGGATCGAACTGTCATTGATGCCCGCTTTCTCCAGCGCGCTCTGCGCGCGCGCCGGTTCGGTCGTCTGCTGGTAATGCACCTCGATGACCGTGCCGCCGGTGAACTCCACACCGAAGTTCAACCCTCGGGTGGCCAGGAAAAACACGGCCAGGATAAAGGTGATCAGCGACACCACGGTCGTTGACCGGGCATAGGTCATGAACGGGATGTCGCGCTTGAAACGGAAAAATTCCATGGTCTGCTGCTCCGACCCGTTCAGATAGACAGGTGATCGATCTTGCGCTTCCGGCCGTAGGTCAGATTGACCAGGGCGCGCGAGACCAGGATGGCGCTGAACATCGAGGTGAGAATACCCAGACACAACACCATCGCAAAACCGCGCACCGGCCCGGTGCCATAGGCAAACAGGGCGACGCCGGCAATGAAATTGGTGACATTGGTATCGAGGATGGTTCCAAAGGCATGTTCGTAGCCGGCATGAATCGCCGCATGCGGCGATTGACCGGCCCGCAATTCCTCGCGGATGCGTTCATTGATCAGCACGTTGGCGTCAATGGCCATACCGACGGTCAGCGCGATGGCGGCAATGCCCGGCAAGGTGAGAGTGGCCTGCATCAGAGACAATAACGCCACCAGGAACAAGACGTTGGCGGCCAATGCCAGGGTCGAGAACAAACCAATGACTCGATAATAGATCGACATGAAAACCGCGATGGCGACGAAACCCCACAAGACCGAATGCGTCCCCTTGGCGATATTCTCGGCCCCCAGGCTGGGCCCGATGGTCCGTTCTTCGATGATCTCCATCGGCGCCGCCAAGGCGCCGGATCGTAACAGCAAGGCCACGTCACTGGCATCCTTGGTGGACATCCGCCCGGTGATCTGCACCTGACCACCGTCGATCTGCTGGCGGATCACCGGTGCGGTGACGACCTCGCCCTTGCCCTTTTCGATGAGCAGGATGGCCATGCGCTTGCCGATGCTATCCCTGGTCACCTGCGAGAAAATGCGGGCGCCTCTGGTGTCGAGATTGAGATGGACCGCCGGTTCGTTGGTGCGTCCGTCAAAACCGGCCGACGCATTGGAAATATTCTCGCCGGTCAAGATGATCGCCTTCTTGATCAGCAGAGGCTGGCCGTCCCGGCTGCTCGCGTAGAACTCATCGCCGGGAGGCACCAACCCGCGCGCGGCATTCTGCATGCTCTGCGGATCGGCATGTTCCTCGTCGACCATGCGAACTTCCAGGCTGGCGGTTCGCCCCAAGATATCCTTGGCCTTCGCCGTATCCTGCACGCCGGGCAACTGGACCACCACACGATCGGCCCCTTGCTGCTGGATGATCGGTTCGGCGACGCCCAATTCGTTGACGCGATTGCGCAGCGTCAGCACGTTTTGCTGCAAGGCCGCATCTTGAAACGCCTTCAACGCTTCCGGCTTTAAAGTCAGCGCCACGCGCGTATCGTCGACGGCAACCCCGGTCATGTCCCTCAGGTTTTTGCGCAACTCCTCGCCGCCCTGGGTCCGGGTCTCGGCATCCTTGAACTTGACCATCAGGCTCTGACCTTCGCGGCTCACGCCACCAAGCGGCACCTTGGCGTCGCGCAGCACGTTGCGCACGTCACTGGTCTGCCGGTCGAGCTGCTTGTTGAGCGCCGCCTTCATGTCGACCTGCATCAGGAAATGCACACCGCCCCGCAAGTCGAGACCAAGATACATGGGCAGCGCCCCGATACCGGAAAGCCAATTCGGCGAGGCCGACAGAAGGTTGAGCGCCACTGTATAATTGTCGCCCAAAACCCGCTGCAACTCATCCTTGGTCCGCAATTGGGTATCGGGATCGAGCAGCTTGACCTTGATTCCCGATGCGTCGGAGATGATCCCTTGATAGGGAATTTGCTGCTGCTTCAGATCGTCTTCCACACGGCGCAACAGCGCCTGATCGATCTGCACGACCGAATTGGCCGGGGAAATCTGTACCGCCGGCACTTCGCCGAAAACGTTGGGCAGGGAATAGACCAGTCCCAGCACCAACACGACCAAGATGACGATATACTTCCACCGAGGATAGCGGTTCATACGCAGCGCACTCTTTCAATTGCCATGAGGTTCATGCGATTCCGGACGTCTCCGCCAGAGCCGTTTCCCGGACAAACGCCCGGGCACCGCATCCGGCGGAAATCGCACAGCCCCAAACCAGTTAGTTCTTGCCGAGAAGCTTGCCCAAGAACGAAGTTTTCTTTTCTTCGACCTTCGGCCCTTCCGCCGTCTCGGAAGCAACGTCGCCGTCGCTCTTGGCGTCCTTGGCGGCACCGGCCACCGGCTCGGTCTTGGCCAGTACTTCGGTGATTGCGCTCCTGGTCATCCGCACACGAACGCCCTCGGCGATCTCCACCGAGACTTCGCTGTCGCTGATCACCTTGTTGATCTGACCGAGAATGCCGCCCTGGGTCAGCACACGGTCGCCGCGACGCAGTTGCGCGACCATCTCCCGATGCGCCTTCATCTTCTTTTGCTGCGGACGCAGCAGCAGAAAATAGAATACGACGAATATGAGGACGAGCGGCAGGAACTGCTGCAATGAATCGAGCCCGCCGGCGGTCGCGCCGGCCGCCTGCGCATAGGCCTCTGAAATGAACATGGTGATCTCCTGGACTAGCTGATCGCCTTTTGAGCAGCGGGAATATACCGGGCCTGTGGTGAGTTGCAATCTCTAACCTGCATTTCTCACACTCCCGTCGCCGGCCACAGCAAAGCCGCGCGGCGCCTTGCTACCGACTTGACCCCGGCGGGACACATGCTAATTTGCCTTTCATGAGCACAGAATCTGATCAACTGGCTTTGCTCGGGCGCATCGCCGATGCCCTCGACCGCCTCGCCCCGCCGCCGCCCCGCGCCACGCAACTCGATGCCGCCGACGCCTTCGTCTGGCACGCGCAGCCGGAGGGATTGGAACCCGTTCACAAGGTCAACCGTATCGACGTCTCGCTGCTGCAAGGCATCGCGACGCAACGCGACACCTTGCTCGACAACACAAGACGGTTTTCCAAAGGCTTGTCAGCCAACAACGCCCTGTTGTGGGGGGCGCGCGGCACAGGAAAATCGTCGCTGGTCAAAGCGGTGCATGCGGCGATCAACGAAGAAACGCCCCATATTCTGGCGTTGGTCGAAATCCATCGCGAGGATATTCCCTCACTGCCCCGCCTGCTCGCCTTGCTGCGCGGCAGCCCCAGGCGTGTCCTGCTGTTCTGCGACGATTTGTCCTTTGACGTCGCTGACGAGAGCTATAAGTCGCTGAAGGCCGTGCTGGAAGGCGGCGTCGAAGGCCGCCCGACCAATGTCGTGTTCTACGCCACCTCCAACCGCCGGCACCTCATGTCGCGCGACATGATCGAGAACGAGCGTTCGACAGCCATTCATCCGGGTGAAACCACCGAGGAAAAGGTCTCCCTGTCGGATCGCTTCGGCTTGTGGCTGGGATTCCATAATCTGGATCAAGCGACGTTCTTCGCCATCATCGAAGGCTATGCGAAAGCCTATGACTTGCCCATCGCGACCGCCGAACTGCATGCTCAAGGTCTCGAATGGTCGATGAGCCGTGGCGCCCGCTCGGGACGCGTCGCCTGGCAGTTTATCCAGGATCTGGCCGGGCGACTGGGAAAGACGCTGGCGTAACCCACAAGGACAGAGGGAAAAAGTCCCACTTTGTGGTAGAGTGATCCGGTGCGAATTTGATGGAGGGCCAATTGTCTGGACCCTATGAAATTGCAGCGCAGCTCACCGGTTTGGTCCTCCCCCTGGGACAATGTCCGACCATCGGCCCGGAAAGCGGGCATATGATCCCGAATGGCGTCACGCTGTTCTTCCAATCGGTTCAGCATACCAATCCCCTCAGCCTGCATCCGAAAGGCGGCTCTTATCGATTTGTCCGCGTCATCAATCGGCAGATCATTGCGGGCATGCAGGTCATGTCGCCGGCGGGAAAAGGCGGGACGGTGACCAACATCTATTGTCGTCCGGAGTGGCGCCGTCGTGGCCATATGACCGAATTGCTGGTCGCCGCGCAAAATACGCTCGGTGAGGTTGGGTTTTCGATGGACTTGACCTCGGACGGCGTCGCTTGGATTTCGTCGCTCGACGAGGATTTGTTCGCCGAATCAGAAATTTAGCCGGCTCACTGCGCTAGATCATGCAGTTGCGCTTGGAAAAATGCCGCCATCCCGGGCGTCGCCCCCAAGATCATATTGCCGTTGCTGAAGCCGCCATCGGCCATGAAATCGTTGACCACCGCGCCGGCCTCCTTGGCCAGACAAATTCCGGCGGCCACATCCCACGCTTTGACGAGAGGCGCCCAATATCCGTCCAGACGGCCGCAAGCCACATAGGCCAAGCCGAGGGCGGCGCTCCCCAACCGGCTCCAGTCGCAGTTGTTCGCGACCAGTCGCTCGATGGCCGTCAGAAAATACTTGGGATCCCGCCGAAAGGTGAACCCGAGATTGATACGCGCCACATCCGGTTTATCGATCGCGGAGACGTGGACCGGTTGGCCGTCACAAAAGACCCCCGCGCCACGCCGCGCCGAAAACAATTCGCCCGTAACCGGATCGAAGATAAGACCGATTTCGATCTCCGAGCCCACCATCAGAGCGACGGAAATGCACCAGAACGGCAAGCCGCGTGCGAAATTGGCCGTTCCGTCGATGGGATCGATGACCCAAACCGCGCCGCTTTCCAGGCCGCCTCCCTGGACACCCCCCTCTTCCCCGATGATGCCGTCGGTTGGGAAGGTTGCGTGGATCCGTTCCACCAGCAACGCTTCGACAGCCTTATCGGCCGCGGTGACGAAATCCTGCGTCCCCTTGCTTTCCACATTCAGGCGGGACGGATGGCGAAAGTAGCTCATGGCCAGTCCTCCGGCGTCCCGGATCAGGCCAAGCATAAAGTCGTGCCGTTTGATGAGCTCCGCACATGACACGTCGGCAGTTCCGTTGAAGGACATGATCTTCCCCTCTAGCCTGGATCCGGTGAGTCGATGGACGACGACGCCGGACTCGTCTTGCCCCCCAGGAAGCCCATGGGATCAACCGCCCGCGTGCCTTGACGCACTTCGAAATGCAATTGCGGTTGCGCCACGCCTCCCGAATCACCCGCTTTGGCAATCTGCTGACCGCGCCGCACCGTATCGCCACGCTTTACCAAAAGGGTGTCGTTGTGGGCATAGGCGGTCATCCAGCCGTCGGCATGTTTGATCAGCAAGAGATTTCCAAAACCACGCAATTCGTTACCGGAATAGGCCACAACGCCGTCTTGCGAGGCGACCACCGGTGTTCCGCGCGCGACTGCGATATTGATGCCGTCGTTGTGCTGTCCCTTGCCGGTGGTGCCGAATTCGGAGAGCAGTTGCCCGCGCACCGGCCACACGAAACCACGACCGCTGCTCGGCGGTGCCGGCGGCAAAGGCGCCGGGGCCGCCGCGGCATGCTGCTCGGCCGCAGCCGGCGCGGCCGCGGCGGCCGGCGCGGCGGTAGCGGGCGCAGACACGGAGGACGTCTGAGAGGTCGTCCCGCTTTGCGCCGATGCGGAAGACGCCGCCGCAGGAGGCGGTGGTGGTGGCGGGGGCGGAATTGCGGTCGAAGCCGCCTTGTTTTCCCGCTCGGCCAGAGAACTATAACCTCCCGCGCCCTTATCGGTTGGCGATTGGGCCGCGGCACCCGGCGGCGGCAAGGCGACCGGCGGCGCCACGACGACGGGACGCGACGAATCGGTCGGCGGCGGCGAGGCCGCCGCGACAGCTCCCTCGTCCGGCCCGGCCGGCAATTTCAGCTTCTGCCCAACCCGCAGCACATAGGGCGCCGACAAATTGTTGATCCGCACCAACGTCGAGAAAGACACGCCGGTCTTCCGGGCGACGCCCAGCAAGGTATCGTCCCTGGCGACCACATAGACCCCGGCGCCGGGGAGCATCAGCACCTGTCCGACGCTCACCTGAAAGGGCGGTTGCAAATTGTTGGCGTCGATCAGGGCGCGCACGGGCACATTGAGTTGACGCGCGATACCGTAAATGGTGTCGCCACGCTGCACCGTATAGCTTCCGCCGGCGGCGGCGCCATGATCCCGCGACATGTCGACCGGCGCACTGGGACCGTTCGTCGTCGAACAGCCGGCCACAGCCAGCGCCAGGACGATCCAGGGGAGGAAAATGATGGTGCGCAGACCACCGGAAAGAGACGAAACGGACCTCATGACCGCACACTATATGAGCCGCCGTTGCCCTTCAATGATCTCGGAGCTTGCCTGGAGCGCGATGACATTAGGTCGACGCGGATCCGCTTCGACCTAATGTCTGAATCGCCCTCTACGTCATTGAGATAGAGGCGGATTCAGATTTTTGGCGGTATCGCTTCGCGATCCCACCAAAAATCATCCGGCTCTAGAGAACGCCGCCGCTGACCAGCGGCACGAAGCGGACCGGGAAAAGCCGTTCGACGGAGGGCTTGCCCTCCTTTTTACGGATGCGCAAGACCTCCTGATCACCGCCTTGCGCCCCCACTGGCAGCACCATGGCGCCGTCATCGGCCAATTGAGCAAGCAGGAGCGTGGGAATTTCGCTGGCCGCGGCGGTCACCAGAATCCGGTCGAACGGCGCCTGTTCCGGCCAGCCACGCGTACCATCACCGGCAACGGCGGTGATGTTATGCACATGCAAGGCGCGGAACCGCTTCTCGGCTTCCACCAACAAGGATTTGTGCCGCTCGATGGTGTAGACCCGGCGACATAATTTGGCCAGCACGGCAGCCTGATATCCGGAACCGGTGCCGATCTCCAAGACCTTCATACGATCGCCGATCTCCAGAGCCTGGGTCATCTGCGCAACCACCAGAGGCTGGCTGATCGTCTGTCCCTGGCCGATCGGCAAAGCGGTGTTTTCATAGGCCTGATCAAGGAATGGTTCGGAGACGAAGACCTCGCGCGGCACCCGTTCGATCGCCGACAAAACGCGAGTATCGGTGATCCCTGAACGGCGAAGATCCATAATGAGTCGGATTTTGCGGGCTTCACCGCTCATTGGAAAGCCGTCGCCAAACGATCCATCGCCTCGACCGAGGTGAAGTCGACACACAAGGGCGTCACCGCCACCTTGCCCCGGGTCACCGCTTCCAGATCCGTCCCCGGAACGCCCAGTTCCTCGGTTCGCTGGCCGCCCACCCAGTAATAAGGTTTGCCACGCGGGTCGATGCGCTCGGTCAGTTCGTCGCCGATCTTGCGTTTTCCCTGGCGGACGATCTCGACACCGCTCACCAGATGCGCCGGTAAATCGGGAAAATTCACATTGATCAAGACATTGCGCGGCCAACCGATGGACGTGACCCGGCGAATGATTTCCGCCGCCCAATCCTCGGACGTCGCCCATTTGACGGGATCGTCGCCCGTCAACTGCTGAGATAGGGCGATCGACGGAACGCCGAGCAGGGTCCCTTCCATCGCCGCGGCGACGGTTCCCGAATAAGTCACGTCGTCGCCCATGTTGCAGCCGCGATTGATCCCCGAGAGCAGCAGATCGGGCTTCTTGTCCTGAAGGATCTGTCGCACGCCCAGCAGCACGCTATCCGTTGGCGTTCCGTCAACGGCGAAACGGCGCCGTCCCTGGGGCAGAATGCGCAAGGGGCGACGTACCGTCAGCGAATGAGCCACCGCGCTCTGTTCGGCAGACGGCGCGACCACCCACACATCCTTCGACAGGCTTCGCGCGATTCGTTCGAGCACCTTGATGCCCGGCGCATCGATGCCATCGTCGTTGGAAACGAGAATGCGCGCCGTCGACAGATCGGCGATGGGATCAAACATTGGCACCAATGACATCCAGACCGCCCATGTAAGGCCGGAGAACGGCGGGTATCACGACGCTGCCATCGGCCTGTTGATAATTCTCAAGAACGGCCACCAGGGTCCGCCCAACCGCCAGGCCCGAACCGTTCAGCGTATGGATGAACCGGGTTCCCTTTTCGCCGGACGGCCGGAACCGTGTATTCATGCGACGCGCTTGGAATTCACCGCAGTTGGAACAACTGGAGATTTCGCGGTAGGTGTTCTGCCCCGGCAACCAAACCTCGATGTCATAGGTCTTGCGCGCGGAAAATCCCATATCGCCCGTGCACAGAACGATCACCCGATAGGGCAGTCCGAGACGCTTCAGCACTTCCTCGGCGCAAGCGGTCATCCGCTCATGTTCCGCGTCCGATTGGTCCGGACGGACAATGCTGACCAGCTCGACCTTGGTAAACTGGTGCTGACGAATCATGCCACGCGTGTCCTTCCCCGCCGCCCCTGCTTCGGAGCGGAAACAAGGCGTTTGCGCGGTCAGACGAATCGGCAGCTGCCCATCGTCGAGAATATCGCCATACACCAGATTGGTCAGCGGCACCTCGGCCGTGGGGATCAGCCAATGGCCGGTGTTGACGCGGAACAGGTCTTCGCCGAATTTCGGCAATTGACCGGTGCCGAAAAGCGCTTCGTCTCGCACCAGAAGCGGCGGATTGACCTCGGTATATCCATGTTCGCCGGTCTGCAGATCGAGCATGAAGGCACCCAGAGCCCTCTCGAGCCGCGCCAGTTGCCCCTTCAAGACGACAAAACGCGCCCCCGACAATTTGGCGGCCGACTGGAAATCCATCAAACCCAGCTTTTCGCCGATGGCATCATGCTCAAGCGGCGTGAAGTCGAATGCCCGAGGCTCGCCGAAGCGGCGCAGTTCGACATTGGCCGTCTCATCCGGCCCATCGGGCACATCGGCCGCCGGCAGATTGGGAATGGACAGCAACAGAGTGTCGATTTCCTCGCCGAGAGCCTTGTCCTCGATCTCGCTCGCGGCGATCCGATCCTTCAGGCCGGCGACCTCATCCATCAAAGCCTGAGCATCGCCGCCCTGCTTCTTGACTTGACCAATCTGCTTGGAGGCCTCGTTGCGACGAGCCTGGGATTCCTGAAACGCGGTTTGCGCCGCGCGGCGGCGCTGATCGAGTTCAAGGATGCGCGACGACAATGGCGCCAGACCACGGCGGGCAACGCCCGAATCAAAGGCTTGCGAATTGTCGCGGATCAACTTGATATCGTGCATGATTTTCCTGTAACGAAACGGTGTCAGCCATGGGCGATCCAAGGGTGACGCCGCTGGTTATAAAGCGGTGCCGCCGTTCCGACAATAGGGGCCTGGGATCCCACGTGAAGATCGTCCCCACCGCCCCCTCCCCCGATGCTCTCGGCTTTCAACAGCATCCCCATCGTCGCTTCGTAAAGCCTCAAAAAGTTCTACCAGACAGAATTCTGTTTTTATTTTTGCCGGCAAGGCCGGAAATGGATTGACTCATTTATCGGCCTTGCAAATGATAGAATATCATTCTGTGGAATAGAACATCGACGATTGACCTCGATAAGCGATAGGGATTGAAACGATGTCGCTGCCTCTCAACGGGATCAGGGTCCTGGACGTCTCGAACGTCTTGGCCGGTCCATTTTGCGGCTACCAACTGGCGATGTTGGGCGCGGAAGTCATCAAGATCGAACAACCCGGGGATGGTGATCTGGCGCGTCGCCTCGGTGCGGACCCAAAAGCCGCCGCGGCTTGCATGGGCGCTTCGTTCGTGGCGGTCAACGCCGGCAAACAGTCCGTGACCATCAATCTCAAGGATGAACGGGGCAAAGACATCTTCCGCCACCTTGTGGCCAAAGCCGACGTGGTTCTTGAGAACTTTCGACCGGGCGTCATGGCGCGCTTGGGTGTCGATTTCGAGGTGCTTTCAAAAATCAATCCGGCGCTCGTCTATTGCGCCATCTCGGGTTTTGGCGCGGACAGTCCCTTGGCGCAACGCCCGGCCTATGACCAGATTATCCAAGGACTTTCGGGTGTCATGTCCGTCACCGGAGACAGCCAATCCGCGCCCCTCAGGGTCGGCTTCCCTGTCTGCGACACCCTTGGCGGAATGACCGCGGCCTTCGCCATCTGCGCGGCCCTGGTCGAAGCGAAAACAAACGGCAAGGGACGCTTCATCGACGTATCAATGCTCGATTCCACCTTGGCCACCATGGGCTGGGTCGTTTCGAATTACCTGAACGCCGGCGTGGCGCCGACACCGATGGGCAATCAGAATTTTACCGCGGCACCGTCGGGCACCTTCCGCACCGGAGATGGTCTCCTCAACATCGCGGCGAACGAAACGAAACAATACCGCGCCCTTTGCGAGGTGATCGGCCGCCCAGACCTCATCACCGATCCACGTTTTGCCGAGCGGCAGCAGCGAAAACAGAATCGCGAACAGCTCAATATCGAAATCGAACGAGGTTTGGCTCCGCAAAGCGCCGTCGCGTGGGAAGCCGTGATGACCGAAAAGGGCATCCCCGCCGGCCTAGTCCTCAACGTCCCCGACGTCCTCGCGCAACCGCACATCGCGCAAAGGCGGTTACTCATGGAATTCGAGAAGGACGGTCGCGTCCAACACGTGACCCGCCCCGGCTTTCGTCTCTCCTCCGACGAAGCCGGTCCCCGGAGCGCCGCGCCGTCATTATCCGAGCACACCGCACTTTGGCTGGACAAGCTGGGATATGACGAGCAGCAGGTTCGCCAATTTCATGAAGACGGCGTGGTCTAAACTCCGCGACAAGAGCACGTAAAACTTTGGGACAATAACCGAGAATAGATATTTGCAATAAGGGGGGGCCATGCCAGCGACGACAGAACTCGGCGGTTTCGGCGCGTTGCGTCAAAAAGCCGGATTTCCCCTTGCCATTGCCATGGCCGTCGCCGTCTGGGGCTTCGGCACCCCGCATGGACTGTCGCCAGAGGGACACAAGGCGCTGGTTCTTTTCGTCGGCATCTTCGTGCTTTACATCACGGAAGCGATTCCTTTGGCCGCCTCCAGCCTGCTGGTGGTCCCGATTGGCGCACTGATGGGCGTCAGCAGCGTCAAAGGCATGCTGGAAGGCTTCTCGTCGCCGTCCACCTATCTGATCGTCGGCGCCTTCGTCTTGGCGGTCGCCATGGTCAAAACCCGGCTGGCGGAACGGATCACCTATCTCATTCTGTCGAAGATCGGCTGCTCGGCGACCCGCATCACCTTTGGCGTCACCTTGTCGAATATCGTCTTGGCGTTTCTCGTCCCCTCTTCGACCGCCCGCACGGCGATCTTGCTGCCCGTCTGCCTGTCCATCATCAGCCTGCTGGGAACCGAAGGCCGATCCAAATTCGCCGTCAATCTGCTGCTGTGCCTCGCCTTCACCAACGCGACCATCAGCGCCGGCATCCTGACGGCAACGGTCCCCAATCCGGTGACCGTCGAATTTATCGTCAAGGCCGGAGGCAAAGCGATTTCCTATACGGATTGGCTGATATTCGGATTTCCGCCGGCCCTCCTGATGACCGTCATCACCTGGATCACCCTGCAAAAGATGTTTCCGGCGGAACCGATCGACAGCGGGCGAGGACGCGAACTCATCGCCGAAGGACTCGCCTCCCTGGGCCCCATGTCCTTCGCCGAATGGCGCACGTTGTTCATTTTCCTCGCGGTGGTCCTGCTTTGGGTTTCGCAAACATGGACCGGTCTCGATACAACCCTGGTTTGCCTGCTCGGCGCCTGCGCGTTGTTCTTTCCGAAAATCGGCGTCATCGACTGGAGCGACGCCAACAAGGGCGTGTCCTGGCAAGTCGTGTTGATTTGCGGCGGCGGCGTCTCACTGGGTGACGTGCTGATGAAGACCGGCGCCGCGAAGTGGATCGCCACCGGCATTTTCACCTCCCTGGGTCTGACCGGCGCATCGGTTCTCGTCCTGCTGCTGGTCGTCATGCTGGTCCTGCTCTATCTGCACTTTGTTTTCGTCGGCACCACCGCCATGGCCACAGCGTTGCTGCCCATCGTCGCCGGCCTGGCCCAGGCGGCGGGACTTCCCCCCGAAATCCTGATCCTGCCGGCTGGCATGATCATCGGCGGCTATCCGCTGGTGATGTTCTACAGCACGCTCCCCAACATCATCGTCTATGGCAGCGGCAAGCTGACTGTCGGCGATTTCGTGCGTGTCGGCAGCGTCCTGTGCCTTCCCGCAAGCGCGATCTATGCCCTCTGCGCCGCGACCTATTGGCGGTGGCTTGGACTCTTTTGACAGAAGGAAGTCTCGTCAGTCGACGACCGGCAAAACCGCGGCAAGGTCCCGAGACATCGTCTTGAGAAGCGCGATGGCGTTTTCCTGAGCAAGACTGTCAAAGCGGCTCCTGAGGCCGGAAACGCACAATGCGCCGCGCAACCGACCGGCATGATCGATCAGTGGCACCGCAGCCGCGGCGATGTCCGGATCGCGTTCCCCCAACGAGATACAATATCCCTGCCGCCTTATCTCGGCGCCAACGGGATCTCCCCCCCCGTTGAACGCCAGCAAAACGCGGCCGCCAGCGCCTTTTTCGAGCGGCAGGCGAACGCCCTCGTCAAGATGATGGCGCATGGCCCGTGGAGAATTTTCGCGGTAGAGGCACAAGCGGTGATCGCCTTCGAGGATATAGAAACAGGCCGTTTCCTTTGTCGCCTCAACCAGCCGCTTCAAAACCGGACGAATATAACGTCCAAGATCGAACCCGCGTCGATAGAGCGAGCCGAGCCGCCACAGTTCGGGGCCGAGCCGAAAAATGCCGCCGTCGTCGCGCCAAAGAAACCCGGCGTTCTCCAGAGAAATCGCCAACCGCAAAATCGTGCTCTTGTAAAAGCCGGTCTTTTTCGAGAGATCCGCCAAGCGCATTTCCGTGCAACCTTCGTCGAAGGCCTTCAGGATTGACAGAGCTCGGTCAACGGCATCGACGCCTTCTGGAGCAGAAGTCACTTTACGTTCTCTCAAAAAACCGGTGCGCAATGACCGTCGGGAGCCAAACGAGTCCCTGTCTCACTCGGCGTTGAAGTCGGTTTCCTCGACGGGATCCTCGGGCTTGGCATCCTCAATTTCCTTGCGTCCCCGCTCCACCCAGCGGCAAGAAAAAATCGAGACCTCATAGAGCAGCAGCATCGGCAGCGCCAGACTGAGCTGGCTGGCGATATCGGGCGGTGTCAACACGGCCGCGACAATGAACACGCCAACGATCGCATAACGCCGTTTGGCCGCCAGATCGGCCGCACTGATGATGCCGACACGGGCCAGCAACGTCAGCAGCACCGGCATCTGATAGGCGACGCCAAAGGCGAAGATCAGCTTCATCACCAGCGACAGATATTCGCCGACCTTGGCTTCCAACTGAATCGGCAACTCGCCGCCGGCGGTGGCAAAGGATTCGAAGGAGAGGAAGAAGCGGAGCGCCATCGGCAGCACCAGAAAATAGACCGTCGCCGCACCCGCCAGGAACAGCACCGGTGTCGCCACCAGAAAGGGTGCGAAAGCGCGTTTTTCCTGCCGATAGAGACCCGGCGCGATAAAGGCCCATAATTGACCGACCCAGACCGGAAAACACAAGAAGGCGGCGGCAAAGGCGGCAACCTGCAGGAAGGTGAAGAAAGCCTCGGTCGGCGCCGTATAAATCATCCGCCGGTTGGTACCATGCGTCGCCAGGATGTCGGCCAACGGACGTTCGAGAAAAGCGTAGATATCATGCGCGAAGAAATAACAAAGGATGAACGCCGCGACAAAAGCCACGGCCGAAATCATCAGCCGTTTCCGGAGCTCGATCAGATGTTCGAGCAGCGGCATCTTATTGCTGTCGGGATCGTCGCTCACGGCTGGGACTCAACGGGTTTGGCGACCACAGGAGCGGCCGACGGCGCCACCGGATCGGCGATCGGCGTCGAAGCGGCGGCGGGTTCGATCAGCGTCGCAGCGGCGGCAGGCGCGGACGTGGGAACCGAAACGGCGGGTTCGCTCAAAGTCGTATCAACGGCAGGGGCGGACACAGAGACAGGGGCAGTCGGAAGGACATTTTGCGGATCGACCTGCAAAGCGGCTTCAATGGCCTTCGCGTCGATCATATTTTCCACCTTCTCCTTCAGGGCGCCGGGATTGACCGATTGAACCTGCTGGCGCACCTCATCGAGTTCGGCTTGCCGGAGCAATTCGTCGAAATTACTCTGGAACTCACCGGCCAGAAGACGCGCCTTGCGGGTCCATTGCCCCATGACACGCATGACTTTCGGCAGATCTTTCGGTCCGATGACAATCAGCGCCACAGCGCCGATGAGAGCCAGTTCAGACCAGGCGATATCGAACATAAACGCGTTCTCCGAAAGCGATCAGCGCTTCAATGCTTGACCGCTTCGTCCTTTTCGACCGTCGTCGCCGGCTTGGCGGAATCGGCGGTCAGGACTTTGGGCTGATCCCCCGCGGCCTTCTGGTCGCCCTCATCATCCTGCAAGCCCTTTTTGAAGGCCTTCACGCCCTTGGCCAAATCGCCCATGAGATTGGACACACGACCGGTACCGAACAACAACAGAACGATGGCAAGGACGACGATCCAATGCCAAATGCTGAAAGAACCCATTGTCTTGACGCCTCCAACTTGACCACCGATCCGGCGGTGCGCCGGATCATCGCAAAAGAAACCGGCTGGGGCAATGCCTGCGGCAGATCTCTTTTGATTTTGCCACAGATGCGGTTACTCGTCCTGCCCCTCATCGTCGGCAGATCCGCCGACCAGGAACGCCCCCAACGCCCGGCGCTCCAGTTCCTCCTCGTCGAGATCCTCGCCGACGTCGATCAGATCTCCGTCTTCGGCCGCCCGATTGGCGTAACTCGACAGGCCGGGGCGGGCATCGAGAAGTCCGGCCGCTTTCAATTCCTCGACTCCCGGAAGATCGTCCAAGGCGACCAGGCCGAAATGATCGAGAAAGGCCGGCGTGGTCGCCCACAACATCGGACGGCCTGGCGTTTGTCGGCGCCCGCGCGGACGGACCCAGCCCGCTTCGAACAAGACATCAAGCGTTCCTTTGGAGAGCGCCACCCCCCGGATCTCTTCGATTTCGGCTCTTGTGACCGGCTGGTGATAGGCGATGATCGCCAGAGTCTCAATCGCGGCGCGCGACATCTTGCGTTCGACATGGGATTCGACGACCAGAGCGGCCGCCAGATCCGGCGCCGTTCGAAAGGCCCAACGGTTGTCACGCCGAACCAGTTGAATGCCGCGATCCTGGTAGGTCTGTTGCAAGACCTCCAGCACTTCACCCACGTCCGCACCATCAGGCAACCGTTCGGCCAAACTGCGTTCGTCGAGAGGGTCCGCCGAAGCGAACAGCAAAGCTTCGATCAGTCGAAGCTGTTGAAAATCAACCATGATCCCCCTCACCGTCTCGGGGACTTTGGCGCGAACGCACCCAAATGGGGCCGAAGGCCCCGCCATCCTGTCGCAACTCCACTTTGCCCTGGCGACATAATTCCAAACTGGCGACAAAATGCGCCGACAACGCCGACCTCCCGAGCAACCCCCGCAAACCTGGCGGCAAAAAACTCAGTAGAGTGGACCAGCGCGGCAGTCGTCCGAGCATGGTCTGCAACCGTTGAATGGCGTCATCGACCGAATAGAGATCCGGCGCTTCGATCTGCAAGGTGGTCACTGTAGCGCGCCGCTTGATATCGGCATAAGCCTTCAACAGATCGTAAAGCCCGACGTCCCACACGGGCCGCGCCACCTGGGAAATGCCTTCGGGAGCGCCGCGACGAAACAGATCGCGCCCCAGGCGAGGCTGATCCATCAAGGCTTTTCCGGCGCGGCGCATGGCCTCAAGCCGCCGAAGTTGAAAGGCCAACGCCTCGGCCATTTCCTCGCCGGACGGTTCGTCCGGCGCCGGCGGCAGCGGCAACAGCAAGCGGGATTTGAGATAAGCCAACCATGCCGCCATCACCAGATAATCGGCGGCGAGCTCCAGATGCTCGCGGAGATGCTTGGCCACGAAATCGAGATATTGGTCCGCCAGCTGGAGAATGGAAATACGGGCCAGATCGACTTTCTGATCGCGGGCCAAGGTCAACAGGACGTCGATCGGCCCTTCGTAACCGTCGAGATCGACCAGCAGCGCTTCGCCCGCGTCCCGGGGAGCGGGATCGTCGAAAACGTCAAACGCGATCTCAGCCGTCATTGCCTCAGCCGATAATCCGATAGAGCCATTCGGCGATGAAGTCGACCGGCACGCCGACCAGCCAGAAGAACACATTGATGCCGAGCATCGGCAACAGGAACAACCCGACCAGGAGGAGTATGAAGGTATAGCGCTCCATCTTCGCCAGTGGAATTGCCAGGCGCCGCGGCAAGAGGCCGACCAGAACCCGCCCGCCATCGAGCGGCGGCAAGGGCAGCAGATTGAAGACGGCGAGCACCAGATTGATCATCACCGAATTGGCGAGATTGGCCTGTCCCCAAACCCGAAACATCGCCGGCAGATAAGGACTGCCATGCAACAGCAACAGGGAAATGATCGCCAGCAAGAAATTGGTGCCCGGCCCGGCCAAGGCGACCAGGATCATGCCGAGACGCGGCGGGCGCAATCGAGCGAAATTCACCGGCACCGGCTTGGCCCAACCGAACAGCATGCCGCCGCCAGCCAACAACAACATCCCAGGCAGAATCAGGGTTCCGAAGAGATCGACATGCCGCAACGGATTGGCCGAAACGCGCCCCATGCGCCAAGCCGTATCGTCGCCCAGCCGCCAGGCCGCCAGACCATGCGCCGCCTCATGCAATGTGATCGACAACACCAGCGGAATCACCCAGACCGAAAAACGCTGCACGGCCTCGGCCAAGTCCGGTGGCACCATCATCCGCGCCCCTCGGTCAACCACGCATCCAGCATGGCGTCGGCGCCAACCGGCAAAGGCCGGTTGCGCAGCATCGAATCGGCTCGATCCAACCTGATCTGGGCATCGTCGGACAGCGGTCGCAAAGCCAAGGCGACAGCTTGCATCTCGGCCATTTCACCGTTGCAATGCAAGACGATATCGCACCCCGCGTCCAGGCTGTCCTGCGTTCTCTCGGCAAAACCGCCCTTGAGCGCCTTCATCGAAAGATCGTCGGATAACAAAACACCCTCACAACCGATCGCGCCCCGGATCACATCCTCGATGATGATCTTGGATATCGTCGCCGGATGATGGTCATCGAAAGCCTTGTAGACCACGTGAGCGGTCATCGCCCAGGGTGCGTCGCGCAGACTGCGAAACGGCGCGAAATCGATTTTTTCCAAAGTCTTCGCGTCGGTCTCGACCACCGGAAGATCAAGATGGCTGTCAACCAGCGCCCGCCCGTGACCTGGAATATGCTTGACGACCGGCATCACCGTTCCGTCCAGCAGACCATCCATCACGGCCCGCCCAAGATCGGCGACCAGAGCCGGGTCAGATCCGAACGCTCGGTCTCCGATCACGTCGTCGGCGCCATCGACGCGCAGATCGAGCAAAGGCGCGCAATCGACATCGATTCCCAACTCGAACAGTTCATCGGCCATGATTCGCGCATTCAGCCTGGTGGCGCGGCGCGCCAGCGGCAGATTATGGGCTGCGATCTTGCCAAACAGCTCCATTGGCGGCCGGCGGCGCCAATGCGGCGCCTTCAGACGTTGAACTCGCCCCCCCTCCTGATCGATCAGCACCGGAGCGCGGCGGCCGACGCAATTGCGCAAATCGTCAACCAACGCGGCGATCTGCAGCGGTGACTCGACATTGCGGCCGAACAGGATGAAGCCAAAGGGATCGACATCGGCGAAGAAGCGTTTTTCCTCTTCGCTCAGGGTCAATCCGGCGCAACCATAGATGACAGCGGACGGCGTATTATTTTTTTGCAATGATGCACCCTTGGGAACGCTTGGCGAGACTGGCGCAAATGCTACGGGCCTGCCCCTCATCCATTGGCCCGGCGCGAAGCCGCCAGAAAATGCCCTTTTCGCCCAGATCGACACGAACGATATCACTGCCATAGTCGCTCAGCAGATCCTTATTGGCGTTCTTCACACGCCCCCACTCACCTTTTGCCTCGCCTTCCGTCTTCAAGGCCCCCAACTGCACCAGCCAAGCGCCTCCCGCGGCCGTAACCTTGGTGGTGGTCGCCGGCGCCGTGGACGCTGCCGCCGGAGACGGCGGAGCCTTGGCGGCAGCTGGCGGATTGGCCGGCTTGGCCGGCGGATTGGTCGGTTTGGCCGGTGGATTGGTCGGCTTGGCTGGTGACAAAGCGGGGGGCTGAACGACCGGGGCCGCAACGACGGGTGCCGGTGTCGGCGCGACGATCGCCGGCTCGCCCGGCTTCGCGGCATCTTTGGCGGGCGGGGTTTGGAAAGCCGGTTTGATCGACGGCCTGCGCGGTTGGGCACCCGGATCCTGCGGCTGTTCGGGCGGTGGCAGCAACCGTTCGGTCTGCGCGCCCGCGTCGCCTTTCGCCCCCATGCCTTCGTAAATCAACTTGTCCTGATTGGGGACGTCCATCCCACCGCGGTCTTCCGGCTTGGTCTTGATCGGACGATCATCGGCCTTGATGACAGGCACGCCGGCCCCTTGCGGCTTCGGCGCTTCACCGAATAGGATGTGCCGCGCCGCTACGCCAAGCGCGGCAACCGCCAGCAACCCCAAGGCAACGGTCAGAATAAGGCGGGTGTGCGCCCCCTTCCGAGCGTACTGACTGTCCGGATCGGAATCGAACCGCTCCGGAATGATGTCGAGAATCTCCCGATCATAGGAGCCCCGATCGTCGCGCAAAGGCATCTACCTCATCTCCTCAACCGGCTCGACGCCGAAAACCGCAAGGCCGGACGCGATCAGCAAAGCGACAGCGCGGACCAGGGCCAAACGAGCCATGGACAGGTCTCGATCCTCGGCAAGCAGGAACCGCAGGGTAGCGTCATCTTTTCCCTTATTCCACAATCCGTGAAAGGCTGCGGCGACATCGTAAAGGTAAAAGGCGATGCGATGCGGTTCATGCGCCTCGGCAGCGCTTTCCACCAACCTCGGCCACCCCCCCATCAGACGGATCAGAGCCAGTTCGGCCGGATCGGTCAACCGGTCAAACGGAGCCTTTGCCAGAGCTTCGGCCGAAAGATCGGCCCCCGGAAACATCACGGCACCGTGGCGGAGCACCGAATGCGCCCGTGCATGCGCATATTGCACGTAAAAGACCGGATTGTCGCGCGACTGCTCCAAGACCTTGACCAGATCGAAATCAAGCTGGGCGTCGTTCTTCCTGGTCAGCATGATGAACCGCACGACCCCTTTGCCCACCTCGTCGACCACGTCGCGCAAGGTGACAAAAGTACCGGCTCGTTTGCTCATCTTAAAGGGCGCGCCGTCTTTGAGCAGATTGACCATCTGACAAAGCTTGACGTCGAGAGCGCCGCCCCCTTCGGTGACCGCCTTGACGGCGGCTTGCATGCGTTTGACATAGCCGCCGTGATCGGCGCCCCAGACGTCGATCATCTGGGCGAAACCGCGACGGAATTTATCCAGATGATAGGCGATGTCGGAAGCGAAATAGGTCCCGCTGCCGTCCGATTTCTTTAAGGGCCGGTCGACATCGTCGCCAAACCGGGTCGCGCGGAACAAGGTCTGCGGCCGTGGCTCCCAGTCGTCGGGAAGCTTTCCTTTCGGCGGTTCCAGCACACCTTGATAAATGAGATCGCGATCGGTGAGGAATTGGAGCGCGGCATCGACCTTGCCGCTCGCCACCAATTGGCGTTCGGAGGTAAAGACCGCGTGACGGACGCCAAGCGCCGCCAGATCACCCCGGATCAAGTCCATCATCGATTCGATGGCGACCGCACGAAAGTCCGGCAGCCATTGTTCTTCCGCCAGATCGCGCCATTTTGCGCCATCCTTGGCGGCAATCGACTCGCCAACGGGGATGAGATACTCGCCCGGATACAGCCCTTCGGGAATCCCCCCGATCTCCTCGCCCAAGGCCTCGCGGTAACGCAAGTGAACCGAGCGCGCCAACACATCGACCTGCGCGCCCGCGTCATTGACGTAATATTCGCGCGTCACGTCATAGCCGGCCTTTTCCAGCAAGCCGGCCAGAGCGTCGCCGAAAACCGCGCCGCGAGCGTGGCCGATATGCATCGGACCCGTCGGATTGGCCGAAACATATTCGACATTGACCCTGGTGCCGGCCCCCAGGTCCGAATCGCCATAAGCGGTTCCCGCCTCCAACAAATCCGCCAACTGGGCATACCAATATCCGTCCGCCAGCCGCAAATTGAGGAAGCCGGGACCGGCCACCTCGGCGGCAACAACCGAAGGCAGGCTTTTCAACTCAGTCGCCAGCAACTCAGCGATATCGCGCGGCTTCATGCCAGCGGCCTTGGCCAGTACCATTGCGGCGTTGGTGGAAACATCGCCATGAGCGGCCTCGCGCGGCGGTTCCGCGGTCACCTTGGAATAGTCGAGACCGGTGGGCAATTTCCCTTGATCGGCCAGCCAGGCGAGGGAAGCGACGATATCGTCACGAAAAGTCTTGAACAGATTCATGGTTTCTCTTGCAAATCAAACAAACTGCGGTGCTCGTCAAAGGCGTTGCGATCGGTCATGCCGGCAATATAGTCGGCCACCGCCCGAGCCGTCGCCCGATTGCCTTTGCCATCACAAATTGCCTGCCATTCCGGGGGCAGACACTCCGGCTCCTCGACCAGCAGCGCATAAAGATCCTTCACGACGCGGCGGGCCTTGCTGGCCATCCGGTTCACTTTGTAATGGCGATACATATGTTGGAACAAGAAGGCTTTCAGCGCCTTGTCATTCTGCCGCATCGCCGGCGAAAAAGCGACGAGCGGCTGGCCAAGCCTGCGCACCGCGTTGCAATCGGCCGGCGCAAACAGAGCGATGCGCCGCTCCGTCTCCTCGATCAAGTCGGACACCATCAGACCGATCAACCGGCGAACCGCCTCATGAATATGCAGGCTGGCATCGATATCCGGAAGTTCGGCCTTCACCGCGGCGAACACCGGACCGACCAGGGGAACATCGGCCAAATCGTCGATGGTAAACAATCCGGCTCTCAACCCATCGTCAATATCGTGATTGTTATAGGCGATATCGTCGGCCAGGGACGCCACTTGGGCTTCCGCACTGGCGAAGCTGTCCAGTTCCAAATCCTCTTTGGCCGCATAGCTGGCGATGGCCAGCGGCAAGGGCCGCGCTTCGGGAAAGCCGATCAACGGTCCATTGTGCTTGACCAATCCTTCCAACGTTTCCCAGGAAAGATTGAGCCCTTCGAATTTGTAATAGCGCCGCTCCAGCTTGGTGACGATCCGCAAGGACTGGGCGTTATGGTCGAAACCGCCGACCGCCGCGGTCATCTCCTGGAGAGCGTCTTCCCCGGCATGGCCAAACGGGGTATGGCCAAGATCGTGCGCCAGGGCCAAAGCCTCGGCCAGATCTTCATCGAGGCCCAGCACCCGGGAAATCGAGCGGGCGATCTGCGAGACCTCGAGACTGTGGGTCAGCCTCGTCCGGAAATTGTCGCCTTCGTGATAGACGAACACTTGCGTCTTGTATTTGAGCTTACGGAAAGCCTCGGAATGGATGATGCGATCCCGATCGCGCTGGAAGGGCGAGCGGGTTTCGCTTAAGGGTTCGGCGAACCGACGCCCCCGGCTCTGGTCGGGATGACAGGCGTAAGGCGCGAGATTGCGGGAAATCGACATAGCACGGGACACTAACCGCTGATGGCAAGAGGTTCAACAGATAAGCCAAGGTTTGACATTCTCTCCTCGTTCCACCAGATAAGGCCTATACCGTTTTGCCTGGAGCATTGTTATGGAAGCCACTGTCCTCGAACGCCAAGTGTCGCTGACCGAAAACGCTGCGCGCCGCGTCAAGAAGTTGCGTGAGATGGAAGGCAACCCGGACCTGATGCTCCGTCTTTCCGTCAGCGGCGGCGGCTGCTCGGGCTTCTCTTACGGCTTTTCCCTGGATGGCCAAAAGACGGACGACGACCAGACCTTTTCATTTTACGACGTCACCCTGGTCATCGATACGGTTTCGCTCGATCTGCTGGCCGGTTCGACCATCGATTTCGTCGAAGATCTGATCGGAAGCGCCTTTTCCGTCACGAATCCAAACGCGACATCAACCTGCGGCTGCGGCTCTTCCTTCTCGGTGTAACCTCAAGGGCAATCGCGCCCTTGCATGGCGTCCAGGGACGGCCTGTCGGCCGCCAACACCTCCTTCGGAATTTGCAAAGAGTTGCTGACGGAAGACGGTTTGAAGAGCCGGGCCCGATTGCGCCCATCGCGCTTGGCGTCGAAAAGCGCTTCATCGGCAGACGAGATCAAGCGCTGAAAATCGGGATGTCCGTCGTGCAGAGCCAGACCAAGACTGATGGTCACCTTGAAAGGGTCGCCCAAGCTGGTGCGAAAGGCATATTGTTCGACGGCCGAACGGACCTTTTCGCCGATCATCAGAAGAAAATCTTTCGTCATTCCGCCAACCAACAGCAGGAACTCCTCACCGCCATAACGGAAGACGAAATCACCGGCGCGTACGGAACTCACCAGAATTTCGGCGATCTGTTTGAGAACGCCATCACCGGTATCATGACCAAATCGATCGTTGATGGACTTGAAATGGTCGACATCGACCATCACGACGCCGAATCGATCGCCAGAACTCTGCGAAAGCCTGACTTCCTTTTGCATGACCGTGCGCAAGAAACGGCGATTGAAAAGTTTGGTCAGCGAATCGCGACCGCCCTCCATGGCCAACGTCCGATCCGTCATTGCCGACAAAATGGCCGTCGCCGCGGTGACTTCATTGTCGACGTCTTTGATCATTTGACGATAAGCCACGGATCCCGTGGCCGCACGAGACTCGAACAACAGGTCGAAACGATCGTCGATGGTTCGAACGATCGCTTCCAGCAATTTTATTTCCGGAGACCCCGGAAACATCAGTTCGCCTTTATGCAGCACCCAAAGCCCGAAACTGGTCCGTGCGATCGCCGGAAACCGATCGCGGTCGGGCTCCTCGGCGATCAACAGCATGAGAACCTGCCGATGCCAATCGAAAAGAGCAGCACGCAATCCCTCGGTTTGCAGCGCCATGTCCATCCCGGTCGCATGGAGGTTCAGGGCTTGGCTGTTGCGCGCGTCAGCAACCACGTCGGCCACGTAAACCCGCGACATGGCGGCCATCGTGAGATCGATCATGGCGTCGATCGTCACGATGGCCTCGGCCAATTCCGATCGGTTGTTGCTGGCCCTCATCAAGCGCAGCGACAATTCCCGTTTGATCAGAGCCATACCGATCTGCAATTCCTGCATCGGCAGCGATATCCGGGCATGCTGGCCACCGATCTCTTTTTGAAGAGTCAAAAAATGAATAAAATCTTCCTGGCTCCGTAAATTGACAAACTGCCGAATCCACTTGGCAAGAGATGGTTTAAGACGTTGTTCCACCAAAACGCTATCCAAAAATAATGCGCTTTCTGGTCTATTCATAAGAAATTCATAGAATACATCTGCGATTGCCGGACCATCTTCCCCGATGATTTCTGCGACATGTTTCATAACGACAGGATCCACAGTCACATGAAAGTCACCCGGACCTATTTCTTTATTTTCCCCAACCATGGCATCACCCCATTTTTGATAATCCACAAAGGGTTGCCACCCCATTGATCATGTTCTTGTATTAGCAAAGCTGGGGCCCAAAATAGGACTATTCAACCCCAAAGGCGCTGAACCGCGATTTGCCGCCGAGTGAAAAAACCGCCGGGCATGGCTGCCAGAATTTTTTTTAACGATATGTCGTGATGGAACAAGAAATGAAGATCGCCACCTGGAACGTCAACTCGGTCAAAGCCCGCCTTGGCGCCCTTCTGGACTGGCTACAAACAGCCACCCCGGATGTCGTTTTGCTTCAGGAAACCAAATGCGTCGATGCCGAGTTCCCCAGGCTTGAACTGGAAAGCCTGGGTTGGCATCTGGCGATTCGCGGCCAGAAAACCTATAACGGCGTCGCCGTGCTCTCGCGCATCCCCATCGAAGACGAGGTGCGGGCGTTGCCCGGCGACGACAATGAGGCCCGCTACATCGAAGCGAAACTGGCGAACGGCGTCCGGGTCGCCTCGATCTATGTGCCGATGGGCCAATCGACGGACTCCGATCGTTTTCCGTTCAAATTGGCGTTCCTCGATGCGCTGCGCGAGCGCGCCACGCGTTTGCTCTGCTTGGAAGAACCCTTCATCCTGGGCGGCGATTACAATGTCGCCCCCGAAGAAGCCGACGTCTTCGACGTCGCCCAGATGGAGGGGCAAGTCCTGTTTCATCCCGAAGAGCGCCAGCGGTTCCGCCGCTTGCTCTTTCTCGGACTGACCGACGCGTTCCGCGCCTTCAACAGCGAAGCGCACCGCTTTTCCTGGTGGGATTATCGTGCCGGCGCTTGGCCGCGCGACCTCGGACTGCGCATCGATCATCTGCTCTTGTCGCCGCAGGCCGCCGACCGCCTGACCGCCTCGGGCATCGACAAAAGCCCGCGCGGCAAGGAAAAATGCTCGGACCACACGCCGGTCTGGTGCGAGATCGACGATCGAGCTTAATACCAACCAGCGACGAGATTGACTCATCGTTGGTTGGTATCGGCCGCGACTGCGGCCGCGCCGGTCGTCCGGCGAAAGCCGAAGCCGCCGGAGGG
>Ga0209415_10004810_pt1 | contig 24625 bp, 22 predicted proteins | sample PeaSoiSIISIP2007_FD_187696 | JGI IMG/M metagenome (GOLD analysis project Ga0209415, IMG submission 187696) | Peat soil microbial communities from Weissenstadt, Germany - SII-SIP-2007 (SPAdes) (version 2) | ecosystem: Environmental > Terrestrial > Soil > Wetlands > Peat | place: Germany... | reverse complement strand
CCTGCCGCCATCGAGGAGGGCATCGCCCGGGTTCGCTGGCCGGGCCGGCTCGAGCACATCGGTGGCTGGCTCCTCGACGCGGCGCACAACCCGGACGGCGCCGAGGCCCTCGCCCGCTACCTGACGAGCATGGCGACGCCGGCCGACCGTGTCGTCCTCGTCTTCGGAGCCCTCGGCGACAAGGACTGGCGCGCGATGCTCCGCATCCTCGCCCCGCTCGCTTCGAGGCGCATCTACGTGCCGCTCCCCGACGCGTCGCGGACGGCGGTAGAACCCGCCGAGATGAACGGGCTCTGCGCGGGGGTCGCGGCGGGCTCGGTGGACGAGGCGCTCTCTCTCGCGAGCGCCGCGAAGGGTGCGAAGGGCAATGGCGACCTCGTGGTCGTCGCCGGATCGCTCGTGCTCATCGGCGAGGTGCGCGCGAAGCTCCTGGGATTGCCGAGGGATCCGCCGGTGGCCCTTTGAACGCCCCCGGCGAAAGGTCTAGAGTACCCGTCCGATCCCCATGCCCAACTTCGACATCGTCTCGAAGGTGCAGCACAACGAGGTCGACAACGCGTACAACCAGGCGAATAAGGAGCTCGCCCAGCGGTTCGACTTCAAGGACACCGAGACCAGCCTCGAGAAGACGCCGGACGCCATCACGATCCGCTCCGGCAGCGAGGAGCGCGCGAAGGCGGCGCTCGCCGTCCTGCAAGACAAGCTCGTGAAACGAAAGGTGTCGCTCCGCTTCACCGATCCGGGCAAACCCGAGCCGACCGGCAAGGGGGGAGCGCGCATCGTCGTGAAGATCAAGGAGGGGATCGAGGTCGAGAAGGCGCGATCCATCGTGCAGATCGTCAAGGACTCGAAGCTCAAGGTGCAGGCGTCGATCCAGGAGAGCCAGGTGCGCGTCAGCGGCAAGAACAAGGACGACTTGCAGGCGGTCATCCAGGCGCTAAGGCAGCATGATCTCGGGATCGAGCTCCAGTTCGTGAACTTCAGAGACTGATCGAGTGAAGCCTACTGCGCGGAGGCTCTTCGGCACGGACGGGATCCGTGGGGTCGCCAACGAGCACCCGATGACCCCGGAGGTCGCGCTCCAACTCGGGCGCGCCGTGTCGTTCGTGGCGGGGCGAGGCAAGAACCACGTGCCGCGCATCCTCGTCGGCAAGGACACGCGCCTCTCGGGCTACATGCTCGAGCAGGCCATCGCGAGCGGCGTCTGCGCCACCGGCGGACGCGTGATTCTCTGCGGGCCCATGCCGACGCCGGCCATCGCCCACCTCACCGTCAGCATGCGAGCGGATGCCGGGATCGTCATCTCCGCGAGCCACAACCCCTACCAAGACAACGGCATCAAGGTCTTCGGCGCGAACGGCTTCAAGCTCCCGGACGACGCCGAGAGCGAGATCGAGCACCTGATGGAGAACGAGCGGATGCTCGGGAAGCGCTCGACGGGCCCCGGCATCGGAAAGGCCGAGAAGCTCGAGGACGCCCGCGGGCGGTACGTGGTCTTTCTCAAGCAGACGTTCCCCCGTGACCTGTCCCTCGACGGCGTGCGGATCGTCGTGGACGCCGCCCACGGCGCGGCATATCGGGTCGCCCCCCTGGTCCTCCAGGAGCTGGGCGCCCAGGTCACGGCGGTGGGCGTGAAGCCCAACGGCGTGAACATCAACAAGGACGTGGGCGCCCTCCACCCCGACCACGTGCGAGCCGAGGTGGTGAAGCGCGGCGCCGTCCTCGGCATCGCGCTGGACGGCGACGCCGACCGGGTGATGCTGGTCGACGAGAAGGGCCAGGTCGTCGACGGCGATCAGATCCTGGCGATGTGCGCCGCGCGCATGATGTCCGACGGGACCCTGAAGAAGAAGACGGTCGTCGCGACCGTGATGAGCAACCTTGGCCTCGAGCGATCCCTCTCCGGGATCGGCGCGAAGCTCGCGCGGACACAGGTCGGGGACCGGTACGTCGTGGAGGCAATGCGCGCGGGCGGCTACAACCTCGGGGGCGAGCAGTCCGGCCACCTGCTGTTTCTCGATCACACGTCGACCGGCGACGGGGTGCTCGCTTCGCTCCAGGTGCTCGCGCTGATGCTGCGCTCGGGAAAGCCCGTGAGCGAGCTCGCGGACACCGCGATGCAGCGCGTTCCGCAGATCCTCGAGAACGTGACGCTGCCCCGGCGTCTTCCACTCGAGAAGATGTCCCACCTCGGAGCGCTCACGGCCAGGGTGACGCGGGCGCTCGGCGGCGAGGGCCGGGTGCTCATTCGCTGGAGCGGCACCGAGCCCAAGCTCCGCATCATGCTCGAGGGCCCACGCGAGGATCGCATCCACACGTGGGCCAAGGACCTGGCCGCGGCCGCCAGACGCGACGCCGACGGTCAGTAGCGATAGTAGTCGGGCTTGAACGGGCCCTCGACTGGCACGCCGAGGTAGCTAGCCTGCTCGGCGTTCAGCTTCGTGAGCTTCACGCCGAGCTTCGGGAGGTGGAGCGCCGCCACCTTCTCGTCGAGCCGCTTCGGGAGCGTGTAGACCTTCCGCTCGTATTTCGCGGCGTTCTGCCAGAGCTCGATCTGCGCGATCGTCTGGTTGGAAAAGCTCGACGACATGACGAAGGACGGGTGCCCGTTCGCGCAGCCGAGGTTCACCAGGCGGCCGCGCGCGAGGAGCGTGATGCGCTTGCCGTCGGGGAAGATGAACTGGTCCACTTGGGGCTTCACGTTCTCTTCTTTGATCTCCGGATTCTTCTCGAGCCACGCGACGTCGATCTCGCAGTCGAAGTGGCCGATGTTGCAGAGGATCGCCTGATCCTTCATCGCGCGCAGGTGCTCGGAACGAATAACGTTCGAGCAGCCGGTCGCGGTGACGAAAATGTCCGCGAGCGGCGCCATCTCCTCCATCGTCGACACCTGGTACCCCTCCATCGCCGCCTGGAGCGCGCAGATGGGATCGATCTCGGTCACGACGACGCGCGCGCCGAGCCCGCGGAGCGACTGGCAACACCCCTTACCCACGTCGCCGTAGCCGCACACCACGGCGACCTTGCCCGCGAACATCACGCCTGTCGCGCGCTTCAGCCCGTCGCCGAGCGACTCGCGGCACCCGTACAGGTTGTCGAACTTCGACTTGGTCACGCTGTCGTTGACGTTCATCGCGGGGACCTTCAACGTTCCCTTCTTCGCCATGTCGTAGAGGCGGTGCACGCCCGTCGTGGTCTCCTCGCTCAGGCCCCGGATCGGATCCGGGCCGGTGAAGAGCTGGGGGTGCTTCTCATGGACGATCGCGGTCAGGTCTCCGCCGTCGTCCAGGATCATGTTGGGGCCCTTGCCGCCCTTGAAGGCACGGAGCTGCAGCTCGATGCACTCCTCGTACTCCTTCTCGGTCTCGCCCTTCCACGCGAAGACCGGCACGCCCGTCTTCGCGATCGCCGCGGCCGCATGGTCCTGCGTCGAGAAGATGTTGCAGCTCGTCCAGGTGACCTCCGCGCCGATCTCGGTCAGCGTCTCGATCAGGACGGCGGTCTGGATCGTCATGTGGAGGCACCCGGCGACGCGCGCGCCGGCGAGTGGCTTGCTCGACCCGAACTCGCGCCGTAGGGCCATCAGCCCCGGCATCTCGCTCTCGGCGATCGCGATCTCCTTCCGCCCCCACGCTGCCTCTCCGATGTTCTTCACCTTGTAATTGTCGGCCATAGGTCACCTCTTCCCGTTGCTCTTCCTCGCCACCATCACCTGCCACGGCAGGTGCTTGTCCGGACCGTCCCCGCAAAGCGATGCCGGGATCGCCTTGACCTGCGCGTCATCGAGTCCCGCGGCGCGCGCGAAGCGTCTCAGCTCGGCGGGCTCGAAGCCCAGCCACACGTCCGCCTGATCGCGCATCGACTCGTCGTCGTGCCGCGCGTAGTCCACGACCACCAGCGCGCCGCCGGGAGCGCAGAGCGACGCCAGATGGCCGACGACCTTCGCCGGCTGCGGCGCATGGTGCAGCACGCGCGAGGCGATCACTGTATCCGCGCCCGAACCGAGCGCCTTGCGCAGCTCCCTGGCGTCGAGGTCCGCGCGCAGGAACGTGACGTTGTCGTAGCCGCGCGCCAGGGCACGCTCGCGCGCGAGGGCGAGCTGCGCGTCGGAGCGATCCACGGCCACGACTCGCTCGTAGACCGGAGCGAGCACATCGAGCAGCCGCCCGTCCCCCGTCCCGGCGTCGAGCGCGAGCGACCGGCGCGGCAGCAGGGACGCGAGCGCGGCCAGGTATGCGCCCATCTCCGGAGGAGCCCCATCGAGCTTGCCTTTTGCAGGGCGGGCGAAGAACTCGTGGGCGGCGGCCTCGCGCGCCCGCAGAACATCGGCGATGCGCGCGAGCCTCCCGTCCTTCTCGCAGAGGGCGCGGCCGCTCGCGAGCGCATCCGCCACGACGGCGTCGCGCGCTGCCTCGCCGGAGACGCGCACGAGCGTCCGCGTCCCCTCCCGGCGATCGTGAAGCAATCCGGCCTGCCGAAGGGCCGCGGCATGGCGGGAGACGTTCGGCTGGCTCTCGCCGAGGAGCTCGGCGAGCTCGCCGATGCTCAGCTCCTCCTCCGCGGCCAGTGCCAGGAGCCTCAGACGGGCGGGCTCGGCCAGCACCCGGTAGAGCTCCCAGCGCCGAGGAGAGGCGGTCTCGAGGTCCACGCGGTCTATTTATACATCCATACGCATAGACGCAACTTAGAGTTAACGGCGCTCGCTGCCGTAACTCGTTCAAAAGGCACCTCCTTTGACGGGTTCCGTGTCGTTGTCGTCTCTTTGCCGTGACGATGACGTCACAATTGGCCGGGGGGGTGCTGCGCCGGGGGGACGTACACTCAACTCCGCCCTCGGGAGCCCGGCAGGCAACATCCCTCCCGGGACTCGGCATCGCCCTTCTGGCCCTTCCGGGGCTGGCCACAGCCGCGTTCGACTGGGCGGCACGAGCCGACCAGATTGGGACCTGGCCGGCGAGGACGCTCTGGGCCTACGGCGTCCTGGCTGCGGTGGGCGGCATGGTCTGGGGCGCGCTCCTGGCCGCATCGGGCGCGCCTCGCGCGTGGGCGGCGCGAGTGACGCTGGGCCTCGGCGCCGCGTTCGCGCTGGGCGCACAGCTCTACTTCTTCGAAAGATACCACGCGTACATGAACCCGCGCGCGGTGCTGGTCGGCACTTCGATGATGCCCAGCGTGGGGCAACAGCTCTGGAGCGATCGAGCCAGCTTCGTCCTCGCGCTCGGGCCGCCGATCGCCGCCGCCGCGCTCCTCACGGCGCTGGTCCGGCGGACGGGCCTCGTCGATGCGGCGCGGGCCCGGATGGCACTCGACGTGGCCCTCGCGGGGCTGGTCTTCTGTGCGCTCTTCGTCGAAGTCCGTCAGGACGGCGGGCAGGCCGCGCCGCCGGACGTCCTCTATTTCGCGTCGATGGGCCGCCTGGCGCTCGCGCACTGGCGACACGATGCGGCCGTCGAGAGGGCGCACCCCGGGCCTCGGACGCCCATTCGTGTCCCCGCGACGGCGACGCGTAGCGAGCGGCGGAGCGTTCTCTTCGTCATCACCGAGAGCGTCCGGGCATCGGACGCCTGCAGCGTGGCCACCCCCGATTGCAGGACCACGCCGTTCACCAACGAGCTGCTCCCGTCCCGGTTCGGCTTCTCGCAGATGCGCGCGCTGGACTCGACGACGGCGGCCTCGCTGGCCGTGCTCTGGAGCGGTCTGCCGCCCACGTCGTCGCGGGAGGCGATGCACACGGCCCCGCTGCTCTGGGAATACGCGCGCGCCGCGGGCCTCGACACGGCGTACTGGACGTCGCAGAACCTGCTCTTCGCCAACGCGGGCGCATGGCTGTCGTCCTGACGAACTGCTCGAGCATCTTCTCGTGCGCCTTCCAGAACTGGGGCGCGATGCGGGGACTCATGAAGGTCGTCGCGACGCAGGCCGACTCCGCTTGGCGGTGCTTCGATCTCGCGCGCAACCCGGACGAGCGGCTTGACCTCGGCGCGGAGGCCTGCGGAGACCTGGCCCGCATCGCGGAAGCGGACGGGCGCGGAACGCCGTTCTAGCCGGGGTCGTGGACGCAGCGGACGGACAGGGCCGTAGTCGTCGGCGCGTCATTCCCGCCTCCAGCGCTGAAGTCCACGATGTACGCCTCCGCGCTGGAGCTCGCGTACATCGACGATGTCCAATACCCCCCGGCCGTTGTCTGGAAGTAGGGGGGGCTGTCGAAGGCGTTCGCGTCGATCCACACCTGCACGAACCCGTCGCCTACATACTCCGTGTGGGGGACCTCGTCGACGAGCGTGAGAAGCTCTTTGTAGGACGGCACACGCCATCCGGTGGTCGTGCCGGTAAGGGTCGGGAGTGACAGGCTCGCGCAGTATGACTGGGCTTCGTAGAACTTCATTGTCAGCGTCGGCGTACTTCGCTGCCACGTCAGGCCCGTGTGCTCGTCCATGATCGTCTCCGAGCTCATGTCGAACAAGCCGTATTGACCCATCGGCGCATCGGCCCGCGCCGTCGCGGCGAGTATGGCCGTGCCGGTGGCCCCGGCCGCCACGCGGAGCCATCGAGCGGCGGTCACTGCGCACCACCCGCGACGCAGCGCACGTAGATGGCCGGCAATGTGCCGACGAGGCCGTCGGAGAAGTCGACGGACCAGTACTGCACCCCCGCCTCCGACCCCGGGTCCGCCCACACGACCGAGGACGTCCAGAACCGCGCCAGCTGCGCATCGGGAAAGACGGTGATGTCGATCGACGGCGACCTCGTGAAGTCGACGAGCGACACGAGCTCGATGCGCGTGGGGAGACGCATGCCGATCGACTGGCAGTGCATCCACGCGTGAGCGTAGTCGGCAGCCGGCTGCGCGGCGGAGCCTACCTCCCAGGTCAGATTCGTGACGATGTCGAACACTGAACCGTCCGTGGCGGCGTCGTACGCCATCTGGTTCGGAAGCAAGGTCGACGAGTCTGGTGCGATCGATGCGTCGGGGTTCGGCATCGGCCAGTGCGCCCACACCTGGTTGGGGCTCGCGGCTTCCGGCGCGGAGAGATCATCGAGCGCATCGGGGAGCGTGGCCGCCTCCTGGACATCCGCTTCGACGCCGGCATCGCCCGCATCGGGCATGGAGCCGGCGTCGGCCTCGCCGCCAGCATCGGGGACGACGGTCACGTCGGGGCTGGCGTCCGGACAATCGTACGCGCAGGGAACGTCGCTGAAATGCCCCAGCCCCAGAAGCGTATCGCAGCCGCCGGCCGTCAGGACGAGGACGACCGCTGCCGCGAACCGCCTCCTAGAACAGGCCATGAATCCCGGCCGCGCCCGGCCCTATCCACGGCGCCAGCCGGGCAGCGTCCCCCGGTGCGCGACTCCCTCCCGAGATCAGCCCCGCCACGATGGTCACGACGCCCGCCCCAGCGACGACGAACGATATCGTGGACACGTTGGCCCATGTGTATGCCTGAGCGAGGTCGCTCGCGCCGCCGTGTGCTGCATCGCAGAGCCCCTGCTGGCACAGCGTGTCGAGCTGGCCTCGCTTGTTGAGGGCCACGAGTCCCGCGACCGCGCCGAAGACGCCCCCGACGGCGGCAACGGGCACGCCGATCTTCACGAGCGGCGAAGAGCGAGGCTCGGACGCAGGCGCGGACGCAGGCGCGAGTGCGGGCGCGGACGCAGGCGCGGGCCCGGGCGCGGGAGGCCGCACAGGGAGAGTGAGGGTGATCTCGGTCGGCGTTCCTTCGGCAACCTCGGCGGTGCCCAGGGCCTGCCGCCCCTCCCCCGCCCGCACAAGGACAGCGTGCTTGCCGGGGTTCACCTTCTGGGGCTCGCTCATCGCGGCGTCGGGGACCGGGATGCCGTCTATCGAGAGGTGCGGGCTCTCGCCGGGGGCGAGCCCGAGGACCTTCACCGCCAGCGTCGGAATCCGAGGCCCGAGATCGTCGGCGAGCTTCGTCGCTTCGGAGCGAGCCTCTGCGGACTTTTCCGTCTCGTCCGGCGCCACGGGCATGCGCCCGATCCAGAGACAGACCTCGCGGGCCTCGACGATCTGCCCGACCAGGACGTACGTCCTCGCTAGCTCGATCCCGGTGACGGGTGTGTTCCCCAGGGCGTGTGCCGCCTGGAGCTTCTCGAGGGCACCGCGCAGGTCTCCGTGTGCACGAAGCTCTTTGCCTTGCTTGTAGAGCGAGCGCGCGGTCTCCAGCTCCCCGGCCGTCGGCGCAGAAGTCTGAGCGGCCGCCGGCGTCCCGGCCGCGACAGCCGCGAGACAGAGGGCAAGCGAGAGGGCCCTTCGTCTACTTGATGTCATCGTCCCTTCCCGGGCGCGGAGGCACGGGGGTTGGTTTTGACGAGGATGTCGGGGGAGGCGGGGATGAGGTCGCGCGGGCCCGGGGTAGCGGGGGGGTTGCGGTCGGGGTCGGGGTCGGGGTCGAGGTCGGGGTCGGGGTCGGGGTCGCCGTCGCGCTTATCGTCTCGACCGAAGGGGGCACTCCTGAAGGTGGCGCGGGGGCCCTCTCCGGCGCGATCGCCTCTCTTCCCTTCGTCATCCTCGACGGAAGCAGGAGGCCCATTGCCAGGGCCACGATTACGATCCCCGCCATCCACCACCACCTGCCCCGCGACGCCGTAGCGGTCACGCCGCTGGCCACGAGGCCCACTCCCGCGCCGGTCTCGGAGCGCACGTCGGTCCCTGACGCCGGCACCGGGGGCTCGTTTGCCGGAGCGTCGGTTGCCGCGCTCTCGACCGTCAGCGCGTGCGCAAGCGCATCGGCCATCTGTCTTGCGGACGCGAACCGCTCGCCCGGATCCCTCGCACAGGCCCGCGCGAACCAGCCGTCGACGGCCTGAGGGAGGGCCATGTTCGCCCTCGTGGGCACGGGCAGAGGGTCGCGGTGAATCTTGAGCGCGAGGGCCCCGACCGTCTCCGCGTGAAACGGGAGCTCGCCGGTGAGCGCCTGGTAGGCGACGACCCCGAGCGACCAGAGATCGGTACGGAAGTCGATCTCCTTCGCGCCGACCACCTGCTCGGGGCTCATGTAGAACGGCGATCCGACGAAGGCGCCCGTGCGCGTCGTGCTTCCGACGATGCCCACCTCCGGCCCCTTGGCGATGCCGAAGTCGAGGAGCTTGACGAACAGCTCGCCGCCCCCCGCGTCGAGCAGGAACACGTTGCTGGGCTTGACGTCGCGATGCACGATTCCTCGCTCGTGGGCCTTGGAGAGGGCCCGGGCGAGCTGCGCGACGATCGCGACGACCTCCACGGGGTCGAGCTTCCCGCTTGCGCGCAGGCGTTGCTCCAGGTCACGCCCTTCGAGCAGCTCCATCACGATGTACGGTCGCCCGTCGTCGCCCAGGCCGTGATCGAACATCTGCACGACGTGCGGGCTCTTCACCTGGGACGCCGCCGCCGCCTCGCGCGAGAAGCGCGCGGTCGCCTCCGAGTTGCCCGCCATCTCGCGCGCCATGAATTTCACGACGACGGTCGTGCGCAGCGAGAGGTGATCGGCCACCCACACGCTGCCCATCCCACCCGCACCGAGCGGCCGGACGAGCCGCACGTTCGACGTCACCATCATGCCCGGTGCGGGCTCGGACACCGGTGGCCTCCTCGCTCCTTGCAATCGGGAGCAGCATGCGCGCCGGGCGGGCGGGCGGCAAGCTTCCGAGCTCGATAGCGCGCGCGCTTCCCTACGCTACGATTGGGGGAATGCTTGCACTTGGCTTGAGGGCCTCGACGGGCTCGCGAGCGCGGCTCGTATCGGCGATTGCGGTCGCCGCGGCGACAGGCGCCATCGGGGCATGCGGCGCGGGCTCCAACGCATCTTCTGGCTTCGGCGGCAGCTCCAGCGGCGGGCCCAGCGAGGAGTCCGACTCCTCGGTCGATTCTTCGTTCGAGGCGTCCATGTCCCCGCCAGAGGGCGGCGCCGAGGCGGCGCCACCCGTTCCGCCGACAGTCACGTTCGTCCACGCCTCGCCGAGCCTGAGCAGCACGCGTCTCTGCTGGACGGTTCCCACGGCGGGCGACGCCGGCGGCACGCTCTCGGACGAAGCCCCCTTCCCTTCGGGCGCGCCCATGCCGGCGAGCAACTTCCCCGGGCTGCCGGTGGGCGGCGCCGTCCAGCTGTCCCCCGCGACGGAGCTCGCCGCGAGCACGGGCTCGGGGACCGTGGATCTCTACGCGATCGACGCCGAGGTCCTGGCCCTCGAAGCGACCAGCACATCGGCGTCGTGCGAGGCTCTCCTCTGCCTCGAGAGCTCCAGCGCAAATCCCCCGCCCGCGTGCCTCCGGCCAAACAAGGACTACTGGCGCGCCGGCACTCTGCCGATGAACGCGATCGCGGCGTCCGGTCCGACCTTCGTCGCGCTGGCGGGGTGCCTCGGAACGGCTCTCGACCCGGCGGCGACGGCCGCAAGGTGCGGCTCGAGCTGGGACTCTGTCGCCGGCAATCTGCACGTCGAAGTGCTCCACGTCGCGACCCAGCTCCCTGCCGCGTCCGCGACGCTGGAAGGGGGTGTGCTCTCCGTCCAGTCGGCGCTTCTCTCGTCAGCTCTTGCGACGAGCATCGGCGACTCGGGTGCGGTGCGCATCTCGTTTGGCGCAGCGGGGGATGCGAGCGCGGTGGCGCTTCTCTCGCAGGAGGGCGACGTCGAGCCCGGAGCGCCTGCCGCCCTGGACATCGGAACCGACCTCGCGGCGTTCGGCCAGCTCGGGTTCGGCGTCGACGAGGTAGGCGCGGACGCCGCGGGGTCACCGCTCTTGTGGACGTCGCTCGCACAGGCCCAGTCCCTCGTCGAACCTACGGCCGACCCGCGGGTCTACTTCGGTGCGAGGGCGACGTACGTCGCCCTCGTCGTCGGTGACCCCGCCGCGCCATCACCCTTCTCGACGACGGGGGATGCCGCGTATGACGGACGCGGCCTTCACGTCCTCGTGCTCGCCTCACTGCCGGCGAACTGACTTCTGTGCGAGACTGGCCGCATGGCGCAGCGCGCCGGGATGAAGAGCGAGCCCGGGACGCTCCCCGGGTTGATCGACGACGCGGACATCGTCGAGGACGACGATGTGTTCGCGCCGATCGACCGGCTACTCGCGGAGACCGATCAGGGCTGGGACGTCGAGGCGCAGGTCATGACCCTGAAGCTGGCGGCGGCGACGAAACCCCTCGCCGAGCAGGCCCCCGCGCAGGCGGCCGCCCCTGCCTCGCTCCGTCCGGTTCACCTCCCCACGCCTTTCGATCTCGCGCCGACGCAGGTCCCGCAAAAGCGCGTCAAGCCGCCGTCCCGTCTGCCGAAGGCGCCGCCGCCGCTGCGGCGCCCCGGGGCGTCCGTCGCTCCGCCGGTCCCGGCGGCCGCGGCCCGGCCTCACGACTCGCCCGTCCGTCTGCCCACCGACATGTCGCAGCCGGGCGCGCTCATCGATCTGCTCAACGCGCGAGTGGCCGTGCTCGCGGGCGGCGGAGCGCCGGAGGGCTTGGCTGACAGGGTCGGCCTCGCGCGCGCCCATATGGAGCTGGCGGTCGCGAGCGAGACGATCCTCGGCGACGACGAGCGCGCGGCGACCCACGCGGAAGCCGCCCTGCGCGCCGACCCGACCGCGCCCGCGGCGCACGCGTTTCTCCGTCGCAAGAAGCACTCGCGCGCGGCGCTTCCCGCGATGCTCACGCACCTGGAGATCGAGATCGGCGCTGCCGCCACGGAGGCCCATCGCGTAGAGCTCCTCGCGGAGAAGGCGCGCCTCCTCGACGCGTGCGGCGGGCGCGGCGCCGACGTGCGGGCGACGTGGGAGCAGGTTCTCCTTCACGCGCCTCACCACAGCGCGGCGCTCGCCGGGCTGGAAGGAGAGCTCGTGGCCCTGGCGGTCGCCAGCGGGGGGCGCACCGACTGGGACGCGCTCGCCGGGCACCTCGGTCGCATGGCGGACGCGTACGGGACCGAGGCTCGCCTCGCGGCGTGGCTGCACGTCGAGCAGGCGCAGATCCTCGAGCAAAGGCTCGGCCGCATCGACGCGGCGCGGGCCGCGCTCGAGGCGGCGCTGAAGCTCGACCCCGCCGTCGGTCCGGTTCGCGACGCGCTCGTGCGGCACGCCGCAGCGCACGCGGACTGGGGAGGCCTCTGCCGGCTCCTCGACGAGGAGGCGCAGATCGAGGCCGACACTGCGCGCGCGGCGCGACTCGAGCTCGACGCGGCCGCCATCGCCGCATGGCGTCTCGGGAACACGATCGGCGCGTGCGCCCTGCTCTCGCGGGCATCCGCGCGCGCTCCGACGGTCCCCGATGTCGATCGTCGCGTCCTCGACGAGAGCGTGCGGCTGTACGAGAAGGACTCGCGGTGGACCGAGGCGGCGCACGCGCGGCGCGAACGCCTGAGGTTCATCACCGACCCCGCCGCGATCGCCTACGAGCTGCGCGCGCTCGCGCTCGCCGCGGAGAAAGACGGCAACACCGACGCGGCAATCGCCGACATCCAGCAGGCGCTCGTCGTCGACGCTGCCGACTCGACGCTCGTCGAGACGCTGGATCGGCTCCAGTCGGCGGCGGGCAAGCATGATCAGCGGATCGCGATCTGGCTCCAGGACGCCGCGAGGGCCGACGACGCCGCGCGCCGGTCGGCGGCGCTCGCGCGTGCCGCGGGGATCTGCGAAGAGCTCGGCCGGCCAGCCGATGCGCTCCGTCATTTGAGATCGGCGTGGCTGGCTGCGCCCGGCGACCCGGGAGTGCTCGACGCTCTCTCGCGGCTTCTGGCCCCGGCGAGCAGGGCGGCGGAGGACGGCGGCGCGCGATCCCTCGTCGAGCTCTACGCGCAAGCCGCCGAGCAGGCCGGCGACGTCGCGCGCAAGGTGGCCCATCTGGAGCGGGCGGCGCTCCTCTGGGAGGAGGTGCTCGCCGATCCAGAGCGCGCCGCGCGCCTGTACGAGCAGGTCCTCGAGCTCGAGAGCGACCGCAGGAGCGCCATCCTCGGTCTCCAGCGGACCTCGGCGCGCACCGGCGACGCCAGGCTGCTGGCGCGGGCGCTCCTGGACGAAGCGCGCCTGACGGCGAGCGAGGGCGCGGCGCTCTCGCTCCGGGTTCGCGCGGCGGCGGCCCTCGCGAAGCATGATCCCTCGCGCGCCATGCAGCTCGTGCGCGAGGTCATCGCGCGCGACCCGGCGCACGCGGTGGCGCGCGCCCTCGAGACCCGCCTGGAAGAGGACGCCGGCCGGTGGGAGCAGGCCGCGAAGTCGCTGCGCGCGCGTATCGACGCCACGCCGGGGACGCCGGACAAGGTCGCTCTGTGGCTTGCGCTGGCCCAGATCCAGCGCTCGCGCCTGCGCGCGCCGCACGACGCGCTCGCGTCGCTCGAGAAGGCTCGGCTGCTCGATCCGACGCACCCCGTCCCACCCGAGGAGATCCCCCTGCTGCTCGAGGGCAGCGGCGATCCGCGGGCGCTCCGCGACGCCATCGAGCGGCTGGCCGCCCAGGCCAGGACCGCCGAGGAGCGCGCCAGGCACCTCGCCCGGGCCGCCGAGATCGACGAGCTCGTGGCCGGAGACGACGCGAGCGCGATGCGCACGTACAAGCGGGCCCTGGCCGAGACGCCTGCCGACGATCACGTGGCCGACCGTCTCGCGCGCGTGATCGTGCGCTGCGCGCGCCAGAGCAACGGCCGTGAGCTCGCGGAGCTCTCGTCGCTCCTCACCCGGCGAATCGACGCGGCGGCGTCGCCCGCGGTCTCCCGGCCGATGTCGTTCCAGCTCGCGGCGCTGCTGGTCGAGATCGGTCAGGAAGCGGGACGCGCCGCGTCGCTGCTCGAGGCATCGCTGACCGACCCGGGTGATCACGTCCCTGCCCTCAGGACGCTCGAAGGACTCCGGCGCCGCGGGGCCGACCTGGCGCCGCTCGCGCGGGTGCTCGCGGTCCAGGGCGACGAGCTCGGGGACGTACGCGCCCGGCTCGGCGCGCTGTGGAAGCTGGCGGCACTGGAGGAGTGGAAGGTGCGGACGGGAGACGTCGCCGCGACCTACCGGCGCATCCTCGAGCTCGATCCCAGCGACCCCGGCGCTCTGTGGGCCACCCTGCGCCTCGAGCTCGCGGGCGCCCGCGGCGCGGACCCCCGCGCGCGCAAGACCGCGATCGACGCGCTGCGCGCCCTGGTCGCGTTCGCGTCGGATGATGGCTCGCGGCTGTCCCTGCAGCTCGGGCTCGCGCTGGTGCTCGAAGTCGCCGCCGGCGATGCGCCCGACGCGAAGGCCGCCGACGATCTCGCCCGGGAGGCGCTCGGGCGGTACCAGGATGCCCTGACCGTCGACGCGCTCTCGGTCACCGCGGCGACCGGGCTCGCGCGCCTCGCGGCGCGGTTCGGCGAAACGGCGGCTGGTGTGGCCGCGGCCCTGTCGCTGGCCGAGCTCGCGGTCGACCCCCGCGGTCGATGCCGTTCCCTCGTCGAGGCGGCCGAGCTGCTGATCGGTCCCACGGAGGCCGAGGGGCTCGGGCCGCGCGCGGAGCGGAGGCGCCGAGCGGGCGCGCTGCTCGAACGGGCGCTCGACGCCGACCCCGACTCGATCCCGGCGGCGGGTCGCCTGGCCACGCTGGCGCTGGAGGAGGGCCAAGGCGATCACCTCGTGAGCGTCTTCCGTTCGGCCCTACGGCTCGCGCGATCGCCGGACTCGATCGTCATGCTCGGCTCCGAGGTGGCCCGCATCGCGCGTGACGAGCTGAAAGATCTGACGATCGCCATCGACGCGATGCGCGTCGTGCGCGCAGCCGCGCCGCAGCACACCCCCTCGCTGCTGACGCTGGCCGAGCTGTGCATCGCGCAGCGATCGTGGCCCGACGCGGTCAGCGCGCTCGAGGCGGTCGTGTCGACGAGCCGGGAGGCGACGCCGAGGCTCACGGCGCTCTTCGCGCTCGCGAGCATCTACGAGAAGGTGCTGGCGCGCCCGGAGGACGTCGACCGTGTCCTCCGCGCCGCGCTGGCGCTCGATCCGGCCAACGCGCGGGCCCTGCGCGGTCTGCTGCGCCGCATCGCGGCTCGGCCCCCCGGCGCGTCCGCGGACGCCGAGCGCGCGCGGCGCGAGGAGATCGCAGGCCTGCTCGAGCGGCTGACGAAGGTCGAGACCGACGCCGAGCAGAAGGCCGCGCTCCTGCTCGAGCTGTCCGAGATCCGGGTGCATCTGGGCGACGCGCGCGCAGCGGAGCAGGCGCTCGTCGAGGCCTTGGTCGCCGCCCCCTCGAACGCGCGTGCCTTTGCCAGGCTAGCGGCTCTCTTCCGGCGTGGCCGCGCCGAGGACTCCACCGGCTACGCGCGCGCGCTGAGGGCCGTCATCGCCCTCGGCGAGGCCGCCGGTCGCGTCGATGCTCGCTGGCTTGCGGCCCTCGGCCAGATCGAGATCTACGCGCTGTCCCGCATGAACGACGGCATCGGGCACCTGCTCGGCGCCGTCGCCCTCGACCCGACGCTCTACGAGACCCGCTTCGAGCTCGCGAGCGCGTACGCGAACGCCAACGCGAACGACGAGGCGGCGAAGGTGCTCCTCGCGATGCTTTCGCCGCTGCCTCATCCTCTCCTCTCGGTCGCCGACCCGACAGTGGCTCTCGCCCTCCTCGAGCGGACGCTCGCGGCCGAGAAGCGGATCGACGAGGCCCTCGTCGTGACCGACCTGCGCGCGACCGCGGGCGACATGGACGACGCGACGCGCGCATTGGCTCGCACCCACCGGTCCGCGCCGCGCGAGGCGACGCAGCCCGTGCTCGACAGGGCAACCCTCCTCGCCCACGTCCTCCCCGCGGACGGCCGGCACGTCCTCGTCGACGTCGCGCTCGCGATCGCGGGCATCGAGGCCAAGGTGGTCCGGGTCGACCTCGACGCGATCGGCATCTCGACCCGCGAACGCATCTCGCCACGCAGCGGCCACCCGCTCCGCCGGATCCTCGACCGGATTGCCCTCTCGATGTCCGTGGAAGACATCGAGCTTGCCCTCGTACCCGCAGGAACCCGCACGCGTGTCGTCTGTCATGACGCGCCCTGGATCCTCCTGCCCGCGTCGCAGACCGATCAGCCCGAGGCTGCTCAGGTGGCCCAGCTCGCGCGAGCGGTCGCGCGCGTCGGATTCGGAGTCCCCTGGCTGGGAGAGCTCCCCGCCGCGCACGTCCAGGCGCTCCTTGTTGCGGCGGCGCGGCAGGCCGTCCCGACCTACGCGACCGATGACCTCGACGGAGCAACGTCCGCGCTCGTCACCAGGTACGCACCGGGCGTGGCCCGGGCGCTGTCGCGACGCCAGCGAAAGGCCCTCGAGGAGCTCGCGCCGCGCCTGGCCTCACCGCAGTCGCGCCTCCCGGCGATGAGCGACTTCGTGGACGCGCTGTCGCGCGCCGAGCTCAGGGCGGCCTTCCTCGTCAGCGGCGACCTGCTCGCCCTCCTCGGCACGATGGCCGGCGACGACGCGGCCCTCCGCGGCGCGCTCGCCGCGCCCGGACCGCAGGCGCTCTCGACCGTGCTCTTGCACCCCCGCGCCGGAGACCTCGTCCGCTTCGCGCTGTCACGAGAGGCTACGGCGCTGAGGCGTCGTCTGGGCTCGCTTTGGACGGGCTCGACAGCGTCGCTGTAGCATTGGTTCGTGAGCGACCCGCCGGATCCCTACAAGCCGCTGCCGCTGCAGCTCGACCTGCCCGCGCGCAAGCTCGAGGTGCACGCGGTCGAGGAGCCGGCCGCCGAAACGTGGCGCTCCATGTTCCCGGCGCGCGAGACGATCCTGCACGCGATCACCTGGGGGCTCGGCGGCCTCGCTGGCGCCGCCGTCGTGGTGATGGTGGCGATGGCCTACGTGCTCCCCTGGTACGTGCGAGGCCGATGCATGGACGAGGCGGAGGCGCACGCGGTGACGCTCGCCATCCGCGAGGTGCAGGTCTACGGCTCGGGGTTCCGGCTGCTCGGGATGACGGCGACCGCCGCCGACGTCCCGGGCGCGCGCCTCGTCGCCCCCGAGGTCGAGGTCGCGACGCGCTGGCTCAGGCCGAGCAAGGTCACCGCCAAGGGCGTCGAGCTGACGCTCACCGGCCGATGGTCCGTCGTCGGCGTGGCGCTCGACAAGTGGCTCTCCGGCACCCGGGGCCTTCACGGGCCCGCGTGGACGTCCGTCGCACCGCTCATCACGGATGGATCGCGGGTCGTCTGGGTCGGACCCGTCGGCGAGAACGCGCGCCTCGAGGCAGCCGGCGTGCACGCGGACGTCTCGTGGCCGGACAGCGGCGCCGTCGTACACGCGAGCTCCGAGAACGTGAAGGTGGCCGTCCCCGGCGCGACCCTCGGTCCCTGGCGGCTCGACATCGATCGCAGCACGACGTCTTCGCGCGTGTGCGTGGCCCTGGACCCGGGCGTGCCGAGCACGTGCACCGTGCTCGTCGTCGGGAACGGCGAGGCCACCACCGACGTCCAGGTCTCCCTCCCCCGCTCCCCCATCCAGCATCTCGGCATTCCGCTGCAGCTCCTGGGTATCGGCGGCAAGGACGTCCAGCTCGACGCGAATGTCCACTACGCGGCCGCCGGCCCGGCGCGGGCGGAGCTGACGGCGAAGGGGGGCCTATACGGGATCGAGCCGCCCGGAGCCCCCCGCGCGCTGGACGTCGCGTGGGAAGCCAACGCCGCCGGCGACCCGCGGTCGGGCATCGACCTGAAGCAAGCACGTCTGGCCGTCGGGCCCCTCGTGGGGAATGTCAGGGGAATGGTCAAGCGGTTCGACGACGGGTTCCGCGCGGACCTCGCGTGGAAGGCCGGCCCCGTTCCATGCGCGGCGTTCGACGTCCCGCTCAGCGCCGCCCAGCCATTCGACATTGCGTACGAGCTGCGCAAGCTCGCCGAGAGCACGGGGGTGGCGAAGGTCTCCGGGAACGTGAGCGCGCAGGGCATGCTCGCCTTCGACTCGCGCGATCTGGGCGCCGCTTCGGTGACCTTCACCCCCGAAGCCAAGTGCCAGATGACTCTGTTCGGCTCACCTTGACCGGCGCCGGCAGGTCCCTGTATGAGCGGGGGCTCAATGCGTGGCTTCCTGCAACCCGCCCTTCGCTTGCGCGCCGACGACCTCCAGCGCGCCTTCGGCGCCCTCTCGCGGCACCGGCGCGGCAAGCTCGCCCGCACGGCGCACACCACCCTCGTCAAGGCCCACCAGTGGGGCCGCGGCGAGGCGGTCGCCCCCGAGGTCGCGACAGCGCTGGAGGGCGCGCTCAAGGCCCTCCAGGCAAAAGCACCAAAGAAGGCATGACCCGCCCTCCGCAGCGCGTCACCCCCGCTTCGCGAAGTCCTTCATGAAGGAGGCGAGGGCCGTCACCCACTCTGGCTCGACGGCGTTGTAGAGCGACACGCGGATGCCGCCGACGCTGCGGTGACCCTTGAGGCCCACCATGCCGCTGTTGCTCGCCTGGTCGACGAAGTCCTTCTCGAGCTCCTCGCTCGGCAGGCGGAAGACGGCGTTCATCACCGACCGGCTCTCGACCGCGACCGGGCACCGGTAGAACCCCGGCTGGCGATCGATCGCGGCGTAGAGCTCGGCGGCCTTCGCGCGGTTGCGACTCTCCATCGCGTCGAGCCCTCCCAGCGCCTTCAGCCAGTCGAGGACATTGCGCATCAGGTAGACGCCGAACGTCGGCGGCGTGTTGAGCAGCGAGCGCGCGGCGGCGTGCTCACGGTACTGCAGGATCTTCGGGAGGTCCTTCCGGCCGCGGTCGATGAATTCGCGCCGGGCGATGACGACGAGCAGGCCGCTCGGCCCGATGTTCTTCTGGGCGCCCGCGTAGATGAAGGAGAAGCGCGAGACGTCGATCTTGCGCCACAAGAGATCGCTCGACATGTCGCAGATCTGGGGCGCGCTGCCGAAGCGCGGCAGGTCCAGGTACTGCACACCGTGGATGGTCTCGTTGCTCGCGTAATGTACGTACGCGGCACCCTCGTCGAGCTTCGCCTCGTCCGGGGTCGCGACGCGGACGAACCCTCCTTCGCGGGTCGACGCCGCGACGCGCACCCGCGCGCCGGCCACGGCGGCCCAGGCCACGGCCTCCGCGTGCGCCTTCTCGCTCCACGCGCCGGTCACCACGTGGTCCGCGCTGGCGCCCGGCGGCAGGAAGCTCATCGGAACGAGGGCGAACTGCATCGACGCGCCGCCCTGGAGGAAGAGGACCTCGTAGTCGGCGGGAACGGAGAGCAGCTCGCGCAGGAGCGCGATCGCCTCGTCGTGGACGCGCTCGTACTGCTTGCCGCGGTGCGAGTGCTCCATCACCGACATTCCCGTCCCCGCGAAGTCGAGGAGCTCCTCGCGCGCGCGCTCGAGCGCGGGCAGGGGGAGGGTCGCGGGGCCGGGATTGAAGTTCATCGGGCGACGCATGCGGGGAGAATGTAGCCTGACGCGAGGCATGGCGTGGCGTGCGACTTGTGCGGGTCTCGTCCTGCCCCTCGCGCTCGGATGCCGCGGCGCTCCATCACCCGATGACTGCCGCGCGATCGCGGAGCACTACGTCGACCTCGCGGTCCGCGAGACGCCCGGCGTCTCGGCGATGACTCCCGCGCAGGCCGCCGCGGTGCGTGACATCAAGCGCGACCTCAAGCGAGCCGAGCCGGGCTACCGCGAGGTCCAGGACCACTGCGAACGTGTATCCAGACAGGAAGTCTCCTGCGCGATCGACGCGAAAACGACCAGTGCGTGGGAAGCGTGCTTGCACCACCCCGACGGCGGGCGGTGATAGCCTGGGGCCCCATGAGACGGACCGCCACCGCAAGTCTTCCCTTCCTCCTCCTCGTCCTCACTGCGTGCCCGAACACGCCACCGCCCCAGGAGCCCGAGAACTCGGAGGAGAGCGAAGGCAAGAAGGACAAGGACACCGATCCGACGGCAGTCATGGGTGGGAACACCAGCTCGCTCGGAACGAACTCCGGCGCGAGCTACAGCGGACCGAAGGGCGAGCACGCGACCATCAAGGACGAGGCCGACAAGAAGGCCGCGCCCTGCGGCGGACCGAAGATCCCCGATCTGCTCGCCGTCATCTCGCAGACGTCGTGCGAGGTGCCCAAGGCGACGCCCGAGGGCCTGCCGCAGCGCGACCTCAAAGACCTCGACGTCAAGGTCACGTCGGACGTGGCGAAGGTCGCCGGGGGCGGGAAGGCAAACCTCACGGTGACGTTCACCAACAAGGGCGCGGTCGAGGTACCGCTCGATTTCATCGCCGACCCCGAGCCCCACTTCGAGGTCGCGGCGTACACCCTCAAGGGCAAGCCGGCGGACAAGCCCGCAGGCGCCGAGCCCGCGCTGCCCTCGAGCGTCACCGATCAGGCTCCCCCCGAACGCGCGATCTCGCGCGTCACGCTCTCTCCGAAGGGGACCGCGAAGCTCACCGTTCCGTGGGAGGCGGTGAAGTACAAGTGGGCCTCGGCGGACCGGGCCAAGGGGGCCCTTCCGGGGCAGCACTACCCGCGTGAGTCGGCGGGGCCGCTACCGAACGGCAAGTACGTCGTGCGCGTCGTCATGCCGCTCGCGGGCGTGTCCGAGGGCGTCGATCACGAGTTGACCCAGCCGCGCACGCAGGTCGAGGTGGGGGGGCCGTAGCGGGCTTGTCGGTCGGATCGCCTCGGCTCCGCGCGCTCTTCTTCGGGTCACCGCCTTTCGCGGTGCCCTCGCTCGACGCGCTCCGGACGATCGCGGACGTGGTCGGCGTCGTGTGCCAGCCGGACAGGCCGGCAGGGCGGGGTCTCGCGCTGACGCCGCCCGCCGTGAAGGTGCGCGCGACCGAGCTGGGGCTGCCGGTCGTCCAGCCGACGAAGCTGCGCACGGGAGACGTCGGCGCGTGGGCGCGCGCGCAGGCAGTCGACGTCGCGCTCGTCGTCGCGTACGGGCGCATCCTGCCGCGGGATGTCCTCGATGCGCCGCGGCTCGGGTGCGTCAACGTGCACGCGTCGCTCCTTCCCAGGTACCGCGGCGCGGCGCCGGTGACGTGGGCCATCGTCCGGGGCGAGATCGAGACGGGGATCACGCTGATGAAGCTCGACGAGGGGATGGACACCGGGCCGACGTTCGCGCGCGTCGCGACGCCGATTGCCGCCGACGAGACCGCGGGGGAGCTGGCAGAGCGTCTCGCGCGCATCGGCGCCGACGCAGTCGTCGAGTGGTTACCTAGGTTCTTGGCGGGTAAGTGCATCATCGCGCCGCAGGACGACGCCCTGGCGACGACGGCACCGATGCTCGAGAAGCACCACGGCCGGATCGCGTGGGACGGGGGCGCGCAGGCGGTGCACGATCACGTCCGCGGGATGAGCCCGTGGCCCGGCGCATTCACCGCGCTGCGAGGCCGGACGGTCAAGGTGCACGCGACACACATCGTCGAGAGGGCCGGCGCGAGGGGGCGGCCGGGCGAGGTGGTGCTCGCGGACAAATCCCGCGTGCTCGTGGCGTGCGGCGAGGGGACCGTGGAGATCGTCACCGTACAGCCCGAGGGGAAGCGGGCGATGCGCGCGCCAGAATGGCTGATGGGACGCGGCGTTGCCGAGGGGGACGTGCTGGGGGGTTGAGAGGAGAGAGAGAGGGTGATCACCCCTCTTACCTCGGCCCCATTGAATTGGGCGGCCGACATGGTTGCCGTGGACAAGGCCTCGGCAGAGCGAGATGGTGGTTGGCAGTATGCCTAGCCTCAACCTTCGCTTCACAGGCCGCTTGGCGTTCATGATGATCCCGCTGGGAGTAGCGCTCGCATCCTGCGGTGGTGGCAAAGCGACGACCTCCAACGGATCCCCCGACGGCGGCGACGACGGCGGAGGCGGGTACGGGGCCCCCCCCGACGCCACCATGGTCGAGGACGCGGCGAGCGACTCGAACGACGACACGAGCCAGCAGGTCTCCTCCGAAGGCGGCGACGACGGCGGAGTGCCCGAATCGGGCGCCGATGGCTCGGTCGCGGACGCGGGCGACGCGGGCGTCGATGGCGGGGGCGCCCCGTGCACGACGGGCGCCACGCAGTGCTCCGCCAACGGCGTGCAGACGTGCGCTTCGAACGGCACCTGGAGCGCGCCGATGAACTGCGGCAATCAGGCGTGCGTCGCCGGCGCGTGCACCGGCACGTGCTCGCCGGGCAGCACGCAGTGCACGGGCAACGGCCTACAGACCTGCAACTCCAGCGGAGCGTGGGGCAGCGCCGTGTCGTGCGGAAGCCAGGCGTGTATCTCGGGCGTGTGCTCCGGAACGTGCATCCCGGGGGCCACGCAGTGCGCGACCGCCGCCGGCGGGGCCAGCGGAGTGCAGACGTGCCAGGCGAGCGGGCTATGGGGAGCCGCCGTCGCGTGCGCCAGCGGGACGTGCAGCGCAGGGCAGTGCTCCGGGTCGTGCTCGGCGAGCGCCACGCAGTGCTCCGGCGTCGCCGACCTCGAGACGTGCGACTCGGGCGGACATTGGGGCACGGCGATGCCTTGCACCGACCAGGCGTGCAGCAGCGGCGCCTGCGTCGGCGTGTGCACGCCGGGCAACACGGAGTGCGCGGGCATCGCGGTGCGGACCTGCGGATCGAACGGCCAGTGGGGCACGGGGGTCGCGTGCGCATACGCCTGCTCGAGCGGCGCCTGCTCGGGAGTGTGCTTGCCCGGCACGACACAGTGCTCGGGCAACGGCGTCCAGACGTGCAACGGGACGGGCAACTGGGGCGCGGCGGTCGCGTGCACGAACCAGGCGTGCGTCGCGGGGGCGTGCACGGGATCGTGCAGCCCCGGAGCGACGCAGTGCTCGGCTTCCGGCAACGGCGTCGAGACCTGCAGCGCGACCGGCACCTGGGGTGCCGCTGTGGCATGCACCGATCAGGCTTGCGTGTCCGGGGCCTGCACGGGAGTCTGCGCTCCGGGCGCGACGCAGTGCTCGGCGACGGACGACAGCGGCGTCGCCTCCGACGCGTCGGGCCCCGATGCGTCGGACTCCGGCGAGCCCGGAGGCGGCATCCAGACGTGCAGCGCGACGGGCCAGTGGGGTAGCGCCATCGAGTGCTCGACATCGATGTGCACGATGTTCTCCACCGGCGCGTCGTGTCAGGGTCCGTGCACGCCGGGGGCCACGCAGTGCTCTGGCAACGCGGCCGTCCAGACGTGCGAGGCGAGCGGGATGTGGGGCGCTGCGACGAGCTGCGTGAGCCAGGCCTGCATCACGAGCGGCAGCGGAGGATCGTGCCAGGGCGTTTGCACGCCCGGGACCACGCAGTGCGCCGATGACTCCGAGGGCGGCGCCATCAACGCCACGCAGACGTGCGGCGACGACGGGCAGTGGGGGACGGCCACGGCCTGCACGAACGCGACGTGCGTCGCGGGCGCGTGCACCGGATCGTGCGCGCCGGGTCAGACGCAGTGCTCGGGTGACACTGCGTTCCAGACGTGCACGGCCAGCGGCGCGTGGAGCACGCCCGCCCCCTGCACCGGCCAGGCATGCGGCGGCCCGGTGGGCACGGCCGCGTGCCAGGGCGTGTGTAGCCCGGGGTCGACGCAGTGCGGGACGTCGTCCGACGGCGGGGCGACCAACGGCGTGCAGACGTGCGACATGACCGGCGCGTGGGGCGCGTCGGCGCCGTGCATGGCCTCGGCGTGCGTCGGAGGCGCGTGCGTCGGCACGTGCGTGCCGGGGGCGACCGAGTGCATGGGGAACGGCGTGTCGACGTGCAGCGCGAGCGGCGCCTGGGGGACTGCCGTGGCGTGCAGCAACTCGGCGTGCACGATGAGCGGCGGCGGCGCGACGTGCGCCGGTACGTGCACGCCGGGGGCGACGCAGTGCTCCGGGAACGCCGCGGTGCAGACGTGCGGCGCGAACGGGATGTGGGAGACGGCGGTCAACTGCACGAACCAGGCGTGCATCGTCTCGATGGGCACCGCGTCGTGCCAGGGGGTCTGCTCGCCGGGCGCGGCGGAGTGCTCGAGCGACACGCAGCTCCAGACATGCGGCACGAATGGGCAGTGGGTCGCCGCCACGACGTGCCAGTTCGCGTGCGTGGCGTCCGGGTGCGGCGGGGTCTGCGTCCCGGGCGCGACGCAGTGCGCGAACGGGGTGCAGGTGCAGACGTGCGGCACCAACGGCCAGTGGGGGACTGCGACGACGTGCTCGACGGGTGTGTGCTCGGGCGGCGCCTGCGCGGCCTGTTCGCCGTTCTGCGGCGACGGCTTCTCCTGCACGACCAACAACGACTGCGGATCGCAGATCTGCCATAACGACATCTGCCAGGCGCCGGGGTGCGCCACCAACGCGAACAAGTGCAACGACGGCAATCACTGCGGCGCCAACACCGACTGCGGCTCGGGAAGCTGCGTCGGGGATGTGTGCGCGACGCCGGCCTGCTCCGGGACCTGCCCCGACGGCAACGCCTGCGGGAACAACAACGACTGCGGGTCGCGCGTGTGCCAGAACGCGGCGTGCCAGTCGCCAGGCTGCGCCTCGAACGGGAACAAATGCGGCGACGGAAATCACTGCGGGGCGAACGCCGACTGCGGATCGGGGAGCTGCGTCGGGGGAACGTGCGCGACGCCCGCATGCTCTCCGCACTGCGCGACTGGCACGCCCTGCGGGAACGGCGGTGACTGCATGTCGGGGCACTGCCACAACGCGCAGTGCATGTAACGGGGGCGGATCGCCCGCCGCGGCCGGATCGGTGCTCGGCGGGGGCGGTCCCCCCGG
>Ga0209415_10004809_pt1 | contig 24627 bp, 19 predicted proteins | sample PeaSoiSIISIP2007_FD_187696 | JGI IMG/M metagenome (GOLD analysis project Ga0209415, IMG submission 187696) | Peat soil microbial communities from Weissenstadt, Germany - SII-SIP-2007 (SPAdes) (version 2) | ecosystem: Environmental > Terrestrial > Soil > Wetlands > Peat | place: Germany... | reverse complement strand
ATAGCCGGTGATGGAAGTATTAAAAACTACTTCCCCGTAACATTCGCCTTTGGCTCCGTAGCCTTTGCCTCGGAAGATTCTTCCATCTTCCAGCGCAAGGATTGCCTGCATTCGTGCTCCAGGAAGTGGATTTTAAAGATTCTAGCAGGGATGCGGAAATGCGCAAAAGAAAATGTCTGTGACAAATTCTTAATCCGCCCACTCTGCTTGGTCTCGAGTTAGGCTGAATACCAATACGCGTCCGAGGGCTTGCGCGGGGTGCGGCGACGTTCGCAGGCGTCGGAGGTGCACTCGATCACGTCGAAGAAGAGGTCATCTTCGCTGCGCGAAGAATTTGCGGCTTGCGCGGCATCGTGGGCCTCGTGTTGGAGGCGAAACCAGCTTTGGGGGTTGACCTCAATTGTGCCTTCCGTTGTGTGCCGCCGAAGATGAAAGTGCAAACGCATTGCGAGGCCCCGCCAGGTTCACCGCACTCGTCCCATTTTGTCCATGGGCCAGTATCCGAAGACGGCCTTGCCGTAGATGTAGCTTTGCCCGACTGGACCGAAGTCACGGCTGTCATTCGACAGGCTGCGGTGATCACCCAGCACGAAATAGCTGTCGGCCGGAACCACTACCTCAGCATAGGATCGCTCGTCCTCGTAGGCGCGCGGCACATAGTCTTCGTCGATCGGCTTGCCATTCACTAACACGCGACCGGCATCAATTTGGATGTGGTCACCCGCCAGGCCAATCACCCTCTTGATAAAGCTCTTCGATGGGTCTCGGGGATAGCGGAATACGATGATGTCACCGCGCTCGATCGGCTCCAGCCGATAAACAAACTTGTTCACGAAGATCCGTTCCTGATCTTCGAGCGAGGGCATCATGCTTGTGCCCTCCACTTTGACCGGTTGGTACAGGAAGATGATGATGAAACACGAAATGGCGAGCGAGATGATCAGATCACGCAGCCAGACCGAGAGCACCATGGCGCGCGATGGCGCGGAAACGATTGGCTTGTTCTCGTGAACCGCGCTGCGTTCCGTGGCGTCCGCCTGTCCGGGCATAATGTTTCTAATTTTATACGGATCGGGCTTCCCGTGCTGAGAATGATTCGCGAAGCAGACAGCAACACCCCCGACTACAAGAGCCAAGGGATTCGGGTTACAATATCACAGCATCTCGGACGAGGAACCGGATTATGCTGAAGCGCGGTCTGGCACTGGCTATTCTTTTTCTGATTACCCTCACCGTGTCCGCTCCCTGGGCCACATCCCAGCAGGAAGGGGTAGTGCCGGCATACAATGCCGGTCCGCCGCCGAAAGGCGTCAAGCTTCCTGCTATCCTCGGCAAGGATCAATTGTGGGCTGAGAATGCCCAGTATCCGTATCAGACGCACGCCTACGACTTGGCTGCGAAGATACCGGCGGTGTTGCATCAACAGCCTTGTTATTGTTATTGCGATCGGATGGGACATAACAGCTTGCACAGCTGCTTTGAAAGCACGCACGGTGCCCGCTGCGACATCTGCTTGAAAGAACTGTACTATTCCTATTCCGAGTCCAAGAAGGGTAAGACCGCATCGCAAATCCGCAAAGGCATCATGCAGGGCGAGTGGCGGCAGGTGAACTTGGAGACGGCGGCTTCGATCAATTAGAGTGGGATCTCACTCGATTGACGAGCCTCGGACCGCGCGTTTAGACTGCCCTATTGGCTATGGGTTTTCCACAGCCGAAGAATCGGCACCTTGAACCGCGGGTCACAGAAGCCGAGCTTGGCTGGATAAAAGCCATCAGCGTAGGTTAGCGAAGCTTCATCTAAGTTAAAGATAAGAGGGACACTTACGAAGAGCACAGGAAGAGTTTTGCAGATGGCACAGAAGACCCAACCAAAGAAGTCTGTTGCCGACGACCCTCGTTTTGCACAAGCTGTGCAAAATTACGAGGCCGGTTTGCGGGCCATGCAAGAGCACAAGTTCGACAAGGCAAAGACCTACCTGCAAAAGGTTATCGCCGGAGGCAGCAAGGAGCTCGCCGATCGCGCTTCGGTCCATTTGAACGCATGCAACCAGCAAGCGGAGCATGCTGTCACCCAGTTCAAGAATTCCGAGGAGCACTACGACTACGCAATTTCCCTGATGAACGTTGGCGACTACGTCAACGCCCGCGAACACCTGGACAAGTTGTCGAAGCAGGCGCCGAAGGCCGACTATGTCGCTTACGGCTTGGCGGCCCTGGACTGCCTCACCGGCCACGTGGAAGATTCGCTGCGCCATCTGGACGATGCGATTCGCTTGAACCCGGGGCTTCGTTTTCAGGCGCGCAACGATTCTGACTTTCAGAATCTGGCCGAAGACCCGCGTTTCACGGAACTGTTGTATCCCGATCCTGGAGCCGAGTTACCTTCTCCGGCTGAAGCTGATGAGGATCGCTAGGCGGCCCTGATGGGCTCCTCCGAACACCACGGGCGGCCGGCGGCCACTGCCAGCAGTGGTCTACGGGTGGTTGTGATTGGCGGGGGCACCGGCCTTTCCACTCTTCTAAAGGGACTGAAGTGGTATGTCAGTTCATCCGCGGATCGACCCGTAGGGAAATCGGGGAAACCCGAAATTTCCGATCTTAGCGCCGTGGTTACCGTCAGCGATGACGGAGGCTCCAGCGGACGCCTGCGCAAGGAACTGAACATGTTGCCGCCGGGCGACATCCGCAGCTGCATCGTTGCTCTCTCCGAAGATGAGGCTTTGCTCTCCAAGCTGTTCCAGCATCGATTCGTAAAAGGGTCGGGACTGGAGGGCCACAGCTTCGGGAATCTTTTCCTGGCGGCTCTTACTTCCATTACGAAAGATTTCAGTGAAGCCGTCCGGTTGTCGTCTGAAATCCTAGTTACGCGGGGGCACATCTACCCTGCCACGACTGCCAACGTCGAGTTAGAAGCTCTCATGGAGGACGGAACGCGAGTGCGCGGGGAGACAAGAATTACCGCCAGCAAGGGGCGCATCAAAGAACTTTCCCTGATTCCGCACGATGTTCTGCCCCTTCCCCAAACTTTGGAGGCGATTGCCCGCGCCGATCTAATCACGATTGGTCCGGGCTCGCTCTTCACCAGCCTGATTCCCAACTTGCTGGTAAATGGCATTGCAAAAGCGATTGCCGCTTCGCCGGCAACCAAAGTTTATATTTGTAACCTCATGACCCAGGCCAACGAAAGCCTCGGCCGGACGGCTGCTGACCACATCCGCGCGCTCAATGGACATGCTCAGACGCATCTCTTCGATTATGCCCTCCTCAATCGCACGACGATCTCTGCACAGTTAAAAGCCAAGTATGCGCTCGAAGGCGCAAACCAAGTCGTCGTCGACGAGGAAGCCATTAAGGAACTAGGCGTGAGTTCGGTGCTCGGGGATTATCTTGACGAGGCGGAGGTTGCCCGTCACGCAACCGATCGAATTGCCCGCGACTTGATGGATCTGGCTGCGCGGGCACGGTCGAATGAGCGGTCGGCCTCGAAGCGCCACACCACAAGCAGCTAAACTGTGTGTGAATTTCGACTGGGCCGCACGGGCGAAGACGCCCGTGCCTACACTATGGCTGACTCTCTGCCGCGCACGAACCTCTCGCGGTATATTGGATCACATGCCAAAAGCCAAGAGCAGCCACTCGCCTCGCGCCCCGCGCGTTGCCATCCTTATCATGGCGGCGGGCAAAGGAACGCGCCTGAAATCCAAACACCCCAAGGTTCTGCATGAAGTCGGAGGAAAGCCGCTACTGGCGCACGTAATTGCTGCGGCTACGAAAGTCGTTCCGGCGCACGATGTATTCGCCGTCATCGGTCACGAGGCGGATCGCGTTCGCCAAGCGGTCGCCGGCACTGGAATCGGCTTCGTGTTGCAAGCCGAGCAGAAAGGAACCGGTCACGCGCTAATGGTCGCGCGCGAAGCCTTAGCTCCTTATGATGAGGTGATCGTGCTTTCTGGGGATGCTCCGCTGATTAGTTCGCAAACCATCGAGAAGCTTCGCGACTTTCACAACACAAACCATCCGGCCATGACCATTCTGAGCGCCCAACTGCAGGACCCAACCGGCTATGGAAGAGTTATCCGCAAAAGTCAAAAAAGCCCTGACGTGAAAGCGGTCGTCGAAGAAAAGTCCGCCACCCCGGCGCAGCGCAAGATTCGCGAAATCAACTCGGGCTTTTATGTTTTTGACGCGAAAGTTCTTTTTGCGCACATCGACGAGTTAAGCAACAACAATCCGCACCGCGAGTACTACCTCACTGACATGGCGGCGGTCTTTGGTAAGGCGAAGAAGGGTGTGATGGTGGTGGCGGCGAGTGATCCTAACGAAATCCTGGGCAGTAACACCCGCGCCGAAATGGTGGAAATTGATCAGCACATGCGCATGGCTAAGTGCCGGCAGCTTATGGCCGACGGGGTCACGATTTTCTACCCGCAAACCTGCGTGATCGATTGCGATGTCGAGATCGGCGCGGACACCGTTATCGAGCCGTTCGTACAGATTTTAGGGAAAACCCGCATTGGCAGTGATTGCCGAGTCCGCTCCTACACCGTGATTAATAACTCCGTGATCGGAGACGGCGTTTCGATCCTCCCAGCTTGCGTATTAGACGGGGCACAAGTAATGAAGGGGGCGATTCTCGGACCTTACTCTCGTCTTCGTCCCGGGAGCGAGATCGGCGAGGGCGCGCATGTTGGAAATTTTGTCGAGACCAAGAAAACCCGCCTGGGCAAGGGCTCCAAGGCTAATCATCTCACTTATCTGGGAGATTCTGAGATCGGTGAGGGCGTGAACGTCGGAGCTGGCACTATCACCTGCAACTACGATGGAGCGCACAAACACACTACCGTAATCGAAGACGGAGCATTCATCGGCAGCGATTCCACTCTAGTTGCGCCGGTCAAGGTAGGCCGGGGAGCCTACGTGGGCGCTGCCTCATGCATCACAGAGGACGTTCCGCCAGATTCGCTCGCCATCGCTCGGGCCAAACAGGTTGTGAAAGAAGGCTGGGTCAAAGCCAAGCGCGCAAGCAGCCGAAAGTTGGACAAACCAGTTCTTAGTTGAAGCTCACTATTGCAACTGCGAATAGGGAGCATTCAGGCAAGTCGCATTCACCGTTGCTGGCGCAGCATTCCATGCGGAGGCAACGCGGATCACACCATCTTCATTCGAGCAGAAACCACGCACCCCGGTCTGGTTGAAGCCAACCGGCGCGCCGCCGACAGTGTAGCCCTGATTGGGAGGACCTCCGGCGGGCACGCCCATCCCGAAGTAGTAGCCGGTTTTGGCTGCGGCCGGAACCGTGGCGCTGGCCAGTCCAAAGTCGATCAGGCAAGCGTGCGCAGCGACCGGCCCGCTCGCGGGGCAACCAGTTGAGGCCGGAGGTCCCAGAGCTGCGACGGAACTCGCATATCCCATCGTCGGATACGTAGACTGATATGTGACCTGGACAGTATTGATGGTCCGAACCGAGCTCGCCGCCGACGCCTCGTTGGCCGATATCCTCGCGCGCAACAAGTTTGGAATGGCGATGGCGGCGATGATCAGAATAATCGCGACCACAATCAGTAGCTCGATCAGGGAGAAACCTTTTTGTTTCCGCATCAAGCGTTCCTCTTCAGCGCGAGACAATTTCGGCGTTTGATACTCGTATCTCTTATTGGCTTAACGCGCAACCTCGGCAAACTTGCAGATTTTCTGCTACGACGATCGAAGCCTTGAAGAAACACTCAGGCACTTATTTCTTGAGTTGGCGAATTCGTACTTCAAAGCTGATCACGCCGTTGTAATCGCGCAGCGCGAATAAAGAGAAATTGCGCGTAATGTTGTATTCCACCTGAATGATTTGTTGCGAGGTCTGCGAAACGTTGGTGGTGTAAGTCACGGTGAGGTTGTCCTTAACCTGCTGTTCGATCGTGACGGCGGGCGAGGTCGTGGTGGGAGAAGTCTCCGTGTTCAGGCCTTGCGGATCAATCCGGATATGGCTGATGCCGAACAAACTTCGCGAGCGGTTACTGATGGCAGAATTCAAGGCCTCAGCCAGTATGGCGCTGGATGCCTGTTGGGCAAACGGCGACCCGCCAGACTGTTGCAATTGGGCAGACTGCTGCTGGGTTTGGCCGAGCGCCAGCAAGCTGATGATATCGGCGACCGGCAATGGCGGCTCGGAATGATAAGTCAAACTAAGCTTGTCGATGCTACCGTTCAGGTTGACAGTGATGTCGTAGTCGCGTACCCGGGTGGACGCTTGTAGATCAAGCACGGGTGTGGTCGTGACCGGGTTGGTAAAGGTAATATCGCCGCGCTCCATGCGGTACTTAGTCCCGTTTAGCGTTACTTCACCCTCGGTAACGTCGGCGCGCCCTAACAGAACAGGCTTGGCTGCTGTCCCACGCAAGTGTAAGTCGGCGTCACCGGAAATGCGGACCACGGCGGTTTGCATCTGCAGTTCGGGCGTTGTCACGATATGCACGTCCATCCGGATCCGGTTCAGAAGAGGATTGGTTTGCGGCAGCGCCGAACTCTGTGCGCTGCGCGCCAAGCTTGCTCCGAAATCGAAGCCGGGAGTCACCACCAGCTTGGTGACGGTAATGTCGCCAGAGAGTACGGAGGCCGCGGAAGTGCCTGCCCATCGGAGTTCAGCGTTCGCCATGGAACTGACGCCAGGCGGATAGCGCAAACGCACGTCCTGAGTTTGCATAGTCAGATTGAAATTGAGCTGACGGTTATAAGCGGTCGCGTATCCGCCAAAGCTTACGGCGCCGCCTCCAACGCGCGCGGTAAGAGTCTCGATTTGCAGGCGGTCTTGATTGAATACGGCGGATCCGTTAAGCGCGCTCAGGGAGCTGGGCAGATCGCTGTACGAGATTGAGCCGTTGGTGATCTGCAACCTGCCTTGAGTGGTTGGTTTGCTGAACGTGCCGCCAACCGTCAGGTCCACGGCGACTTCGCCCGAGGTAGTGAAGTCGGAATCATAGTTTTGAATGAGCTGGAGGCTGGCTCGACCCTGAGCACGCAAGTCGAGTTCACGGTCGCCGTTTAACTGGATCGCGCCGCCCACCGTGAGGTCCGTGCCTTCACCAATCAAATGGAACTGCTGAATCTTGAGGAATTGGTTGGCAATCGTAAAGCTGATAGGACCGTTGTTGCGAATCTTGATGTTCTCTACATCAGCAAAAAAGTCGTTAAGAGTGCCAATGACCTTCAGTTCGCGAGGCTTGCGCAGCGGACCTCGCAACTGCAGATCGCCAGCCAGGGCGGAGGGACCAGTCACGCGCCGCTTCAGATAGGTTTTGAAGATGGAATCCACATTGAGATGGTTGAAATGAAGGTTTATGTTGGAGGGCCAATCTTCTCGAACCTGAATGTCGCCGTCGATGTTCAGCTCTGCGGTTTTGAACTGAGAGCGCCCACTCACATGCAGGTCGGAGCCCTGGGTCACGGCCTCGACTGTATAGTCACCCACCGGCTTATGATCAAAGGCAAGGTCGCGCAGATGAATGTTCGCGTTAATGGCAGGCTGTTCCAGCGTGCCTGAGGCTTGAGCAGTGAAATCCATTCGGCCGTCCACGGCTACGCGGCTGGCTTGAAGCTGGGGAATGCGCGCGAGATCAAAGTTGTCCCCGTTCAGATTGAAGCGGAAAGCATGCGTGGAGACGTTGTAGGTACCGGCACCTGTGACGTGTGCGTCGTAATAAGAGAGACGAAGTTCGTCCAAAGAGATTTCGTCACGGTTGAACTCCAACTTGGAGTCCAGATGCTGAACCGGTTCGCCGCGGATCACTGCATCGGAGAGCTCAACCCGGCCATTTCCGCGTGGCTCCGCCTTCGTGCCCTCTATCTGTAGAAAAAGGTTTGCCGTCCCGCTGACGGGCAAGTCATATCCGCTTAATGCGAGAATCTCATCCGCATCGGCGTTGCGCATCTCGACGTGAGCCGCGATCGGACTCGAATCGGTGAACTGTCTATCTTGCAAGCCGGCCCTGATGCCGAAAGCGACTGTAGTCCCGCCATGGTGCAGCCTGCCGTGATGCGCCGCAAAGGCACTTGGCGATAGCTCAACCTCCGCAACCAGGGAATCGCAGTGTACATTTTTGGCGGGCGCGTGCGATGTCGCAGGGATCAGGAGATCGAAGTCTTCCGACTGAAGCTTACCGGCAAAGGCGATCGCAGAAAGTCTGCCGGTCGCGGTTCCAGTGAAGGAGGCATGCCCTTGCAGAACGACGGGGATTCGCTGTTGGTAGCCCACGTCTGTGAGAATGGGCTGCCACTCGCTGAGGTCGGAAGTCGTGACCGAGAGGTTCAGAGCGGCAGAGGAAGATAGAGTACCGGAGGCGCGAACTTGAGTGGCGCGGGTGGAAGCATTGAATTCCGTAACCTGCAAATCGCCAGAGCCTGCACGGTAAGTGGCATGAACGCGGGCGTTAATTGGCAGGTCTCCCGTATTAACTTGAGCTGGAGCTACGACGTCCACCGCGACTTCAGTTTCCGCCTTTCTAACAGAGCCTAACCATCGCGTCTCGACGCTTCCGCTCGCGGCACCTGCCACCTTGATGCGCTTGAACGGCCGGGCTGAGGACGATAGCGCAGCCGCTATTTCAGACGTGGAGACGTCCTTCAGCCGCAGCCGAGCGCTTCCCTTCTGTTCGTCAGAAGCGTTCGCCTTCGCGGTCTTTCTTGTGGGCCCCGAATTGAGCCAGTTGGCGACTTCGGCGTCGCCCGTCACCTCTCCCCCCAACAGCCGCGCCTGCAGTCGAGAAAACGCAAGCCGCTGGGAACTGATTGCGTAGTCGCTATTTACCGTGACACCGTGCAGCCCAACCAACTTATCGCGCCAATCAAAGTTCTTAAGCGAGAGTTTGCCAGAAGAAGAAAAAACCGCCGATGTCCACGAACCTTCCCCGGTCGCCTGCAGAACACCCTGCCGAATTTCGGAACGCCGCACCACCGCGCTGGCTTCACCAAGATCAAGCGTAAGGTCGTACTTGGCATCCACACTCGGCTGGCGAAAATTCACCAGCCGGCCACTGCCCTCGAGCCTTGAACGTCCCGAGGTCGCCTTGAAGGACTTGACGTCGAGAGCGTCCTCGCCGAGGGAGAAGTGTACTTCCACCATCCAAGCCACGGGACGATAGCTTTCGAACTTTGTATCGATCTTTCCGAGCAGGAGATTGCCGTCGTAGCGGCGGTGCAACAAAGAATAAGTCGCGTCCGCCGACACATCGTGAGCGGTGAAATCGAATGGAGTTTTCTGGTCATTCCAGAAAAACTCGCCGTGCCGCACTTCCAGTTCGCCGATCGAAAGCGAGAACAATTGGTCAATCGATGTTTTTGTTGAGGTCCTCTTCATCGCGGGCACAGGTTGATTGGTGGTGCCGTCGGGATAGAGGACGATGTGAACCACAGGGTGGTCGAGCACAAGGGACGAGAATCCGAATTCTGTCGCTAATGTCGAGATGAGCTTGACTCGCGCGACTAGCCGGTCCACGTGGGCGTAAGGAACTTCACCCGCGGCTTCGCGGCCGTGGATGGTGAGGTCGCGAATCTCCACCTGGAAGCGGAATGGTACGGTGTGAATCCCACCCAAATCGACGTGCCCACCTGTAATCCGCTCCAACTCAGCTAGCACGCGGCGCCGCACCAGGGCTTGGAAGGAATCGGTCGTGGCGTACCAGGCCAGAGCGCCCAGCAGGAGCAGACCCCCAAGTCCCGCGAGCAGGAGATAGGTTCGGAACCTGCGCCAACCCGGCTTGGCGCGGGGCTCGCTCATCGCAACTGGGCTCCGGAATCCGGCGGCCCGGTCTCTGTGCGGATTCGGCTTCCGGAACGTAGATCCTGCAGCCAGGCAACCAACATCTGGTTCATCTTCTGCTGCGTGAGCAATTCCTTGATCTTAGGGGTGACTTCGGCGAGAGGAACCTGTTCGGCACCAGACTGTCGAAGTTGGGGCAGAAGCTCCTGATTGTAGTAACTCTCGATGCTCTTGGAATCAATAATGACGTTCGGCCGTAGGCGGGCATCCACCAAACCCATCAAGTCAACTTGCAGTGTGACTCGCTTTTTCAGTTCGCTCTCAGTCAATCCATAGCGTTGTAGCGCGGCCTGCCATTGAGCTTCGCTCTCGGCGGTTGCGTACCGCTTGCGAATTTCCTGAATGGTATTCTGCACCTCTTCGCTGCTGGCGTGCGGAAAACCTGACGAGCGCATTTGCTCGCGTAAGAGCTCCTGGTCGATCAAGTGGTCCAACGCGGTTTTACGATCTGCGAAGTTCACCTGGTCGAGCGCGCGTCCGCTCACGAAAGCTTCGTAGCGCACAGCATCCTGCCATTCGCTTTGCAGGATAATGTGGTTGTTCACGGTTGCTACGATTCGATCCAGAACGTCGCCCGCCCGGGCAGGCAAAGTAATCGCGAACAACACCATACTGCAAGCAAGAATGGAATACTTTTGATTCATCAGAAGCTCTGTCCAATACTAAAGTAAACGTTGAAGTGCGAAGTGTGCTGCGGCACGAAATAGGGCAGCGTAGCCGTCCCATTACTTGTTGTGGCATTTACGCAATAGGACGATTGCGCCTGGCCGTTGACGTTGGGTACCGCTTGGCAACTTGGAAATGCCGGTGGGTTTAAATTGTACCCGAAATCGAACCGCACCGGACCGATTGGTGTCTTGTAGCGGACCCCGACTCCTACCGCGTGAGAGATATAGTTGTAATCGCACTGGTTGGCCGTGGCTGGCTGCAAACAGAGTTGAGGATCCTTCTGGCGCCATCGGAGCAGGTTGTCCAGCATGTTCCGGCCATCGGTGAAGACGTTCCCGGCGTCTTCGAAAATGGAGAAGCCGAGGTTGTCCTGAACGTAGGGCAGCGTCGGCGGCGGCAAGCGTAATTCAAAGTTATTCAGGAAAAGAGCACTCCCGCCCAGCGGAAACCCGGTGACGGGGTCGCGCGGACCTGCCTGATTCAACCCAAAACCTCGATGAGAGTTGCCGCCGCCGGTAAAAAAACGTTCCGCTAACGGAATGACGGTTGTCGAAGGACAGCTGCTCTGGGTTGGATTCGGACACGCTTGCCCCGGCGGGAGAATTACCGTATCGCCGAAAGCAGTCTCCACCCCGATTCGCAACGAGCGCGCGAACACGAACTTCTTATCCTGCGGCCGGTTCTTGCCGAACGCGTGATAAGTGGCATTCTGGGCGAGAATGCTGCTGAAATCGGCCTCCGAACCGAAGATACTGGATGCGACTGCGGCGTCGATCGTGTCATAGCTCCCCTTCGTGGTCTCCAGATTATTGTCGCGTTTATTGCGAATGTAGCTGAAGCCGGGTTCGCCCACCCGCACGGGCAAGGAAAGCAGCGGAATTTGGTCAGGGCTGATGTCTATGTTGCTGGCCTTCACTCGGCGATAAGTAAAGCGATAAGCGAGTGTAGTGGCTTTGCTGACCGTCTCCTCGGCTTGTACCGATCCTTCCAAACGCTGCGAAGTGAACGTCGTGACGTCAATCGTGTTGTCGTAGAAGGCCGTCAAAGATAACTTCCACTTTGAGCTGTTGAACCAGCGCGGCGCTGTATAGCTGACCAGGCCGCGCTGCTGCAGGCTGCCAACATCGGCCTTGAACGTGATGGTGTGGTCGCGGCCGCGGAAATTGAGACGGGTCACGCTGAGCGAGACCCGCGGGCTCACTCCCGTGTTGCCTTTCGCCTGGTTGCTGCCCACCGCCGAAGGCTGGCCGGTCTGGAATTCCAATCCGATACCGTAATTGAAGGCGTAGCGCTTGGCCTCCTCAACATCAACCAAAACGTTCTTGTCCGGCTCATTGCCATTAGGATTTTGCACCGCAGTTCCTACCTGACTAAAGATACCGAGGTCATAGAGACGCTGCTGCGTTTGCAACATTGCGGCCTGGCTCAACGGGTCGCCGGGCTTGACTTGTAGTTCACGTTGCACAATAAAAGGCTTGGTGTGGTTCAAGCCGGAAACAAAGACGTTGTCCACGAAAACCTGCTGCCCTTCGTTGATCTTGAAAGTAACCTCCATGCGATTGGGTTCGCCCGGCATTGGTTTTGCCGCCGCCTCGAAACTGGCGTTGGGAAATCCATGGTTGAAATAGTAGTTCAGAAGATTATCCCGATCCTGCGCAATATCGTATTCGGAAAAGGGCTGACCCACGGCAGTATTGATCTCGGCCGCAAGCTGGGCTTCTGTGAATGCCTGATTGCCCTCCATGTGGAATGCTCCCACCAGCGTTTGGGCACCCTCGTCCACTAGGATTTTGAGCACAAGGTCGTTTTCGTGACCTTCATAGTCGTCCAATACGTTGGAGGTGATTTTGACCTGCTGGAAGCCGTTCGCCCGGTACAGGTCTTCGAGCCCATGAATGTCGCCGCTGAGCAATCCTTGGCTGTACTTGCCGCGCGACTCGAAGCGACTGGCCGGATGCACCTGCATACGGGAAAGCAGCCGGTCGGTCAGGAAGTATTTATTTCCCACAAATTCAATCCTCACCAGTTTGTGCCGAGCGCCGGGGTCGATGACATAAGTGATGAGCAGTGCGTCTCCCGCAGCATCCGAACGCTGCTTGATCCCGACCTTGGCATCGAAGTAGCCACGACTCTGAAGATAATTCAATAAATTGCGACGGCCTTCATTCAGCAGGTCCTCATCCACAGCGTTCTCTTCGAAGACCGGGACATTCTTTTTGAGCGCTCCCCGCCCGATTTTGAAACCTTCCGCTGCGATTTGCACCTTCGGTCCCGGAGCAATGTCGAACGTATAGTCCACCGCGTTCGCCTCCTCGCGATAGGACTTCTTGGATATCGAAACTTGGGCCAGCAACCGATTCTGTTTCTGATACTTTTTGCGCAAGCGATTCAGCGCGTTGGTCACACGCTGCACGGAAACCGGTTTGCCGGAACGCATTTTAGCGATGTCCTGAATTTGCGCCTGAGAATATCCCGGATTGCCCGTCACGGACACGTTCCCCACCCGGGCTTGAGGTCCGGGCGTGACCTTAAACAGGATAGAAATCTGCTGCCTGGCGGGATCCTTGTGCTCTTCTACGCTCACCGAAGACCTGTAGTACCCGTTTTCTTGCATGAGCAGCTTAATGTTGGCCAGGGCAAGCTCAACCTGATCGGGAGTGAACAAATCTCCCAACTGAAACTTCGAGGCGTTCGTGACTTGTCCGGCGGTGGGCCGATTGGGGACGCCTTCCACGGTAACGCTCCCCACAAAGTAATTCGGAACGGTAAAGAACGACAACACCACCTTGCCGTCCGGAGTTCGTTCGGCCTCAACACGAATGTCGGCAAAGCGCCCCGAGCTATGAAGCTTGTGAATGCTTTCGCGGATAAGTTCACGGTCAAGCGGCTTCCCTACTTGTTGGGGAATGAGCTGGAGCCATCGCTTCTGATCAACGTCCGAAGGTATGTCGGGCCAGCGTATGTCTGCGACTATGAGTCCCTGATACGGGGCAAAGGTGTCGTCGACGGGCATGGCTGGAGATTGCGCTTCAACGGATGGATCTTGTTCTTGCGGGGAGGACTGCGCAGACGCCTCCACGGCACACATCGCCGTGAACGCCAGCGCAATCAGGGTTGTCAACAAAGTCCCCCTCAGTTGCAAACAGGCTCCCCTATCAGGTGTAGCTGGTTAATCAGTTCGATGAACCCTTGTAAAGCAATGTTGTATTCCGCAGTTCGTCGCGAGCGGTGTTCTTTCTTCAGCACCCGGAAGTTCTCCTGCGTCCTGCCTCAGCTTCGGTTTTGAAAACAACGTGGACCCTATCATAATGGTTCGTAGAGGTGAAACTGGTGACCCCTTTGGAACTGGACGAGCGATATTCGCGGCAGGTGCTCTTCCGCGGAATCGGGGTTGAAGGCCAGCGTAAGCTGACTGCCTCGCGCGTTACGATTGTGGGCTGTGGCGCCACCGGCTCGGCGCTGGCTTCCCTTCTCGCCCGCGCGGGCGTGGGCACGATCCGCATCATTGATCGCGATTACGTTGAGCCCAGCAATCTGCAGAGGCAAACGTTGTTTGATGAAGCTGACGCCGCGGAGTCCCTGCCCAAGGCAATCGCCGCGGCCAGACAAATTGCCGCTTTCAATTCCGAAATCGTGATTGAACCCCATGTCAGCGATCTGACACCGGCGAATATCGACGCCTTGTTTGAAGAGCCGCAGCTGATCCTCGACGGCACCGACAACTTCGAAACCCGCTATCTCATTAATGATTTTGCCGTGAAGAATTCCGTTCCGTGGATCTATACCGCAGCTGTAGGCAGTTATGGAGTGACGCTGAATGTGCTTCCTGGCAAGACCGCGTGCCTGGCTTGCATTTTTTCCGATCCTCCGCAAGGCACATTCGAAACCTGTGAAACGGCGGGAATTCTGAACTCAGCGGTAAATCTCGCTGCCTCGATCGCAGCTACCGAAGCTGTCAAAATCCTAGTTGGGGCCGACCAATGGCTCCGGCGTACGCTGCTCTCCTTCGACGTATGGAGGAATGAACGGGCCGAGGTGGCGGCCGACAAGCCCCGCGCCGGCTGCCAAACCTGCGGCGAACACGAATTCCCTCACCTCGCCGGAGAAGGCCGGCCGCATATTACGTTGTGTGGACGCAACTCCGTGCAGATTCATGAACGCCACCGTCCGGTGGATTTGGCAGAGATGGGCGAACGGCTGAAGCCGCTGGGTACAGTGCGCCACAATGACTTCGTCCTGAAGTTCTGGCACGAGTCCTACGAAATGACGCTATTCCCCGACGGCCGGGCCATCATTAAGGGTACGACCGACAAGACTGTAGCCAAAAGTCTCTATGCGCGCTACGTCGGATCCTAATAAAACCCGCTCCCAGAGCCAGGTTTCGGGTTATGATGCTGTCGTTCTGATTTCGACGCGGTACGGCGCGACGAACGCTCAACTTTAAGAAAACGTTTTGAGCCTGGTCCCGGCGGAATCGGATTACCCAAGGTCTGTGGAGGATCCAATGCGTTCACTGAACACTCTGTGCATGATTTTACTGCTGTCTGGATTGGCCGCTGCGCAAGCGACGGTAATCGGCGGAACGGCTAGCAACTGGGCTCCTGCGTATGGCGTTTATGCAGCGCCTTTTGTGCCTCTGGTGACAACTCCGTCCGTAACTCTCGCAACCGTCTCACCTTCCGCGGTGGGAGCCAGCAATGCCACATTTGGAAACGTGGCTGGCGCAACTAACGCCACACTGTCGTATGTGTCACAACCTCCGGCCGGACCCTACACCCAGGCCATCTGGTCCCCTTCATACACCCAGCCGACTTGGCTCGGCCCGTCCGCAGCCGAGACACCCGCCGAGTCTGCGCCCGAGGGCAGGCTTGCGCACAGAGCTCGTGCGTTTGACGTCGGTGTGGCCTCGTGGCAGAGCAGCCAGAGTGTCACGAACCTGATGGCGTCCGGTGCAAAGAAAGCATCGCGCACCTACAGTCAGCAGGATATTGATCAGGTAAATCAGAAAAACGGCACTGTAAAGTATCGCGGAAGAACTGAACACATGTGAGTTCGCGCCGACACTATTTTGCGGTTGGGTCTGCTTGCGCCTGACGAGTTCGGCCCAACCGCGCAATACAGCGGGCGCGCAAAGTCTCGGATTTTTGGTTCACCTTTGCGACAAACCTTCGAGCGCTCCGAAAAATCCCGGGCAGGAAATCACTGCCGCATCCGCTCGATGAATGATAGTCTCGCCCTCTGCACGCAAGGCTGCCACCGCAAATGCCATCGCAATGCGGTGATCGCCAAAAGAATCTATTTCCGCTCCGTGCAACCTCTGTCCGCCCGGAACTTTCAATCCGTCGTCATGTTCCTCAACCTCCGCTCCCATGGCTCGCAGATTGGTCACAATCGAGGCGATCCGGTCAGACTCCTTGACCCGTAGCTCCCTCGCATTGCGGACTTCGATTCCATTCATCGTGTAAGGCGCAACCGCCGCGAGCACCGGGATTTCGTCGATCAGGGCGGCAGTATCTGCGCCCGTGATCGTCGCTCCCTGTAAATCCCGCCCATCAACTTCCACGCTTCCTACCAGCTCTCCATGCTGGTCTTCCAACTCCGCTACTGAGATGCCCACGCCCATCAGTATCAATATGTCGAGCAATCGCGCTCGCGTAGGATTCATCAACAAGTGGCTGATCAAAAGGCGTGATCCGGGAAACAACGCAGCCGCACAGAGGAAAAAGGCCGCGGTCGAAAGATCACCCGGGATCTCCGCCTCAATGGCGCGAAGCTTTTGTCCGCCTGCAATCCTTGCCTGATTGCCGTGCTGCGTCACCTCCGCACCGAACGCGCGCAGAGCCAGTTCCCCGTGATCTCGAGTGCGAACCGGTTCCTCCACGCGAGTCTCTCCTTCGGCGAACAATCCCGCAAACAGCAAGGCCGATTTCACCTGCGCACTGGCCACCGGCATTTTGTAGTCAATCGCATTTAGATGTGTGCCAGTAATGCGCAAGGGCGGACGATCCCCATCATTGGCCGCAATCCTTGTACCCATCGAACGAAGAGGCGCGATGATTCGCGCCATGGGACGCCGCGACAGCGATTCGTCGCCCATGAGCTCACTGGTGAACTCTTGTCCGGCCAGAATGCCGCTCAACATGCGCATGGTTGATCCTGAGTTGCCGCAGTCGAGCCAACTCCTCGGAGGTTGCAGCTGGGGGCCGCGTCCATGGATCAGGACACCGTTTTCCTTTCGTTCCAACTCGACTCCCAAAGCGGCGAGACAACTCAACGTGCTGGCGCAATCGGCTCCGGTGGAAAAATTCTCCAGCCTCGTTGTTCCCTCGGCAATGGCCGCCAGCATGGCGTAGCGGTGGGAGATGGATTTGTCCCCCGGCAAGAGCAACGCTCCGGCGATGTTGCGGGCGGGGCGAACCACTACCGCGGAATCTGTGGTTTCTTTCGACATCTGTCACTCACTATAGCGGAATGGTGGGTGAGTCTTTTATGGATTGTCGTACTGAATAGAAGAGGAGCGTTGCTGCTACACCATCGCTTTCGCCTCGGCGGTAGCCTCTTTCAAAATTTCGGCTGGCACTTCCTTGATCGTCACATTGAATTCGAACATCGGCGTTTCGCTTCCGCGGCCCCAGCGACTGACCTCCCAGTGAGCGCGCAGAAACTTGACCGCTGGATGCCCAGTCAAGTCCAGCAACAAAGGATGTTGCGCCTGATAGAACTTTTGAGGAAAGTTCGTGACCGGCTTCGGCCCCCAGGTTGTGCCGTCGGCCGATCCCTGAATGCTGACGTCCAAGGATTCCTGCTCGACGATGCCGGTGATGTTTAGACTCAGCAGGAATACACGGTTCGCTGCACCGCCAACCTCGACCGCGGGACCATCGCCCTTGGCGTTCACCACCGTTTTTTCTGGAACCAGGAAATTATCAATCATGGCGCGAGCATTGTAACAAAATAGCTTCCTAGCCTGCGTGTTGCGCATCCAGGAACTGCCGCAACAACGTCCCTACTTCCCCGGGTTGCTCCCAAGGCGAATAGTGTCCTGCCTTTGCGATAACCTTCATCTGACTGTTCGGGATGTTTTGTCGCATCAGGTCGGCCTCGGCCGCGCCGGTGAAGATGTCCTCGTCGCCAGTCACAATCAGAGTCGGCACGTTGATTGTCTTTAGCGTCTCCACGGAATCTGGCCGCTCGGCCATGCCTCGCTGCACCATCGAAACATCTTCCGGAGACATTTTCCGCATCATCCGCATTGCTCCCTCGACCAAATCTGGGCGTGTGCTGTAAGTAGTTTTTCCGAGCAGCTTGGGAAGCATGCTTTCGAAGAACGGCTCGGTCCCGCGCTCCATCACCTCAGCGGCAGCTTGCAGCCGTCCCGCTCTTGCCTCGGGACTATCTGCCTGGGCTTTCGTATTGCACAGGACCAGGGCTTCCACCCGCGCACGGTACTTCCGCCAAAATTCGAACAACACATAGCCGCCAATCGAGACTCCCACGAACGGAGCGCGCCCTATTTCTTCATGATCCAAAACTCGAGCGATGTCCGCAGCATGCTTTTGCATGAGGGCCGGACCTGCGCCAATGCCCGAGTCTCCGTGCCCGCGCAAGTCGGGGAGAATGACCCGGTAGCGTGAGACCAGCGCCTGAGCTGCAGGCTTCCACAGCTCATGATTGGCTGGAAAAGGATGGAGCAAAACGACCGGTGGACCGCTTCCCAGAACTTCGTAGAATATCTGCGTGTCGTCGCTGGTAATTTGAGGCATCGCCAGATTTAAACACAGCGACGAGCTGAGCGACGAATCCGAAGAGCACGGTTTACTCTGGACTCGTTAAGGATTGATAACTTGCGGATCCGCAGCCGGCGCCGCCAGCCTCAACGGCTCTTCGGGCATAACGATCCATGCAATCGGATACGCCAGGAAGCCCACACCCGTCATGATAGCAACGAACAACCAAAGCAGCCGCACCAGCGTAACGTCCAAGTCAAAGTACTCGGCGAACCCCGCACACACGCCGGCAATCTTACGGTCCGAACGTGGACGCACCAGCCGTTTTCGCGCCGTCACCGCGCCCACACGAGTGCCGCAATAGGCGCAGACATTCGCGTCGTCCTGAATCACTTTTCCGCAATAGTTGCAATACATGGCCTGCCTCTCTACTCATAAGATACGCGTTTTGCGGGGCAAACGTTCCCTCGTTTGCACCGAAGCCACCTGTTCCTCACTCACCCACGTAAGGTTCCTTCAGGTATCGGTTGGCGCTTTGGGCAAACGGCGTCGCAGCATCCGTAGCCACGACCGCGTGGTATTTTTTCACCGCAAGATCGCGTTTCTGCAGCAGGTCATACATTTCACCCGCTGCAAGATTTGCTTTCTGTAGTACCTCCGGATCGGGTTGTGGAATCTCATTCACTTGCTCATAGGCGGCTACGGCACCGGCGTAGTCTTTCTGACTGCGAAGCAGATCCCCGAGACTCAGAGCGGCGATTTCATAATGCAGGCCGTCATAGTACCCTTCACGCCCGGCTTGCCAGATTTTTCGATAGACGGCGGCCGCCTCCTGAACATGATTCTCTGCCCGAAGCAAGTTTCCTTCCTCCAGCGCCATGAGGACATCGCGCGGGTAGGCCTGGATTAGGCCACGGGCAATGGGCAGCGCTTCCTGGTAACGTTGTTCGCGCCGCAAGAACAGGACCAGCAGAATCCTTGCATCCGTGCTGGTCTCGCCCGTTCCCTGGGCGCACTCGTCGAGATACTGAAGTCCCTTCTCCTTGTTTCCCCCAATTCCGACCATGGTCACGCCCGCTCGCAGGGCCAGGGGAAGGCTGCCCATTACGTAATTGTGGGCTCCGACGATCAGCTTCGCTGGGGTGTCCGAAGGGGCGAGTTCGAGTACGCGTTCGTGATCTCGTCTTGCGCCGACCGCGTTTCGCAAGGCTGAGAACCACGCGTGCTCGATCATGGCGGTGTAGGTTGCGAATTGGGCGCGGGTCACGCCGCGGGCGTAGAGGGCGTCCACATCCTTGGGATTGGCGCTCAGGCTCTTCTCTTCCAGCTGAGAAGCCCGCTGAACCAGGTCCAGAATCTGCTGCTTCACCTTGGGATCAGCCGGGCGATGCGCGGCTTGAATAAAGCTGTCATTCGCGTACTCGCCAGTATTTAGCGATCCCATGCGGTAGAGCTCGCGGAACAGGACAGCGGTTAAGAAATGATTCACTGCGAATGGGTCGTCCGGATGCCGCTGCAGTATTTGATCGAACTCCTGAACCGAACGGTCGTAATCAAGGTTGTAGAAGTGGTCGAAGGCCGAGCGATTCAGGGGGTCGTTGGGACGGAACGAGAAACTGTCTCCGGGGTGAGCTGTTTGAGCGTTTGTCTGGGCAGTTGCCGCATGGGCCAGAACCAGGCAGAGGAACAGATTGCAATAAACCACCATGCGGGGAAACAAAATGGGCATTCCTCTGGTTCAGTTTTGTGTCTTGAGTCTATCTGATGCTCGGGCGGCGGAATCGATGGAACCAAGAACATCAATTCGGCTAGACATTTGTCAGTCGGAAGCTTCTTCGGAACCTGCATAATCCCAAAATAGGCCATCTTTGCCGGGGACGGAGTAATTCTTGCCCAGCCCGCGCGCGGTGGGAGCAGATGTAGCTGTTGTCTTGCAACAACTTACCGCGCTTCGATTTTGGTCACTGGCTTGCGATTGAATGGCTTGGGGAGATCCACATGTCCGAGGTTGTCGACAACGCACCGCAGGAATTCTGGCGTCCTCCGGTTGCCCAGCCCGAGGTTGCGGTCCCAGCGATGGTCGAGGTTTGCGATCGCTGCCAGACTGAGTTTATGGTCGGCGCCAGATTTTGCCATGATTGCGGTGCTGCCCGTCAGCCAAGGATCGAACCGTCGGTCGGACATGGCTGGATGCGCTCATTGGAGTTTCTCCACATCTTTGAATTCCACAACGTCAAGGAATGGCTGGGCCTTTCCATGGCCTCGCTCATCGCGTTCTTCGCCGGAGTGGGATGCCTTCTGGCAGCGGTCGCGGTAGGCGTCATTTACTCGGTTCAGACCCTGGCTGATTTCCAAGCTATTCAATCCTGGCGCATGCAATGGCTGCTGGCGGCGCTGGTGGCTTTTGCCGCCGGAATCTTGTTGAAGCAGTCTGGTTCCAAAGAAAAGTAGTCAGACGCTGGCTTCGAACCAACTTCTTCCCCGGATCTCTTCCGCTAAATCGTTCGAGAGAAATTGCCGCGAAATGCCTTCGCATTCCTTCTGATTCGCATTTCCCGTTTCGGGCTTAAGTTTACCAAGTGGTAACCGTACCCCCTCCCCCCTCTGACAATGCAAAATCTTGAAAGCAAAGGAGTAGCCGTTTCGACCACGGGCAAAATCTTGAGGTTAAAGGAGTTACGGTCAAAATCTTGAGAACATGGGAGTTACAGGGCAATAATCCCGAGGCTCCAGTTCCGTTTTGGAAATGAGGCGGTTCCGCGGGTCTTTAGTTGTCAAATATCGGGAACCAACATTATCGCTGAGATAAGTCTTGTTGATTCATGTTATCTGGCGGTCGGAGCCAAGTCAACACATAAACTCAGACTAATACTGGCTCACAGTTCACACTCTTATCTTTGCTCGCATGCTTATTCAACTTGGCCTGTGCAATCGGGCGAAATAGGTCCGCTGCTCACGGACTAATCTCAAACACTGTTCCGCAGCCCCCTTGGCAAGACTGCCCTGTGCCGCCCTCTTGGGTTGTGCTGAAGATTCTTCCGCCGGCGCCGAAGACCAGGTCAGCAGCGGGGTAGGCGCTGTCCGAGTGCCCCTTGAAAGTGTAGAGGACATTGAAGCCCCAACGTCCTCCCTTCTGGGTAGGAGGCATCATTCGGCAGACATTACCCTGCGCGGTCGTGTTGGTAGCAAGAGCTGTTGTTCCATAGAGGACGCCATGTGCGTCGAAAATGAGGCTAGCCGCCGGGCCCGCGCCTTGTTGGTCGCCGTTAAAACCATGGAGCACAGTTTCAACCCAAGCACCCCCTCTCTTGGAGGGCGGCTCCAGAGAGAAAACCGTGCCATACTGACCCGGTCCACCGTTGAGGGTCGCACCATAAAGACTGCCCAGTCCGTCGAGGCGTATCCCCGCCATAGGATTGCCACCGTCGGACGTATCCCGCTTGAAGCGATGAAGCACCTTCTCCGTCCATGCGCCGCCCTTCGTGGCTGGCGGCTTAAGCTCGAAGACGGTGCCACAGCCACCTGTTCCGCACTGCCCGCTCTCGTTGCCGCCTCCGAAGGTGGTGCCGTAAATGTCGTCTTTACTGTCGAGAATCAACCCGCCGTTGGGATTGGCCCCGTCCGTGCCACTGGCGAAGCCGTGCAGCATTTTTTCCGTCCATTTGCCGCCTTTGGTCTTCGGCGGGCTCAGCTTGAACACCGATCCGCAATATTGATAAAACTTGTCGCAGGTCGTGCCTTTGCCTCCGCCGAACGTGGTTGCTCCATATAGGTTGCCCGCGCCGTCGAACACCAGATTGCCATTCGGCACGTAGCCTTGCTTGGCGGTCGGGAAGCTGTAAAGGATAGTCTCCGTCCATGCTCCTCCCTTCTGCGTTGGCGGAGAAAGCTCGTACACCGCCCCACATCCGGCCTGGACGCCCAGCAGAACGCAGTCCCCCGTGCCGCCGTAGGCCGTGACCCCGTAGAGATTGCCAGCCGCATCCCGGATCAGCCCGCTATTGGGCACGCTGGCGTCGTTCGATCCCTTGCCCTGGAATCGGTAGATCAGGGTCTCGGTCCACGCACCTCCCTTCTGCGCGGGAGGCGAGAGTTGAAAGACTGTGCCGCAGGCCCCGCCAATCGGCCCGCACGACGCCGGGCCTCCGTAGGTGGTTGCGCCGTACAGGTTGCCTTGGGGGTCGAACACAACGCCTCCGGCAGGGACGGAACCGTCGCTGGTTCCACCTTGGAAGCTGTAGAGCACTTGCTCTTTCGACTCGGCCGCCGAGACAGTGCTCGCAAATATCACGAGGGCCAGAAGGATTGCAGGCGTCACCGAAGAAAGCCAGCGGGTTTTGTCCATACTGTATCCAACTCCGAACTAGCGCTGTCGGCGGGGAGGGACGGACTTCGCAGCCCCGTATCATACTCCAAGGAGTTCGAGGATGAGCGGACTTCTTTCGCAGGCTGAGGGGAAATGCGATTGGAGCCAGGAATCTGCGGCTCCAATGTCTGAGAATTATTCTTTCGCCCCGCTGGGGCTTGTCTGTCTCCCGCGTTCCCCACGGCTTGCGCCGTGGGCTGCATTCTTACGCCGCTTCGCGGCTAAAGCGAGGCTTCACTGCCGTGGCCGAAATTCTAGTTCTCAGGCACACGCCTCAGGGGCTGAAGGCCGGATTTATTCTTGGCGGTTTCCGGCACGAGCGAACTCGTGCCCCTCCCGAATTTGGTGGCTCCGTTGCGGCTGAGGAGTCGGGAAAAATGCTGTGTACGCGAGGAACATCGAACCCCAGCGGCTAAAGCCGGATCCATTTTCAGCGGTTTTACGGTATGCCTGAAGGCATACCCTGATACGAACCGAGAGTTTTTCCGTCGCCGACCGTGTCCCTACTTACTGGCAGCAGTCTGCAAGGCGCTGAAGGCGGAGTGGAAAGCTTGGCGCTACCGGCAGAAGTGCGGAGATCCTTCGCTTCGCTCAGGATGACGGCGGGAATTGAGAGGACAGCGTGAGTTCGGGATGTGCGTGAATTGATGTGGGTGAATTCAGGACGACAACGTGAATTATGCTGCGCGATCCTCGGGACACGACACCGAGGGAACTAGCTAATGGACCGGCTCCGGATCCGGAGCGATGATTCGCCTTTGCTGCTGCATGCGATAGAGATGATGAACCGGGCCAGTGCCGTGTCCCAGGGGATGGGCATTGCTGATCGCGGCTGCAACGTAGGCTTTAGCCAGTAGCACCGCTTCGGGGAGTCCGCGTCCCATTGCCAGATGACAGGCCACCGAGGTGGCAAAAGCACATCCGGTGCCATGAGTTGAATTCGAGCGCAGACGAGCGGACTTGAACAGCTCCTGCTCAATGCCACGGTTCCCGGTGAAGCTCAACAAATCAATCGCCTTTTCGAGATGGCCACCCGTTACTACCACTGCCGAGGCACCCATCTCGTGGAGTTTCCGGGCTGCCGTCCGCATCTCGTCGGGACCGGTGACCGGCAATCCGGTCAAGGCCGACGCTTCGTCGATGTTTGGAGTCACGACCGTTGCCAGTGGGATCAGCTTCTCGGCTAGCCAGCGCGCTCCAGCAGCATCCAGCAAGTCGGCTCCAGAAGAACTCTTGAGAATCGGATCCAATACGATGTTCGGCAGTTTGTGGGCCGTCAGGAAGTCTGCAAGCGCTCTAACTATCTTGCCCGAGCCGAGCATTCCGATATGCACTGCGGCAACTTCAACATCAGCGGCCAACTCCGCAAGCGTTTCAGCCACTAGTCCAGAGTCAACCGTCTCCACTCGCCGAACGCCGGCAGTCGACTGCACCGTGAGGGCGGTGATGCATGCCACGCCGTAGCAGCCATGGGCCGCAATAGTCTTGATGTCGGCAGTAACGCCTGCACCCGAACCGGGATCAAACCCGGCGATCGTCAGGACGACAGGAGGCGTGAGAGCCATAATCGAAATGTATCGGAAACGCTATGCTTTGCAAATGTGTTTCGCGGCTCCTGACATCATGAAGAGATTCTGTCGTAACTAGCTGAAATCATGAGTTGGATGCGGAAACCATCCTAAACTACTGAAACCAAACGCAGTGCAAATATTGCACGCCCCCTCCGATTCCGGGTTATTTACTACTAACTAAACACCTAAGTTACTGCTACTACAGCGATATCCGTATGTTTTCTCAAGTTGTACAGCAAGTTACGTAAGATATCCATAACTATCTCGTAACATTGGTACAGGTGATTTCGGATTGACAGGGCTGCTGCGGCACCTATAGCATCGTCAGATCACATCACGGACTGGGTCGCCGGAGGACGACTTTCGGATGAGAAGACTTTAGAGACGAGGTGACACTGAATGCGAAATCGAATAGCTCATGGACTGGCGAGCGTTTTATTGGTCGTCAGCCTGGGGGCGGCTCAGGGGCCAACCAGCTCAGGGTCGA
>Ga0209415_10004807_pt1 | contig 24631 bp, 5 predicted proteins | sample PeaSoiSIISIP2007_FD_187696 | JGI IMG/M metagenome (GOLD analysis project Ga0209415, IMG submission 187696) | Peat soil microbial communities from Weissenstadt, Germany - SII-SIP-2007 (SPAdes) (version 2) | ecosystem: Environmental > Terrestrial > Soil > Wetlands > Peat | place: Germany... | reverse complement strand
CGCCTGCCGATCGAACGCCCGGCCGGCTGGCGAAGGGACCACCGGAGCGTTCGGCTGGCGCGTCGGTGTCAGCGCAATCAGGTCGCGCCACAGCGCGGCAGGTACGCCGACGGTGCGCAGCTTGGCGCCCTTGCCCAGAATCTTCGCCTCGCCCGCTTTGCCGACCGGCGTCATGTCCCGCCAGCACAGCGCCGCGGCCTCCGACGCCCGCAGCCCGCAGAGATACAGCAGGCGCAGCAGCGCCTTCCGGTTCGTGTTCTGCTCGGCACCGATCATCCGCTGAACGTCGGCCTCGGCGAGAATGCGCTCGGCCGTGGTGGCGGTCGGTTTCGCCAGCCGGAGAGCGCGGCCGGGGTCCGTGGCGATGGCGCCCAGCCCGTGCGCGAACGTCAGCAGCGACTTGGCGGCCGACAACCTCCGAACGCGAGAAGTTGCGCGATCGGCAACGAGGGACGTGTCCCACGCCTGCAAGTCGGCCAGCTCGATCTCGGCCAGTGGCTTGCCAGCGTGTGCCAGGAATCGGGAGGCATCATTTCGATAGGCGGTGACCGTGTTCGCTGGCCGCCCGTGCAGCCAAGCCCGAATCAACATCTCGTCGCCGCCCGGAAGAGCGCCAACTGCTTGTGATTCCACGGTGTTTTTGTCCGAAGGGCTGTTACATAACAGCCATTATGTCCAGCGCTGGACGGATTATTTGTCGCCTCACCGGCCGCCGCGGCCGGTTATTGCGTCGCCGCGTGGCAACTTATGTATCGGCGAGGGGCATCGTGCGGCCGTCAAGGATTGATGGAACAGTCTGTCACCATGCAACACTGACGACGGCTTCCTCCAGTCGCCAGCCACAGATTCAAATTGGGGGCACGATACCACTTATGTCAAACGCGGTTTGCTGCCGTCTCATATCGGGAGGGTAGGGCGAGGGGACGGGTCGCGGTCAAATAGGTGCAAAATGACATCCAACCGGGACTACCTCACCCATCAAATCAAAGCCGGAACAATGACCGCCACGGTGAGCCGTCCCGCCGCTGCGGCAGCGGCCCGTCCGGCTTTGGTCAGGTAGTAGCGGCAGGTCCCGGTGACCCGCTTGATCACCCCGATATCTAGGAATCAGCGCAACTGCCGCGACAGGGGGTCGGCAAGAACATCGCCAGGTCCGGGAGCAGGTCAGGCAGCCGGATGCCGGCAGCGCCTGCCCCTGGGCGCTTGACCCCGGAGGTTGACCCTTGGGTTGCGCAGGGCGTGCAGCAGCGCGCTGTCCCCTGGTTCAAAGAAGTAGCTCTTATTGCGTTATTTGTTGATATCGGCTACGAAGGTGCCTGCGACAAGGGCGGATCGCCATGGACCTGACGGCGTTTGAGACTTGGCTTGGTGGGATCGCGGCATTGGCCGAGTCACAACGGCGACGGACCTGGCAGGCATTAGCTTTATCCGGGGCTGCGGACAGCCGTGATATCGAGACGCACAGCCCCTTGGACCACGGCCCTTCACGTTTTGACCGGGCGGCGGACGAATCTCGGCCCGCAATCGCGTCGCCGCAAGCGCGGCCAGCGGACCAGGTTGGCGCAGCCGGTATTGCAGAACTTGGGCAACGTCGGGTGGACAGCTTTGGTTGTCCCCATTGCAACAACCGCGACGTCGTGCGTTGGGGCGAGGCGAGCGCGTTGCCGCGCTACCGCTGCAAAGCCTGTCGGCGCACATTCAACGCGCTGACGAAAACGCCCTTGGCGAATTTGCGCATGAAGGACAAATGGGCCACGCAGACCGAGGCCATGATCTAGGGTGTCAGCACCGCGAAAGCCGCACAGCGGTGCGGCGTGCATTATACGATGGCGTTTCGCTGGAGACACAGGTTTCTGGCTTCCCTGGCCGGCGATAAACCCAAGACGCTGGCCGGAATCGTCGAAGGCGACGAGACATTCATTCTGGAGTCGTTCAAGGGCAAGCGATCGGGCATGCCGAGAAAGTCCCGCAAGAGAGGCGGCCAGTCGACCAAACGCAGTCTGTCCGCCGAACAAATCCCGGTCATCGTTGCGCGCGACCGTCAGGGAGCGACCACGGACGCGGCGCTAACGAAATTAAACCGTGTGTTGATTGCCGCAGCGCTGGGCAGCGTCGTCACGCCGGCCAACGAATTCTGCTGTGATGGCGGCACGGCGATCGTTGCCTTCGCACGTCGGGCCGGGATCCCGGCACACGTCCTGCCGATGCCCGGCAAACCAAACCCAAAGGCGCCGGATTTTCACCTCAACAACGTCAATGCCTACCATGGCCGGCTGAAGGAATTGCTACGCCGCTTCCATGGCGTCGCCACGAAAAACCTACCGAACTATCTCGGCTGGCGCCGGACCCTGGAGGCGTTGGGACAGAACGCCACATCTACCGCCATGATCCTCGGGGCTGTCGGACTGGGACCTTATCAACAAGTGACGCTATAAGAGTCATACTTATTGGTTCCGGCTCCGCCGGCTTAGGCCATTTATGCGGGATTCTGCGGGGCTGGTCGCCTCGTGATACGCCGGGTTTCAAGTCCAGGGGACCGGGGGTCTTGGGTTCAAATCTCGCCGCTCCGACCATCGTTGCAAAGCTGAGCGCGCCACCACGCGACGGCCGCGGCGAGTCCATCCGCCAATCCATACCGTGGCGTGAATCCGATGCGCTGCCGCAGGATTGTGCTAGCGGCGGCAAGCCTGTGCGGTTCATCGGTACGCGGTGGCCGGACACCCATCCGTATAAGGTCGCGACGGCCAACGTCAGCGGCCAGAATATCGATGATGTCCCGCAGTGGGAGACAAAGCCCCGACGCAAGATTGACCGGTCCCTGGTGGTCGCTGTCCAGGATCATTGCCAGCGCCTCCGCGAGATCCTCGACGTGCATGAAATCTCGCTCGACGATACCTTCCCCGCAAGGGGCCGGTGCGCCGTGGAGCAGCGGCAGTATCACGCTCGGCACCAGACGCTCCTTCGGTTCATGCGGCCCGTACACGGAAAATACGCGACCCCAGGCTAGCGAGACGCCGTCACTTACAGCAGCACATTGAACTGTCCGACGTAGCGCATCCTTTGCAACCCCATACAGCGTTCCTGGATTGCAGGGCGTCGTGTGCTCATCAAGCCAGGAATGCGACCAGTCGTACTCGGCGCAGGTTCCGACAAACACAGCGCGCCTGCCGCCGGCCAAAGCGAATGCTCGATACAGTTCAAGGCTCGCCGCCACCCAGTCGACATTGTCAGGCGAGGTCCAGAAGGCGCCGGGTGCCGCAGTCCATGCCAAATGCAACAGATGCGTGGGACGGACAGCGCGGACCAGCGCGCGCGGGCCGCCGGGCACCAGCAGATCGGCAGGATGCCACTTCACTTCGCGTGATACGTCATCCAATGGCGCGCGGCTGGTAGCATGGACCGAACATCCATGAGATAGCAGGCACGATAACACGTGACGCCCGATGAAGCCGCTGGCGCCGGTGAGGAGTACGCGGCGATCGCCGGTCATGCGCCAAATGGAGGATGGACCATATCTCGCGACGAAACGAACGGGTCCTTCATAGGCCAGTCAATCGCGAATGCGGGATCATCCCATCGAAAGCCTCGTGCGCATTCGGGGTGGTAGAATTCGGTCATCTGATAGAAAACTTCCGTTTCATCAGAAAGCGTGACGAAGCCATGGGCAAAGCCCGGCGGTATCCACATCGCCAGGCCGTTCCTGGCGCTCAGTTCAACCCCAAACCAACGACACCGGGCTGCTCCAGCCCCAACATCGACCACCACGTCATAGATTGCCCCGCGAGTGCAGCGGACAAGCCTGCTCTCTGGATACGCCATGTCCTGATAGTGTAGGCCGCGCAATGTTCCACGATGCCTATTGAACGAGGTGCTGCACTGCACGAAGGAAGTCGGCAGGCCGGCACGAGCGAACTCATCCGCGCAGAATGTCCGAGCAAAGTAGCCGCGATCATCGACAATCCGGTCGGGTTCCACGAGAACCGGCCCTTCCAAGTTCGTCGGCCGGAACAACATCAAAGCACTCGCACATTTGGAATCGGGGTAACAAACCGGCCGCCCCAGTCGCTGATCCTCGACATTTGCTGGGTGATCTCGTCCTGCAAATTCCACGGCAGGATCAGCACGAAATCGGGCTCTGCCGCAAAAATGGCCTCCGGCGCCTGGATCGGAATGCGTACGCCGGGCAGCAAACGCCCTTGCTTGTGTGGGCTGCGATCGACGGTGAAGGGCAGAAACTCCGGCCCGATCCGGCAATAGTTAAGTAGCGTATTGCCTTTAGCGGGCGCTCCGTACCCAACCATTGTTTGGCCGGCACGATGCGCCTGGATGCAGAACTCCAGTAGGTCGCACTTGGTATGGATCACCTGGCCGCCGAACCGGCGATACGCCTCAAGCGACTTCAGGCCGGCCTGAGTCTCCTCCGCCAGAGCTTCGTCGAGCGCGGGTTGACGTGGATGTCGGGTGCTCGCCTGATGGCAGGCGAACACACGCAACGAGCCGCCATGGGTCGAAAGATGGGCAACATCAAACACACGCAGGCCATGTTGTGCAAATATGCGCTGCACCACGAAAAGAGCGAAGTAAGAGAAATGCTCGTGATAGATCGTGTCAAACTGATTTTGCTGCATCAGGCGAAGCAGATGGGGGAATTCGACCGTAATGACGCCATCGGGTGGAAGCAACACGGACAATCCGCATACAAAGTCATTTAGGTTGGGCACATGAGCCATGACGTTGTTGGCTACAATCACGTCTGGCTCGACGCCCCGCGCCTTGAGCGCCCGGGCGGTCACCTCTCCGAAAAACGCTATCTCGGTTGGAATACCTTTTTCCTGCGCCACCTCCGCCACGTTCGCAGCGGGTTCCACGCCAAGCACGGACATGCCCCGCTCCAATGCGTATTGTAGCAGATAGCCGTCGTTGCTGGCAACCTCCACCATCTGCGCTCCGCAGGTCAGCCCGAAACGCGTCGCCATCATCGCCACGTAGGCTTCCGCATGGCGCAGCCAGGTCTCGGAGAAAGAGGAGAAATACGGATAGTCACCAAAGATGGCCTGCGCAGTCTCGAATTGCTCGAGCTGCACGAGGAAGCAGTTGCTACAGACGTAGGCGTGCAGCGGATAGAACGGCTCCATCCGGCCGGCATCCGCTGGGGCCACAAAACTGTTGGACAGCGGCGACATGCCGAGATCGACGAAGGTCTCACGCAGGACACTGTCGCAGAAGCGGCATCTCGGATCGCTCATGGCACACTCGCCGCTCGCGCCTCGTAGCTTGCGATGTCTCGCAGCACGAGCTCATCGGCGGGTCGGCCGGCCTGGTGGTCCTTGTACCAGCGCACCGCCCAGGCAACCGCCTCCGCCACAGGGAGCCGGGGCGTCCAGCCCAAATGCGCGCGCGCCCTCGCCGCATCGACCGCAAGCATGCCGGCCTCGTGCGCCTGCGGCGTTCCGGCGGTCGTCCAGCGGGCGCCATGGCCCCAGAGTTGGCATATTGTGTCCGCGATGCGGGAAACCGGCTGCGCGTCGTCCGCCGACGGGCCGAAATTCCACGCCTCGGACGCCAATGCCGGATCGGCCCACGCCTGCTCTGCCAGCAGCAGATAGCCGCACAACGGCTCCAGAACGTGCTGCCAGGGCCGGGTTGCGGCCGGATTACGAATCGAGATCGGCCTGCCATCCACCAAGGCGCGAACACAGTCCGGGATCAGGCGGTTTTCCGCCCAGTCACCACCGCCAATGACATTGCCGGCACGGGCTGATGCGACGGCCGCACCCGCCGCCTTGAGGAAAGACCGCCGCCAAGCAGCGGCGACCAGTTCCGCGCATGCCTTGCTGGCGCTGTACGGATCATGGCCACCGATCGCGTCGTTCTCGCGATATGGCCAAAGCCATTCACGGTTGTCATAACATTTGTCAGAGGTAACGATTATGGCGACGCGGACAGAGGGCGCGTGGCGCACAGCCTCCAGCACATGCACGGTTCCCATGACGTTGGTCTCGAATGTCTCGGCCGGCTGGCGATAGCCGCGTTGCACCAGGGCCTGCGCCGCAAGATGCAACACGATGTCAGGCGTAAACCCGACCAGTTCGCCGCGCAGTGCATCCGCCTGCCGCACATCGCCCCGGACGCTCTCACAGTGCCGTTCAATGCCGGCGGCGTCACAGAGATTCGGGACCGTATCTGGGGCCAGCGCGAAGCCACGCACGCGGGCGCCGAGCCGTTCCAGCCAAAGCACCAGCCAGCCGCCCTTGAAGCCGGTGTGGCCGGTGACGAAGACTCGCTTGCCGTACCAGAATTCGGCCGACGGGTTCATGTCGGCAGCATGGCATAACCACCGGCCGTCGCCCAGCCACAACGATTGGGTGCCCGCGCGACTTCGGCGCAAGTGGGTCGGCAGCGCAAGGACAAACCGTTTGCCACCGCCGGCGGTTCGCGGGAAGGCCCCCTGCTGTTACCAACCACACCGCCAACGGTAGCACGTCGCACCAAGCCCGATCGCCATCGTGAGCAAGATGAGGACGGCCGGAGGTTCCGGGATCACCGTCGTTGTTGGCGCCACCGACACATCGTCCAGATACCACGTGCCGGCATCACTTGTGGTGAAGCCGACGAAAGCGAGCACCGCCGAACTGCCCGATGCCGTCGCCTGGTAGCTGAACGCGGCATACTGATCGGGTAATGCAAAATCCGCGCCGGTAATCGGCGTGCCGCCCAGCAGGTCAAGTCCGTCAAACGTTGCGTCGAATGTCGAGGACCCATCCGTGATGGTCGTCTGATCGGCCGCCAGATAGAAGCTGATGGTGTAGGCCGTGCCAGTGGCAGTCGCCAGGCTCTGCGACAGGCCGCCAACACCAATGAAGGCATCGTTCGTGCCGCTGTGCGGCAGCGTCGAATCCGCGCCGGCATCGCCCATGGCGCCCCAGTCGCTCGGCGGCGAAACCGGGCCGCCGCTGGTGTCATCCAACTCGAAGCCGGGATTCTGGACCAGGTTCGCCCGTACGGCAGGCGCGGCGCCCAGCGCGGTGGCAACGATGAGAGCAGGCAGCCAATAGCGCGTCATGGACGTCGATCTCCTATCCCGAAGTATGGTCTCACGTCAGCCATAGTGCAGCAGCGTACCGGTTCCAGCGCCGTCGGACGATATCGTAAAGTTGCCGGCATTGTAACTCCCGACCAGGTTGATCGCCGTCTTCTGCACACCGTTCACCGACACCGCCAGCACACCCGCCGTGTTCCCGGCATTCGGGGTGTACGTCATCGCAGTATGGCCGGCGACGTAGCCAAGGCCGGTGACGTCGATCAGATCGCCCAGGGTGAGGTTGGTCAGGTGGTCGCTATTGAACAGGGCGGCGGTGTCGGCGAACGTGGTGTGGGTGGCGCCGACCATGGTGAGTTTTCCGGCCGCTCCTCCTGTGAGCGTCTGTCCGTCACCGCCCGCCCGGATAATGTCAGTGCCGCTGCTGTTGTCGGTCAGCACCAGGCCGGACCTCGCGTTGGCCGTCACGTCGTAGACCGCTGACGACGCGTCGAGGAACACCAGGCCCAGGTTGGTGATGTTGCCGCGCATCGCCATCGTTCCGCCGCCCGTGATGTGCAGCGCGCTGGCGCTGGCGCCCCCGTCGATATGGGCGGCGATCGTGGCGGCGCTGACATAGATCGTGTCCGGGCCGCCGCCGCCATGGACGGTCTCGGCCGCGTCGCCGACGGTTACGACGTCGCTGCCGGGGCCGAGATTGATCACGTCCGCGTTATGCGCGCCGAAGATCGTGATCGTCGCCGGCTTCGGATTGCCCGGATTCACCGTCGCGGCCGCAACGTTCACCGTCGCGTTCAGCCCGTCGCGCAGGTAGATGGTCTGCACCTGACTGGTGTAGGTTGTTCCACCAATGATCGCGGACGGCTGACCATCCTGCGCGTTGATGGTCTGAACATCGTTCAGTGTCGTCGGCGCACGAAGATCGAAAATACCGGCTCCCTGCAGCGCCAGCACGTTATTGCCGCCGATGCCGGCATCGATCACATCACCCGATGAGAGCGCGCCACCGTTCGCGATGACCAGATTGTTGCCGGCATTGCCCGCAACCACGTCGGGCCCCGTGGTCAGGGTGAAAACCTGCCCTGCCGGTGGCTGCACGGTGCCCTTGATCGTCAGCGATATCGGCGTCACCGCACCGGAATAGCCGGGATCCGAGCTGGTTCCGGTGAAGGTGAGGGTCTCGCTGAAGCTGCCAGCCGTCCCGGTCTTGAGCGCCACGGTAACCGGACCGAAGCTCGCGCCCGCGCCGAGATTCGAAACCGCGCCGAGGCCGCTGTTGACGAATGCGGAGGTCATGCCGCCGAGGCCGAATGCTCCGGACAGCAGGTCCGCCAGCCCGGCGGCTGCGTTGCGCAGATCCAACGTCACGGTCTGCGTGGCGCTCCCCTGGACCACCGTTCCCAGGTCAAGCGTGTAGATGCCGCCTGATCCACTTAGCACTCCAGTACCGGCGAGCTCATCGAACACCGGCGCCGCATAGTTGTAAACCGTCGTGCTGGCAGAGACAGTCTGCGTGCCGATCGTGGTCGGCCCCGCGCCGTCGACCGCCATGCCATCCGACTGAAGTGTCAGCAACACGGATCCCGTGCTGGTTCCGCTGGTCGCGGTGGACAAGGTCAGCGACACCGCGCCGGATGCGCCCGCCGCCACGTCGCCGCTGGTGCTCACCAGCGTGGAGGCGGTGCCCATCGGGTTGGACAGGCTGCCGATCAGACTCTCGGAATAGCCGTCCGTCGCCGCAGTGTTCTTGACGATCACCGTGTCCGTGACCGTATCGCCCACATGGGCGTAGGCCGGCACCGCTGTTGTCGTGAACGTATCCGTTGCCATCCTGTAATAGGTGCCAGCGAGATCCACGACCTGCGTATCGGCCGGCAGCGGAACGACTGTGCCGGCGCCGTCATCGGAAGCAAAGTTCAGCGTCACACTACCGGTCTGCATGCCAGCCGCGGTTGCCTGTAGCACGGCGGACAGGGCGGAGCTAAACTGGCCTGACGCCAGCGTCGGCACGCTGCCGGAAACTTGCACGGTCGGCCCGGATACGCCGCCAACCGTAGTATCCAGCGACAAAGCTGGCGTCGCCGCCATGTTGGCAATGCTGATTGCTTTGAACGGCGCGCTCCCAAGTCGGACGGACCCGAAGTTGATCGAGGCCGGGACGCTTGGTAGCGGTTCGTTCACTACAGTACCGGTAACGGTCACCGTCTCGGGGGCTAGCGCCTTGCTGTAAAGCGAGCTGTTGTAGTCGGTCGGATTGAGTGTGATTGTTTCAGAGAAGATGCCCAACGCGCTGGTGCCGAGGCTGATCGCCGGGCCGGTATAGGCAGGCGCGCCGGCGGCGACGCCGCTGAACGGGCCGAGCCCGCTGTTGACGAACGCTGCGCCAACGTTGCCCATCACGCCGAACGTACCCTCTAGCAGGTCCGCCGGTCCGGCGGCCGTATTGCTCACGCCGAAACCGAGCGTCAGAGGCGCTGAATTCAACCCGACCGTGCCGAAATTGATTGCGCTGGTCGTCAGCATCGCCTGAGCGTAGTTGTCGACGACAGCTTGGACCTGAAGTGTCACGGACTCACCTGGCAGCGGCGTGCCGTCGGAGGTGAAGCTCAGCGTTACCGTTCCGCCCTCCACCCCGGCCATTGGCGCGATAATACCGGCCCCGATGGTCGATGAATCCGTGCTGCCTGCGGGAAGGGCCAGGATCGGGCCGGTGCCTACCACCGTCGCAAACCCCATCGCGCTGGCGGTCGCGCCGAGGCTTTGGGCCGGCGGCTGTGCGCTATTGGTGATACTGATCGCCTGGCTCGGCGTGTCCCCGACATGCAGGATGCCGAAGTCAATCGGGCTCGCGGTATTCACCGTCGGGATGGCCAGGATCAGCGACCGCGTCACATCGCTGAACATGATCTCGCTGACATGCTCCAGATACACGCTGCCGTCCGGCGACCCGGCGCGCGTGTCGATGACCGTGTAGTTGCCGAGCGCGTCCCGCGTTATCGTGTAGTCGGCCTGCGGCCCGGTCTCGATCAGCACACCGACGCCGACGCTGCCGTCGAAGGTGTCGTTGCCGCCGAGGCTCATAAACTCGTCGGACACAGCCGTGCCGACCACCGAGTCGTTGCCGTTCGTGCCGAGAGTCACCAGGTCATGCAGGAACTGCAGGTACTGGATGTGCGCCAGTTGCTCGACGCCATCGGGCGAGCCCGCCCGGTCGTCGGTGACGGTCAACAGCCCGCCCGCGGTCGAGAAGCTGTAGTTCGCGAGGTCTCCCGCGAACAGCGCGGTGTTAACCCCCGCGCCACCATCGAGCGAGTCGTCGCCGCCACCGCCGCTGAGCACATCGTTGCCCTCGCCTCCGGTGATCAGGTTGTCGAGCGTGTTTCCCGCACCTGTGAAGTCGCCATAACCGTTGAAGGTGAGGTCTTCGACGTTGGCCGGCAGCGTGTAGGCGTTGAGTTCGGTCAGAACGAGGTCGGTACCTTGATCCGGATTTTCGATAACCAAATCGCCGACGTTATCAACCACGTAAGTGTCGTTGCCGGCGCCGCCGACCATGGTGTCGTTGCCGTCACCGCCGTCCAGGCAGTCATTGCCGGCGCCGCCGACCAGGCTGTCGTTGCCGTCGTCGCCCAGCAGCACGTCACCGGCGTCGTTGGCGACCAGCGTGTCGTTGCCACCGTAGCCTTCCAGCGTGTCCGACCCAGGGAACGGCGGGATGACGTGGCCGCCCACGGTGGAGACGATGTTGGCGTTGATGTAGTCGTCCGCGCTGGTGCCGTTGTAGACGAAGCCGGCATTCTGCGGCGTCAGGGCCAGCAGCATGTCCGAGAACTGCGCGTACTGCACGTTGATCAGCCGATCAGTATGGCCAAGATCCGGCCCCTCATCGGCGAAGTTGTCGACGATCAGATAGACATCGTTGCCGGCCGCGTCCTGCCCATCATAGGCGACAGTGTAGTGGTTGCGCGGTCCGTCGTAGAACGCCGTGTTGGTGCCGGTGCCGCCGTCAAGCGAATTGTCTCCGGAGCCACCATACAGCGAATCGTTGCCGTCACCGCCCAGCAGCGTGTCATTGCCGCCACCACCGCGCAGCGAATCGTCGCCGGCGTCACCCTCCAGCGTGCCGTCGCCGACCAGCGTGTCGTTGCCGTCGCCGCCGGTCAGGTAGCCGTTGCCAGTAATGCTGTCGTCGCCGGCGCCGCCGTCCAGCGTGTTGAGTTGCACAAGGACATTGCTGAGATCGAGCGCATCGCTGGACACGCCCGACAGGCGAGGCCCGACGGCGAAGTCGGTGATTTCTGAGGCGGTGAAACCGGGCTGCCACTGCACCACATAGGTGTCCTGATGCACCACCGGTCCGCCGGTGAACAGGTCGAAGCCGGTGCCGCCGGAAACCGCAAGGAACCGATCGTCGCCCCCCTGGCCCAGGAACGTGTCGTTGCCGACGTTGTCGAAGAACGTGTCGTTGCCGGTGGTGCCGATCAGCACTTGGTTCGGCGTGAAGCCGGTAACGAACAGACCGGGCGACGGTGGCGGGGTCTCGGGAATCAAGTTGTCGGGAACCAGCGCACTCGGGTTGACGCCGTCCAGTGTGAGGATTGTGATCCAGTCGGCCGGGCCATGCATGCCGTTCGGGTTGACCTGGACCCAGGTGTCCCCGTGCCCGTCTGGGACATAGCGGAGATAACCGCCGCTCGTCGGATCAATCGTCGTGCCGACGATCGTGTCGTTGCCATCGCCGCCTTCGAGCACGCCCGACCCGCTCAGCGAATCGTTGCCGTCGCCGCCGATCAGCAGGTCGTTCTGGCCGGTGCCGGTCAGCGTGTCATCGCCCGTGCCGCCGTCCAGGGTTCCAGTGCCGACGAGTACGTCGTTGCCGGCATCGCCCTCCAACGAACTCGGCCCGTAGAGTCCGCTGCCGCCGTACAGCGAGTCGTTGCCGTCGCCGCCGATCAGCGTGTTCGACGCGTCCTGTGCGACCAGCGTGTCATCGCCGGCGCCGCCCATGAGCAGGTTCTGGTCGGGCCCGCCGTCGATCGAGTCGTTGCCCGCGCCGCCATCGATCGTGTCGTTGCCGTAGCCGCCCAGCAACGTGTCGTTGCCGCTACCGCCGGTCAGCGAGTCGTCGCCGTCACCGCCATAGACGCTGTTATTGCCGGCGTTTTGGCTCAGGTCCACGACGTCGTTGCCGGCGCCGGCGCGGATGAAGTTGTTGCCGGTGCCGGTGGCGGTGATGGTGTCGTCGCCCGAGCCGCCATAGACGTAGTTGTTGCCGTCCAGCGCGGCGATCGAATCGTTGCCGTCGCCGCCGAAGATGATGTCGTCCTGTGTGGTGCCGGTCAGCATATCCGGTCCCGGAGTGCCCTGGATGACCAGGCCGCCCGCGACTGGCACTGTGCCGTCGGCAAACTGCAACGCCTCAACATTGTTCAGTGTATCGAACCCATCGCTGCTCAGGATGGGATCAACCGGCGTGTCGCGACCGAGCTGGTCGAATACCCAGTAGGTCCCGTCGCTGTTGAGTGCCACGGTGTATTGGTTGCGGTTACCGGAATAGACGGCGATGTCATTGCCGCTGCCGCCATCGATCGAGTCGCTGCCGCTGCCGCCCTGAATGATGTCGTCCCCGGCGCCGCCCAGCAGCGTGCCCGACCCGAAGATGCTGTCGTCGCCGTCGCCGCCGTCGATCGAGTTGGCGCCTGAGAGGTCGATGATGGTGTCGTTGCCGGCGCCGCCGAGTTCGGTGTCGTTGCCGTTGCCGCCGAACAGACAGTCATTGCCGGAACCGCCAACGAGCGAATCGTTGCCGTCACCGCCATCGAGCGTGCTGTCACCATCATTCGCGGTGCCGCCGGCGACCAGCGTGTCGTTGCCGGTGCCGCCGGACAGCGAGTCGTTGCCGGAATCGCCGGTAATGTAGTCGGCGCCGTCACCGCCCAGGATGGTGTCGTTGCCGGCGCCGCCGTCCAGCGTGTCGTCACCGGTGCCGCCGATGATCGAATCGTTGCCGTCACCGCCGTATACTAGGTTGTTGCCGTCGGTGGTGCTGCCGCCTGGCACGCCGGCGACGATGGTGTCATCGCCGCTACCGCCGCTGATGATGTTGTCGCCGGTGTCGCCGATGATCGAATCGTTGCCGGCGCCGCCGTTGATCGAATCCGAGCCGTCCAGGCCGTCGATCGTGTCATTGCCGGAGCCGCCCAGGATGGTGTCGTCACCGGAACCCGGATAGGGCAGGCCGGCCGGGTGGTGGTTGATGTCGGTGATGATGTCGTTGGTGACGCTGGCGCTGTCGTCGATGAGCTGGCCGGGATTCTCCGCCGCGACATAGGCGCCGTCGGCGAAGACGATCTGCTGGATGCTGATCAGCTCGTCCGTGCCGTCAGGCGAGCCTTGGCGGTTGTCGGTGACGATGACCGGTGCATTACTGGTGAAGGCGGTGGTGTAGTTCGCGTCGGTAATCAGCACACCGTTCTGCGTCACGGTGTAGTCCGCGCGCAGCCCGCTATACAGCGCGATGTCAACCCCGGTGGCGCTGTGCCCGCCGCCCACAATTGTGTCATTGCCCGGACCGCCGGTGAACACGTCGTCGCCGGTGCCACCGATCAGCAGGTCGTTGCCGCTGCCGCCGTCCAGCGTGTTGTTACCGTCGGGCAATGGGCTGGCACCCTGGCTGCCGCCGATCAGGGTGTCGTCGCCCTCAGCCCCGTACAGGGAGTTGTTGCCGGCCCCACCGATCAGCTCCTCATTACCCGAGTACGGATCGCCATAGGCATCGTACATGATGCCGATGAGCGTGTCGTTGCCCGAACCGCCCCAGGCCGTGTCGTTTGTCGTGTTGATGAGATTGTCGCCGCCATCGGTCGCGGCGAGGTCTGTGCTGTCGCCATACAGCGTGCCGTTGCCATACAGCGTGTTGTTGCCGGTGCCGCCGATCAGCAGCGAGTCGAAATTGCCGTCGCCGCTCGACAGATCGTCGTCGCCGCCGGCGCCTTGCAGCGTGCCGCCGCCGACGAACACGTCGTTGCCGTTGCCCCCGACGAAGGAGTTGTGGCCGGAGCCACCGAAGTAGCCTTCCGCCACGGCCGTGTTGTCGCCGTTGCCGCCGATGACGGTGTTGTTGCCGTAGCCGACATAGACTTGGTTATTGCCGGCGCCCAGCAATACGTTGTTGTTGCCATATCCGTTGACCGAAGCGCTGTAACCAGCCGGCGTCGCCGCAACTTCACCTAGGTAAATCCGGTTGTTGCCGTCGCCGCTGTAGACCTGGTTCGATCCCTCGCCGCCAAAGATCGTGTTGTTGCCGACCCCAGGCGAAGTGTCGTCGCCGCCTTGATCGCCGTAGATTGTGTTGCTTCCTGCCCCGCCGAAGATCACGTCGTCACCGGTGCCGCCGATCAGCAGGTTGTTGCCGTCGCCCGCGATCAGCACATCGTTGCCGGTGTTGCCGTCAAGCGTGTCGTTTCCGGTCAGGCCGTGCGGATCGTAGTTCCCCGTGCCGCCCAGGATGATATCGTTGCCGGCGCCACCATCGATCGAATCGTTGGAGTCGCTGCCGATGATGCTGTCATCGCCCGACGAACCCACCAGGATCTGAGGCGACAGGCCGCCGCCATTGATGAAGTTGCCGGCGCCCACGGCGGGTGCCTGGGTGACATCGGTGAATTGGAGAGTCTCGACATTGTAGACAGTGTCCTGGCCCTGATTGCTGCTGTTGAAAACGGTGTTGTCAACAACCCAGTAACCGCCATTCCCGTCGTTGATGATCGAACTGTAGGCCCGCCGCGAGCTGTAGATCGCCAGGTCATTGCCGGTGCCGCCGTCGATCGAGTCGTTGCCGGTTCCGCCACGCAGCGTGTCGTCGCCATCGTCGCCCAGCAGCGTGTCGTTGCCCGAGCCGCCCCCATCGATCGAGTCGTTCCCCGCGCCGCCGTCCAAGTACTCGTTCCCGGAGTAGACGAAGCCGGTGAACGGATCGGTCATGTTGCCGATCAGCGTGTCGTCACCGCCACCGCCGAACGCGGAGTCGTTGGTCGTGTAGATCAGGTCGTTGCCGCCGCTGGGATCGCTCGGGTTGATGCTGTCGCCATACAGCGTTCCGTTGCCATAAAGCGTGTCGTTGCCGTCGCCGCCGATGACGAGGGCGTTGGTGTCCACATTGCTGGCCAGGTAGTCGTCGCCGGTGCCGCCGGACAGGGTGGTCGGTCCGTTGGCGCCATAGGGGATGACCAGCGTGTCGTTGCCGTCGCCGCCGTCCAGCGAGCCCTGGCCGGTGAGCGAATCGTTGCCGGCGTCGCCAGTTAGTGTGTCGGAGGTGCCGGTCCCCCACAACGTGTCATTGCCGTCGCCACCGTCCAGCAGGCCGGTGCCGGTGATCTGGTCGTCACCGGCGTCGCCATACAGGGCGTTGGCGCCCTGCACGTCCGTGATGACGTCGTTGCCGTCACCGCCATGGACGGTGTCGTCGCCCTGACCACCATCCATGGTGTCGTTTCCGGTGCCGCCGTCCATGGAATCGGCGCCGTCGCCGCCATACATCCGGTCATCACCATTGCCACCGAACATGGTGTCATTGCCGGTGCCACCGTCCATGACGTCGTTGCCGTCACCGCCATCCATTGAATCGTTGCCGGCGTCGCCGGACAGGATGTCGTTGCCGCCGTTGCCCAGGATTGTATCGGGGCCGAAATCGCCGCTCAGGATGTCGTCGTTCGGGCCGCCGACCAGGTACAGGCCGACGAGGGGGTTGCCGGTCGGCAGAGTGATGGTGATGTCGGCGAACTGGAGGTTCTCGACGCCGATCAGCAGGTCGGTGCCGTCCGGCGAGCCGGACCGCAGGTCCTGGATGGTGAAGCTGCCATCGGCATTGGGGGTGATGGCATAATCGTTGCGATCTCCGCTGTAGATCGCCAGATCGTTGCCCGACCCGCCGTACAGCACGTCGTTGCCGCCACCGCCTTCCAGCGTGTCGTCGCCCGCCGAACCGAGCAACGTGTCGTTGCCGCCGCCGCCAACCAGGGAATCATCGCCGTCGCCGCCGCTCAACAGCACCGCAGCGGCGGTGCCGGCGGACATTGTGTCGTTGCCCGCGTCGCCGAAGCCTTCGCCGCTGTTGACGACAATGATGTCGTCGCCGTTACCGCCGTCAAGCGTGCCGGAACCTGTCAGCTTGTCGTTCCCGTCGCCACCCTCCAGCGAGCCATTGCCACTGAGCGTGTCGTTGCCGGCCCCGCCGTCGAGGGTGCCGCTGCCGGAGATGCTGTCGTCACCGTCGTTGCCATCGAGCGTACCGTTGCCGGTGATCGTGTCGTTGCCACTGCCGCCGACGATGAGATCGGGGCCCACGCCGGCCAGCAACTCGTCGTTACCCGTGCCTGCCACGAGCGTGTCGAGGCCATCGCCGGCAATAAGTGTGTTATTGCCGCTGCCGGCGGTGAGCGAGTCATCGCCGTTGCCAACGGTGATGACGTCGAGCCCGGCACCGCCATAGATCGTGTTGTTGCCGTCGGTCGCGTCGATGGTATCGTTGCCGGTGCCGACGCGAATCAGGTTGTCGCCGTCGTCGCCATGCAGAATATTGTCGCCGTTGCCTGCAACGATCGTGTCATCGCCCAGGCCGCCCCAGACCACGCTGTTGCCGTCGCCAACAGTGATCGAGTCATTGCCGGTGCCGGCATCGACGCGGTCGTTGCCTTGTCCGGAGTTGATCGTGTCCGCACCATCGCCGCCGGTGATCGAGTCATCGTAAGCGGTTCCCGTCAGAACTACGCCCGCGCTGCTGGCCGCGGTGAACACCCGGCCGGTATTGTTGGGCGAAACCTGGAAGTCGATGTCAGGGAAGCGCAGCGTCTGGACATTGGTGACCTGATCGATACCGTCACCGCCGCGGTTGTCGGCGACGATGTACCAGGCCTGGCCAGCCAATTGCCCGGGGACGATGGAACTGCCCGTTCCGGCCAACTGCTCGTAGATGACGGAGTAGCCCGAACGAATCGCGCTGTAGACAGCGACGTTGTCACCGGTCCCGCCGTCGATCGTGTCGTCGCCACCGCCGCCGGTGATCGTATCGTCGCCCGTACCGCCACTAAGTGAATCATCGGCATTGCCGCCAAACAGGCAGTCGTCGCCCGCGCCGCCGTTCAGGGTGCTGGCGCCCAACGGATCGGCATAGAGCACGTCGTTGCCGTCGCCGCCGTCCAGCCACGCCCAGCCGTATACCAACCCGACCGACCCATAGAGCGTGTCGTCCCCCGCGCCGCCATAGGCACTGTCGTCTACCGTCGAAATGACATCACTGCCGCCGAGCGGATCGCTCGGGTTCGTGCTGTCGCCGTAGATCACGCCGACGCCGATGCCGGTGATCGTGTCGTCACCGTAGCCACCCACCAGCGTGGAGTTGGGATCGCTGCTGCTGATGAAGTCGTTGCCCGCACCACCGACCAGCAGGCCGGAACCACTGATCGTGTTGTCGCCGGCCTGCGGGTCGTTCGGATCCGTATTGTCGCCGTACAGCGTGCCGCTGCCGGTCAGGACATTGTCGCCTGTTCCGCCGAACAGCAAGTTGGCGCCCAGGAAATCGGACAGCGTGTCGTTGCCCGTGCCGCCATCCAGCGTGTCGTTCCCGGACCCGCCATCCAGCGAATCGTTGCCGGTATCGCCGGTCAGCGAATCGTTGCCGCTGCCGCCATACAGCGTGTCGTTGCCGGCGCCGCCGTCCAGAGTGTCGTCGCCGAAGCTGCCGTACAGCACATCGTTGCCGTCCCCGCCGGACACCGAGTCATTGCCCGGGCCGCCGTCGATGATGTCGTTGCCCGCCTCGCCCAGAATCGTGTCGTTCCCGGTCGTGTCGAGCATAATCGAGTACGCCAGGCCGTGCAGGGTGTCCGGCGCTTCCCAGTTGTTGCCGGCGGTGATCCGGTTATCGACCCCGAATGTGTCGTCGTAGAAGATGCCTGCGTGGTTGGGGACCAGGTAGTATTCCTGATCCTGGAATACCAGCAGTTGGATGTTGCTGACGACGTTGGTCCCGTCCACGCCGGTGCCGTCCAGATCGGCGACATCGTACGTCCCGCCGCCGGTTGGGTTGATCGTGTAGTCCGCGAGATTGCCGCTGAAGAAGACGACGTTGTAGCCTGTGCCCCCGTCGATACTGTCGGTTCCACCTGACCCGGCGGCGCCAGAGAAGCTGTCGTCACCGTCACCGCCGAACATCGTCGCCGAGCCACCGGACGCTGACAGGCTGTCATTGCCCGCGTCGCCGTACAGGGTTCCGGAACCGGTCAGCGTATCATTGCCGGCGCCGCCGTGCAGCAATCCGGAACCGCTGATGAAATCGTTACCGCCTACTGTATCAGTCGGGTCAGTCGAATCGCCGTACAGCGTGCCGATTCCGCTGATGCTGTCATCCCCGAAGCCGCCGACCAGCAGGCCGGAGCCGCTTAGCGTATTGTCGCCGTCGTTCTGATTATAGGCGGGGTCGGTGCTGTCGCCGTAGAGTGTCCCGGTGCCTTGCAACGAATTCTGCCCGGTGCCGCCGATCAGCAGGTTCTGGCCCTGACTGTCGATCAGCGTATCATTGCCGTCACTGCCGAGGACAGTGTCGTTGCCACCCTGGCCGAACAGCAGATCGTCGCCCGGGCCGCCATCAACCGAATCGTTGCCCCAGCCGCCATAGATCGTGTCGGCGGCGCCGAGCCCATAGATCGTGTCGTTGCTGCCGCTGCCGTACAGCGTGTCGTCGCCAGGCGTGCCAAAGATGAGCAGGCCGGCGCCCGTCGGCGACCAGCCGTTGAAGTTGTCGAGCGTGAATGCGCCGGGAGACAGGCCGTCAAACGTCAGTATGGTTGTCCAGGCGGCGCCGGAACCGTCGAGCGAAGCTTGCAACAGCGTGTTGCCGCTGCCGTCAGGAGCGAGCTGCAGATAGGGCGCTGCGTTGCCGGCCTGGGTGACGAATGGGTTCGAGCCGCTCTGATAGCCCTGCAGATACCCGAACAGCTCGTCGATGACGACGTTGTCGCCGCCCGGGCCACCATTGAAGTCGGTGAAGGTCGCGGTCGCACCGGAACCGGAGTGCCAGTTGAGAGTGTAGGTATCCTGGTGCGCCGCGCCGTTGCCGTTGCCACCGCCGCCCGTGAACGTATCCTGGCCGGAATAGGCGACGTTCTCGAAAGCGTCCTGACCCCCGCCGCCTTCGAACGAGTTGTTGCCCTGAGAGTCATCGAACGTATCGTCGCCGGCGCCGCCCAGCATAGTGTCGTCGCCGGCGCCGCCATCGAAATAGTTGCTGCTGTTGTTGGCCAGGCTGTCACCGGCCGTCAGGTAGTCGTTGCCGTCTCCGCCATAGAGCACATTGTTGCCCGACCCGCCGTCGATCGAGTCATTGCCGCCGCCGCCGTCGATCGTGTCGTCGCCCCTGCCGCCGAACAGCGTGTCGTTGCCGAGATCGCCGAAGATCGAATCGTTGCCGTCGCCGCCGCTAACCGAATCGTCGCCGTAACCCGCAAGAACCGTGTCGTTACCGTCGTTGCCATAAAGCGTGTCGTTGTTCGGCGTGCCGTAGATCACGTCACTCAGGCCGGCCGGATCGCTGAACAGGATGCCGGTGTCACCAAACGGGTTGTAACCGAGATTGAAGTTCTGATAGCCAAAGTCGCCCAGCAGATGGCCGTCGAACTGTACCGCCGTCTGCCAGCCGCTGCCGTCCTGCGGGTTGATCTGTAGCAACGTCACGCCGGCGCCGCCGGGAACGAGTTGCATGAACCCGGTGGTGAACGGGTTCATACCGGTCTGGTAGCCGTTCAGCACACCGCCCGAGAGAACCTGCGTGATGTCGACCACGTCGCCACCGGCGCCGGCGGCGAAGTCGGTGATCTCGGCGACCGCACCCGAGCCGGAATGCCAGTCCAGGACATAGGTGTCCTGATGCCCGGCGCCGCCACCGGTGTACGTGTCGTTGCCAGAGAAGGCGACGTCCAGGAACCGATCGGAGCCACCGCCACCGACGAACGAATTGTTGCCCTGATAGTCGTCGAATGTGTCGTTGCCGGCACCACCCACCACGGTGTCGTTGCCAGGGCCACCATCGAAATAGTTGTTGCCGCCTGTGGCGGTAAGGCTGTCGTTACCGGCATCGCCGTAGTAGGTGCTATTGCCGCTGCCGCCGGTGATCGTGTCGTTGCCGTCGCCGCCGTCGAGATAGTCATTGCCGTTGCCGACCAGCACGTTGTCGTCGCCACCGCCGGCATAGACCGTGTTGTTGCCGTCACCCACCGTCACCGTGTCGTTGCCAAGATCGGCGAACACCAGATCGTTGCCCGGCCCACCGGTGATCTGGTCGCTGCCATAGCCGGCGTAGATCGTATCGTTGCCGTCGGTACCCTGGATCGTGTCCGCGCTCGCGGTGCCGTAGATCGTGCTGTTTAGCCCAGCCGGATCAACGTAGTTGATGCCGACATCGTCAGGCGCGTAGGTAAGGTTGAAGTTGGCATAGATAAAATCGGCCGGTACGTGGTTGTCGAGTTGCAGCACGTTCTGCCAGCCGATGCCGTCGTTGGCATTGATTTGCAACCTCGTCGGATCGCCAGGAACTAGATCCCAGGACAGCCGCATATAGCCCGTGGTGAACGGATTCTGCCCGGTCTGGTAACCGACCAACTCACCGAACACCTGGGTGAGGTCGATGACATCGCCGCCCACGCCGCCATTGAAATTGGTGATCTCCGCAGTGGCGCCGGATCCGGAGTGCCACGCCAGCACGAACGTATCGTTGTGCACGGCGCCACTGTCGGCGAGCGTGTCCGCTCCCGCTCGGGCGACTGTCTCGAACAGGTTGCTACCGCCGCCGCCATCGATCGAATCGTTGCCTGCGGTGGCGTAGAACGAGTCGTTGCCCGCGCCGCCCAGCATGGTGTCGTTGCCGGAGCCGCCCTGGAACGAGTCGTTACCGCCGCCGGCCGCCGCCATGCTGTCATTGCCGTCGCCACTGACGAACGTGTCGTTGCCGCCGCCACCGCCCAGAAGCGTGTTGTTGCCGTGCTGTCCGTACAGCAAGTCGTTGCCGGTCCCGCCGGTGATCGAATCGCTGCCGTAGCCGCCGTAGATCGTGTCGCCGTCGTTGTTGCCGGTGATCGTGTCGTTGTTCACTGTGCCGGTATAGACATCCGTGCCCGGCGGCAGCGTGTAGTTCACCCCGGTGCCGTCCGGCGAATAGAAGCTGCCGAAGTTGGCGCCGGTGAAATCGCTCGGCGCGTGGCCTTGCAGAACCAGCGCCGTCGCCCAGGTCGCCGGCCCACCTGGCCCATCGGGATCGACCTGAAGCAGCGTGTTGCCCGATCCATCCGCCGCCAGCCGCAGCCATCCCTGGACGAACGGATTGGTGCCGCCCGGCAGGCCTGAGAACACGTGGCTGACCAGCCATGAGACATCGATCAGGTCGCCGCCCGCCCCCGCCGCGAAGTCGGTAATCAGCGCCGCGGTCGAACCGGGGCTCCATTCCAGGTCGTAGGTGTCGGCGTGCGCGACCGCCGGCCCACCGACACTGCCGCCGGTGAACGTGTCGGCGCCAGCGCCGTTGGAAACGTGCAGGAACAGGTCGTTGCCGCCGTTGCCGACGAAGACATTGTTGCCCTGGTCGTCGTTGAACGTCTCGTTGCCGGCCGCGCCGATCAGCGTGTCGTTGCCGGCGTCGCCTTCCAGGGAGCTGTTGCCAACGCTGCCGGAATCATCCAGCAGATCGTTGCCGTCGCCGCCGATCAGCGTGTCGTCGCCGCCACCAGCACCGGCGACCAGCGTGTCATCGCCCGCGCCGCCCAGCAGCAGGTCGTTGCCAGAACCGCTCGCACCCTCGATCGAATCGTTGCCACCCTGGCCGTCCAGCGTGTCGTTGCCTGGGCCGCCGTCGATCGTATCATTGCCGCCGCCGCCCTGAATCGAATCGTTGCCGCCTGCGCCGGAGAGCGAATCGTTGCCGCCACCGCCGTAAATCGTGTCGTCGCCGGGGCCGCCGGTAATGGTGTCGTTGCCGGTGGTGCCATACAGCAGGCTGCCGCCGGACCCGGCGACGGACTGGTTGGCGACGTCGACCGTACTGGTCACCGACGCGGAGGCGAAGGTGCCGTCGGTCACCGTCCAGGTGACGGTGCGGCTGGTGTCCGTGCCGAAATTGGTGGGGTTGGCGTTGGACGAGCTGAAGGTGATGCTGTCCAACGCGGCCTGGTAGTTGGCCAGGCTGGCGCTGCCGCTCAGGGTCAATGTGCCGTTGCTATAGGCGCCGGTAATGCCGTTCTGGTCGGTGAAGTTGAGCGTATCGCCGGTGTTGTAGCCGGCGGTGACGGAGATGGTCGCGCCGGCGAGAGTGGGTGAGCTGGGATCGGACACCGCCAGCGCGGTATCGATCACGGCCGGTCCGCCGCCGCCCGTGTACGACACCGTGTTGCCGGCGTACGACAGCGCGGGGGGCTGGCTGTTGGTCACCGCCAGATTGCTGGTGACCGTGTTGGAATTCAGCGTTCCGTCATTGACCGACCAACTGATGGTACGCGCCGGATCTGCTCCGAAATTCGCCGGGTTGGCGCTGCTGGAGCTGAACGTCACCGACTGGAGAACCGTTTGGTAGGCCGCAAGGCTGGCAGCCCCGCTCAGGCTCAGCGTGCCGGCGACATAGGACCCGGTGATTCCGCCCGCCCCGGTGAAGTCCAGCGTGTCGCCCGCGAGGTAGCCGCCGGTGATCCGCACCGTGGCCGACGCGAGGTCGAGGCTGTCCGGGTCGGCGACCGTCAGCACCGGGTCGATCACCATCGGCGCGGCCAGCGCGGTGTAAGTGCCGCCGCTGCCGCCATTGGCCAGCAACGGCGCCTGATCGACGCCGGTGATGTTGACGGTGCTGGTCGCCATCGCGGATGACAGCGTGCCGTCGGAGGCCTGCCAGTCGATCACGCGACTGGGATCGGCGCCGTAATCGGTCGGGTTGAGGCCGGCGTTGGAAAATGCGACCGAGCGCAGCACCGACTGGTAGTCGGCGACCGTGTCGGAGCCGGACAGGGTCAGCGTTCCGGCCCCGTCGTAAGTGGTGGTGATGCCCGTGCCGGCGGTCAGGGCGGACAGCACGTCGCCGGCGACGAAGCCGGACGCGATGGTCACCGTGGCACCCGCCAGGTCGATGTTATCCGGATCGGCGACCGTCAGTGCGCTGTCCACCGACACCGCTGCGCCGCCCTGGGTGAAGCCGACGCTGTTGCCGGCATTGCCCAGCACGGGCGGATCGTCCACCGCAACAACCGAGACCGCGCTGAACGCCGCCCCGGAGCTGTTCAGCGCGTCACTCACTGTCCAGGTGACCGTGCGTGTCGTGTCGGTGCCGTACTGCGTCGGGTTCTGGCTGGTGGAGCTGAAGGTGACCGAGTCCAGCACCGCCTGGTAGTCGCCGACCGTGTCGGCGCCCGACAGCGTCAGCGTGCCCGTCGCGCTGCTGTAGGTGGCGGTGATGCCGGTGCCGACGGTCGCGGCCGCCAGCACGTCGCTCGGCAACAGACCGGCGGTGATGACGGCGGTCGCGCCGGTCAAGGTCGGGCTTTCCGGGTCGCTGACCGTAAGCGCCGTATCCACGGCGGCCGGCGCTCCGCCTTCGACGTAGGCAACGGTGTTGCCGCCGTTCGCCAGCGCGGGCGGGCCTAAGGAGACCAGGGTGACGTCGTGCTGGTTGGCGCTGATCTGCAGCCCGGCGACGGCGGGCAGGCCGGTAGTGTTGATCTGGTAGGTGGTCCCGCCGATGGCGATGTTGAGGGTTGTTCCGGAGATGGTCGCGTTGCTGACCAGGGCGCTGGCGAAGTCAAGCGTGTCGCCGTAAGCAAGGCCGGTGAGGGTACCGGTGAAGCTGGCGGGTTGATCCAGCCGCAGCGTGCCGGTGGCACCACCAAAATCGACGGTTTGGCTAAAGGCGCCGGTGAGTTCCAGGGTCGCGCCGGCGTCGATCTGCGCGCTGCCGGCGCCGCTGACCGCGTCGATGACCAGAGCGCCGCCGCTGGCCTCGATCAGCCCGTCACTGGCGATGGTGGGCAGCCCGGCCGGATCGAGCACGCCGAAGCCGACGGCTTTCGCGCCCGCAGTGATTTGCAGCGCGGATGCGGTGAAGGTCCCGCCGCCGAGCTGGAGCACCCCGGCATCGGTGAAGGGGCCGCTCGCGTACAGGTTGCGGCCGCCCAGCAGGTGCAGCGCTCCGGTGGCGCCGATGGTGGTGAGGGTGGAGTCGATTGCGGTGCCGGAGGTCTGGAAGCTGGACCCGGCGCCGTTCAGTGTAAGACCGGCATCGAGCGTGGCGATCGGGCCGGTGTTGAGCAGGATCGATCCGCCGGCAATGACATAGGTGCCGCCGGTTAGGGTCGTGCCGGAAAGGTTGGTGAGACTGCCCGGCTGGATGTACAGCGTGTCGCCGCCGCTGACATTGATCTGGCCGTTGTTGGTGAAGGCCTGCGGGCTGATGTAGAGGCTGGCGCCGCTGACCCCGAGGGCGATCATGCCATCGTTGACGATGGTGCCGCCGCCGTAGCCGCTGGTGGTGATGTGGTCGTTGCCACCGGTCACGTTGACCGTCAGGTT
>Ga0209415_10004806_pt1 | contig 24632 bp, 24 predicted proteins | sample PeaSoiSIISIP2007_FD_187696 | JGI IMG/M metagenome (GOLD analysis project Ga0209415, IMG submission 187696) | Peat soil microbial communities from Weissenstadt, Germany - SII-SIP-2007 (SPAdes) (version 2) | ecosystem: Environmental > Terrestrial > Soil > Wetlands > Peat | place: Germany... | reverse complement strand
GATCTTCTTCTGTCAGAACAACCAGTGGGCGATCTCGCTCCCGCGAGAACGCCAGACCCACAGCGAAACCCTCGCTGGGAAGGCGGTGGCCTACGGTTTCCCGGGGGTCGTCGTGGACGGCACCGACGTGCATGCGGTGTACCGCGCGGTCCGGGACGCCCGGGTTCGCGCCCTCGCCGGCCACGGACCGACGCTGATCGAGGCGCAGGTGTACCGGCTCGGCCCGCATTCGACGTCGGACGACCCGCGCCGGTACCGGACCGACGCCGAGCTTCAGGCGTGGAAGGACAAGGACCCGCTCGCCCGGCTCAAGCACGAGCTCGTGACGTCCGGAGCGCTCAGCGAGCCAGAGGATGCCACACTCTGGGAGACGACGCGCAAGGAGGTCGTTGCAGCGTTCGCTTCGGCCGAGGAGACGGCGCCCGTCGACCCCGAGACGATGTTTGATGACGTGTTCGCCGAGCGGACCCCGCAGCTCGAGGCGCAGCGGGCGGAGTTCGCCGCGTTCGTGAGGGAGGGCGTGATCAAACCATGACCGAGCTGACGATCGTGCAGGCGATCAACCGGGGCCTCGCCGAGGCGATGCGGGCCGACCCGGACGTCCTCGTCCTCGGCGAGGACGTCGGAGTCAATGGTGGGGTCTTCCGGGCCACGGAGGGCCTGTTCAAGGAGTTCGGGGGCGACCGCGTGATCGACACGCCCCTCAGCGAGACCGGCATCGTCGGCTCCGCGATCGGGATGGCGCTCTACGGTCTGAAGCCGATCGCCGAGATCCAGTTCCTCGACTTCATCTATCCCGCCTTCGACCAGATCGTCAGCGAGCTCGCGAAGTTCCGGTACCGTTCCGGCGGTCAGTACCCGTGCCACGTCGTCATCCGGTCCCCCTACGGGGGCGGGATCAAGGGCGGACTCTACCACTCGCAATCGAGCGAGGCGTACTTCGCCCACACCGCCGGCTTGAAGGTCGTCATTCCCTCGACCCCGGCCGACGCGAAGGGCCTCCTCGCCACCGCCATCGCGGACCCGGACCCGGTGCTGTTCCTCGAACCGAAGCGGATCTACCGCGCCGTCTCCGGAGAGGTGGCCGACGGCGAGCGCCGTGTCCCCTTCGGAGTCGCTCGCACGGTCCGCGAGGGGACCGATGTCACCATCTTCGCGTACGGCGCGATGGTCCCACCGGCGACTCAAGCGGCCGAGACCCTCGCGGCCGCGGGTTCGCACGCCGAGGTGATCGACCTCCGCACGCTCGTCCCGCTCGACGAGAAGGCGGTGCTCGCCTCCGTCGAGAAGACCGGCCGGGCCGTGATCGTCCACGAAGCCCCTCGATTCTGCGGCTTCGGCGCCGAGCTGGCGGCCATCCTCGCCGAGAAGGCGTTCTTCTCCCTGAAAGCCCCCGTCCAGCGCGTCACGGGGTACGACACGCCATTCCCGTACGCCCTCGAGAACGCCTACCTACCGAATGCCGAACGGATCGTACACGCGGCGAACGCGGCGATGAGCGCCGGCTAAGGGGCGACCGTGGCATACGAGTTCCGGCTCCCCGACATCGGCGAAGGCGTCGCCGAAGGCGAGGTGGTGAAGTGGTTCGTCCAGGAAGGGGGGACCGTCGCCGAAGACGCCCCGCTCGTCTCCGTCCTCACGGACAAAGCCAACGTGGAGATTCCCTCCCCGAAAGCCGGCACGGTCGTCAAGATCCACGCGAAGGAAGGGGAGAAGGTCAAGGTCGGGGGTCTCCTCGTCACCATCGAGACCGGCGGGCGCCCGGCCTCCCCGTCCGGGGGTACCGAGGGGGCCGTGGCTCCCGCGATGCCCCCCCCGAGCCCGGCACCGTCCGACGCCGGACGACCTGGGCCGGTGGCCACCCCGGCGCCCCAGCCGGGGTCAACTCCCGCGGGCCGCGTTCTCGCGTCACCGTACGTCCGGCGCCTCGCGACGGAGCGCGGTATCGATCTTTCCAACATCCGGGGAACGGGCCCGGGGGGCCGGGTTCAGGAGTCCGACCTCGGCGAGTCGGCGGCGGCTCCCTCGTCCGCCGTGCCGCCCGCCCAGGTCGCGACAGGGCCGCCGTCCCCTGGGGCCACCCCGTCGCCCGAGAAGGAGAAGCCGGCCAGCGCGCCGTCGCCCCAGGCCGAGGCCGACGCGTTCGAGCGAGTGCCGATCCGCGGAGTCCGCCGGGTCATCGCCGAGCACATGTCCGAGTCGATCCATCGGGCGGCCCACTTCACCTACGTCGAGGAGGTCGACGCGACCGACCTCGTCCGGTGGCGGGAGCGTACGGCGAAGCATGTCGAGAAGGACGGGGTGCGGCTCTCGTACCTGCCGTTCATCCTGAAGGCGGTCGTCGCCGGCCTCCGCGCCCAGCCCTGGATGAACGCGCGCATGGACGACGAACACCAGGAACTGCACGTCTATCCGGAGGCGCACATCGGCATCGCCACGGCGGCTCCCGAGGGGCTGATCGTCCCGGTGGTCCGGAACGTCGAAAAGAAGAGCATCACCAAGCTGGCCCGCGAGATCCAGGAGCTCGCGGAGCGGGGCCGCGCGGGGAAGCTCTCGCGGGCCGAGCTGACCGGCGGCACGTTCACCATCACGAGCCTCGGCGCGCTCGGAGGCGTACTCGCGACCCCGATCCTGAACTATCCGGAGGTCGCGATCCTCGGGGTCCACCGGATCGTCAAACGCCCGATCTACCTCTCCGACGGCACGCTCGCCCCGGCGCATCTGATGAACCTGTCCGTCTCGCTCGACCACCGTGTTCTCGACGGGATCGTCGGCGCGCAGTTCCTGCAGGTCGTGAAGGCGCAGCTCGAGGATCCCCACCAGATGTTCGCCGAGCTGGCGTAATCGCCGAGACCCCGCTCCGACCCCCGCCCGCCCCTTGGAGGGCGGCCGTCCCCTCAAGACCCGCTTCATCCCTCCGCAACGTGAAGATTTTTCGTTTGAACGTCTTGGGTCGCGCGATGGCCGGTCGACCCCCGCGGGCGACGCCCTGGGCCTCCCGCCTGTGGCTGGCGCTCGCCCTCGGGATCGTGCTCGTCGGCCCGGTCGGCTCCGCGTCCCACCCCCCGATCTCCCCGGGGGCCGCCCTGCGGGACCTCCCGACGGTGACCCCCGTTTCGGCGCCGCACGCCCGGGCCTCGTCCGCCGCCTCGGCCTCCGCCGCGCACTGGCACAATCTCACGCGCACCGGGCCCGCTCCGGGCGGCCGGAACCGGGCCGTGTTCGTCGACGATCCTTCGGACGGGTACGTCCTGCTGTTCGGGGGGTACGACGCGCTGGGTGCCGGCTGGCTCGGGGACACGTGGACGTACTCCCTCGGGAGTTGGACCCAGCTCACCCCGGCGACGGCGCCGGGGATCCGTTCCTCCGCCTCGGGCGCGTACGACCCGTCGCTCTCGGGCGTTGTCATGTTCGGCGGATACAACTTCCACGCGGCCTCGCCCTACTACAACGACACCTGGCTGTTCAAGGCCGGGGCGTGGACGGCGATGTCCGGTCGGGTCGCCCCCCCGGTCCGGTCCGAGGCGGCCATGGCGTACGACCCCGCGCTCCAGGAGATCGTGCTGTTCGGCGGGACGAACGGTGTCGCGCTCATGAACGACACCTGGGCGTACGGGTCCGGCGGCTGGACGCAACTGTCCCCTTCGGTCGCCCCGCCCCAGATGTCCGGGGCCGCGATGGCCTACGACGCCAGCCTCTCGAGCCTCGTGCTCTACGGGGGCAGCTTCGGGGCCACCGATGCCTCGGGAACGTGGACGTTCAATGGGAGCTGGCATTGGTTGCCGAGCGCCAACCAGGCCGGCGGCCGGTCCCTCTTCATGATGACGAACTTGCCGAACGGGACCATCCTCGTCTCGGGCGACTCGAACCTGACGCCGAACGAATCCCCCGTCGACGCCTGGGAGTTCACGGGGACCGGTTGGGTTCCGGTCTCGGCGGGCACCGGCCCGGACTCCCGGGTCTCGGCGGCGATGACGTACGACGCCGGAGATGGGTACCCGGTGCTGTTCGGCGGCCGCAATTATACCAACGGCGTCGGGGGCCTCTCCGACAACGACACGTGGGCCTTCGATACGCTTTCCGCCGAATTCGGGGCCTTCCCGACCTCCGGCGTCGCCCCGTTCAATGTGACGCCGCAGGCCACGGTCGTCGGAGGCGCGCTCAACTTCGACGGGTCCTCGAGCATCGCCTTCCTTTGGACGTTCGGGGACGGAACGACGTCCCCTCTCGCGCGACCGGCTCACGTCTACGGAACGGCCGGGAACTACACCCTCGCCCTCACCCTGCGCGATGCCTTCGGCGTCTCCCTCGGTCTCGCCACGCTCGTGGCCGTCGGATTCCCGGTGAACATCACCATCGTTCCTCTCGTGTCGCCGGAGCTATCGTACGAATTCTCCGCGGCGTGGTCGAACGCCTCCATCCCGGTCGTCCTGACCTGGCAGTTCGGCGATGGAACGACGCTCACCTCGGGCGCCCCCACGCACACGTACGCCCGGTCGGGACCGGTGACGGTCCACCTCCGGGCCGTCGATGCGAACGGCGCGGTCGGGTCCGCGAGCCGGCTGTTCACGGTCCCGGCCGGCCTGTCGGCGCAGGTCCAGGCGCCGACGAAGGCGACGGCGGGAGTTCCCGCCACCTTCTCGGCGACCGCCTCGGGCGGCTCGGGAGGATACTCCTTTGCCTGGAGGTTCGGGGACGGCAACTCGGCGATCGGAGAGCCGGTCACGCACACGTTCGGCTCCGCGAGTGTCGGGACCCTGAGCGGCAACCTGACGGTAAAGGACGCCAACGGAACGGAGGTCAACCTCTCCTTCCAGGTCCAGGTCTCGGCCGGCGCGCCTTCCTCGGGGGCCGGGTCGAGCGTGACGGGCACGGAGTCGGCGCTTCTCGTGCTCGCGAGCCTCGGAGGCGCGGTCGCGGCCGGCGCGCTCCTCGGGGCTCTGGTGGGTCGCCGACGCCCCCGCTCGACCCGTTTGCCTTGAAGGTCCGGGTTCCCCAAGTTCCCACCGCGTACCTCCTCGGCGAGAACGGCCCGGACGGGGCGAGGGTTCAAGACGGGTCCTCGGTTCGGGCCCGCCGGAGGTGCCCATGAGGCCGGACCGCCCCGAGCTCGATTCGAACCGGATCTCGCGCCCTCCGGAGCCCGAGTCGCGATGACGGACTCCCCAGGGGTGGTTCCGCTCGACTACACCGCGCCGTCGCTCGAGGGGCTCCTCGGGCCCGACTGGTCGACGACCCTCGTCAACGGGTTCCGATGGATGACGCTCGCTCGGATCCTCGACGGGCGGATGCTCGCGCTGCAGCGGCAGGGCCGGATCGGCTTCTACGGCCCCGCCACCGGTCAGGAGGCGGTGAGCGTCGGCGCCGCGCTCTCCCTCGGTCCGACCGACTGGGTGTTCCCCGGACTGCGCGAGCAGCTCGTGGCGCTCGCGCGCGGTCATTCCCTCACGACCTACGTCCATCACCTGTTCGCGAACGACCTCGACCCCGCCCGCGGGCGGCAGATGCCGTGCCATCCGAGCGCGCGCGAGGTCCGGTACGTCTCGATGTCGTCGGTGATCGGCACCCAGATCACCCACGCCGTCGGGCTCGCCTACGCGATGAAGCTTCGGCGCGACCCGTCGGTCGTGCTCGGCTTCTTCGGCGACGGGGCCACGAGCGCGAACGACTTCCACGCGGGGGCGAATCTCGCTGGGGTCTGGCAGGCGCCCGTCGTGCTCTGCTGCACGAACAACCAGTGGGCGATCTCGGTCCCCGCGGAGCGGCAGACCCGGAGCGCCACGTTCGCGGAGAAGTCCACGGCGTACGGCCTGCCGGGCGAGCGGGTCGACGGGACCGACCTCGTCGCCGTCACGCATCGCCTGCGTGCCGCGGTCGCCCGCGCCCGATCGGGGGGCGGCCCGACGCTGCTCGAGTTCGTCGTCTTCCGGATGACCCCCCACTCGAGCTCGGACGACCCGACCCGCTACCAGTCCCCCGACTTTCTCCCGAAGGCGCGGCAGCGGGACCCGTACCTTCGGCTGGAGCTGCTCCTTCGGCAGCTCGCGCTGGTCGACGACGCCCGGCTCACGGGCTGGCGCGAGGAGTCCGATGCGACCGTTCGGGCCGCGATCGAGCTGGCGGAGAAGGCACCTCCGCCCGCGCCCGAGTCTCTGCTGACCGATGTCTTCGCGCCCACCGGCCGCCCCGCACCCTCTTAGGCGCGAAAGGTACGGAGGTCCCGCCCATGGCCGGAACGTACGCGCGGCAAACCGACCTGCTGGTGATCGGCGGCGGCCCCGGCGGGTACGTGGCCGCGATCCGCGCCGGCCAGCTCGGGATGAAGACCCTCCTCGTCGAAAAGCGCGAGCTCGGGGGCGAGTGCCTCAACCGCGGATGCATCCCGTCGAAAGCGCTGATCCACGCCGCGAGCCTCTACCACGCCCTCCGGACCGAGGGCCCCGGGATCGGGGTGGAGGCGGAGGCCGTCCGCTTCGACCTCGCCAAGGCCTCGCAGTGGAAGGCATCCGTCGTGGCGAAGGAACGGAGCGGAGTCGCGTTGCTCCTCAAGTCCGCCGGCGTCACGGTCCTGTTCGGCGAGGCGAAGTTCACCGGCCCGAGGTCGGTCGAGCTCGTCGCCGCCGATGGGGGTCGCGAGCGGATCGACTTCGCGAAGGCGATCGTGGCCACCGGCGCCGTCCCGACGATCCTGCCCGGGTTCGAGCCGGACGGTGTCCGCGTCGCGACCGCCGAGCACGTGCTCGAGTGGACATCCCTCCCGAAGAGCCTTCTCGTGCTCGGGGGCGGCGTCAGCGGCTGCGAGCTCGGGGAGTTCCTGGCCGAGGTCGGCGTCCAGGTGACCATCGTGGAATGGATGCCCCAGATCCTCCCCGGGCTCGACCCGGACCTTTCCCAGGAGCTGGCGAGGGCCCTGACTGGGCTCGGGGTGACGATCCACGTCGGAGCCAAGGCGACGAAGCTCGAGCGTTCGGACGACGGTGTGCGTCTGACCGTCGAGGTCGGCGGGTCGACGACGGTCCTCGAGGCCGAGCGACTGTTCCTGACCGTCGGGAAGCGACCGGCCACCTCCGATATCGGGCTCGAAGAGGCCGGCGTGGTCGCCGACCCCAAGACCCGCTTCCTTACGGTGAACGATCGCCAGCAGACGAACGTGCCGACCATCTTCGCCGTCGGCGACGTGGCGCGCCCGCCGATGTTGGCGCACAAGGCGTACCGCGAGGGCGTCGTCGCGGCCGAGGTCGCGGCCGGTCGCCCGACCCGCTACCTTCACCAAGCCATGCCGTCGGTCGTCTTCACGCAGCCCGAGCTCGCGAGCGTCGGGCTCACGACGACCGAGGCGAAGGCCGCGGGCCACGCCGCCCGGGACGTACGGTTCCCGTTCGCGGCCCTCGGCCGGGCGCACGCGGCGCACGCGACGACTGGCTGGCTGAAGCTCGTCGGGGACGATTCCAACGGTCTCCTCCTCGGCGTCCAAGCCGCCGGAGAGTCCGTCGGGGAGTTCGTGGCCGAAGCGGCCTTCGCGATCGAGATGGGGGCGACCGTGCGCGACCTCGCGATGACCATCCACCCGCACCCGACGTTCTCGGAGACTCTCCAGGAGGCGGCGCTCCTGTGGCTCGGCGAACCGCTCCACGTCGCGCGGAGGCCGCCCGGTGCCGCTCGCGGCGCATGATTGGGGCCGGACGGAATACCGCGACGCGCTCGCCCGGATGCGGGCGCTGCGCGGCGACCGCCGCGCCGGACGGATCCCCGACACGCTGCTGCTGACCGAGCACGAACCGGTGATCACCGTCGGGGTCGGCGGCGCGGACCCCGCGACGCTTCCCTCCGACCTCCCGGTCGTTCCGGTGGAGCGGGGTGGCCTCGCGACGTACCACGGGCCGGGGCAGCTCGTCGGCTACGCGATCGTCGACCTCGACGCGCGGGGACGGGACGTTCGGCGATTCGTGCACGACCTCGAGGAGGTCGTTGTCCAGGCCGTCGGCGCGGTCGGGGTCTCGGCCTCGCGGCTGCCGGGGAAGCGGGGGGTCTGGGTCGACGGGAGCCGGAAGATCGCCTCCGTCGGCGTGGCCGTCGAGGAGTGGGTCACCTTCCACGGGTTCGCGCTCAACGTGGAGGTCGACCTCGCCGAGTTCGCGCGGTTCGAGCCCTGCGGGCTGCCCGGCTCGGTCATGACCTCGGTTTCCCGTGAGCTCGGCCGACCGGTGGAGGTCGCGGAGATGGGGGCACCGGTCCGGGCCGCCTGGGAGAGCGTGTTCGGCGCGCCGTACGTCCGGGCCGCGGCGGCCGTTGCCCCGGCGCCCGCATGACCGATCTGGCCGGGCGGCCTCGAATCCTCCTCGTCGGAGGGGGCGGCGGCCTCCTCGGGCGCGCCCTCCTCGAATCGACGGTTCCCGGATGGTCGGTGCGGTCGGTCCACCGGCACCCGGTTTCCCGTGAGGCCGAGCTCGGGGCGGAGTGGATACCGGGGGACGCCGCCGACGTCCGCGATTGGGCCCCGCTCCTCGAGGGCGTTTCCGCGATCGTCAACCTCGCCTGGTACCGTTGGGGGTCGGAGAGGAAGTTCCGCCGGCTGTTCGAGGGTCTCGACCGCCTCGTGCGCGCGGCGCAGGAGTCGGGTACTCCGATCGTTCAGGTGAGCGTCCCGCCGGCTCCGGCCCACCTCGAGACGGGGATCCCGTACCTGACGTACAAACGGAGGCTCGACGCCATCGTCCGGCAGAGCGGCCTCCCGTACGCGATCGTCCGACCGACGATGATGTTCGCGCCGGGGGACGTGCTCCTCGGCGTCATGCTCCGTTCGGTCCGCCGGTTCCCCGTGTTTCCCATGTTCGGCGACGGCGCCTATCGGATCAGCCCGGTGGCCGCCGCCGACGTCGCGCGCCTCATTCTGCGCTTCGCGAAGGACCCACCGAACGCGACCGTCGACGTCGGAGGTCCGGCGGCGTACCGGTACCGGGACCTGACAGACCGCTTGTACGAGCTCCTCGGCAAGCGACCGCGGTACTGGACCCTCTCTCCGAAGGGCGGCGTCCGCCTCGCCGCCCTTCTCGAGCGGCTCGGGTCGACGCTCCTGTACGCCTACGAGGTCGAGTGGCTGCTTTCCGACACTCTGGCCCTACCGCCGTCGCCGGGCGTCGACTGGACGATGGAGCGTGTGGAGCCGTACCTACGGGCCGAGGCGGAGCGCCTCACGGGGCGCCCGAGCCCCGAGCTAGGACCCCTCCGTGCGCAGGGGTAGGTTTAAGCCCCAGTCCCGACCATCAAACCGGCGATGGAAGCGACGGACCTCACCCGGCGGATGAACGAATTCTACCAGGTCGCGAGCGAAGTTCTCCGCGACGTCCAGGACATCACGGAGCAGCAGGTCAAGCACTGGATCGTCAATCCGTTCCTCATTACCCTCGGCTGGGACCCGCACGACAAGAAGCAGGTCTACCTCGACTTCCCGGTCAAGACCGACGGGGGTCACGCCGACTACGCGCTCTTGGACCTCTCCGGCCGCGCGCGCCTGATCCTCGAGGTCAGCGGCGGGAAGGAGACGGAGACCAAGGCGGCGGAGGCCGGCCGAAAGGCGAAGTCCCTCGGCGCCCCGCTCGCCCTGATCACGAACGGCCAGGAGTTCTCCCTCTGGTACATCGGCGCCGGCGACGAGCCGGCGACGCCGTTGTTCGTTCTACCGCTCAAGGAGCTCGCCGACAACGCGGAGGCGCTCCTCGGCCTGACGGTCGAGTACCGACTCAGCGAGACCGGCATCAACCAGCTGAGGAAGAGCGCGATCCGACTCGCGGTCCTCCAGATGCTAGAAGAGAACTCGGAGAAGACATTCGACGCGATGGTGAGCTGGGTCCAGTCCCAGGTCGCCCCGGGCGCGCTCGACGAGACGACCGAACAGGCGATCCGCGACGCCACCATGATCTGGCTGACGGAGGAACATCTGACGATGCCGGCGTTCTCCGGAGCGGCGGACGAGAAGCGTCCCCACGAGCTCCACCCGACAAACGCGCGGGACTGGGAGCCGTTCCCGAAGGGGCCGTCCGGCACGTTCCAATACAAGTACGACGCCACGAAGACCCTCGACCTCCGGAAGAGCCCGAAGGACGTGAAGGCCGAGCTGAGGGTCCAGGGGCTCCGGACCCCGACCGCGACCGCGTTCGGCGGGTTCTACTACGCTCTCCGACAGCGGGCGGGCCTGCCGACGGGGTCGAGCACCGCGTCGTCCTAGGTCGGCCTAAGCCGACCACCGGGCCCGGCGAGCGCCCGGGGGCGCGGCCGGACGGGTGGATTCGTCGTAGCGGGGCGCCGGATTTAGGTCGACGCCTTCCAGGTGACCTTGAAGCTCGAGCTGCTCCCGCTCAGCGCCGAGGGCGCGGCGAGGACCTTGCTCGTCGAGTCGACGAGGGTCAACTGGATGGCGAGCGGGAACGACCCGATGCCCCCCTTCGTGCCGTTGAACGTGACATCGTTCGTTCCCGTCACGTGCGTGAAGGCGTTCCCGAACGCCATCGTTCCGAAGTTCGCGAGCGGGGCGATGCCGCCGCCGTGCAGGGGGAGGCCGGAGACGCCGACCGACCCGATGAAGTCGCGGCCGGTGAACGCCTTCGACTTCGTGACGCTGTGCGTCCCGACCTTGATCACGATCTTCGCCGTGCCGGCGGCGACCGTCGTGGTCACCGTAACGATCGAGCCGGCCGAGACCGGCAGCACGGTCGTGGAGATCTTGGTGAGCGTGGTCGTGTTCCCCTTCAGGAACGCGAACCAGGCGAACATCGAGGCGACGCCGCCGGAGCAGGCGACCGCCGTGCCGGCGATCTGGGCCGCCGAGCTGTTGATCAGGAGCGTGTCGAAGAGCGCGGTCGCGTTGAGGCTTGTACAGTTGACCTTCGGCTGGATCCACGACGCCTTCAGCGCCGTCCCAGAGCTGTTGAGGGTCTGGCCCGCCTCGTAGCCGACGGTGCCGTTCGAGTTCACCTTGATGAGGACGGCCGGTCCGGCGACGACGGCGTTCGCTGTGGGGTGGGCGACGGAGCTTCCGAGGGCGCTCGGTACGAGGAAGGCGAGGACGGCGAGGGCGGTCAGGACCGTTACGGTTCGCGAGGCGGTGCGCATGGCGTCGGAGACCCGGCCCCCCTCTTTGAAACTATGGACCGTGCCGGCGTTGCGGCGCGCGGCTGCCACTCCGCGGCGAGGCCGCGGTCAGCCGGCGGTTCGAACGGGCCAGGTCCGGACGCCAACCGGTTCGAGTGAGAAGTCGACGACTCGCCCGCCGGCCGCCTGGACCGCCTTCGCGACGTTCGCGCGCCGCTCGAAGTCGCAGAACAGTAGGATGTAGCCGCCGCCGCCGGAGCCGACGAGCTTCCCGCCGAGCGCGCCGGCGTCCCGGGCCCGCTGATAGAACGTGTCGATCCGGTCGTTGGAGATCCCGTCGGTGAACTGCTTCTTCAACTGCCAGCCGGCGTCGAGGAGACGCCCCATCTCGTCGATGTTGCCCCGGAGGAGCTCGTTCTTCATGTCGACGGCGAGCCGCTTCGTCGCGTCGAGCGCCTCGACGGTCGATTGGCGCTTCTCCACGTAGTTCGTCTGCTGGCGGGCGATGATGTCGTTCGAGTAGTGGCCGGTCCCGGTATAGCAGAGGAGCAACCGATACGCGAGCTCGTTCGTCACTTCCGGACCAATCCTCAGCGGGTTGACGATCGTCTGTGCGCCGTGGAACTCCATGAAGTTGAACCCCCCGAACGCCGCGGCGTACTGGTCCTGGCGGCCGCCCTTCATGCCGAGCTCCTCCCGCTCGATCCGGTAGGCGAGCTCCGCGACCTCGTACGGCGTCCACGGCTCGCGCAGGAACTGCTGGAACAGCCCGACGATCGCCACGCACATCGTCGACGAGCTGCCGAGCCCCGTGCCCGGCGGCGCGTCGGAGTGCAGGAACAGCTCGAGGGCCCGCAGGCTCGCCCCCCGGTCGGCCGGGCGGATCAGACGGAGCGCGGCCTTCACGAGGTCGAGCTCGCCATTGTACACCATGTCCTCCTCCTTCGCGTAGTCGTGGCGGACGTTGTAGTCGAGGGAGTGGACGGTCGTGCTCGCCTCGGGCGCCTCGCGGGCCTGGAGGGTCGCGTAGGCGAACTTGTCGATGGTGCAGTTGAGCACCGCGCCCCCCTTCTCTTCCGGGTACGGCGAGACGTCGGTGCCGCCGCCGGCGAAGCTGATGCGGAGCGGCGCCTTCGAGCGCAGGATCAGCATTCGACCGGGGACCCCGACCCCCACCTTAACGATGCGCTCCGCCCACCGGGTTATCGGCCCGCTCGGGTCTCTCGGGGCGATGCCGCGGTACCCGGTTGGCCCGAAGCTGACCGTCGACGCGTTCTGGCATTCGGACGGCCGGGTCCTGCTCGTCCGGCGCGGCCGCCCCCCATTCCGTGGACGGTGGGCGCTCCCCGGCGGCTTCGTCGAGCCGACCGAATCGGTGGAGCGGGCGGTGGCGCGCGAGCTGTTCGAGGAGACCGGGCTCCGCGCCCGACCCACGGCGCTTCTCGGAGTCTACTCCGCCCCGGGCCGGGACCCCCGCGGACCGACGGTCAGCGTCGTGTTCCGACTTCACGGCAGGCCGGGGACTCCCACCGGCGGCGACGACGCTTCCGAGGCCCGATGGTGGCCCGTTCAGTCCCTTCCGCGCCTGGCGTTCGACCACGCGGAGATCGTCCGCGACGGTCTCGCCGGGCTCAGGCCGAAACGGTCGCCGGGTCGTAGACCGGCAGGCGCGCGAGGTGCGCCCCGGCGAGGACCGCCCAGAGGAGGATCGGGGCGACGACGATCCGCTCCATCCCGCCGGGTCCGATCCCGAGGTACGTCCCGTCCACGAACAGCCCGACCGCGACCAGGGTGACGACGCCCGAGAGGAACGTGTACGCCCGCAGGCCCTGCCAGCGGGTGTCCCGCGACATCGCGAGGGCCAGGAACAAGAGCGCGACCGCGGACCCGAGGAACGTCACGAGCGACACGACGCTATGGATCCCCGCGAAGGGCCACGACGACCCCTCAGGGAACGTTCCGACCGCGATCGCCCCCAGCTCGGCGACGAACAACGCCCCCAGTCCGACGTGCGCCGTCGTCTTGCTCGCGAATGCGGACCGGATCAGGATCGTCCCCAAGATCCCGAGCACGCCGAGGACCCGGACGGAATCGTTGAACATCCAGGCCCACGGCGACGTCGAGCTGCCGAGGTCGCTGATGTAATTCGCGGTGTCGCTGTATCCGGCATACTTCAGCTGGACGAGCGCCATCGCGACGACGAATTGCACGGACCCGACGATGAGCAGCGTCCCGCCCAGGCGGGCGGAGCGCCGCACCAGTGGGCCGAACGTGGTCAAGGTCGCGACCGTCCGGGCCGCCTCAGCCTAGTCCCGGCGCGCGTTCTTCTCGTAGGAAGCGTCGCTCGTGCGCTTCAGCCGGGCGCCGTCCCGGTCGCAGATCGGCTTCGCCGTCGGGGAGACGTCGATGACGTACCCGCCCCCGCACTTGGGACATTCGTAGTAAGGCATGGATTCCCTCGACGGGCTAGGACGGCGCTATATAAAGCCCCTACCTCGAACTCTCCGTGCCTCCGAGGGAGAAACGGGACGGTCGGGTGGCGTTGCGCCGGGCGCCGCCGACCCCCGTCGCCCGTTCGTCGCCGTCGGCTCCCGAACGTTTCCGCGACCTCGACCGGTACCGGGTGGAGCGCGAATGGAGCCGGTACGAGGGCACCGCCCAGCGCGAGCTGTTCCGCACCCTGAGGGAACGGTTCCTCGCCCGCCACGCGGGCGCCGTTGGCCGGGTCATCGATGTCGGGTCCGGCGCCGGCCGGTTCACCCCGAGGATGGGGGGACCGGAGAGCCGCCGGATCGCGGTCGACCTCTCCGCGGAGATGCTCCGCGCGATCCCCGACCACTGGCCCCCGGAACTCGACCTCCCGGACCGAGTCCGGGCCGATGGACGCATCCCGCCGTTCCGCCCGGGCCTCGCGGCGGAGGTCGGCCTTCTCGGGAACGCCATCGGTTTCGCGGGTGACGACGCGATGAACATCCTGCACCGTTCCGCCGAGCTCGTCGCTCCGGGGGGCCGGTTGCTCCTCGAGACCGCGCCGGGGCCCGGGACGACGTCCCGCTACCTCCACCGGTTGCCCTCGGGCGCGGTCCGGCGGCTGCTCCACGCCCCGCTCGGCGCGGTCGCGCCGCGGGTGCTGAAGGAAGGGTTCGTTCGCCTCGCATCCCCGGACCGGACCCGACACGGGTTCCGCCCGGTGTCCTACCGGACCCTGGCCTCGGCCCTGGCCAAGGACGGCCTCGGGATCGCCGAGGCGATCGCCGTGGCCCCGTCGCTCGGCGCGGAGCCCGAGGTGGTCGAATCGATCCGCGGCGACCCGGTCGCCTGGGACCGACTGCTCGCGCTCGAGGAGCGGACGGGCGCCGCCCCGATGGTCCGGGAGCCGGCCGCCGCGTTGCTGGTCGCCGCCGTCCGACCCGCGACGGACGCCATCGCCGAAGGACGTAAGTAACGGGTCGAACCCTGTTTCCCTACTAGGGACGCCGCGTGGCGGATTCAGCCAGTGCCACCCGCCGGGTCACCGCGAGCCGCGCTTCGGCCGCGAAGCCAACGCTTGCCGCCCGGCCGTCGCGCTCGACCACGGTCCCGACCTCCGAGGACCTCGACCTGGTCAAGGACGACGCCCTCCTGCAGCTTCGGATCGGTCGCTCGGCGCACTACTACGCCGTATTCGTCGCGATCGCGCTCGTGCTCGATGCGTCCGTCGTCCTGTTCGTGCAGCCGACGATCTCCGGGATCGTTCCGTCCCGGATCCGCAACCTGTCGTTCCTGATCTTCCCGCTGTTCGCCGGCCTGTTCCTCGCGGTGTTCGGCCTCCGCGTGAAGTGGGAGGTGTACCAACTCTGGCCCTGGGAGCCCCACTTCTCGGTGACCGTCGCCGCGGTCGTCCTGGACCTCGCGCTGGTCGGGATCTTCGTTTCCGCGGTCGCCCAGTACGGACCGGCGGCGAACTGGAACCTCCTCCCGGGCTACTTCCCGCTCGCTCTCCTCGGCGTCGCGGCCCCGCTCTTCGGCCTGATTTTCACCTGGCCGGCCTGGTCGACGTGGAAGGTGATCTCGGTCGGCTCCGCCGCGCTCCCGGTCGGCCTCGCCCTCTCGGCGTTCTTCCCGGCCGGCGACACCGCGAGCGCGCTCGCCCTCACCCTCTCCTCGAGTGCCGTCTTGTTCCTTGTGGCGGGCTCGTTCGTCCACATCATCTCCTCCGGCACCCGGACCCACGAGCGCGAGATCATCACCTCCGGACAGAGCCGGCTCTTCCAGATCGCCGACGAGCTCCGCGAGCGCGAGGAGGCGCTCCACTTCCGCGAGAGCGCGGTCCTCGAACGCGAGGCGAACGTCGAGAACTCCGAGCTCGGGCTCGGGCGAAAGCTCGACTCGCTCGAGGAGTCCCGCCACCACATCTCCGCCCTCGAGGCCGACGTTCAGGCCCGCAGCCAATCGGTCGTCCAGCAGCAGCGCGAGCTCGCCCTCAAGGGGGCCGAAACGAGCGCCCTCAGCCGGACGCTCGAGGATCGTGCCACGAGCCTCTCGCTCCGGGAGACGGACCTTTCGGCCCGGCTGCCGAAGCTCGCGGAGCGCGAACAGCAGGTCTCGGCCCGGGAAGGCGAGGCGGCACGATTGGACGCCGAGCTCTCGCAGCGCGATGCGGACCTCAAGCGCCGCACCGAATCCCTCCCCGCCCTCGAAGCCCAGCTGGAGGCGCGTCGGCAGGAGATCGAGTCGAAGACGACCGAGGTTCTGCACAAGGAAGGCGAGCTGCGCGGCCGCGCCGCCGGATTCGCCTCCGACGACGCCCGGGCGACGGACCTCGCCGACCGCGAGACGAAGCTCGCGCAACTGAAGCTCGTGCTCGACGACCAGAACCTCTCGCTCGGTCGCAGGGCCAAGGAGGCCCGAGAGTCGCTCGCCCAGGCTCAGGCGCTCGCGCAGGAGAACGCCCGGCGCGCCGAAGAGGCCGCCGTCCGCGAACGCGGGCTGGCCGAGAAGGAACGGGACGCGGCCGAGAAGGTCGCCCTCGCGGCCCAGCGGGCGAGCCTCTACGACGAGGCCCTGCACGCGTTCGAGGAACGCAACCGGGCGCTCGAGACCCGCGAGGCGGAGCTCAAGAACAAGAACGCCGACCTCGCGCGGGCCGCCCAGGCGCTCGTCGAGCGCGACCGGGTCGCCCGCCAGGAGAACGAGCGGTTCCAGGCCCAACGGACCGAGCTCGAGCAGCGCGAGAAGGCCGTGCTCGTGCGGACGAAGACGCTGGACGCCCGGGAATCCGAGGTCAGCCTCAAGGGTCTCGCGATCGACCGCAAGGCCGTCCTCCCCGGTCCCGCCAAGGGCGCACCCACCGCATCGACCGTCGCCGTCGATGGGAACCTCCTCGCCCCGGCGACTCGGGCCAAGTTCCCCGACCGACTTCCGAGCGGGACGCCGAGGCTCGACGACCTCCTGCTCGGGGGCATCCCCCCCAAGGCGCACGTCGCGCTCATTGGCGATGCATTCGTCGGCAAGGAGGTCGCGATCTACGCGTTCCTCGCCGAGGGTCTGCGACGCGGCGAACACGTCGTCGTCGTCACCGCGTCCCGGTCCCCGGAGGAGCTCGGCCAGAAGGTCGGGCTCGTGCTCCCGCAGCTCCACGAGTACGAGCAGCTCGGCAAGGTCCACTGGGTCGACGCCTCGACGCCGACGGACGCCCCGACCTCCCAACCGTCGACGGCCGTTCGCTCCTCCACGCGGGGCCCGACGGACCACGCGGGCATCCTGAGCGCGCTCGTCCAGCAGTCGAACGCGATCGCCGCCGGCGGGGCGAAGTCGTTCCGCGTCGCCTACCTCGGACTGTCCGCGTCGCTCTCGGCGTCCGATGAGAAGGGCCGCCTCAACTTCCTCCAGAACCTCGTCGGGATCCTGAAGCCCCGGAACGCGCTCGCGCTTTACTCCCTCGAGTCTGGCTCGCTGCCCGAGAGCCAGGTGGAGACGATCCTGAGCCGGATGGACGGCGCCATCCGGTTCAAGCAGGAGCGGGACAAGACGTTCCTCTCCGTGCTCGGCCTCGGCGAGGTCGAGACCCACGACTGGGTCGAGTACCGCGCGACCCCGCGCGGGCTCGTCGTCGGGTCGTTCGCGCTCGAGCGGATTCGCTGAGCCCGTCCGACTATTCGTCGACGACCGGCGACTTCTCCTTGATGAAGTCGCCGCGGCGGAGCTCGCGCATCGCTTGGTCGAGCTCCTCCTGCCGGTTCATGACGATCGGGCCGTACCACGCGACGGGTTCGCGGAGCGGTCGGCCGGAGACGAGGAGGAACCGGACGCCGTCGGCTCCGGCCTTCACCTCGACCGATTCCCCGTCGCCATAGACCGCGACGTGGCGGGCGGGGATGGTCCGGTGGGTCACGGGGTCGAACGTCCCCGATCCCTCGATCGGGTAGGCGAACGTGGTGTGGCCGAGGACGGTCGGGGCCCGGAACGTCTCGCCCGGGCGGACGGTGACGTCGAGGTAGAGCGGGTCGACGGGGAGCTGGTTGACCGGCCCGACCGCGCCCTGGAACGTTCCGGCCACGACCTTCACCGTCGTGCCGGCGTCATCGTGCACGATGGGGAACGACGTGCCGCGGACGCCGCGGTACTCCGGGGTCGACATCTTCGACTTGGCCGGCATGTTGACCCACAGCTGGAAGCCGTCGAGGAGGCCATCCATGCGGCGCGGCATCTCCTGATGCAGGATGCCGCTGCCCGAGCTCATCCACTGGACGTCGCCGGAATCGATTGTGCCCACGTTGCCGAGCGTGTCGCCGTGGTCGACCTGGCCGCTCAGCATGTACGTCACGGTCTCGATCCCTCGGTGCGGATGCCAGGGGAACCCGGCGACGTAGTCGCTCGGGTTCGACGACCGGAAATGGTCGAGGAGCAGGAACGGGTCCAGCCGCGGGACCTCGGAGTGGCCGAACAGCCGGCGAAGCCGAACGCCGGCTCCCTCGAGCGCTTCGAGCCCCTCGAACTCCCCCTCGACGGTACGGATCTTGGTGGACATGCCGAGCCTCGGTACCCAACAGGCCGAACGGTCGGATAAACTCGCGATGGTACGAGCGCCACCTGGGCGCCCGACGGCCACGGGCCCGGGTTCCGCACCCGCCGACCGAGTTCGAGGAGGGGCCGGCCCGCGTCAACCGCGGAGGTGAGGGCCCGGAAGTCCACCCGCTCCCGCCACATCCCCTCGACGGGATTCGAGCCCCAAGCGCTTCTCGACCGCGTGGGCGGCCGCCGCGGCCGTGGAGCGAGCGGCCTCGACGCTCGACCCGCGGGCCACCGCGACGCCGAGTCGCCGCCCGGGGAACGAATCCGGCTTCCCGAAGAAGAAGAGTCGCACCCCACGGACCCCGAAGCTCTCGAACGCTCCGTCGAACGTCGGGGCCGGGCCGGTCTCGGATCCGAGGATCACGTGGGCGGCCGAGGGGGTGGCCGGTTCCGGGCCTTCGTACGGGAATCCCAGGATGGCCCGGGCATGCAGGGCGAATTCGCTGTTCCACTGGCTCGCCAGGGTCACGAGGCCGGTGTCGTGGGGTCTCGGGGAGACTTCGCTGAACAGGACCTCGTCGCCGCGAACGAAGCACTCGACTCCGAACAGCCCGATCCCGCCCAGGCGGTCCGTCACCGCCGTCGCGGTGGCGGCCAGGGCGTCTGCGGCGGTCCCGGACACGTTCGCCGGCTGCCACGACTCGTGGTAGAGCGTCCCCGGGCGCGCATGCCCGATGGGAGCCAGGGTCGTGGTTCCGACGGATCCGTCCGGACGGAAGTGTCGGAGCGTCAGCACCGTCACCTCGAGGTCGAACGGGACGAACTCCTCGATCATCACCCGGGGATTCGGGACCCGGCCGCCCTCGGCCGCCTCCCGATACGCCGCGTCGACCGTACTCGACTGCCGAACGACGGTCATCCCGTGCCCGGAGGAACTCGTGATCGACTTGAACACGCACGGGAACCCGAGGTCGTGGACGGCGCTTCGGGCCTCCGCGAGGTCGTCCGCGAACCGGAACCGGGAGGTGGGGACCTTCGCCTCCTCCGCGGCGAGACGTCGGATCCGCTCCCGGTCCATGGTGGTCCGCGTCGCCTGGGCCGTGGGCACGACCGTCCACCCCTCCGATTCGAGGCGGACGAGCTCGGACGTGTCGATCTGCTCGATCTCCGGCACGATGACGTCGGGTCGCTCCGCCTCGACGAGTCGCCGGAGCGCCGGGCCGTCCGTCATCGCGAGCACGTGGGACCGGTGGGCGACCTGCATCGCCGGCGCGTGGTCGTACCGGTCGGCCGCGACCACCTCCGCCCCGAGGCGCATCGCCTCGATCGCGACCTCGCGTCCCAGCTCGCCGCTCCCGAGGAGCAGGAGCCGAGGAGCGGAACCGACGAGCGGGGTGCCGAACCGGCCCCGGGGCTGGACCCCGCGCGCGACGCGCGACGGTCCGGCGCCCGGCGTCACCCGTCGTCCGTGATCGCCCGGGGGCGCGGGATGACCTTCGGCTGGTCCGCGTCGGTCGGCATCCCGAACCGCCCCTCGATGATGTCGCAGTCCTGCCAGTTGACGCCGACGGTCACCTTCGGGAACGCGACCTTCAGGGTGTACGTGGCGAGCTTGCCGACCACGAGCCCGTTGGCCCCTTCTACGAGGTTCGGATTCATGATCGAGAGGTCCCGCGTGAGGGTCACCCGGGTCTTGCCGAACACGACGCGCTGAAGCTCCTCGCGGTTCTTCATCGGACCCCGTCCGCGCGCGCGAAGCGACCCCCCGTTCTTAAACTCGCGCCGAGCCGTCGGCGTGACAAGGGTATTTAGAAGGGGCGACGGTGCCTGAGCCGCGCCGGGGCCCGAATGGTGGAACGGGGGCGTCCCATCGAACGGTTGGAAAAGACCGTCCATCTCAGGATTGACCCAAATGACGACAGCACCACGGTCGAGGACGTCCTCTCGAAGATCTCGGAGCTCCAGCGCAAGCACCCCGACCGCGAGGTCTTCTTCGACGGCGACGAGTACGCGATCTGCTCCCGCCCCAAGCGACCCCGGGTCACGGTCGCCCACTAGGGCCGCGCCGCTCGGCGCCCCCCTCTTCGTCCTGAACCTGAAGGCGTACTCGAACTGCCTCGGTCCGGGCGCGGCGAAGGTGGGGGCGTCCCTCGCCCATGAAGCGCGCCGGCTGGGACTGGCCGCCGCCCTCTGCCCGTCGGCCCCCGACCTGGCCGCGCTCGCCGCGAGCCTGCCCTTCCCGGTCCTCGCCCAGCATGTCGACGTCGACGAGCCCGGTCCGCACACCGGCGCCGTCGTCGCCGAGGCGGTCGCGGCGGCCGGCGGGGCCGGTAGTCTCCTCAACCATTCCGAACACCCGATCCCCGAGGCCGAGGTCGGGCGGACGGTCGCCCGGTTGCTGGCCGTCGGCCTCGTCCCCCTCGTCTGCGCCCGCGACGTCGACGAGGCGCGGAAGCTCGCCCGATTCCATCCGCCGTACCTGGCGGTCGAGCCCCCGGAGCTCATCGGAGGCGACCGGTCGGTCGCTACCGCCCAACCGGAGGTCGTCCGGGGGGCGGTGCGGGCCGTCCAGGAGGTCTCGCCGGCCACTCTCGTCCTCTGCGGCGCGGGCGTTCGCGACCGCAACGACGTCCGCATCGCGCTCGAGCTCGGCGCGGTCGGGGTACTGGTCGCGAGCGCGGTCACCCGCGCGGCCGACCCCGCCGAAGCGATTGGAGAGTTGCTTGCGGGTTACCGGGCGAGCGTCGACCCGTCCCGGCCGTAGCGGGGGGGCCGGATGCCGGACGACCCGGATCCCGAGGACCTGGGAGTCATCGGCCTCGACCTGGGCGGAACGAACCTGGCCGCCGCGTTCGTGGGGCCCGACGGGCGCCCGTTGCGGCCCCCGGTTCGGAAGGTCCACTCCGACTCGGGGCGCGAGGCCGTGATCCGGGAGATGACCGCCCTCGTCCGCGTGGTCGAGGCGGACCAGGGCCGGGCGCTGGACCGGCTGGGGGTCGGGATCGCGGCCCAGGTCGACCGCCGGACGGGTCTCGTGCATCACGCCCCGAATCTGAGGTGGAGGGACGTGCCCCTCGGCCCCCAGCTGGAGGCCGCGCTGGGAGTGCCGGTACTGGTCCTGAACGACGCCCGGTCCGCGACGATCGGGGAGTGGCGCCATGGCGCGGGTCGGGGCGCCGAGGACTTGCTCGTAGTCTCGGTCGGGACGGGGGTGGGAGCGAGCCTCGTCATTGGCGGACGGTTGGCGGAGGGCGCCGACGGGGCGATCGGGGAGGTCGGACACACCATCTTGTTCGCCGGCGGACGCCGGTGCCATTGCCCGGGGCGGGGCTGCCTCGAGGCGTACGTCGGCGGGTGGGCGATCGCCGAGCGCGCCCGGGAGGCCGTGGCGGCGGAAGGAGCGGCCGGGACGCCACTGGTCGAACGGTCGGGCGGTCTCGACCGAGTCGGGGCGGGAACGGTCGGCGTCCTCGCGCGGGAGGGCGACCCTCTCGCCCGCCAGCTCTTCGACGAAACTTTGGGCTGGTTGGGGGCGGGCATCGCCGGGCTGGTCAACGCGTTCAACCCGAGGCGAGTGCTGTTGTGCGGCGGGGTCGTCGACGGCTGGCCGGAGACCATTCCCGCGGTTCAGTCGGCGGTCCGCCAACATTGCCAGCCCCCCGCCCGGAACGCCACGGTCGCCGCCGGGCAGCTGGGCGTGGACGCCGTGCTCATCGGGGCCGCCAGTTGGGCTCGGTCGCCGGGGGACTAGGGGGCCAGAACCGCTACGTCAGGCGGTACTCGCGCCGCCGGGAGTCGACGAGCGAGACCCCCTCCCGGACCAGGCCCTGACGACGGAGGGACTCCAAGCCGCTCTGGACGGTTCTCCGAGGCAGTCGGGAGAGCCGGACCAGTTCCGACTGGTCGAGACCCCGATACGTTTCGAGGAGGAAGTACAGGAACTTGGTCGCGGGGGGGCCCTTCACGTTCCGGGACGAGCGGATGCTCCCGAACGTGTCGCCTCGGAGTCCGAGCCGCTGGGTGGCCAACGGCGCGACCGAGTGGAGCGAGATGTTGCCCAGGTTCGTCTCGGCGCCGAGCTCCTTCAGTAGGGCGATCTGCTGGGACTCTTGCGGCGCCTCGAAGATCAGCTCGTCGGCCGGATGATCGGCGGCGATCGCCCGGACCCAGTCCCACTTGATCGCCCCTTCGCCGTCGTAGATCCCGACACCTCGACCGGATTCCCGGCTCTCGATGATCACCTTCCGGGGCTCGAGGGCGAGTGCCTGGCCGATCCGGTCGAGCGTCTCGCGGAGCGAGAGCTGGTTCTGGGGATTCTTCTTCCCCACCTCGATGAACAGTCCGAGGCGGTGGGACTTCACCTCCTCGGCGAGCTTCGCGACCTGGCTGCTCGACATCTCGATGACCCCGTCGGAAACCTCGACGATGTCGAACCCGAGCTCCTTCGCCTCGGAGATCGCCGCCGCGGTGCGGTCCCTCGTTACGGCGTATTCGAGGAGCGTCCCTCCGGTCGACACCTCGACCCCGAGGTCGTGGTAGAACCGGATCCGCTTGCGGACCTCGTCCTTCGGGAGCAGCAGCGGCAGCCCCCAGCCGATCTTCACGACGTCAATGTACCGGGCGAGGGGGCGGAGCCAGTCCGCAGAGAGCGGGTCGAGCCGGTCGAGGACGTGCGTGAGCCCGGTCCGGCGCGGCCGGGTCGGGCTCGGGGGTTCGACCGGAAAGAACGTAGATTGGGGTTTCCGAGGCGCCGGGATTGCCATCGTTCGCGACCGTTCGGCGCGGGCTGCAAAAGTTGTCGGTATAAAATGGCCGCGAACGACCCCCTCGCGACCCGTCGGGTTGCCGGTCGGGCCATCCGAAGCGGCCGGGGTGTCCTTCGGGTAACTTCGGGAGTTATCAGGGACCGGGTCGTCGGGTGCCTGGAGTCGAAATGAAGATTGGAATCCTCGGTTCGGGCGACGTCGGGCAGCACCTCGGTCTCGGGTTTGCGTCGACCGGGAACGAAGTGAAGATCGGCAGCCGGGAACCATCCAGCGCGAAGCTGGCCAAGTGGAAGTCGGAGGCGGGGCCGAAGGCGTCCACCGGGTCGTTCGAGGAGGCGGCGAAGTTCGGCGAGGTCGTCGTCGTCGCCACGCTGTGGTCCGGGACCGAGAGCGCGATCCAGCTGGCCAACCCCGCCCACCTGGCCGGGAAGGTGGTCATCGACGCGACGAACCCCCTCGCGTTCCGAGAGAACGCGCCTCCGGGCCTCGCCCTCGGCCATACCGACTCCGGGGGGGAGCAGGTCCAGCGTTGGCTCCCGAAATCGCACGTCGTGAAGGCGTTCAACATCGTCGGAAACGCCCACATGTTCCGACCGAACTTCCCCGGCGGTCCGCCGGACATGTTCTACTGCGGGAACGACGCCGGCGCGAAGAAGTCCGTCGCTCAGATCCTGACCTCGTTCGGCTGGACGCCGGTCGACCTTGGGGGGATCGAGGGCGCCCGCATCCTCGAGCCGCTCTGCCTGCTCTGGGTGTCGTACATGATGGCGTCGGGCTCGCCGAACCACGCTCTCAAGATGCTCCATCGGTAGCCGCCCTCCGGCGGGGTTCCTCCGTCGGGGGTTCCCGGATCCGCACCACGGGGGTACAGCCGCCGCAGGTTTATCTACGCATATGCATATGGCTATGCATGTCGTCCCGTAACGTGGCCATCCGGAAGGACGTGTACGACGCCCTCCGCAAGGAGAAGCGACCGGGGGAGAGCTTCACGTTCCTCTTCCTACGCCTGCTGAACCAGAAGCCTCCGATGGAGCAGGTCGTCGGGGCGTGGGGCAAGCCCGACCGACGGAAGGTGAGCCGGCTCCTCCGGCAGTTGCGAGGCGCCCCGACGGGAGAATCCCGATGAAGGGATTCGACACCCCGGTCCTCCTCGAGATCCTCGAGGGTCGGCCGGCGACCGTGAAGCTGGTCAAGCGCCTCGCCGGGGAAGAGCTCTGCACGACGGAGTGGAACCTGTTCGAGCTGGAGGCGATCGCCCGTCAGGAGCGCGGAGCGTCCCTCGACCGGAGGCTGGCGGCCATCGAGCGGCTACGTCGGGGCCTGTCCGTCCTCGCCATCGACGAGAAGGCCAACCGAGCGGCCGCGGCTGCCTGGCGCGACGGCGGCCAGGGCCTCACATCGGCGTCGTGGCTGATCCTTGGCGCGCTCGTCGCCAACGGTTGCACCGAATGGTTCACCTCGCGCGCCGCAGCCTTCCCGAAAGTCCCGGGGCGGCTCCGGGTCACTCGATGCGTTGCCTGAAGTCCATAGACTCCTAGGTGCGCACATGCGCGTCTTCGGTTACTACTATGTCGAAATCGTTCGGCCCGGCCGAGGGAGCGAACGGCAGTCCACGTCTGGGCGTTGATCGGACGAGGCCCCCTCCAAGTGCCAGGGTCGGGGGTCGGACGAGCAGGTCGTTCATCTAGGCGGCTAAATCGCCGAAGTGCGCGACTGACCGTTCCGGTAGCGCATCTGAGGTAGGACACCCCATGGGTGGGGGGATCCCTTCGTCCGGGAGGGGGG
>Ga0209415_10004804_pt1 | contig 24650 bp, 25 predicted proteins | sample PeaSoiSIISIP2007_FD_187696 | JGI IMG/M metagenome (GOLD analysis project Ga0209415, IMG submission 187696) | Peat soil microbial communities from Weissenstadt, Germany - SII-SIP-2007 (SPAdes) (version 2) | ecosystem: Environmental > Terrestrial > Soil > Wetlands > Peat | place: Germany... | reverse complement strand
CACCACGTCGCTTACGACGAGAAGATCGCCTGGGGCCACCGCGCGGAGAGCAATCTCCAGGAAGCCGCTTGACATTTGCGACCGTGGGATGTCTGACTCGGCACTGGTAGACGGAGCGTCGCCCATCCGATTCCGGTGATACCGCTCACCATCAGGCGGTCCTACTGGCCTGTTCAGGGTGGACTGCACCCTGCAGTTGCGATCGGTGGGTGACTGTCTCGTTCGTTCTTGGCATTGGCGGAACGCAAGAAGCGATCCGGACGAATCGAGGGAACGAGACCAGTCGAGCTTCGCCGCACAGAAAGCCGAGGCCGATCGGAGAAGGCAATTGGAGCGCTTGAGCTCTCGGTTGCCCTTCTCCAACGCGTCGGTCGTAAGCCCCGAGCGCTTTCCGCCGTCGTTCTCCGCCTGGGCAACCCAGGCCCGGAGCGACTCCATGCCGACGCCGAACTAACGGGCTTAGAAAACACAAACCAAAGCTGGGCGCTACCCCTGCGACCTCTCGGGGGGTCGGAGGTCGCAGGGGCAACACGCCTGTCGGCGTCGCGAGCACCGAACATTGTTCAGTACAAATTCGACTCCAGCAGCTACGACTTCCCGCCGGTCAAGGTGATCGAGAGACGCTGCCTGGCCGACGAGTTTCTTGCGTTCTTGGCCAGCACAACGATGGCGTAGACGCGGTCGCGGTCAGTCTTGAGTGCGGTCCCCGAGATGGTGGCTGTCCCGCCGCTGTTCCTGGTGAACACAAGGCCCTTGGGAAGCTTCCCAGCAACCTTTACGACCGTCGGAGTGGGAACCCCCGTAGTGGTGACGGTGAACCAGGGTGACCCCAGCTTCCCTGCGGTCACGACGAAAGAGTTCACGCTGTTGATGGTAGGAGACGGACTATTCAAAGCGTTGAACTGCACGGCGGGGATATACCACGGAGCGGTGTTCCCACTTACACTCCAGCACCCTGAATTGGTGCCATTGTTGGTGGGATACCCGGTGGGCTCATCGATGCGAAACACGCTGATCCCTGCTGCTCCACCGTCACAGTAGTTGCTCTGATACCCACCATCGTGAATGTCGGTGTAGACGGTGCCCTGATAGGTGTCACTTCCAACACTGGGAGAGCTGGGCTCTTGGGACAGGGCCACGTTCAACGAGTCGGCCGGACCACTGTATCCCAGAGGATGCAACCCCGAGGTGTTGGTGTTGAAGGTGATCCCGTAGATGACACTGTTGGGAAGTGTCACATGCCCGAAGGTGAAGCTGATGTCGGTGAAGTCGCCGTTGAAGCACTTGTTCAACCCCGCGTCATACCAGGTGTATTGGAAGTCACTGACGGGCAGACTGTCTGCTGTGGCTGTGGCGAGACAGTCTGTCGCGTAGTTGGGATCTGATGACGGTCGATACGGGATGTTGAATGTCTGGGTGTCGGTGGCCAGCAGTGGTCCTGCTGTGGAAGGACCATCCGCCGATGCCGGGCCCACGCCGAAGATGTTAAAAGTGATGGGCACGCTAAAGGTTGCTCCAGGGGTGGTGGCACAGGCACTGGGAGTTCCCGTCCAGCTTCCTGATTGACAGGCCCAGCTACTCATTTGGACAGCTACTGAGTCCAACACTCGAGCGACGCCGCCAAAGCTGACCTGGTTCCCCAATTCCTCTGTGCCGGTGGCTTCGAAGCTTTGGCTAGGTACGTTGCCGGGATTGGGGTCGATGATGCTGTCGTAGATGGTGGGATCATGAGCAACGACCCTTTTCCCGTGAACCGCTCTAACGATCTTTGCCGCTCTGATGTTGTGAGTCTTGGCGAGCGCTTGCGGTGCCGTTGCCACCGCCATCAATCCGATGACGGACAGAGCCGTCACTCCGATCAGGATCCTTCGCACTGGCTTTCTTCCCTTTCCCGGCCAAACCGCGTCACAAACGCACACTTGCGCTTGTAGAAGTTCAAGAACTCCCGCAGCCACAGTGACGCGCTGGTGTTTGCGCCGCCATTATCAAGAATGATGAGCACCCGCGTCTGCTGCCGTGTCAGTGTTGGCTGCCATATTGGCAGTGACCACATCTTCGTGACTGTGCTGTAGTGAGCCGACTACGCACGATCACATAGCGGTAGCACGGCTGACTCTATGCCCCAGGAGAAATGCTTCATGTCAGAGGTAAGTGACATCGAGACATGGCGTCATGACGGTTTCGCGTCATTCCTCTCCTGAAGGGTGATGTCCGCTCCAAGGTGGGGAACGGCACCAGCGCGGGCTCTCTTTGCCTCACACAGCTGTCTGTGCAAGAGAACGAGCTCCACAAACCTCGGTGACCCAGCCGTCAAGGCGATGCACAAACTCCGTGCTCACTCTGAACTTGGTTTGCAGGTTTGTCGACCAGCCCATCCAACAAACACCGCTTCCCTGACCGGTGACCAAGCTGCAGATACCCGAACTGAGGGCCAACCGACCTGCATCAACAAGGTCGACGAGACCAGCCCTACTGACCTGGTCCAACACCTGGCGACCATTCAGGAGAATCGTGCGGATGCCCTCGTGCTCCAGTTGGCGGCGCAGATGGGGAACGCCGTCTTCCAGCAACGCGAGGCGGACAGACTTGTCCGGTATGTTGCGCCAACGTGGCGTGGTGGCCCATTGGATCAGGTTGAGATGACACGCCGTTCCGTCGAAATAGCTGACCCCGATACCCCGAAGGAGCTGGTCGAGGGGATTGAACCATTCGCGATAGGGGTTGCGCTCAAAATAGCTCGCACAATCAGCAATCACGGTCTGGACCTGATCATCGGTCAAGTCCTCGAGGTTGTGCGCACCCAGCGATTCCAGAGTTGAGAGTCGACGGTTGGGACCGCTGAGCAGCGTTTTCCGCTCCATGAACTCCTGTGCCGAGGGGTTGATCCCCAGTGTCGCCACCGTGGCGAGCGAGGGATCGCCAAACGCCACTACTGGCGTGCTCCCTGCCACGACGTAGCTCGACTCGGGTGCGCGTCTGCACACCATCGCCCTTCGCCAGTCGGCCAGCGAAGGGTGCTCCACTTCGTGACGGTACACCCGCTGTCCCTTCGGTCATCGATGCACCCTATGAGCCGTCCGAGTCGGGCGGTGACTCGACCGGTGGTGGCATCGCAAGCTGTTCGGACATCAACGACAGATACTGTTGATCGGAGGCACCGACCATGCCACGTTCATTTCCGCCTACGACGAAGTGGGGCGTTCCCACGCGGTGCGCTAAGTCACACTATGGCTCACTTGACGCTGTCGTGAAACCGAAACGTCAATCGACTCAGACTGGACCCGACCTTGACAGCACGTTCTGCCATGGTGGCAGCCACGGCAGTTATTGCGACAGGCATATGTGCTCCTCATTCTTGAGGATGGCGCCGAGAGCGATGCCAATGCATCGTTGAAGGGTTGGACACCTAGGCAGGCACGGGAGTTCAAGCGGCCCAGGGCGACGTGGGAACCGACTAGGCTGTGCCCCCACGGCCTGGCGGTAACCACGCCTCGCCGCCGGTGAACTGATGACGAACTTCCCGATGTGCGGACGATCTAACCCAAGGGCCTTTATAGACCGTGCTGTAAGTCAGTCATCCCTGCCGATACCGGTCGAGGTCCTGACCTCAGCCCAGCGAGCCGGAGTATCCGGTACTCGGGGGTATGCGCCCCTCGTAGCTTCCTCTGCGCCCGACAGGTTGTACTGGCTTCGGGTAGCCGGATCGGACGGTGACCCGCGCAGTATTCGCGTCGCTGAGTGATAGCGGATGGGTCAGTTCGGAGGCGAGTCCGTCACCTTCGGACTGATTCGGCTCCGGCAGACGGAGCGTCACCCACCCTGGACCGGGTGATACCGACCGGCCCGGGGGTGGGCACCGGGACCCTTTCGGAGCGCCCTGTACCTGAACGGCATTTGCGCGCACATATTCGGTCGGCGTGGGCACCGAGCCGCAGAGCCGCCCATCTCGACATCCTCCATGCCGTGACCACCGAATTACAAACACGCTTAGGGACGAACCAATACCTCGTCGGGCGATCGGCCTCGACCTATAGCTGCACGCATTTGGGCCACTCCGGCGGACCGCAATAGTGCAAGGCCACCAACGGGAATCAGGTTGCACGGAACTAGCGCTGTTGCGATCGGTCTTGCCCACACCGGGAGTAACCCCCGCTGCGCCGCCTGCTCGGTGTGACCTTACCCAAGGTCGCCACCGGATAGAGCTTGATGTCGGGCACGCCGCCGCCGGTAGATGCTCTGGACGACCAGACTGATGAGGAGACTCACCAACGGGGCGAGAACGGCGAGGAGGCGAAGGACCTTTCTCTGCTTCCCGGGGGAATGTCTGCCACGAACGGACATCGCCTCATCGATTGGTCGACTCTCGCCCTCCTCCACCTGTCGTGGCATGGTGGACCTCCTCCCCCCTCTTGTCCAGGGTGCGCCCCAACCGTGGATGTCTCAAGAGTCTGATGGCCCCTTCGCTGCAGATCTGAGAGGCGTACATCCCAGTATTGACGCCCCGACCCTATTCCCTACCCGGAGGACGGGAGGGGGCTCGCCAGTGGTAATCAAGAGCCGTGCGGGATGTGCCGCGTTGCTCGCTCAGGTCGAGCGGCCACCCGTCCTCTATTGGCGGCGGGGCCGATTTCCTGACGGCCCCGTCGGCCGGCTCGTCCGGTCGCGCCGCCTGACCACCGGTTTTAGCGCGCACCTGCAGGATGTTCGCAAGGGCTAGCGCCTCGCCCCCGTCCTCGGCACAGCGGCAGGAATGCCGCAGATCTCGGCGGAGGCGACAGCACCGGCTTGCGGGACTGTCCGGGCGAGGGTTACCGATCCAATTGATGCCTAGTACTGGCAGCTCGACTACTCCCCGGCGGGAACTGGGCACCGATCGTGAGTGCCTGAGCTTTGGTGGGTGAGACACGCTCATAATCGCAAGCCCTAGATCTCCGGACCGAGGAAAAGGTGTCACAGATGAGTGAAGATACGGGCAGCAAACGCGCCGCCAAGGTCGGAGGGTGACCATGCGACTGGGGATTCTCCTTGTTTTGATCTCGCCGTTCGTGTTCGTGACCACCACCGTCGACCCGGCGTCCGCAGCTCCCGTCGGCCCCGGCTACTGGCTGGAGGCGGGAGACGGCGGTGTGTTCGCCTTCGGGGTGCCCTTCGACGGCTCGGCCGCTTCGGACGCCACTCGCTGCCCGGTAAACCCCCCGGCCCGCTCCATGCCCAACGGATCGTGCTGGTCGATGGCTCCCACCCCTAATGGTGGGGGGTACTGGATCCTCAACGCCTACAGCGGGGTCATCTACTCCTACGGCGATGCCGTCTCCTACGGTCAGCCGGCCGACACCTCCGCCTACAGCGGTGGCGCAGATCTGTGGCCCAACGCCATCGGGATCGTGGCCACCCCCGACGGGAAGGGATACTGGGTGCTGGAGGAGGGCCTGAGCGGACTCGGCTCCGTCCAGAGCTTCGGTGACGCCACCAACTACGGCGACGAAACCACCATCGCCCACGCAACGGGGCACGTGGGCAAGCCGGTCGCCATGGCCACCACGTCCGACGGGACGGGCTACTGGATCGTCGACTCCGACGGCGGGGTCTTCACCTTCGGTGACGCTCCCTTCTACGGGTCGACGGGTGGCAAGCCGCTCAACGCGCCGGTGGTGAACATTGCGGTAGCCCCCGACGGCAAGGGCTATTGGTTGGCCGCCGCCGATGGCGGCGTCTTCAGCTTCGGCAGCGCCGCCTTCGGCGGATCCATGGCCAACACCGTGCTGGCAAAGCCGGTGGTTGGTATAGCCGCCAACGGAACCGGGGCGGGCTATTGGCTGGCCGCTGCCGACGGCGGGGTTTTCGCCCTTGGCGGTGCCCCCTTCCTCGGTTCCCTGGGCGGCCATCGCCTCAGTCGGCCAGTGTTCGCCATCAGCGCCACTCCCAAGCCGATGGACTGAGTGGACATGGCATCACGAGAGTCCTTCGAACGAGTGGGCAGGGTGTATTTCGACGGAGCGCGCTAAGTGCTGTGGCCTCAACCCGTCGACGCAACACCTCGCTGGACACAATGAAGGCATGTTGTGACCAGGAGGTTCGGGGATGTATCGACGGTTTTCAGAAGCCGAACGGGCTGAGCTCTGGGATCTCTTCGAGAGCGGTGAGTCCGAGCGGACGATGGCACTGAGGCTCGGGAGGAACAAGGGCTCGATCAGGCAGTTTCTGCTCGACAACGCGGGACGTCGTCCGCGTCCACCGGGGAGCTCGGAGCTACGACTGACGGACTATTGACCTGTAACAAGTGTGGGTACGAAAGGAGGAGACGGATGACGAGATAGACGGTGGGAAGACCGATGTTCACGAGGACGAGGGCGATCATGAGGCCCCGCCGCCGGCGCAGCTCCATGAACCGGGTGGCCACCATGGAGCCGGTGGGGATCCACGATCCGCGGTGGTCGGGCGGTGCGGTGACTCGCGACGGCGCCCCCGCCGGGACTGGAGCGGGCGGGGAGATCGTCGTCATTCGGGGGTCCCCAATCGACTCGTGACGGCCAAGAACCATGATTCGAGCGATGTCTGGATCTGCTGGAGCCGGTACACGGCGATCCCACCTTCCACGAGGATGCGGTTGATCTCGGCCATGACGTCGCGCCCGGTACCCGCCGGCAGGGTGATCCCGAGTCCCTCGGGGTCGACCTCGATCTGGGCGCCCATGGCGGTGCCCCCGAGGAGGGAGCGGGCCCGGTCGGGCTCGGTGCACCCTACCTGGACGACGAGCGATGTTCCGGCCAGCAGCTCCGAGATCGGTCCCTGATGGATGATCTGGCCCCGGTCCACGATGGCCACGGCGTCACAGGTCCGCTCCACCTCGTCGAGCAGGTGCGAGGACAGCACGACGGTGCGGCCTTCGGCCACCAGAGAGAGGATCATGTCGCGCATCTCGCGCATGCCCGCGGGATCGAGTCCGTTCATGGGCTCGTCCAGGATCAGCAACTCGGGATCGCCGATGAGACAGGCGGCCACCCCGAGGCGCTGGCGCATCCCCATCGAGTACTTCGACACCTTGTCGTCGGCCCGATGGAGTATCCCGACCCGCTCGAGCGACGGCCCGATGCGGTGGCGCGCGGCGCGTTCGCGTGCGGCGGCGAGGAGCTCGAGGATCTGGCGCCCGGTGAGATGGCCGTGGAACCGTGGCTCGTCGACGATGGCCCCCACCCGGGCCAAGGCCACGTCGCGGTGTTTCGGGACGGCGTGTCCGAGGAGCGACATCGTGCCGGCGTCGGCATGCGTCAGTCCGAGGAGCACCCGGATGAGCGTGGTCTTGCCGGCACCGTTCGGTCCGAGGTAGCCGAAGGCGCAGCCCCGCGGGACGAGGAGCTCCACGCCGTTCACCGCCGCGTTCGCCCCGAAGCGCTTCGTCAACCCGTGGGTCTCCACCGCCCACGGACTCCGGGCGGGCCGGCTGTCGGGGCCACCGCGGAGGGTTGGCTGGTCGGAGGTGTCGGGGAGCGTCGATGAGATGGTCACCGGTCTCACCCTAAGGACTCCTCCTGACGCTGAGAAGACGGCTAGCGGTCCCCTCTTTCTGGGGGCCAGCCCCCAATGTCGTTCGTGCCACGGCCCGCAGCGCGGGAGGACAGGGAGGAAAGTCGGAGCCGGGCGGCGATGACGGGGCCGTGGTGGCTCCGGCCGTCAGTCTGCGGACCTTCCCGGAAGCCGATCTGGACCTGGGGACACGGTTCGCACGCGACCCGGTCGTCTCCAAGCCCGTCGAGTGGTTCGGCCTCCGATCGGCTGCCCCTTTCCGGCGCCGCTTCGAACAGGACGGCTTGGCTGGCGGTTGGCGAATCGGCGGTAGCGCGGCTCCGGGCGCAAACGCCGGCGAGTCCGCCTCAAGGGCTGGGCGTAGAGTGAACCCGGTGGGCCTTGAACGACCGACGGCACATGGAACTGAGTCCTGGAAAATTGCCATCGCCAAGGACATTGGTTTCCTAGCCCTGATCTTCTGGCCTCTGGCCTTGACGTGGGGCTTCCCATTTGGTCCTGGACCCGGCGTCCTCGCGTGGTTGTTGGGCGGTGCCGCGGAGGTCTTGTGGCTGGTAGTCCTTGCTGTCGTTTACAGCTGGTACCGAGGACATCGTTCCGCGCGCCCGTAGCTGGTTCTCCGCCCTCCGCTCAGTAGCGCAGAAATGCCGTGTGCAAGCGGTCAGGGCTGGGGCCGATTCGCCCGGTATTGCCGACCCCAAGGATGGTCACCACCCAGAACGCCGCAGCGACTCCGGGCGTAGCATTCGGGCAGATCGACGTTGGGGGAGGTAGCTCATGTTCGACATCGACCTCTTCGTAACTGACTGCATCGCCGCGCTTGACGAGTCCGAGTCTCGGCGTGCTATTCGTGAGGTGCTGGCTCGGACGATGGCCGAGCCGTCGTCGGTGGCAGACAGCCTTGATCATGTGCGTGCCGGGTTGAACTTCTTGTACCGCTCGCCCCGGCTCACCGTGCTCAACGTGGTCTGGGCGCCCCTCATGTCGTTGCAGCCCCACGACCACCGCATGTGGGCTGCCATCGGCATCTACGCCGGGCAGGAGGACAACTCGTTTTACCGCCGTCAGGCCGAGGGGCTGGCCAACTCGGGAGGAAAGGAGCTTCGGACCGGCGATGTAGTCCTCCTCGGTGATGACACGATCCACGCTGTGTCGAACCCCAATCGACGACACACCGGCGCCATCCACGTCTATGGCGGAGACTTCGTGGCCACTCCTCGAAGCCAATGGGACCCAGAGACCTTCCAAGAGCAGCCTTACGACTTGGACGGCATTCTCAAGCAGTTCGCTGACGCCAACTCCCGCTCCGAGCCCACTGGTTGACCAGTCGATACGTGCCGATGCCGGTGACCTGTCACTCAGATGTGACAGCGCAGCATGCCCGGTCGAGAGCGTTACCGGTCATCTCGGAGTCATCAACCTGCCCCTGACATCCAGCGCACCACGCGCTTGCTCGCACCAGGAAGGGGCAGGCGGGGACTCGGCTGAGGCGCCCCTACGCCCCGCGCCATACAACCTCGAGGCGTTGGGCGCCACCTACTCGTGCACCCACAGTGGGTCGTCATCGGTACCGGTGGGAGCCAGCGCCGGGTACCGCACCTGATCGACCGACACCGAGCTGTGCAACTTGTCGAGCTCTGCCGCCACGAGGCGTTCGTGCTGGTCGAAGTCAGCCTTGGCGGCCCTCGGGCTCCACCGACCCCGCATGAAGAACACGAGCACCAGGAACACGAGCTGGCCGAAGGCGCACACCCACCACCACCGCTTCCACTGCGCCGGGGACGCCTTTTGCGCTGGAATCAGCTTCGGCTCGACCCGGAGCAGCGAAGCCAGCTGGGGCGAGCTGGCATGCACGGCCGCGATCTGGGCGTCGGAGACGGAGCGTCCCGCCTGGATGTCGGAGGCAAGGGGCGAGAAGGCGAGCAGGCCCTGGACCTGGAGCTTGAGCGAGGCGGGCACCGCCCCCATCGCTGACATGACGTTGTGCGTCGTCCCGTAGTTCTGAAGCAGCGCAGCCAGAGCCTGCCCGGGCCCGGCGGGCTCCATCGCCTTGAGGGCCACAATGACGCTGGCGGGAGCGGCCCGCGGGCGCAGGTTGCCTGCCGCGGGGACGTAGGGCTGGGCGGCTTGGAATGTCTGCAGATTCGTCGCCGCAGCCTGGTTGTCCACCAAGACGGTGGACGTGGTGATGACCCGGGGCAGCACGACGAACGACAGGGCGACCACGATCCTCAGGACCCACCCCCACACCGCCAGCCCGGTGGCCGACAGGGCGGGATTGTGGGCCTCGACGTGCTCGGTGTAGCTCGCCATCCACGGCGTGTAGGCGCAGGCGACGGCCAACCCCATGAGCACAGCCACGGTGACGTTGCTGTAGTAGCCGGTGTGGGGATGGTTCACCTGGGAGATCATCGCCATCGTGACGATGATGGCGGCCACCGCCCCGACCAGCATGAAGGGCTTGCGCACTCTGAGCCGGTCACTCAGGACGCCGATAAGGACGAGCATGACGGCGTCGATCCCCCAATACCAGGTATTGATGCCATTGGCATCGGCCGTGGTGCGGTTGAAGATCACGACCCAGTACAGGGTGAGCACGCTCACCGAGGCGTAGTAGATGAGGAGGAACATCGAGATCCCGAGCGACGACGCAATGAGGTCCAACCTCAACATGGAACGCAGGGGATGGGCCGTAGCCACGTTTATGTCGATGCCCCGGGCCCGAGCCTCGACCAGGGCCCGCTCGCTGTCTGACACCATGAGCTGGTCACGCAGGGACGGGGAGAGCTCCCGCAGGCCCACAAAGGCGATGGCAACCACGACCATGCACACGAGGCCGGAGATGATGAACTGGTCCTGCCAAGGATGCAGATGCGCCAAGGTGCGGGTCGCGACCACGCTGGCCGCCAAGGACCCGACGGTGGGCCCGAGCGCCCAGAAGCCCATCGCCGAAGCGCGGCCCATCTGGGGGGAGAAGTCTCGGATCAGTGCCGGAGTGGAGACCAGAATGATCCCCTCCACGAACCCGATCACGCAGTAGGCGACGGCGAAGCCGAACTCACTGTGGATGTGGGGCACCCCGACGAGCTGGACAAGCCCGACAATGAATGTGCCCATGATCGTCAGGTTCGCCCGGCCGATCTTGTCGGAGAGGCCTCCGATGAACGCGGTGAAGGCACCGATGGCGTTCGACACCACCAGCAGGTACAGGAAATACAGGAACGACATGTGGTAGTAGGGCAGCATCAAGGGCGTGACGGTGCCCTCGACGTAGTACAGGTAGTAGAGGACGATCGTGGTGAGGACCACGATCGCGAGATAGGCCATCCGGGTGGCAGTCCTCGGATAGCTGGTGAGCTGGCGCTTCCACAGGGCGTCGTACAGCGGGCTGTGGGTCCGACTCGTGATCGGCAGCGTGGTGATCGACATCGACACCACCCTCCCCTCTGGGAGTTCGGTCCTCGACGGCAACTGGCCCTGGCTCGGATGCCGAAACCCGAACTCTGTGTGATGATGCTGGCAAAACCCGCCCCCGGTCACTAGGGCCGAATGCCTCTACCTCCAAGCCAATCCACGCGTCCTGTCCCCCTCCCGCTGTCGTCTGCTCGGGGCGCGTGTGGATAGGTCAAAGTCGTCGGTCGTGGCGTACCAGGGCATCTTCCCCGAGGCCTGCCCCCTGACTCACCGCCACCCCTGCTCCCCCACGCCTGACAGCTTCAGACCTGGGCTCCACATGCCGATTTCTCCCTCTATGGCGACCCGGGCGCAGGCACAGAATCTGCCTCTTGGCGCCCCTCGCGCCCAGAGACAGGTCAGAGAACTCGGGCTCTGCCTCCGCCCGGGAGCACTGTCATATCGCCACCCTGGATGCCTGTGGTGACGGGTACGCCGTGCTGCGGGCCCTGCGCACGGGCGAGACGATCATCGACTGGACCGTCGTCGATGCGAACGGGCTCGTGCAAGATCGGTGGCAAGGGGTCGTGGGCGACGTCGTGGGCGTCTCGCTCAGTGTCCTGGATGCAGCCGCCGACAACTCCACCCTCTGGCGTCTCTACAGCGCCGCCTTGCACACCGGGGAGCGACAAGAGACCGACATCGAACTGATCCTGCCCGCCGGCAAGGGTGGATGGCGCCGGATCACGGTGGTCCCCATCGACGACGACACGGTGACGGTCCTCACCCGCGACATCACCCGTGAGCGGCATTTTGAGCTGGCCCTCGAGCAGTCACAACGCACACTCAGAGGGCTTGCCCCCGCACCAGCTCGCGCCAGGCGTGCCAGTGACCCACGCATCAGCGAACCTCGCCTCCTGGGCCGATCGGCCGCACTGTTGTTCTTCGGTGCCGGGGTCGTGACCATCGCCAACACCCTTCTCTCCGCTCTGCCCGGAGTCGATGTCTCTGCGCTGCGGATGACCGGATTCGTCTCCATCCTCACGGCATTGTTCGTGCCGTTGCTGCCCTGGTCCCGACATCTGCGCGTCGTGGCCGGCGGGGTGGTCCTGGTTGCCATCGGTTATCTGGTTCTCAGTGATCAGCTCGACCACTTCTCGCGCTCGGAGTCGGCCGTTGCCGTCTATCCCATCTTCTTCATCATGGTGGTGGCATGGAGCGGCTTGATCCAGATCCGCGGCGCCCCCACCGTCGCCGCGTGTCTGTCGGGGCTGGCCCTGGGTGGCATCCTGACCGAGGGAGGCCACGGATCGATCGGCCTGCAGTGCGTCATCGTCACCATGCCCGCCGCGGCCGTTCTCGGTGAGGTCATGGCCTGGTCATCGCGGCGCGTCTCCAATCTTGTCGGGCTGGAGCTTGATCGCAGTCTTCATGATCCCCTCACCGGCTTGGCCAACCGCCAGCTGTTCATCGAACGTGCCGAGCAGGCACTGGCACGCGTGAGGCGCGGCGACCATGCCTTAGGCGTGCTCTTCGTCGATCTCGACCGATTCAAGCAGGTCAATGACTCGATGGGCCATGCCGCCGGTGACCAGTTGCTGATCGAAGCGGCCGCTCGCCTCAGGGAGCTCGTGCGCCAGAGCGACGACGTCGCCCGCTTCGGGGGTGACGAGTTCGCCATTCTGTGCGAAGACCTCGAACACGAAGACAGCGCCGCGGTCATCGCCAGCCGCGTGCTGTCGAGCCTCGGTGTCCCCTTCTCTCTCGGAAAACGTGACGTCTCGATAGGGGCGAGCATCGGCATCGCCTTCTCCAGCGATGGCGGCAAGACGGCCGAGGTGGTTCTCCAGGATGCCGATGCCGCCATGTATCGCGCCAAGGATGCCGGTCGAGCCAGGTTCGAGTTCTTCGACGACCTCATGCAACGCGACATTGCCGCCCGCATGGAACTCGAGACGTCACTACGCCAAGCCGTGGTGCGAAAGGAGCTGCGGGTCTTCTACCAGCCCATCGTGGCTGCTGATTCCGGAGTGATCGTGGGCTTCGAAGCCCTCGTCAGATGGGAGCGCCCGGGATTCGGACTCGTCGCTCCCGGATCGTTCATCGCGGTGGCGGAAGAGACGGGCATGATCGTCGAAATCGGCTCGTGGGTGCTCAGCGAAGCCTGTGCACAGGCGGCGCAGTGGATGGCGCAGTGGCCCGATCGACGTCTCTGTGTCAGTGTCAACATCTCCAGCCGGCAAGTTCTGAGAACAGACATCGTGGAGATCGTCCGCGATGCGCTTCGCAGCAGCGGCCTTGATCCCACCCTGCTGACGCTGGAACTGACAGAGACCACCCTCATAGACGACGCCGTAAGCGTGCAAGCGGTCCTGCGCAATCTGCGCGCCCAGGGTGTCACCATTGCCCTTGACGACTTCGGGACCGGGTATTCGTCACTCACCTACCTGCGCACCTTCCCCATCGACATCATCAAGATCGACGGGTCGTTCATTCGCACCATCGAGACGGAACGAGAAGCAGCGGCCATCGTGGCCGCCATCGTCTCGCTGGCCAAGAGCCTCGAAATCACGGTCATCGCCGAAGGGATCGAAACACCCAGGCAACTGACCGCCGTCGTGGACCTGGAGTGTGACCTCCTCCAGGGATACCTGCTGTCGCACCCCAAGGAGGCCGACGCGCTCCCCGCTCTGATCAGCACGTCCTCGGCACGCTTTAGCCGGGACCTCGGCGTCAAAGGCGCGTAGGGTTCTCCCGAGGTGCGCCGATCCAGTGACGGGACGCGCCGTCACACCGCCGAGGCCGGGAAACGCAAAGGCAGGCGGGCTGGACCCCAGATGCCGAATGTCGGCGGCTTCCACTCCACTGGGCCGTCGACGGCAAAGCTGGGCATGGCACGAGCCAGCACGGTGAGCGCTTCTTGGAGCTCGGCCCGAGCCAGCGACGCACCCAGGCAGTGGTGGATGCCTGAACCGAAGGTCATGTGCTGGGAAGTCCCCTGACGCGCGATGTCGAAGCGGTCGGGGGTGGGGAAGGTGGTGGGATCGCGGTTGGCACCGGCCAGGGCGACGACGACGAGCGATCCCTTCGGAAACACCACGTCCCGGTACTCAATGTCTTCGGAGGCGACCCGGGCCGTGCCCCGCACCGCTCCGAGATAGCGCATCGTCTCCTCCACCGCCCGGGGGGCCATGTCCGGATGCTCGACGAGAAGCGCCCATTGCTCGGGATACTCGGCGAAGAGGGCCATGCAGCACGCCAGCTGGTTGCGGGTGGTGTCCGTCCCGGCCATGAGGACCGCCTCGGCCAGCATGACCAGCTCGTCGGTGGAGAGTCGGTCACCGGCTTCCTCGATGGCGATGAGGGTGCTCAGCAGGTCGTCGCCGGGGTGGGTGCGACGCCGCTCGACCAACGATCGGACGTAAAGGTCAAGCTCGTCCGAAGCCCGTTCGATGGCGGGCAGGTCCGTGGCCAGGTCCTGATTGAAGATCCGAAAGATGTCGGTGGCCCACTGGGAGAACAGCTTCCAGTCGTCGCGAGGGGCACCCAGAAGCTCGCAGATGATCGGGATCGGGTACGGCTCACAGACCTCGGCCACCAGCTCGCAACGACCCTGCGGCACCACCGCGTCGACCAGCTGGTCGATCACGTCGCGCATGAAGGGCCGGAGCCGTTCTGCGGCCGCCGGAGTGAAGGCGGGCGCCACCAGGCGGCGCAGGCGGGCGTGCTCCTCGCCCTCCATGGACAGAATCGACCGTCGCCGGCCCTCCAGGTACCCTCCGGGCTCCACCCCGGCCATCTGGGGGATCAGCGACAGGGCAGAGTGAAAGCGTCGGTCTCGCAAGCAGGCCACGGCGTCTTGATACCGGGTCAACGAGAAGCCGAGCGGGGTACGCGCCAGCCAGTGCTGGCGACTGGCCTCGGCGGTGGCCGCTAACGCTTCTGCCCGCTCGAGTCCAGTCGTGTCGAGCATCGGCAGGTCCAACTCGTATGCCGACGTGGCTCCCACAGTGCCCCTCACTCGGGTTGCGTACGGGAGAAGAGGTTACCTCGGACCGCCAAACTCGGATCGATGCCTCTCACTGCGACGCAGCAGGCTCGAGGCCACTGCCCTCGAGGTGCCGGTCGGGGACGCTGCATCGGAGCGTCCGAAGCGACCGTGGGTGCCGTGGTCCGTGGGTTAGACGTGCAGGAGGAGTCGACCCCAGTCATGCTCAGGAGAGCGCACAGCGCGGTGACGGGCCGACCTAGGGATTCGTGCCGTCCGCCTCGGCTGCCAGACGAGAAGCGAGCTGACGCGAAATGCCGAGCCGTCGTCCCACTTCGCTCAGGCTCGTGCCTTGTGCCATGGCCAGAGAAAAAAGCGCCAAGCGGACCTGGTGGCGGGCCCCCTCGAACTCGTCGAAGGTTTCTGTGAGTTCGCGCTGGCGGAGCATGACCCCGTCAAGGCCGTCGAAGGCTTCGAGCACGGACTCGCCCTCCTCGACCAGTGTGGCCAGGCCGGCGATGGCCCGCTTGTAGCGCGCAAGCACCTCGTCCAGATGGTCGACCGCCTCGGCGAGGGCCGAGATCTGGACCACCAGCTGCTTGCTCTTTTGGGACACCACCTGTTCGCCCTGTCCATTCGTGGGGGCACCTGACCGTGGTCAAGGTTAGTTGCGCCCGCGGTGCAAGAAGCGAGCACCGGTCGAACGGCTCTCCTCCCCCGGCGGCAGGCGTCTTCGCCGGGATGTCCAGCTCCCCGGACCCGTCGCCCTCCTCCCTCGCTACAAGTATGGACTGTTGTCCATACCTATTGACAATGAGCCTCGTCCGCGGATACGGTGGTCACCGGCGGTCATCCCATCTCCGGAGCGCTTCGCCGCGCTGTCCGGAGCCTGCGTCTGCCCGCCTGTCACGCACGGGGAGCTGATGAATCGTGGGCAGGGCGCAAACCTCCAGTGAGGTCCGGGTCGACGGCGTCGCGGCGTGGTCTGAGCGATTCGAGATCGATCGGATCATCTTGCGGCGCAAGTTCGAGAGCGTGGGCGACGACGCTTCTCGCCGGTCAGCGCGTGTCCGACCCGGATGGCGGGTCGCGGAGCCGACAACTGAGGCTCCAGGAATCCGTGGGGTGAAGTCTCCGTCACCTGCGCGGATGATGCCGGCCCCTCCGTTGCGCCATTTTGCCCCCTTAGAGCGCAGCGAGAGGGGCCCGCATCTCTTGGGTCGGATAATCTCGTACATGTCGGAAGCCTGAGGTCGACACAGGCGATCCGCGCTCTGTGGGGGCGGGGACGAACCCGGACGGTCCCGCTGGTCCGATTCCCGGCCCACGCACTCCCCCGGACATGTGGACGCAGCTTCAATTCGGCGTGCCTCTGGTTCCGACGCCGGCGCGGCGCGCCGGGTATCGAACCTCGGCGCCCTTGTGTATGGGTCATCGACCGTCAACTGCGGGCAAGGGCGTGAACCCTCAGCTGGCAAGCACTCTTGGCAGAACTGTTCCATCGGATTTCTGGCCGGTGGATGTTCACAATGGCTTTCCGAAGGAATCGGGCCGAGCCCAGACGCGAATGCTGCGCCCCTGAGCCGAAAGAAATGGGGCGGAGCCGATCGTTCCTTCCTCGCGCTGTTCACCCGTCGACAGGCGGAGCGATCGCCATGCGGATCTGCATCGTGAGGAGAAAGGGCGCCGACCCTATCCAGGTCGATCTTTGTCGCCCCACTGTGTTCGCGAGGCGCGCGACCGGGCACCACTCCAGGTCCAAGCCGACTCTCGGGAGGGTTACGCAATGCGGCACTCGCGCCTGGTCGGGCCCACGGTCCGATGCGATGAAAAGGGCTCGCTATCGGGTGGGCGACTCCAAGCAAGACTACAAAGGGCCTCGCCCGACCACGGCGCCAGAGCCCCTGGCGACGACTGACGACCGCGGTGGCCTTCGAAGACCTCGAACGCTCGAGGTCCACGCTAGATTTCGGGGGACGTGCTGACGTCCTGCCATTCGCGCCCGCTCATCAATGGCCTTGTCGGGCCGTAGGTGTGAAGGCCACGGGTAGATGCTTGACCCCTCCCACAAGCGGGACGGTCATGGCCTGGAGGTAGTCGGGCGGTCCGATGGGCTCGATGTCAGGTAGGCGGGTCAGCAGTTGGCGGAAGACGACACCTAACTCTCGGCGCGCCAGATGTGCTCCGAGGCAGAAGTGCGGGCCCGGCCCGCCGAAGCCGACGTGAGGATTGGGGTCCCGACGAACGTCGAAGTGTTCGGGATCGTTGAAGACCCGCGGATCGCGATTGGCAGCACCGTAGAAGAGGACGACCTTGTCGCCGTCCTCGAAATCGTGGCCCGATATTGTCACCCGTCCCGTCGCCGTCCTTCGCATGAAGGTGACTGGCGATGCGAACCGCACGATCTCTTCCACCGCCGTCGGAGTGACCGTGGGGAGATCGGTCTGCCAGATGCGCCTCTGCTCCGGGTATTCACCGAGGAAGTGCATTCCCAGCGAGGTGGCCGTACGGGTGGTGTCGTTGCCGGCCACCGCCAGGAGGATGAAGAAGGCGCCAAGCTCCTCAGGGCTGAGGGACTCACCTTCCACGTCGGCATGGACGAGGGCTGAGGTCAGATCGTCGGTCGGCTCCCTTCGGCGGTGGTCAGCCAGTCCGTTCATCACACTCGTGAGAGTGATGCCCGCTTGGAAGAGGGCCCCGAGGGGATCGCCTTCGCCCATCATTTCGGGGTCGCCGGCGCCCAGGATGATGTTGGTCGCCTCGAGCACGGTGCGGAACTCGGAGCGCGGTATGCCCATCATGTCGCAGATGACCAGGAGTGGGAAAGGGGCCGAGATCGCCTCGACGAGGTCGACCTCACCCTTCTCGCAGATCTCGTCGATCAGAGCGGTGCAGATCCCCTCGACCGAATCGATCACCTGCTCGAGACGCCGCGGGGTGAAGGACCGACCCACGATGCGCCGCAGTCGGGCGTGGCGGGGATCATCCATGGTGATGAGGGAGCCAAAGTACTCCATCGCCTCCGCCGGCATGTCCTGGATCGATATCGAACCCCTTCCCGAGCAGAAAGTCTGTGGCTGCGTGCTGATCTCGAGCAGTTCGGCATGACGGATGACGGCTTGGAAGCGGTCCATGGCTCCAAAGGGGTTCTCCAGCTCTACGGGAACGAAGGGTGTCTGCTCGCGGAGCATGGCGAAGTCAGCCATTCGTGAACTCAGGGGCCGACGCCAGAACTCCGGATCGGCGATCGACAGCCCGCTGGCCGACACGTACGTCAACGGCACCACCCTCCTGATGCGGCGTCGCCTGAGCAGGTGACACGGCGAAGCTGCTCGCCATCCCACCGGCAGCCTAGTGCCGGGTATCAGCAACTCTGACAACGTCGCCAGCCATGAACGACTGTCGTAGCGTTAGGCCACCCAGACCGGAGAAGGACACCCGGTTGCCGTCATCGGAATTCACCCTGAACGGCCATGTCCGGCTGACGGTGCTCCAGCGTGGCCCGAACATGTTGAGGCTCAGTCATGAGCCAGCCACATCCGGCAAACACAAACCACCCAACCACGAGCTGCTTGTGGAAGTCTGAGTCGGATGCACGCGGTCGAGCTCGTCTTCGCCGTCGGTTGGGCGGCATTCTGGATCTACTGGCTCGTGGCAGCCTTCTCCATGAAGAGGGGACGCCTGCCCTGGTCCCGCGAGCTGCGCATAAGGGCGGTGATCGTCGTCCTTGCCATCCTCTTGATCCGTTTGGGAGCCTTCCGAAATCACGGCCTCAATTCGGATCCGTGGCGCGCTGGCCCCGGGCTCGCCCTCTTCGCGATCGGGCTGGGGTTCGCCATCTGGGCTCGCGTACACATCGGGCGCAACTGGGGCACCCCGATGTCACAAAAGGACGACCCGGAGCTGGTGACCAGCGGTCCCTACCGCCTGGTCCGCCACCCCATCTACTCTGGCGTCCTGGCTGCTGGTGTCGGCACCGCTGTGGCGCTGAGCTGGGCGTGGTTGATCGCCGTGGCCTGGCCGGGGCGTCTACTTCTTCTACAGCGCGACCGTCGAGGAGCACAACCTGACCGAGCAGTTCCCCGACACCTACCCGGCGTACCGGCGCTCGACCAAGATGCTCGTGCCCTTCATCTTCTAGGCAAGCGGACTCGCCGACTCGATTCCGCGCCATCGGATACCAACTGAAACGTGCCTCATTCGTTCTGATCGCCCTCGGTCGGGGGCCACCGCAATCGACGACCCTGGGCAATGCCCGGTCTGCGGACCTCCCGATCCCGACCGGCCTGCGTGTCGACCCGGGGACCGGGCTACGTCACACGGTACTCGGGGGTACCGGTCACCCCTCATCCCAGCCTGGCCATCCCGACGTGGTTCGGGCGAGCTGCCAGCGACTGGGATCACGGGCTCATAACCGCGAGGTCGCGTGATCTCGGGCGGGTCGGTCGGATCGCCGCCTGTGGTGGATCGCCTCGCCGCGCTCCACTCGACCTCCATCCCAACCCGGGTGCTATGCCCCCCCGGGCGATGGTGTACCTGGGCATCCTGGTTCCGGCCACAGCGCGTTCGATCCACGTTATGAACTGGGTGCCCAGGCGAACTCCCATCGGTTGCCCTCCGGGTCGGCGATGTACCCCGAGTAACCGCCCCACTCACGCTTGACAGGATCGGCGATTGCCCGAGCCCCGGCCGCCAAAGCCGAACGGAACGTCTCGTCGACGACCTGAGTGCTCTCGACATTGACTCCGAGCGTGATTCCGTTCCAAACCGACCCGGGCAACGGCTCCCCAGGAGCTGCCTCCTGGCGGAGTTGCCCGAGGGGATAGAGGGCAAGAAGCACGGCTCCGGCCTCATAGGTAGCGAAGTCGTCGCTCGATCCGGGCCTCTCTTGCCAGCCCAACTCGGCATAAAAAGCCCGAAGGGTCGGCATATCCCGTGCCCCAAGGGTGATGTAGCTGATCCGCTGAGGGAAGGCCATAATCGTCAACTCTGCCCGATGAATCGGAGGCCCGGGATGTGCGGGTCCCGATCGGGTTCTGAGAGGCAATGTGTCCCAAGAGGAAGATCAGCTAAAGGTAAAGGCGTCCTTGGGCGTAGGAGTACTCGACCCGGCTGTCGTCGTAACGATGACGTCTACCGTGCCGGTAGGTTCAACCGGGGACGTGGCGATGATGATGTGGTGCGACTCCACCATGACGCTCGCCGCCGGTGTCGTTCCAAACATCACGGTGGCGCCCTTGGCGAACTCGTGTCCCAGCACGTACACCGTCGTGCCGCCTGTCACGGGACCCTGTTTGGGGAAGATCGACTTGACCACCGGCACCGTGCTCCCCGAGGACCCTGTAGGGGTCACGAAGGTGAAGGCATCGTTTGACGTCGGTGTACTCGATCCCACCGAGGTCGTGACGATCACGTCCACGGTGCCCGCAGATTCCGCCGGGGACTTGGCCAACAGGACATGGTTCGACTCGTAGGTGACGTGGGCCGCCGGAACGGTCCCGAAGTCAACCGTCGCCGTCTTGCTGAAGTGCTGACCCTTGATGAGCACCACCGTTCCACCGGCGACGCGGCCGTGATTCGGGAAGACGCGCTTCACGACCGGAGCATTGAGATTGAAGGTAAAGGCGTCCTTGGGCGTGGGGGTGCTTGACCCCGCCGCCGTGGTGACGATGATGTCCACCGTTCCTGCAGGCTCCGCTGGAGACTTGGCAATGAGGAGGTTGTCGGACTCCACCGTCACCTTGGTGGCTGCGGTTGTTCCGAAGGCTACCGTCGCATCGGAGGTGAAACCCGTACCCGCCACGGCAACGTTGGTGCCGCCGGTCGTCGGTCCCTGGTCGCGGTACACGGCGCTCACCGTTGGCAGAGGTGTGCTCGCGCTGGCGACCCCCGAGATCGACGTGATGACGAGGCCGACTGGTAGAACTGTCGCCCAGAGGACCAAACCTAGCCTTCGGGACATGATGAGCCCCCAACCTTCTCGGCCGCCATGGAGACGAGCAACGGCTCTCACTACGTAGCCAACCACACGGCACAGGTCCGAACAACCAAAAACTCGGGACTATCAGATGCGGTTCCCGAGGCTTCATCATCCTCTAACACTTTGCTCCCACTGAACGTCACCCGTTGCCCACGCTCAGTTGGGGCTACCAACTGGTTCTCCTCAAACGTCAACGCCCCTAACTTCCATCCGTAACGCGCCGAGGGGCCACGCAGGCCACTCATGATGGGCGCGGCGGAGCCACAAGCGAGCCGCTTAGGAAGTAAGAAGCTGCAGGAACGCGCGACGCGGTCCCGCGCCCCTGGGCGAAAGCACCGGACGAACCGCTCGGGTTGCCCAGCGCCTCTGCCGCCTGTTGAGGGGTGTGCCCCGCGAGACGAAGGCTGAAACGACGAGGACGAGGTGAGTTCTCGACACCAAGAAGACACCTACGTGATTCCACTCGGGTCCCCGGCGAATCTCAGGCGTAGGTTCCCATGTATGACGCCTGAGAAAGGGGGGAAGTCTTGCCACTGGCCAGCGAAGACGTCATGCCCATGAGGTATCGCGAAGGCTGTCCACGCGCGCCACCAGACCTCTTCGATCGTATCGGGACCGATCCCTCCCCTCATGTGGCCGGATCCAAGGGCACTAGGCGGCCGTACACCCCAATCGCCAAGATCACATACGCACCGCAGCAAATCACCCGGGCCACCAGCGCCGCCCCGACTGGCTCCCGGTCCGGTAGAAGGTCTGGCCCTGCTCGACGGAGTGGTCCCCGATCGCCGCGTCACCCATCGCCGCGCCTGAGGTATGGCGCCACGAATCGTAATCCCTGGCCCACGACCACGCCGGGGTTCGCCTGGCGCCGGAAGTGCCGCTCCCGACCCGGCCCGACTCAACGGCGAGGGTCGGTGCGGCGAACGCAAACTCGGAGCTTCCGCCGACCTCATTGCCACCTGGCCATCGCGGGATTCGTCTCACGGAGTTGCAGCCGGCCCGGGGGGGAAAGCGCTCATCATGGCGAGGTCGCGTATTCCCGGGCGGGCCGGTCAGATTGCAGCCAGGGATGACCGCCGAGTTCCCACTGGAGCTCGCATCCCAATCCGGTGATCCCGGCTAGCCCTGAGGGTGAATGGACTGGCCCCGTCCGGCACAGAACCAAGCAATGGTGGCTGGTCCTCCTGGCCATGTCAGTGCGTCACCCTTCCTGCATGGCCGTGCGCCCCGAGGGGTATAGCCACATGGGGTTCTCCTCAAAGGAGGTGGTGCGGTGGCCGATCTGTTAAGTCTCTATCGACGTGGAAGCGAGTGGGCCATTGCGAAGGTGGCCGGTGCGAGTTCGAAACTCGATGCTGACACGCCGTGCGATCGCTGGGACGTTGGGACGTTGGGACGTTGGGACCCTGATGAATCACATGCTTGAAACTCAGCGCTACTTCGTGGGTGCAGCACATGGTGAGGATGTCGCTCCCCCGACATCGGATCCGCCCAACATCATGAGCGACAACCCTGTAACCGATTTCGAGCGGGCACGCGACGACACCATTAGAGCGTTCGGCGATCCCGCCGTGCTGGAGAAGACGGGTCCCATGCTCGGCATCGCATTCGCAGACCAGCTTCTTCATGCTTGGGACCTGGCACAGTGCGACGGGGCAAGACGCAACGATGCCAAAGGAGTTGCCCGAGGCGGCATACAACATGATCCACGGCCGCTTCTCGGACCAACAGCGAAGCGGCGTCTTTAAGCCCGAAATCACAGTAGCGCCTGATAGCTCGTTTCAGGAGAGGTTGCTCGCCTACACCGGTCGAGATCCGGCACTCTGATGGTCCGCCCCGGCCGTACGCAACCCGCCGAACCCGATCAGCCCGTCTCCGAAGCGAACCGAGCCATGACGATAGGCCTGAGTGATCGCGGTCGCCGTCGCTCCACCGCTAAGAGTTGCCCATGACAGACTTTGCTCAATATTTGAATCGTGATGTCGAGAGCGGAGGGCAGCTCGATGACTCGAACGTATGTGAACCCATGGGAATGGTCGAAGGCGTTCGGCTTCTCGCAGGCTGTGGAAGTCACACGGGCCGAACGGATGCTCGTCTGCTCGGGGCAGACCGGCATCGGAGAGGATGGGTCGCCACCCGCCACCGCTGACATGGCCGAACAAGTGCAAAAGGCTTTCCAAAACCTCCGAGAAGTCCTTCACACCGCAGGATTCTCGGCCGCCGACGTGGTCAAAGTGAACTACTACACGACAGACGTTGACGACTTGATCGCCGTGCTGGGACCACTTGCGTCGGAGTTCTTCGGCGACAATCTCCCCGCCTCAACACTGCTCGGAGTTGCCCGTTTGGCATTTCCACAGCTACGGATCGAGATCGAAGCCACGGCCGCCCGCTGACTCTGTGGGGCGCTCTGTAAGTGCCGGAGTCGGATGGGGTCTGACCCCTTGGCATCAGGGCCTGATGGCGCTCCGGTATTCGAGGGTACCGGTCACCCTCATCCCAACCTAGCCATCGCGAACGTGGCCCCGTGGAGCAGCCGGCGACTGGGGTCACGCGCTCACCGTCGCGAGGTCGCGTGATCCAGGGCGGGTCGGTCGGATCGCAGCCTGCGGTGGATCACTGCGCCGCTCCACTCAACCGCCATCCCAACCCGGGTGATACCGACCCCTCAGGCCCGCTCCTGCCTTGTCCCGCTGGGCCGCCCTGCACCCTGCATTACAGCGTGGTCAGCTCTGGCTGGAGCGGCGAGAGCGGTCTGTCGATCAACGTGATGTACACCGTCGACGACCCCGAGAAGCGAGCGGTCGGGTTCAAGCTGTCCGAAGGGATGGAAGTCCCAGCGGAGCTCGCCTCGCGGTTCAAGTTCGAGACGCAGAAGACGCGGCTGGCCGGAACCCTTCGCGGCTCCTACTTCGCCTTCAAGACCGAGTACTGACCCCACGTCCGAACACTCGTTCCCGACCGATATGTGCCAGTGCCCGACCGGTCGGGTTGGTCTCCGACGGCGGTAGGGCATCCGGTACGCGGGGATCCCGAGCCCCCCTCCATCCGTCCGAAACGGGTTCCGTGAGTCGGCTGGGGGCGTCCTCGGCCAACGGCTACCCGGCCGGGATCACCGTCGTCGCGCATTATCGCGAGTATCCGGTGGCGCGCACCCTGTAAGCACCTGGGTGGCATCAGGCGGTTCGAAGTTGAGCAGGCGCCGTCGGAGGTACATTCGGGGCCGGCTGATCCCGCCCGGGGGCAGCATCACTCAACGAGTCCTTGCCGACCTTCCCCTTTGAGAGGGCAAGAAGCGACAGAATCGGGCACCGCTGTGGAAGTCTGGTGACGTGCCCAATGACACGTCGAACTCGGACTCCGACGCTCAGCCGTCATCCCGGAAGGTAGCCAGGTGGTCAGGCGAGTCGGAGTGCTGACCGCGCCCGACGCCGGTACACCAGGTCCGGCAGAAGTTGATGGTGCGGATGACGGCCGAGGATCATGGATCCCCAACGGCGCCATGATCGCAACAAGATTCATGGAGCTGCGCAAGCGTCGGGCACTCATGATCACTCTGATCGCATTGACGATCGGCCTCCCGACACTCTTCCTCGTCATCAAGCTGTTGCTGCATGCCTTCGTGCCGCACTCGTACGGGCCGGCTGGAGGGTTCGAGGTGTTCACCACCCTCATTGCCGGTGTGCTTTACATCTTCGGGTTCATCGCCGCCATGACCTTGGGAGCCACCGCAGGTTGCTCCGACCTCGCCGACGGGATGTTCAC
>Ga0209415_10004802_pt1 | contig 24652 bp, 20 predicted proteins | sample PeaSoiSIISIP2007_FD_187696 | JGI IMG/M metagenome (GOLD analysis project Ga0209415, IMG submission 187696) | Peat soil microbial communities from Weissenstadt, Germany - SII-SIP-2007 (SPAdes) (version 2) | ecosystem: Environmental > Terrestrial > Soil > Wetlands > Peat | place: Germany... | reverse complement strand
CCCCTGGGGGCCCACAGGGCCGAGAACGGCAGCACCCACAGGCCCGGCCCGGCGGCCCGGGTCTCCCCGCCCGCGTGCAGGACCACGCCCGCCCGCAAACGCTCCCCGACCCGGTCCCGCAGCGCCTGGAAGCCCTGGAAGTCCCCGGGCTGGACGGTGGCCGCGGCGCAGGTGGCGAAGGCCGCCAGCCGGCGGTGGCGGTCCTCCAGGACGATCAGGTCCTGGGAGCCGGACCGGAGGCGGGCGAGGGTGGGCCGGGATCCGCTCCAGGGCGCGATCTTGACCAGTTCCATGACCGCGAAGGTCTCCAGCAGGGGCGCCGCCAGCCCCGGCCGGGTCTCCAGGGCGGCGGGCGCCAGGCCCAGGACGTGGGCCTGCAGCCCCGGGTCATTCCAGCACCGGTAGCGGACGCCGGGCCCGGATGGCAGCGAGGCCATGACCCGGAGCTCCTCCAGCAGGTCGCCGCAGCGCCGGGCCGGAGCGGGATCGGCCTCGGGATGGACCAGCAGGCGGATCAGCTGGCGGACCTCCCGCAGTTCGGTGAGCACCCGGAGCCGGCCCATCAACAGAGCGGCCAGGTAGTCCTGGAACCAGCTTTCCCGGCGGCTCGCCGACAGATCGCCGACCTCCGGGTAGCCGCCCGTCAGGATCCTCGCCAGCAGCTCCTGGCGGGTCAGCGGGGCCAGCCGGAGGCGGGTGGGATCCCCCTGGAAGCAGGCGTCGATCAGGCCCGGGAACGTGCCCTCGCGTTCGGCCTGGGCCAGGGGCCACAGGGGGACCACCTCCAGGTCCCGGGAGCCCCCCGGCGCCAGGCCGGGCAGGGTCCGGCAGGTGGTGAGCAGGAACTTCCGGCCGTCGGCCTGCAGGGCGGGCAGCAGCAGGGCCAGCAGGTCGGGCGCCCGGTCCACGTCCTCCAGGAACGCCAGGGCCGGGAGCCCCGCCAGGAAGCCGGCGGGATCCCGGCCGGCCTCGGCCAGGGTGGCCGGATCGGCGAAGCTGTGGCGGGACGCCTCCGGCCGATCCGCCCGGAGGACCCGGACCAGGGTGGCCTTGCCGGTCCGGCCCGCCCCGGCCAGGCAGACCACCGGGGTGTCGCCCAGGGCGTTCTCCAGGCCGGCCTGCGCCAACCGGCGCAGCGGCGCCGGGGGGCTCAGAAGGGGCATGGGATGGCCCGGGCCGCCTCCTGGCGCAGGGCCTCCAGAGCGTCCTCGGCCTGGAAGTCCAGCACCAGCGCCAGCGGGTCCCCTTCCCGGTGGTCGATCCACCAGGCGGCTTCGGTCCTGGCCAGCAGCCGCGGCAGCACCAGGGCCAGGTAGCGGTCCCTGGCCGGCTCCAGGCCTTTCTGCTTCCTTTCCTGGTCCATGCGCCAGGCCTCCAGCTGGACCCGGCCGATCGCCGCCGCCCGCAGGGAGCGGGCCCAGGTGACCTGCCGCAGGGCCCCGTCCAGTTCAGGCAGTTCCGCCACCGCGCACAGCGCCTCCTGCGCCTCGGCCTGGGCCAGGGACCAGCAGGCGGTGCAGGCCTGGCCCTTCTGCCACTCGGCGTCCTTGGCCTTCTTCCACTTGGGACCGGTGAACGCGTGCTTTTCCTTGTGCCCGCAGGTGTGCAGGACGGTGGTCCCGCCCCGCCGCGCCTGCCCAAGCCCGCTCGCCCGGCGGGGGCGCAAGGGCTTCGCCGGGGTTCCGACCTTGGCCCGGCGCGGCGCCTTGGCCTTGGTCTTGGCCAGGCCGGTCTTGGGGGTGCGGGCCGACGCCCGCGGCGGGAAGGCCATGCTTCAGCCCCGCCGCGCGTTGTAGACCAGCCGCGCGCTTTCCTGGAAGGCCTGGAACAGCGCCACGGCCTCGGCCCGCAGCACGCCCTGGCGAGTGCTGATCCCCCGCCGGGCCAGCTCCTGCTCCCAGTCCGGATGCAGGGGCCCTTCGTCGAAGCCGGTCAGCGCCTCCAGCTCCGGCCCGCTGCCGGGGATGGTCAGCTGCCGGACCCCGGACCAGAGCAGGGCCCCGTAGCACATGGCGCAGGGCCGCCAGTTCACCACCAGCTCGTGGTCCGGCAGGCCGGGACCCCCCAGGTCGTAGCGGCCGAGCCGCTTCTGGGCCAGCCCCAGGGCCAGGACCTCGGCGTGGGCGCCGGAGCAGCCGCTGGCCACCACCCGGTTCACCCCCAGCGCCACCAGCCGGCCGCTGTCCCGCTCGAACACCCCGGCCGCGAAGGGCCCGCCCGTGTCCCGCTCGAAGTTGAGCCGGGCCAGGTCCAGGATCAGGGCCATGCGCTGCTCCGGGGACGGCATCCGGTCCGGCAGCCCGGCCAGGTGGCCGGGAGCCCAGGCGGGCAGAGTCAGGGTGAGCTCGAAGGGGTGCGGGTCCATGATGCTTCCAGCTTAGCCGGAGCCGGCCAGGGCTGCCCCGTTGACAATCCCCGTCCGGCACCCCTCAATGGTATGCGGAGCAGACACATGGACCTTGCCAGGAAGCGGGCGCGCTACGATCGGATCCGGAACCAGCTGGCGGAGCTGTTGCCCCGCTGCGAGGACCCGGAGGCGCGCATGGCCTCGGTGGTGGCCCTGCTGCACCACAAGATGCAGCACTTCTTCTGGACCGGGTTCTACGGCCTGAAGGACGGGCGGCTGATCGTCCGCATGTACCAGGGGCCCATCGCCTGCATGGAGCTGAAGCGGGACACTGGCGTGTGCTGGGCCGCCATCCGCCAGGAGGCGCCGGTGGTGGTGCCGGACGTGACGGCCTTCCCCGGCCACATCGCCTGCGACAGCCGGTCCCGATCCGAGATCTGCGTCCCGTTCCGGGACCGGACCGGCGCGGTGGTCGGCGTGCTGGACATCGACAGCGACCGGCTCGGCACCTTCGACGCGGTGGACGCGGAGGTCCTGCCCGGCATCCTGGCGCTCATCCACACTTGACGGCGCGGAACCGGGCCAGGAAAAAATCTTAGTAACGTTGCGACCTTCCCGGGCCGATCTAGGATCTGCGGACGTCCTTCCGGAGCGGAGCCGACGTCGACTGCCCCGACCCCCTTGCACGGACGCCCTGATGAAGCTCAGCACCAAGGCCAACCTGGTCATCGCCGCCCTCGCGGTGGTGCTGTTCGTGCCCATGGGCGCCATCATGATCCACCGGGAAACGCAGCACATCCGCTGGGGCTTTCTGCGCGCCCTGGACGACCTGGCCAACGGCGACGCCACGCTGGTGCGCAGCTTCGTGGAGGACGCGCAGATGAAGGCCGGCGCCGTGGCGGCCGCCATCACCCCGGAGATGCTGGAGCCCCGGGCCCGCCATGACCTGGCCGCCCGGCTCACGCGCCTGAACGAAACCCTGGATTTCGGCAGCGGGATCTTCCTGCTGGACGCCGAGGGCCGCCTGATCCTGGACGCGCCCCAGCACCAGGAGCTGTGGGACCACCCGGTGGCCTTCCCGGACTACTTCCAGTGGACCCGCACCACCCACCGGGGCGTGATGAGCGATCCTTACATCTCCGAGCGCACCGGCCGGCCGGTGCTCACCTTCACCGCGCCCATCCTGAGCGCCGGGGGGGACTTCCTGGCGATGGTGGGCTGTTCGTACGACCTGCTCGGCCCGGGCGTGCTTCGGGCCATCCGGGAGCAGCGGGTGGGTCGCAGCGGCTTCGCCTACATCATGGACACCTCCCGCCTGGTGCTGCTGCATCCGGACGCGGAGCGCGTCCTCCAGCGGGACGTGCCGCCCGGGGTCAACCCGCTCCTGGACCAGGCCCTGGCCGGCTTCGAAGGCGGCGGCACCACGGTGAACTCCAGAGGCGTGCCCATGCTGGCCTCCTTCGCCCGGGTGGTGGGCACCTCCTGGATCGTCGGCTTCGAGATTCCCCAGGCGGAGGCCGACCAGGGCGTCGTCGGGTTCCGCCGGATGCTGCTGCTGAGCACCACCTTCGGCATGCTGGCGCTCATGGGCGTCGCCATGCTGGTCATCCGCAAGGCCACCTGGCCGCTCCGCCGCCTGGAGCAGGCCGTGCGGGCCATCATCCGGCTCCCGGACGACCAGCTGTACGGCCACGATGTGCTGGGCATGCTGGGCGCCACGGACGCCTCGGACGAGATCGGCACCTTCGCCCGGGCCTTCCGGGAGCTGCTGGTGGCCAAGCGCCATTCGATCTTCCAGCTGCGCCGGGCCGCCGCCGAATGGGAGATGGCCTTCGACGCGGTCACCGAGGCGATGCTCTGCATCGACGCCGAAGGCCGGGTGGTGCGCCTCAACCGCACCGCCTCGGACTGGCTGCGGATCGCCCCGGAGGCGGCGATCGGCCAGGACGCCAAGCGCCTGCTGCTGGGCGAACGGGATCCGGCCCGGTTCTGGCCGGAATCGATCCGGCTGGATCCCACCCGGCCGTTCAGCTGGACCGGGCCCATGCCGCACCAGGAGGGGGTCTTCGAGTTCCGCATGGCCCCCTTGACCCAGCAGGGCGTGCTCCAGGGGGTGGTCCTGGCGGTGCACGATGTGACCGAGCAGGCGCAGCGGGTGGAGATCATCCGCAAACAGGCCTTCTACGACAGCCTCACCGGGCTGCCCAACCGGATCATGCTCCTGGACCGGCTCGAACATGGACTGGCCCGCACGGCCCGCTCCGGCCACTCGCTCGGCCTGTTGTTCCTGGATCTGGACCACTTCAAGCAGGTCAACGACCTCCACGGCCATGACGCGGGCGACGCCCTGCTGCGGGAGGCCGCGCACCGCATGGCGGCGGTGACCCGCAAGGGCGACACCATCGGCCGGCTGGGCGGGGACGAGTTCGTGATGATCCTGTCCGATCTGGGCGGCCCCGAAGACGCCGCGCTGGTGGCGTCCAAGGTGATCCAGATCCTGTCGACCCCCTTCGTCATCGCCGGCGCCAGCCTGCAGATCGGCACCAGCATCGGCATCGCCCTGGCCCCGGCCGACGGCACCGAGGCGGCCATCCTGCTCAAGCTGGCCGACGCCGCCATGTACGCCGCCAAGAAGGCAGGCCGGTCGACGTTTCGGCTGGCCTCGGATCTGCCCGGCGCGACGCCGCTGTTCCTGGCCGCCGAGGGAGAGACCCTCCGGGCGGTCGTGCAGGGCGAGCCTGCGCCGGCCGGGGCGCCGGAGGTCAGCCCCGCCGGCGGCTAGCTGATCCCGATGCCCAGCTCCTTGAGCTGGCGCGGGTTCACCGGCGAGGGGGCATTCGTCATGAGGCAGCGGGCCTGGGCGGTCTTGGGGAAGGCGATGACCTCGCGGATGTTGCTGGCGCCCACCAGCAGCATGACCAGGCGGTCCAGCCCCAGGGCGATGCCGCCGTGGGGCGGGGCGCCGAAGGCCAGGGCGTCCAGCAGGAAGCCGAACTGGTCCCGGGCCTCCTCGGGGCTCATGCCGATGGCCTTGAACAGCCGGGACTGGATCTCCGCGTCGTGGATCCGGATGGAGCCGCCGCCCAGTTCGAAGCCGTTGAGGATCACGTCGTAGGCCTGGGCCCGGCAGCTGCCCGGGTCGGTCTCCAGCAGGGCCAGATCCTCGGGGTGCGGTCCGGTGAAGGGATGGTGGCAGGCCACGAAGCGCTGGTCCTCCTCGCTCCAGTCCAGGAGCGGGAAGTCCACCACCCACAGGAACTCGAACTTGGATTCATCGATCAGGCCCAGGGCCCGGGCCAGCCGCAGGCGCACTTCGCCCAGCACCTTGGAGGTCTGCTGGGAGCTGCCCACCGCGAACACCGCCAGGCCTTCGCCGGTAGCGCCCAGCCGTTCCCGCAGCGCGGCTTCGGTGGCCGGATCCAGGAACTTCTTGAAGCTGGAGGACAGCCCGTCCTTGCCCCACTTGGCGTAGGGCAGGCCGCCCGAGCCCAGATGCTTGGCCAGATCGCCGAGCTCGTCCAGCTGCTTGCGGCTGTAGGCCGCCGCCGCTTCGCCGGCGAAGAACAGGGCCCGGACCCGGGAGGCGCCCTGGCTGTCGGCAGCGGCCCGGAACAGGCCGAACTCGCTGCCGGCGAACACGCTGGTCGCGTCCTGGATGCGCACGGCGCACCGGGTATCCGGCTTGTCGGAGCCGTACCACTCCATGGCGTCCCGGTACGGCAGCCGCGGGAACGGCGCCCGCACCTCCTTGCCCACCAGGGCGGCCAGCTCCACCAGCAGCGGCTCCATCATGTTCTGGATATCCACCGGCCGGACGAAGCTCATTTCCACGTCCACCTGGGTGAATTCAGGCTGGCGGTCGGCCCGCAGGTCCTCGTCCCGGAAGCACCGGCAGATCTGCACGTAGCGTTCGAAGCCGGCCACCTGGAGCAGCTGCTTGTAGAGCTGCGGCGACTGGGGCAGGGCATAGAACTGGCCCGGATGCGGGCGGCTGGGCACCAGGTAGTCCCGGGCCCCCTCGGGGGTGGACTTGCCGAGGATCGGCGTTTCCACCTCGACGAAGTCGTTCTGGCGGAAGTAGTTGCGCACGATGTTCATGACCTCGCTGCGCAGCACCAGGTTCCGCTGCAGGCTTTCCCGGCGCAGGTCCAGGAAGCGGTACTTCAGGCGCTGGTCCTCGTTGGCTTCGGCGCCATCGTCCAGGGGAATGGGCGGGGTCTGGGCCGAATTGAGGATGCGCAGACCGCTGAGCCGGACCTCGATATCGCCCGTGGGCATCTGGGGGTTCTTCTGCTCCCGCTCGGCCACCACGCCCTCGGCGCCCAGCACGAACTCGCTGCGCACGGCCTTGAGCCTGGCCAGCAGCTCCGGGGACACCTCGTTCTCGTTGGCCACCAGCTGGACCAGGCCCCAGCGGTCGCGCAGATCCAGAAAGACCAGGGAGCCCAGATTGCGGACCCGCTTACACCAGCCGAGTAAGCGCACCGTCTGGCCGGTGTGCTCCAGCCTCAGCTGGCCGTTGCGGTGGGTTCGTTGGAAGTCGCCAAGCGGATCGAGTCTCATAACACTAAAGGATCGCAGCCAAGGCCGCGATTCTCAACCCAGATCTGCGGAGCCCAGGCCGCTCCGGCGGGCTCAGCTGCCCGCGGCCCGCTCCTGGGGCGCCGGGGCCGTGGGGTGGTGCTGGGGCCGGATGGGCATGCCCGGCAGCTCGTTGGCGACCATCACGTCCAGGTTGCGGATGTACTTGCACAGCCCTTCGCGCAGAATGGTCACCTCTTCGGGGGTCATGCCCTTCTGGGCGTTGTCCTGGAAATCCTCGCCGATGCGGGTGAGGGCTTCGCAAAGAGCCAGCCCCTCCGGGGTCAGCCGGATGCGGATCCGCCGGCCGTGGGTCGGGTCGGGGCCCACGCTCAGGTAGCCGCGCAGCCCCATCTGCTGGACCATGCGCGACACGGTCGGATTGTCCATCCACATGGCCCGGGCCAGCTCGCCCAGCGACATGGGCGCCCCGCGCAGCAGGACGATCAGCATCCAGTAGTGATGCGGTGTGATGTCCAGGGGCACCACCTTGGCGGCGATCAGTTGCCGGATGGAGCGCCGGGCGGCGACGATCAGCATCCCGATGGTGGATAGGTTCAATCCAACCTCTGATTGATTGTTCATTATTTACCCCTTGAGGATCCCGAAGATCCCGCCCCCTCAATTTCTTGCGAATTCGAATTAAGTCAATAAGAAATTTATGGTATTATTTGCCTATAGAGATTATTTCATCATTTTCGGATGCATTTGCACCCCATTTCCGGGTTCGCGCGCCCCGCCCCGGATCCCGGGCGGGGCGCCCAAGCCCCGGGAACCGCCTGCAACAGCGTTCCTGCGTCGGCAGGACCGGGGCGACTGCCCCGGATCAAAAGGCCGGGATGAGCCATTCAGGTTGGATCCCACCGTCCGGCTTCGGCCCGACGCCCATCTTTTTCATGGTTGAGCAATACTGCGGCCCGATTCCCGGGCCACCCGCCCTCACGCCCGGCAGGCATAGGGGGGCCCGGGGGTAAGCCAGCCAAACAGACAAGCGGCTTGGCCCCCGGCTTCGGCCTTCGGCGAGGCTAGTCCTGGGCCCGCAGGCGCGCGGCCACCTCCTGCAGCGGCCAGACCTCCTGCAGTCCCGTCGCCAGGTGCTTGACCGTGACCACCCCCTGCTCCAGTTCCCGGTCGCCCAGCATCATGACCAGGGGCGCGCCCAGGCGGTTGGCGGTGGTGAGGGCCTTCTTCAGGTTGCTGCCCCGGGTCTCCAGCTGCAGGTCCAGCCCCTCGGCCCACCAGTCCCGGGCCAGGGCCAGGGCGCGCAGGGTGGTGGCCTCCCCCAGGGGGATGAGCACGGCCGGCGCCCGGTGCGGCGCGTCGCCGCGCTTCTGCTGCAGCAGCATGGCCAGCCGGTCCAGGCCGATGGACCAGCCGAAGGCCGGCACCTGGGGGCCGCCCAGCTGGTGCACCAGCCCGTCGTAGCGGCCGCCGCCCAGGATCGCCGACTGGGCCCCCAGATCGCCGGACAGCACCTCGAAGGCCGTGCGGGTGTAGTAGTCCAGCCCGCGCACCAGCCGCGGGTTCTCCTCGAAGGGCAGGCCGAGGCTGGTGAGCAGCTCCTTCAGGCGTTCGTGGTGGCGCCGGGAAGGCTCGTCCAGATAGTCCACCAGGACCGGGTGGCCCTCCAGGGCCTCCTGGCAGCCCGGCACCTTGCAGTCCAGGACCCGCAGCGGGTTCTCCTGGATGCGCCGGTGGCAGTCCGCGCAGAACCGCGCCTCGCGCGCCTCGAAGAAGGTCCGGAACGCGGCGTGGAAGGCCGGCCGGCATTCCGGGGTGCCCACCGAGTTGATGGAGAAGGTCAGGTGCTCCAGCCCCAGATCCCGGAGGAAATCGTAGAGCAGCACCAGGGATTCCACCTCGGATTCGGGCGTGCCCACCAGGATGCTTTCCGCGCCGATCTGCCAGAACTGCCGGTAGCGCCCGGTCTGCATGCGTTCGTAGCGGAACATGGGGGCGATGTAGTAGAGCAGCTGGGGGTCGTTGTTGACCAGCAGCTTGTGCTGGATCATGGCCCGCACCACCCCGGCGGTGTTCTCCGGGCGCATGGCCACGTGCCGGCCGCCCTTGTCCATGAAGTCGTACATTTCCTTGTGGACGATGTCGCTGCTTTCCCCCACGCTACGTTTGAAGACCTCGATCTCCTCCAGGATCGGCGTGCGGATCTCCGCGTAACCGTGGCGCTGGAAGGCGCGCCGGGCGGCCGCCTCGATAGACTGGAACCACCTCAGTTCATTGCCGAACAGATCGCGCGTGCCTTTGACGGATTGGGCCATCTTGAGACTCCTGAAAATCCTGCCGCTTCTCACCCTAAGCCTACTGGCACCGGGCCAAACTCCCAAATCCGGAGCTCCGGCCCGGCTGCTGGTGATGCTGGACCCGGGCCACGGCGGCGAAGACGAAGGCGCCCGGGGCCACGGCGGCCTGCTGGAAAAATCGGTGACCCTGGACCTGGCCAAGCTGCTGGCCGAGCAGCTACGCGCGGCCGGGATGGAGGCCCGGCTCACCCGCAGCGACGACAGCTACGTCCCGCTATGGGACCGGGCCAGCCTGGCCAACGCCCAGGGCGCGGACCTGTTCATCAGCCTGCACCTGAACGCCGCCCCCACCCGCCAGGCCCGGGGCTCGGAAGTCTACTTCCTGTCCATGGGCGCCGGCGACCGCATGGCCGCGGAACTGGCCGCGGTGGAGAACGCCGGCGCCCGGCCCGGCCAGGACCAGGATCCCGACCGGGTGGTGGCCGACATCCTCAACGATATGTCGCAGAAGGCCTTCCTGCAGGATTCCGAGCGGCTGGCCGTCGCCATCCAGGCCCAGCTCAACCAGCTGCATGGCATCCAGCAGCGCGGCGTCAAGCAGGCCCCCTTCGTGGTGCTGCGCGGCGCCGCCATGCCCGCCGTGCTGGTGGAGACCGCCTTCATTTCCAACCCCCGGGAGGAGGCCAAGCTGCGCGATCTCCAGTTCCGCACCCGGGTGGCCCAGGCCATCGCCCGCGGCGTGCGCCGCTTCTTCGCCGGCGGCACCAGGGTCTCCCGGCGCCGGACCCTGGTGGAGGCCGAGCGGTAGGAACAACGAAGTTACGCCCTTGTTCCCGCCCCGCCGCCGGTCCGCGGGACGCCGGGGGAGACACTGGGGCCATGGTTCCTCCGGAGACCTTCCCCGCCCTGCACCCCATGCCATCCCTGCGCCTCGCCGCCAGCCTGGGCGAGACCCTGTGGACCGTGGCCCGCCTGAGCCGCACCGCCACGCCCCGCCACTCGGCCCAGGCCTGGGCCCGGCGGACCCTGCGCCTGCTGGGGGTGGAGACCCGGCTGGCGGCCCCCATCCCCTTCGGCGCCCAGGTCTGGGTGTCCAACCACCTGAGCTGGATGGACCCGCTGGTCTACCTGAGCCTGCGGCCGTCCATGGCCCTGGCCAAGGCGGAGGTGGCGGACTACCCCTGCATCGGCCGCGGCGCCCGCAGCCTGGGCCTGCGCTTCGTGAACCGGGCCGACCTGTTCAGCCGGGCGGCGGCGCTGCGCGGCATGGTCCGGGACCTGCACGCGGGCGAGTCCTTCCTGCTGTTCCCGGAAGGCACCACCACCACCGGCGATCACCTGGCCGCCCTGCACGAGGGCGGCCTGCGCATGGCCTACCGCCTGGGCGTGCGCCTCCTGCCGCTGCGCATCGCCAGCCCGGATCGCCACTACCCCTGGATCGGCGACGACAGCCTGCTGCCCCATCTGCAGCGGGTCGCCCAGACCCGGCGCACCCGGGTGGCCGTCCACCCCGGCGTGGTGCTGGATCCGGCCGCCTGGCCCGACGAGGACCGCTGGGTGGACAGCATCCGGCGCCAGCTGGCGCCGCCCCCGGCCTGAGCGCCCCCGGATCCCCCATGTGTTTACAACCATTTCACACCCCCGACGGCAATCCTGGCCCCCGCAGCGAGTTCACTGGCAGAATGGTCAAAACGTCCCTGGCTTCTTCCCCCGCCGCCCCGCCCCGGGGCAACGCCTTCCGGATCCCGAGCCTCGCGAGCGGGTTTCCTTCTCCTGCGTTATGGGAGCCCAGCGGCCAGGTAGCGACCCCCCTCAGGAGCGATATGCTGCCCCAACCCACGGATCCCCAGGGCTCGACCCCGAGCGAGGCCGACGGGGAGCTGCACAGCCTGGCCCAGGAGCTGCGCGCCATCCTGGCCGAGGACCGGCTGAAGCCCCACTACCAGGCCATCCTGGATCTGGCCACCGGGCGCATGCACGGGTTCGAGGGGCTCATCCGCGGCCCTTCCGATTCCCTGCTGCACTCCCCCCAGAATCTGTTCAAGGTGGCCCTGCTTACCGGCCAGACGGTGGAACTGGAGGTCGCCTGCTGCCGCAGCCTGCTCCGCGGCTTCATCGCCAGCGGCCAGACCTGCAAGCTGTTCCTGAACATCAGCCCCGGCAGCCTGGCCCTGTCCCCCTTCCTGGCCCTGCTCCAGCCGGAGGCGCTGCGGGCCCAGGGCTTCGCCCCGGACCGGATCGTCATCGAGCTTACGGAAAACCAGCCCACCTACGACTTCAACCAGCTGGTGCAGACCGCCGACCTGTTCCGCAGCCTGGGCTTCGCCATCGCCATGGACGACCTGGGGGAGGGCTTCTCCAGCCTGCGCCTGTGGTCGGAGCTGCGTCCGGAATACGTGAAGATGGACAAGCACTTCATCAACGGGGTCAGCCTGGACCCGGTGAAGTACCAGTTCCTGGCCTCCCTCCGGGACATCGCCGCCAAGACCGGGGCCCTGGTGGTGGCCGAAGGCATCGAACTGGAGGCCGACCTGGCCGTGGTCCAGGATCTGGGCCTGGACCTGGGCCAGGGCTACCTGTTCGGGCGCCCGGCTCCGGTCCCCAATCTGGTGCTGCCTTCGGGCCTGTTCCGCGGCTTCGGCCCCGGGCCCGCCGCCGACGCCGGGGAGGATGGGGAGAACGGGGCCGCCGGGGCGTGCGAATCCGGCAACGCCGGTTCGGCCTGGATCCGGGCCCGCCGGATCACGGCAGCCCGGCTGCTCATGGAGATCGCGCCGATCCCCCCTTCCACCCCCAACCACCAGGTGGAGCAGCGCTTCGCCCAGGAACGGGAGCTGCAGTCCATCCCCGTGGTGCTGGATGGCCTGCCGGTGGGCCTGATCAACCGGCACGTGTTCATGGACCTCATGGCCCGGCCCTTCTCCCGGGAGCTGTACGGCAAGCGCCCCTGCGAGACCCTGATGGACCGCACCCTCCTGGTGGTGGACCACCACATCGGCCTGCACGATCTGAGCGGGCTGATCGTGGACTCGGATCCGCGGCACATCCTGCACGGCTTCATCCTCACCCGCAACGGCCAGTATGCGGGCATGGGCAGCGGCCACGATCTCATGCGCGAGATCACCCAGATGCAGATCAACGCCGCCCGCTACGCCAATCCGCTCACCGGGCTGCCCGGAAACGTGCCCATCAACGAGCATCTGGACGACCTGCTGTTCCAGGAACTGCCGTTCGTCATGTGCTACTGCGACCTGGACCACTTCAAGCCGTACAACGATGTCCACGGCTACGGCCGGGGCGACGCGGTGATCCGCTGGACCGGCCAGCTGCTGGAATCCGTGTGCGCGCCCGAGGATTTCGTGGGCCACATCGGCGGCGACGACTTCCTGCTGATCCTGCGCAGCCCGGACTGGGAGGCGCGCTGCCGGAGCCTGCTGGCGGCGTTCGAGGCGGGCAAGCAGCGGTTCTTCAGCGCCGAGGAGCTGGCCCAGGGCGGCTACGTGAGCGAGGACCGCCGGCGCCGGCTGGTGCGCCACCCCCTGGTCGCCCTGTCCATCGGCGCCGTAAAGGCGCCGCCCGGGGAATTCCCCAGCCACCACGAGATCGCCGCGGCCGCGTCCGGGGCCAAGAAGGCGGCCAAGCGCCAGGAGGGTTCGGTCCTGTTCATCGAGCGCCGCGCCCCGCAGCCCCATGAGGTCGAGGATGCCCAGGAGCCCCGGGAGCCGGAGGCCTATTCGTAGCGCAGGGCCTCGATGGGATCCTGGCCGGCCGCCTTCAGGGCGGGCCACAGCCCGAAGCCCAGGCCGATGGCGGTGCTGATGCCGAAGCCCAGGCCCACGCTCCACAGCGGCGCCGCGGCCGGGAAGTCGAACAGGGCGCGCACGGCCATGGCCACCCCCAGCCCGCAGGCGATGCCCAGCGCGCCGCCCAGCCCGGTGAGCGCCACCGCCTCCAGCAGGAACTGGGCGGCGATGTCCTTGCGGGTGGCGCCCAGGGCCTTGCGCACCCCGATCTCCCGGGTCCGCTCGGTGACGTTGACCAGCATGATGTTCATGATGCCCACCCCGCCCACCAGCAGGGCGATGGCGGCGATGAAGATCATGGCGGCGGCGATGCCGCCGGTGACCTGCCGGAAGGTGGCCAGCGCCTCCGCGCTGGTGGAGATTCCGAAATCATTGTCCTGGTGGGCCTTGAGCCCCCTGCGCCCGCGCAGCAGGGCCTCCTCCTGGTCGGTGAGGTCGTCCACCCGGTCCGGATCCCGGGGCACCGAGGCGATGCGCAGGGTGTTGCCGGTGCCGCGCTGCACCTCCGGGAACAGCGCGTCGAACACCGTGAGCGGGAGCAGCAGCAGGCTGTCGCCGCTGCCGCCGAACTGGGAGCCCTTCTTTTCCAGGGTGCCGATCACCCGGAACGCCACCCCCTGGAGCAGCACCTCCCGACCGATGGGGTCCCGGGCGGGGAACAGGGACTGGGCCAGATCGGCGCCGATCAGGCAGACGTGGGCCCCGTGGGCCAGATCGGTGCTGGAGATGAAGCGGCCGTCGTCCACCCCCAGGCTGTTGGCCAGCACGTAGTCGGGGGTCACCCCCTGGATCACCGGGCCGTTGGCCTCGTCCCCCCGGCGGTTCTTCACGGCGGGCGTCTCGCCGCTGTCCAGCAGATCCCGCTCCGGCGACACGGCCGCGGCCAGGGTGGCCTGGCGCTTGAGCGCCGCGGCGTCCTCCAGGGTGAGCGGCCGGCGCCGCTTCTGCTCGTCCGGGATGAGCTCCGGCGGGCCCCCGAAGCGCGGCTCCAGCTTCTGGAACTGGACCCGGTGGGTGCCGGTGGCGGCGAAGGCCCCGGTGATGGCCCGGTTGAACCCGGCCACGAAGCTGACCATGGCGATCACCGTCGCCACCCCGGCCAGGATCCCCAGCAGGGTGAGGAAGCTGCGCAGCTTCTGGGCGGCGATGGAGCGGAACGCGAAGCGGAAGGTCTCCGGGCCCAGCGCGTGCAGGACGCTGCGCTGGTGCCGGCGGGGACGCGGGAGCTGGCGCGCGGCGGCCATGGCTACTCCGCCCTCAGGGCGTCGATCACGGCCAGGTTGGCGGCCCGGCGCGCCGGCAGGAATCCGGCCGCCAGCCCCACCAGGACCGCCACCGCCAGGCTGGCGAACACGATGCCCGGGGTGATCCGGGCCGGGAAGTCCACCAGGGCCCGCACCCCCCAGGTGACCAGGGTCCCGGCCAGCAGTCCGCAGCAGCCGCCGACCAGGCTAAGCACGGCCGCCTCCAGCAGGAACTGGCGGGCGATGTCCCGCTTGCGGGCGCCCAGGGCCATGCGGGTGCCGATCTCGCCGGTGCGCTCCACCACGCTCACCAGCATGATGTTCATGATCACGATCCCGCCCACCCCCAGGCTCACCGAGGACACCAGCAGCATGAGCACGAAGGCCGCCCGGCTCACCTGCTCCCACAGCTCGCGCAGGGAATCCTGGGTGAGCAGGCCGAAGGGGTCCGGGTCCCGGAAGCCGGTATGCCGGGCGGCCCGGAGCAGGGCCCGCACCTCGTCGGTGGCCGCGTCCAGGTCGGCCACCCCGTTGCGGGCCTGCACCTGGAGGTTCAGCGAGTCCCGCGGCCCCAGGAAGTTCTTGCGGTAGACCTGGATGGGCACGCAGACCAGGTTGTCCCGGCTGAAGCCCAGGGCCTTGCCCTGGCGGGTGAACAGGCCGATGATCCGGAACGGCAGGCCGTCCAGGGTCAGGGTCTGGCCCAGGGGGTCCTGGTGCGGGAACAGCTCGTCCCGGGTGTCGGTGCCGATCACCGCCACCTGGGCGGCGGCGTCGTTCTCCCGGGCGGAGAAGAACCGGCCGGCATCCTGTTCCAGGTTGAACATGCCGGCGAAGTTGGCCGTCGCGCCCACCACCGTGACGTTGGCCAGGTGCCGGCTGCCGCACTGGACCGTCATGGTGCGGAAGGCCCGGGTGCTGACCTGGCCCACGTGCGCCAGATGGGCCTGCTGGACCCGCTCGAAATCGGCCCAGGTGAGCAGGGGGCGCTTGAGCGCCTGGATGAACTCCTTCTGGGAGCGGATCACCCCGAACCGGTCCACCACGAACACGTCCGGCGCCATGCGGATGATCTTGTCCTTCACGTAGGCGTCCAGCCCGGAGATCACCCCCACCACGCTCACCATGGTGGCCACGCCGATGATGATGCCGAGCAGGGTGAGCGCGCTGCGCAGCTTGTGCGCGCGCAGGGCGCGCAGGGCGGCGCGGAACAGGTCGGCCTTGAGCATCCTAGTCGGTCCGGGGCTTTTCCACCCGGGCCGGATCGCCGTCCTTGAGCTCCCGCAGGGCCTTGAAGGGTCCGGTGATGATCTGCTCGCCGCCCTGCAGGCCGGACAGCACCTCCACGGTCAGATCGCCCATGAGCCCGGTCCGCAGCGGCCGGAACCGGGCCCGGCCGCCCTCCAGGACGAACACGCCCTCCTGGTCCCGGGGCGCGTTGGCCGCGCCGGCCGGCGCCTGCTGGCCCGGGCCGGGCCGGAGATCCTGCACCACCAGGGCCTGGATGGGCACGGCCAGCACCTGGGAACGGCTGCCGGTGAAGATGTCCGCCTGGTTGGACAGCCCCGGCTTGATCCCCGCCGGCGGCCGGCGGAGCTGCACCTTGACCTTGAACTTGATGGCCTCGTTGGTGTTGGTCTGGACGATCGGGCTGCCCCCCACCTCGGTGACCACCCCCTCGAACACCTGGTTGGGATAGGCGTCGATGCGCACCTGGGCCGCCTGACCCACCTGGACCATGGGGATGGAGGCTTCGTCCACCTCCAGCTCGGCCTCCACCCGGCTCATGTCCGACACCGTCAGCAGCACCGTACCGGGCTGGTTCTGCAGTCCGGGCACCGCGGTCTCCCCCAGTTCGATGTGCTTGCCGGTCACCAGCCCGGTCATGGGCGCCACCACCCGGGTCTTGGCCAGCACATCCGCGGCCCCGGCCAGATCGGCCCGGGCCTGGTCGACGCGCTGCCGGGCCGACCGGGCGGCTACGTCGGCCAGGTCCATGGCCAGGCGCGACTGCTCGAAATCGCTGTCGGACAGGATGCCGCCCTTGTGGTTGGCCTCGGCCCGGGCGAAGTCCTTGCGGCTCTGGTCCAGCTTGGTGGTGGCCGAGGCCAGGTCATGGATGCTGGCCCGCAGGTTGGCCTCCCGGGACAGGGCGGCGGCCCGGGACTGGACCGGATCGATCTCCAGGAGCAGGTCGCCGGTCCGCACCGGGTCCCCTTCCTTCACCCGCATGCGGGTCACCGGACCGATGGAGTTGGCGGTGATGTCCACCTTGGTCACCGCCTGGATCTTCCCGTTGGCGCTGACTTTGGCCTGGATGTCCACCCGCTCCACCCGGGCGGTCTGGACCGGGCGCCCACGCTCGCGCCGGCCGAGCCCCAGCCCTGCCAGCGCCAGGACCGCCACCGCACTCCCAAGGATCCATCCCAGTTTCTGCGTCATGGCACCAGTCTCCGAGGTGTGGCCCGCCCTGGCAAGGACCTTGGTCGGACTGCTACAATCCCATGCTTTGAAGGAAAGCCATGACCGACCTGACCACCACCCCCAGCGGCCTGCAGTTCGTGGACCTCGCCCCCGGCGAGGGTCCCTGCCCCGGCACCGGCCAGACCTGCACCATGCACTACACCGGCTGGCTGTCCGACGCCGGCCAGCCCGGCCAGAAGTTCGACAGTTCCGTGGACCGGGGCCGGCCGTTCAGCTTCACCCTGGGCGTGCACCAGGTGATCCAGGGCTGGGACGAGGGGGTCGCCACCATGCGCAAGGGCGGCAAGCGCACCCTGCACATCCCCGCCGCGCTGGGCTACGGTGCCCGGGGCGCCGGCGGCGTCATCCCGCCCAACGCCGACCTGATCTTCGACGTGGAGCTGATCGACTTCAAGTAGTCATGAAGGACGGCTACAGCGCCGGGAGGCTGGCCGCCGCGGCGGCCTGGCCGACCCGGCGGCTGCGCTCGTCGGGCAGGAAGATGGCGATCCGCCCGGCCAGTTCCGGGAACTCCTGCTCCAGCACCTCCCGGGCCCGGGCCAGGATGGTTTCGCCGCCCGCGCCCGAGGTCACCCGGCCCAGGATCATCAGGTGGTCGAAGTCGTAGAACTCGGCGTACCAGGGCAGCGCGTAGCCCAGGTGCACGCCGATGCTTTCGAAGATGGCCCGGGCGGCCGGATCGCCCAGTTCCACCCGCTGCTGCACGACCTTGAGGCGCTCGGGCAGGCCGAGTCCCGGCGCGAACCGCAGCTTGGCCAGGCGCGCCAGCCGGTCCACGCCCAGCTGGGAGAAATAGCCTCCGCCGATGCCGATCCCGCCGGACCAGTCGTCGCTCGCCCCATCGGGGCTGGCGTCCATGGGCGCGAAGGCCAGCTCGTCCAGCCAGCCGGTCATGTGGCCCCCCCGGTCCAGGAACCCGGCCGCCTCGCTGGAGCCCATGGCCAGGCCCAGGATGCCGGTCAGGCCCAGGGACAGGGACCCGGCCAGGGCGGTGACCTCGCCGTCGTTGCGCACCTCCAGGGGCACCCCCCAGGCCTGGTGCAGCCGTTCGAACAGGGTCTCCACCTGGGTGGCGAAGGCTTCGGCGGGCACCGAACGGAACAGGGAGCCGACCCGGATCCGGTTGTCCACCAGGATGCCCGCGGAGCTGCCGCCGATGGCGTCCACCCGGGGCAGGTGCCCGGCGGCCAGGCGCAGCCCTTCGTCGATCTGCGCGTAGTGGTAGGCCGGGTCGGCCTGGCCGCGGGGATTCCAGGGCAGTTCGGCGCTGAACACCGTGGTGCCGTCCTGCACCGCGGCGACCTTGTAGTCGCTGGCGCCCAGATCGAAGCCGATCCGGCACCCGCCCAGGTGGCCGCCGAGGGTCAGGGCCTGAAGGCGAGCGGCAGGCAGCTCGGCTGGATCCGCCACGATCCGCACCTGGAACGGCCCGGCGTAGGCCTGGGCCATGATCCGGGCCGCGAAGGCGTGGGTTCCGTCCGGCCCATACTGGGCCGCCAGGGCCGCGCACAGCCCGGCCGGCCCCTGCATCCAGACCCGCCGCCCGCCCCGGGACCACAGCAGGAAGTGCAGCACCCATCCGGCGTAGCGCAGGTTGTCGGCCTCCCGGCCGGCATCGCCGGGGAACAGCTCCAGGTCCATCCGGCTGATGGCTTCGGGCCCCTGCTCCAGGGCCAGGCGCAGCACCTCCCGGCGCGGCTGGCGCGCCAGCTCCCGCCGGAAGGCCCGCACCCCCACCGACAGGGGCCGGAATCCGGGGTCCAGGGACGGCAGCTGCCGGGGCACCGCGGCGAACAGGCTGTCCGAAAAGGGCTGGACGGGGTTGGACATGGGGCGGGACTCCGGTCGGCCTGGGGCACGCGCCACGCGGCGCCAGGGGGGGTGGTGGGGCATCATACCATCGCCCCGCGGAAGACCCGCCCTGCGAAGTGCGCCGTCAAGGACAGCCGAAGGTGACCAGAACCCGTTGATCCTGGTATTGTTGTTCAGGATACGGACGGTTTTTTCAGAGGGCCCATGCGCATACTAGTGACCGGAGGCTGCGGGTTCATCGGCAGCCACGTGGTGGACCGCTTTGTGTCCGAAGGGCACCAGGTCTGGGCCCTGGACAACCTCAGCTCCGGCTCCCGGAGCAACCTGCACCCCGGGGCCCGCTTCATCGGCCTGGACCTGCAGGACGCCCGGCTGGCCCAGGAGGTGGCGGCGGTGCGGCCGGAGGCCGTGTTCCACCTGGCCGCCCAGATCGATGTGCGGATCAGCTGCGCCGATCCGGTCCGGGACGCCAGCGAGAACATCCTGGGCAGCCTGCGCCTGGTGGAGGCGGGCCTGGCCGCCGGCATGGGCTACTTCGGCTTCGCCTCCAGCGGCGGCGCCATCTACGGCGAGGCCGCCGGCCCCCAGTCCGAAGCCCACCCGGAAACCCCACTCAACCCGTACGGCGTAGCCAAGTTGTCCGTCGACAAGTATCTGCATGCATACGCCGTGCAGCGCGGGCTGGCCAGCGCGTCCCTGCGCTTCGCCAACGTATACGGACCCCGCCAGGGCGCCAAGGGCGAGGCGGGGGTGGTGGCGGTGTTCGCCAAGCGGCTGCGGGACGGCCTGGCGCCGCGCATCAACGGCGACGGCGCCCAGACCCGGGACTTCGTCTACGCCCCCGATCTGGCGGAGGCCGCCAGCCTGGCGCTGGCGCGGCGGGCCACCGGGGTGTTCAATCTGGGCACCGGCCGGGAGACCTCGGTGCGCACCCTGGCCGAGCGGCTATGCGCCGCCGCCGGCCTGGATCCGGCCGCCATCGAACACCTGCCCGGCATCCCCGGCGAGCAGCGCCGTTCGGTCCTGGATCCGGGCAAGGCCGCCCGCGAACTGGGCTGGATCCCCCGCACCGCCCTGGACGACGGCCTGGGCCAGACCTGGACCTGGTTCCAGGCCAACCGCCCGTGAAGCCCGAACTGGTCATCATGGCCGCCGGCATGGGCTCCCGCTTCGGCGGCCTCAAGCAGCTGGAGCCGGTGGGCCCCCGGGGCGAGAAGGTCCTGGACTACGCCCTGTTCGACGCCCGGCGGGCCGGGGTGGAGCGGGTGGTGTTCGTGATCCGCCGGGAGCTGGAGGCGGAATTCCATCGGGAGGTGGGCTCCCGCTACCACCCATGGCTGGAGGTGGCCTACGCCTTCCAGGAACTGGACCAGCTGCCGCCCGGATTCCGGCCGCCGCCGGGCCGGACCCGGCCATGGGGCACCGGCCAGGCCATCCTGGCGGCGGCAACGCAGGTGCGGGCCCCCTTCCTGGCCATCAACGCCGACGATTTCTACGGCCGCCGGGCCTTCCAGGCCCTGACCGAGTTCCTGGCCCGGCCCGGGGCCGCTCCGGACGCCTATGCCATGGTCGCCTTCCGCATGGCCAACACCCTGTCCGAGCACGGTCCGGTGGCCCGGGGCATCTGCCAGGTGGACGGCGCCGGGCTGCTGCGGGGGGTGGAAGAGCACACCGGCCTGGAGGCTGACGGGGCCGGCTGCCGGGAGCGGGACCCGGACGGCGGCGAGCGCCGCTTCACCGGCCAGGAGCCGGTCTCCATGAACATCTGGGGCTTCCGCCCCGCCCTGTTCGCCCAGCTCCAGGAAGGCTTCGCCGACTTCCTGCGGGGCTCGGGCCAGGACCCCCGCGCCGAGTTCTACCTGTCCACCGCCGTGGACAGCCTGATCCGGGCCGGCCAGGCCAGCGTGAGCGTCCTGGCCAGCGAGGATCGCTGGTGCGGGGTGACCTACCGCGAGGACAAGGCCACCGTGGCGGCCCGGATCCGCGATCTGGTCCAGGCCGGCGAGTACCCGCCCTGCCTGTGGAGCCGCGCATGACCCCGCCCCCGACCCTGGCCGACCTGAAGGCCGTCACCGCCCAGTTCCGCATCCCGGGACGGTTCCTGGAGGGCAGCGTCTACGGCAACGGCCACATCAACGCGACCTTCGCCGCCACCTTCCGCCGCGGCGCCGCCCGGGAGCGCTACGTCCTGCAGTGCATCAACGCCCACATCTTCCGCGAGCCGCTCCGGCTCATGGAGAACGTGGCCCGGGTCACCCGGCACATCCGGCGCAAGCTGGAGGCCGCCGGTGTCCAGGACACCACCCGCCGGGTGCTGACCCTGGTGGAGACCCGGGGCGGAGCCGTGTGCCTGGTGGACCCGGAGGGCCGGGTCTGGCGCTGCTACCTGTTCGTGGAGGGCGCCAGCAGCCTCGATATCATCCAGACCCCGGCCCAGGCCCACGCCGCGGCCCGGGCCTTCGGCGCCTTCCAGCGCCTGCTCATGGACTACGACGGGCCGCGCCTGTTCGAGACCATTCCCCGCTTCCACGACACCTGCGCCCGGGTCGAGGCCCTGAAGCAGGCCCTGGCGGAGGACCGCTGCGGGCGCGCCGCCGGGGTGGCCCCGGAGCTCCGCCAGCTGCTGGACCGGGAGGCCCTGGCCGGATGCCTGCTATCCCTGCAGGCCGCCGGCGGCATCCCCGAGCGCATCACCCACAACGACACCAAGCTGAACAACATCCTGCTGGACGACCGCACCGGGGAGGGCATCTGCGTGCTGGACCTGGACACGGTCATGCCCGGCCTGAGCCTGTACGACTTCGGCGACATGGTGCGCACCGGCACCAACCCGGTGGCCGAGGACGCCCCGGACCCGACCCTGCAGGTGCGGCTGCCCATGTTCCAGGCCCTGGCCCGGGGCTACCTGGAAGGCACCGGCGGCACCCTGCTGCCGGCCGAACGGGAACGGCTGGTGCTGGCCGGCCAGTTGCTCACCTTCGAAACCGCCGTGCGCTTCCTCACCGACCACCTGGAAGGCGACCACTACTTCCGCATCCACCGTCCGGACCACAACCTGGACCGCTGCCGCAACCAGCTCGCCCTGCTGGGCTCCCTGGAGGCCCATGCGGAGCGCATGAACGCCTTCGTGGCCGAGCTGGGCGAGCCGGAGCCGGTGGGGTAGGACGTTACTTCACCGCCCCCAGAGCCAGCCCCTTCACCAGGTAGCGCTGCAGCCAGGCGAACAGCACCGAGACCGGCAGGGTGGCCAGCAGGGTGGCCGCCATCACCTGGTGCCATTCCACCGTGTAGCGGCCCGCCACCAGATCGGTGATCTGCACCGTGAGGGTCTTGTTGGCATCGGACCGGATCAGCGTGTAGACCACCGCGAACTCGTTCCAGCCGTTGATGAAGGTGAAGATGGCCGTGACCCCCAGGGCTGGCGCGGCCAGCGGCAGGAACACCCTGAGCATGGCCCGGGCCCGGCCGCAGCCCTCCAGCCAGGCCGCCTCCTCCAGATCCCGGGGGATGGTGGCGAAGTAGGACGACAGCATCCACACGGCGAAGGCGATGTTGAAGGCCGCGTAGGCCACCACCACGCTCAGGCGGGTGTCCACCAGGTTGCCGCCGTTCCAGTGGATCATGGCCGCCAGGCGGAACAGCCCGATGACCAGGAGGATGGGCGAAAGCATCTGGGTCACCAGCAGGAACTGCCGGTAGGCGCCCTGGCCCCGGAACGTGGCGCGGGCCAGGGCGTAGGCCGCCGGCACGCTCACCACGATGGCCAGCAGCATGGAGCTGAGGCTCACCAGCAGGCTGTTTTCCAGGGCCCGGCCGAACCGGGTGGCCACCCACATGTCGCTGAAATTGGCCCAGCGGAAGTGGCTGGGCAGCCAGCGGGCGGGGTAGATGAACACCTCCTCGGGCGGCTTCACCGCCGTGAGGAACATCACCGCGAAGGGGAACAGGATGATCACCACCAGCGGGGCCAGGGCCAGCCAGCAGTACAGGCTCCGGCGCAGCTTGCGCCGGTCGGCGAACGCGCGCATCAGGCCGCCCCCCCTTCCCTGGGCTGGATCTTCAGGTACAGGGCGGTGGCCGCGAACAGCAGCACCAGCATGATCAGGGACACCGCCGCCGCCTCGCCCGGCTTGCCCAGGCGGAAGCCCCGCTCGTACAGGTAGGTCACCAGGATGTGGGTGGAGTTGCTGGGGCCGCCCTGGGTCATCACCCAGATGATGGGGAAGGAATTGAACACGTAGATCACGTTCAGCACGATGGCCATGTTGATGAACGGCCGGAGCAGCGGCAGGGTCAGCCGGCGGAACTGCTGCCAGGAACTGGCCCCCTCCACCCGCGCGGCCTCGTAGATGTCCCCCGGCACCGAGGCCAGGCCGCCCAGGAACAGGGTCACCGTGAACGGCACCGACACCAGGATGCCCACCAGGATCTCCACCGGGAAGGCCAGGGTGGAGCTGGCCAGCCAGTGCACCGGGCCGGAGATCAGGTGCAGCCGCTGCAGGGTCACGTTGACCATGCCGTACTCGTCGTTGAAGGCCCAGCGCCAGACGATGGCGGTCATGGTCAGGGACACCGACCAGGGCAGCATCACCAGCACCCGGGCCAGGCCCCGGCCGTAGAAGTCCTGGTTCAGCACCAGCGCCACCGGGAGGCCCACCAGCACGGCCCCGCCCACCACGCCCAGGGTCCACCACACGGTGCGCACCAGGGAGGCCAGGAAGACCGGGTCGGCGAACACCTGGCGGAAGTTGTCCAGGCCGCAGAAGCCCCGGATCAGGCCGAACCGGGAGACCGCGTGCACGGACTGGAACACGATGTTGTAGAGCGGATAGCCGATCACGAACAGCGCCAGCGCCAGGCTGGGCAGGATCAGGACCCATGGATTCAGGCGGGTCTGGGAAGGCTGCCGGGCACCGGCGCTGCGCCGCACGGGGCCTACTTGCCCAGGGCCTTGTCGGCCTCGGCGGCGGCGGCCCTGAGGGCGTCGGCCGGCTTGGCCTTGCCCAGGTAGACCGCCTGCATGGCGTCGCTCACCGCCTTGGCGGTGTCCTCCCAGCCGGTGATGGTGGGCGCGAAGCGGGCCGTGGGCAGCAGGCTCACGAAGGCCTTGGTGTCGCTGTCGGCGAAGGCCGGGGCGGTGGCCTCCTCGCGGGTGGTGGGCAGGAAGCCCTCACGGCTGGTGAAGGCCACCCGGGGCGCCTTGGTGAACAGGAAGTCCAGGAACTTCCACGCGGTGGCCTTGGCCTTGGAGTTCTTGAACATGACCATGGAATCGGTCACCGCGTAGGTGGCGTGGGTGGTCCCCATGGGCACCGGGGCGATGCCGTACTGCAGGGTCGGGGCCTCCTTCTTCAGCTGCTTGGCCAGGAAGGGCGCCGAGATCACCATGCTGACCCGGCCCTGCTTGAACAGGTTCTGCACGTCCTCGCGGCTGTAGTTGGTGACGCCGGGCTGGGTGAGCCCCTGGTCGATCATCGACTTGTACAGGGTGGCCGCCTTGATCCCGGCCGGCGAGGCGAAGGCCGCCTTGCCGTTGGCCCCCACCACATCGCCGCCGTTGGTCCACAGGCTGTAGTACCAGTACACGTCGGTCTCGATCTCCTTGCCCTGCAGGCCGAAGCCGTAGCCGCCGGCGGCCTTGATCTTCTTGGAGGCGGCCACCACCTCGTCCCAGGTCTTGGGACCGTTGGGGAACCCGGCCTTGGTCAGGGTCGCCTTGTTGTAGTACAGGGCCCGGGCCGAAGCGGCGATGGGCAGCCCGTAGGTCTTGCCGCCGATCTGGCCGGGGGCCAGGAAGGCGCCGATGAAGCGGCCCTTGAAGCTCGGGTTCATGTAGCCGTCCAGGGGCTCGGCCATGTCGTCCTTGACGAAGTCCAGCAGCCAGCGGGTGCCGATGATCGCCAGGTCGGCGTTGCTGCCGCCGGCGATGTCGGTCTGCAGCTTCTGCTGCAGGGTGTCCCAGTTCACCATCTCGATCTTGATCGTGTTGCCCGGGTTGGCCTTCTCGAAGGCGGCGGCCATCTCCTTGAAGTACGGCTCGGTCTGGTCACTGTAGTAGGCCACGGTGACGCGCACCGTATCGGCCTGGGCCGCGGGAGCCAGGAACGTGAACAGGCCGGCCGC
>Ga0209415_10004801_pt1 | contig 24655 bp, 28 predicted proteins | sample PeaSoiSIISIP2007_FD_187696 | JGI IMG/M metagenome (GOLD analysis project Ga0209415, IMG submission 187696) | Peat soil microbial communities from Weissenstadt, Germany - SII-SIP-2007 (SPAdes) (version 2) | ecosystem: Environmental > Terrestrial > Soil > Wetlands > Peat | place: Germany... | reverse complement strand
CCGATGGGGCCGGCTTCCGATGCCGCCGCGTATCTGTTCGGCGAATTCGACCGCCTGCACATTCTGCAGTCGGAGTTCTTTATCCACGAGCAGCACTTTATTACCGATCACAAGCTCGCGCCCGACCCGGCAGTCAAGCGCAAGCTCGATGCCGCCCTCGATGCCGCGCGCCGGCTGGCGGCGCGTGCGCCGCAAAACCCGGATTGCCAGTTCGCCAGCATCCTCGCCAACGGCCTGCACTCCGATTACCTGGCGCTGATTGAGAAACGCTACGCCGCGTCGTTTCAGGAAATGAAAGCCAGCCGCATCCTGGCGGAGCGGCTGCTGGCCGCGCATCCGGGAATGTACGATGCGTGGATCGCGATTGGCGTCGAGAACTACATGTTGAGCGTGAAATCCCTGCCGCTGCGCTGGCTGCTGCGTCTGGCCGGCGGCGAGACCGACAAAGCGGTGGGCATCCAGAAACTGAAGCTCACGTCCGAAAAGGGCCACTACCTGGCGCCGTTTGCGAAACTACTGCTGGCGGTGGCGGCGCTGCGCGACCACGACACCTGGCGGGCGCGGATGCTGCTCGAAGGGCTGGTTCGCGAGTATCCGCACAATCCCCTCTACGCCGAGGAGTTGGCGCGGCTCGAGCCCGCGTTCCGCGCCGGAGGCATGGGAAACGCGGTCCGGTAAATCGCCGGCCGCTTTGCCCTGCGTTCTCGTATGCGAACTTCGCCGACTCCATCCACCGATGTTTTCATCATCGGCGGCGGCCCTGCAGGGCTGGCCGCGGCCATCGCGGCGCGCCGCCGCGGCTTTGAGGTCACCGTGGCCGACCGTGCCGAGCCCCCGATCGACAAGGCCTGCGGCGAGGGCATTATGCCGGATGGCGGTGCCGCCGCGCGCGCGCTCGGCATCTCACTCGAAGAGGCGGGGGCGCGGCCCTTTCGCGGCATCACATTCTGTGAACGCGGCCTGGCGGTGGAGGCCGCGTTCCCCCAAGGCGTGGGATTCGGCATGCGCCGCACTGCGCTGCACGAATTGATGGTGGACTGCGCCACCCAAGCCGGCGTGCGCATGATGTGGGGCGCGTCTGTCAGCGGTCTGGAACCCGACGGCGTTTGCGTCGGCGGTCGACTCATGCGCGCGCGCTGGGTCGTGGGCGCAGATGGCGGCAATTCTATGGTGCGGCGGTGGGCCGGCCTCGATGCCTGCGTACACGACAGCCGGCGCTACGGCTTCCGCCGCCACTACCGCATCGCCCCGTGGAGCGACTTCATGGAGATTCACTGGGGCCAGGGGTGCCAGCTCTACTTGACGCCGGTCAGCGACGCCGAGATTTGCCTGGTGCTGATTTCCAGCGATCATCGCCAGCGCCTGGACCATGTCTTGCCGCGCTTTCCCGATCTGGCGCGCCGGCTGGCCGCGGCCGGCGCTGTCACCAGCGAGCGCGGCGGAGTTTCCACCTCGCGCCGCCTGCGGCGTGTCTGGCGCGGTAATGTCGCGCTGGTAGGCGATGCCTCGGGATCGGTGGATGCCATTACCGGCGAAGGTCTGTGCCTGCTGTTTCAGCAATCGGAGGCGCTAGCCGGAGCGCTGGCGGCGGACGATCTCTCCCGCTACCAGGCCGCGCACCGGCGGCTGGGGCGGCGCCCGGAGTTGATGGCCGATTTGATGCTGCTGCTCGACCGGCATGGCCGCCTGCGCAGCCGCGTGCTCCATGCCCTGGCCGCCCGGCCCCCTTTGCTGTCCCGCATGCTGGCCATGCACGTGGGCGAGCTGTCGCTTTTTGATTCTGCCGCCAATGGGCTCGCCCTCGGCTGGCAAATGCTGACGTCATGATCCAACACTTTCGTTCCTTCCTGTTCCTGCCGGCCTGTGCCCTGGCGCTGCTGTCGCCGCTCGCGGCGCAGGATCTCTCGCTCGAAATGGACCCCGCGCAATCCAAGGTCGATTTCACCTTGGGCGATGTGCTGCACACCGTGCACGGCACGTTCCAGTTGAAGCGCGGCGCGATTCGTTTCGACCCGGCATCCGGCAGGGCCTTCGGAGAGCTGCTGGTGGATGCGCGCAGCGGCGCCAGCGGCAACGACACGCGCGACCGCAAAATGCACAAAGAGATTCTGGAAAGCCAGCGCTTCCCGGACATCGTATTTCGCCCCGACCGCGTGGAGGGCAGGCTGGCGCCGCAGGGCATCAGCCAGATGCAGGTGCACGGGGCTTTCGGGATTCACGGCGTCGAACATGACCTGACCGCGCCGGTCGAAGTCCGCGTGGCCGGTGGCCAGTATGCGATCACCGCTCGCTTCAGCGTGCCGTACCAGAAATGGGGAATGAAGAACCCCAGCACACTTTTCCTGCGCGTAGACGATAAGGTCGACATCATCCTGCACACCATAGCGCACCAGGCAAGCCCAATCCCGTCGCAGTAACCGCGGTTACCCCGGTTTGCCGCTGACTCCTTTGAAAGCCGAGCCGCAAAGCGGGGACAGGCACGAATTTCGCAAAAAGCAGCGAAATTCGAGCCAGTCCCCGCTTTGCCCCCTGGTAACGTTCCGGCACCTGCCGACGCCTAGCTAATTACTATGATCAAGAAGCTGCTTTTTGTGACGACGATATTACTGGCGGTGACGCTCTGCCTCATGGCAGCCGACGTCAGCGGCAAGTGGGCTTTTGAACAAGAGGGCCGCAACGGGTCCGTGCAGGTGACCCTGAACCTGAAGGTCGATGGCGGAGCGCTCTCCGGCACTTTGACCCGGCCGGGACGGGATGGCAATGCGATGGAGACCCCGATATCGGATGGAAAGGTCGACGGGAACCACCTCAGCTTCACGGTGAAGCGTGAGTTCAACGGCAACACGTTCGTGACCACCTATAAGGGAACCCTCGATGGCGACAATCTGAAAATCGAGATCACGATGCCGGGACGGGATGGCAACAGCCGAACCTCCAACGTAGTCGCCAAGCGCGCCACCACGTAAAGACCGCTGTTGAGGGCCGGGCGTGCCCGGCCCGGCTCCTGGCGACGCACTCGTCCGCGACCCGGAACGCGAAGGCGCACTTATAAGGTGTGCCCGGTCCCTACAAATCACGGGATGCGGGCCATGTTACAGGCGTGTCATAACTTATCAGGGCAAGACCCGAGGCGCGCAATGCCGCTCCTGTGATAATCTTCAGAATCATGCGTCGGTCCTTTCTGGTAACCGCGCTGCTCGCTGCGTTGGGCCTCACGGTTTCGCTACGCGCTGCCGATCCGGAACGCGACTTTTCTGGGAAATGGGTGCTGGACCCAGCCGCCAGCGACATTGGTTCGCTCGGACAAGTTGAGACATCCCTCACTGTGTCGCAAGGCGATGCCGGCGTCCTGTGCTCGACCGGGCCAGTGCGGTGGTCGTATGCGCTCGATGGCAGCGAGACGCGGAAGCGCGTCGGCGAGGAATCCTGGAACTCGGTGACCAAGTGGGAAGGCTCGGCGCTGCTCGTCAACACCCTGGTTTCCGGCCCGCGAGACTACACGGTGATGGACCGCTGGGTGCTCTCGCGCGACCGGAGCACGCTGACCGTCACCCGGCAGATCGTTCGCGCACGCGGGGAAGTGGAGGGCAGGCTGGTGTATCGGCGCGAAGGCGCACCGGTCGAGGCCGCGCGCCCGGCCGTCCGGGAAGCCGCGCCGGCGACCGCGCTGCCAACAACGCAGCGTTCGTCCGAACCCGGCGCCGACATGCCGCAACCGGTTCTGGCGAAGAGGCCCGAGCCAGGCGTGCCTCCCGACATCACGGTACCCTCAGGGACACGCGTCCTGCTGGCGCTGGTCAACGAAGTGAGTACGAAGCACGCCAAGGAGGGCGACCGTGTGTATCTACGCACGGACGCACCGGTCGCCGCGAACGGGCGGGTGGTGATCCCCCGCTGGAGCGACGTCGCCGGCACCATCACCCGGACCAAGCCGGCGGGTCACGTCTCCGGCAAAGGCGAATTGTATATCCGGTTCGACTCCCTGATTCTGCCCAATGGCGTCTCGCGCGACTTTCACGCCCGGCCGACGGGAGAGGAAGGCAAGGTTGAGGGCAACGGCAAATCGGCCGACGGCCGTACCGTGATGGAGGGCGCCGGTATGGGCGCTACGGTCGGCGCCATTACCAGGGGGCTGCCCGGCGCAGCGGTTGGAGGCGCGGCCGGCGCTCTGGCTGGGGTCCTGCTCTCCCGCAATCAGGACGTGGTGCTGCGCCCCGGCACGCATCTCGAAATGGTGCTGGATCGCGACCTCGTGTTTCACCCGGACGAACTTCAGCGGATGCGTTGATCGCACTCACGAGTTGCGGCGATCGGCAGACGCCACCTCGCTGTTATTCCCCCGCCTTTCTGGCCAGACCCGGTGCGCCGACCCTTTGTGTCAGGAAGCCGATGATGGCGCCAACCACGAAGCCGGGCATCATGATTTCCAGGTAGGGATGCCTGCCGTTCAGCGTGTCTGTAGCCGCCACCAGAAAAGCGAATAACAGCCCCAAGGCCGCGCCCAACACGATCCCCCACGTGGTCGACTGAACTTTGCGGGCGAACCAGCCGCTCAGCAATCCCACCACCATGCCCTTGAAAGACGACCCCAGCAGGATGCTGGCGATCAGAGGCCGCGCCTCCGGGTAGAACCACGCGGTCGCACCGTCCAGCGCTCCGAAAACCAACCCGAACAGCAGCCCGACCAGGATCTTGTTCATCGTTAACTCCTCCCACAGTAAGATTCCGTGCCGGCGGCAATTCCTTTAAAGAATTCGCAACAAAAATAGCAGGAGCTTGACACCAGCGTAGGCAACGAGCGGCCAAAGCAGAACGGCATTGCGCGATCCGAACCGGCGCCAGCGATGCCACCAGGGCTCAGACCAGGCCTGCACGGCCAGCCCGTCCTGGAAGCGCTCGATATCGGCCAGCAGGGCCGGGGCTTCGGTGTAGCGCGCGGTTGGATCGGCGTTCATGGCCTTGGCGGCGATGGCGCGGAGAGCCGGCGCCGCCGACCTGGGCAGCACGAATTCGAGCAGCGCGCCCAGCGCATAAATGTCGGAGCGCCGGTCCAGTTGGGCCTCGGGAGCGCGAAACGCGGGCGTGCCCGCCACCGCGTCTACGCCCCAATCCATCACGTAGACTTCGCCAAACCCGCCGACCATGACATTCTGCGGCTTGAGGTCGCGATGAATGGTTCCGCGGGCGTGGGCGAACGCCAGCACCTCGCCCACGCGGCGGATCGCTCGCAGTCGCTCGCCCAGCGACGGAGCCCCGGCGAGGTATCCGTCTAGCGGCGCGCCCGCCACCAGCTTCATCGCGTAGAAAATGCGCCCGTCGGGAAGGGTGCCGGCCTCATAGACAGGAACGATGCCGGGATGTTCGAGGCGCGCGATCAATTGCGCCTCGCCATCCAAAGCGGAGTCCAGGACCTTGAGCGCGACGTGGCGATCGAGCTGGCGGTCGCGCGCCAGGTAGACGACGCCCAACCCGCCGCGGCCGATCTCGCGTTCCAGCTCGTAGCGGGTTCCGGCGAGGTCGGGAAGCGCCGCCACGTGCCGCAGATGGTCGAGCACGGAATCGCTCAGTTCCATATGGCTCAACTCCAGGCGCGCCGCATCTCCTTGCGCAATTCCTGCTCGCCCGCGGTCACGCCGCGCAGCCGCTCGGTCACGAACCCGCGCAACATGCGGCGCGCCCAGGCGAGGTGATTGGTGACGGAGGTTTCCGCGATCTGGTGGCGCGCGGCCAGGGCAGCGTAAGAGGGGCGGTCGCTCGCGGCGAGGTCGTAGTCTTCGAAAATGCGCAACTGGAGCTGCTTCCCGCATCCATCGCAATGCGTGCGGAGGTCATCGACGGCGAGGGCGAACAGCTGGCGCTGCCATTCGCGTTCGAAGACCTCTTCGGGCGACCCGGTGGTCGCGGCCTGTTCCGCAACCGGCTCGAACGCGACCTCCCCGCCCCGCTTCTGACGGTGCGCGGCCTCATGCTGGCTGGCAGCGAACCGCTCGACTGCCATACGGAGATAGGTCCGGAAGGAAGCTTTGGCAGGGTCGAAACGGGCGAAAAAATCACGCTGCAAAGCGGAGGTGAAGAAGCTTTGTGTCAGGTCCTTGGCGTCTTCGTTATCCTGGCGGAACTTGCGACGGATGAAACAGTATACCGGCTTCCAGTACAGCGCAACCACGCGATCCAGCGCCTCGTTGGGCAGGCCTTCAGCGGTCGCAGCCTCGAGGAGCGAAAGCTGGGTGGAAGGAAAATGGCCATGCGGGCCGCCGATCGCTGTATCCGGATCCAACCTGGAACTCCCCGTCAAACATCCGTTCGTGAATACCAAACGATCATACCCTTGCTCTGGCCGGAACGGGGCATCTTGAAATGGCAGGCGCCGCAAAGGCAAAACCCGGTACAGGAAGCTGTGCAGAAAATCGGACGGACGGGCTGACAGACGAAAGCGTCTGTCCCACTCAGCTGTAGGAGGACTTGTCGGTGTGGGGGGCAGGCGCTTTCGCCTGCCAACCGATTTTGTCAGCTTCCAGTCCCCGGTTTGGCGGCTACTGCGCGCCCCCGGGTTCGGTGCGCAGGCCTTCGGCAGTGAGCAGCACCACGTCCACGCGGCGGTTGTGGGCCCGGCCCTCGTCGGTATCGTTGGTATCGGCGGCCGCGTTCTCGGCATATCCGGCGACGGCCATGCGGGCGCGCGGTATTTGATAGCGGTTCGCCAGGATTTCCAGCATGGCGATGGCGCGAGCCGCCGAGAGCTCCCAGTTGCTGCGGAAGCGCGAGTTGTGGATGGGGACCGAATCGGTGTGGCCTTCCAGGCGCACGGGGTTGGTCAGAAGCTGGATCACTTCGGCGATTTTCTCGAGAGTCCCAAGGCTGGCAGGCGATACGACGTCTTCTCCGGAAGCGAAGAACCCCGATTCGCGCAAGCTGATCACCAGGCCCCGGGCTTCCAGTTTAAGTCCCACCTTGCCAGTGCGGAGTTCTGTGTCCAGGACGCGGCTGAGCGTCTCCAGCGACTTGGTCAGGTCCACCGGGCCAGGAGTTGCTGCAGCCGGCAGTGCTTGGAACGCATCCGGCTGCGCGTGCTTGTCCCTGTCACGGCGGCCGCGCCCCAGCACGCTCGAGATTGCGGCACTGAATTGGCCGTGCTCCAGCGCGTCCCGCACCGAGGCCGACACCTCCCGGGCCTTGGCCTTATCGGCCTGTGTGGAGGCGAACATCACTACAAAGAAGGCGAAAAGCAAAGTGACGAAATCGGCGTAAGAAACCATCCACCGTTCGTGGTTCTCCTGCGGATGGGCGGTTCTGCGTGTCATTGTCTTGTCATTGCCGTGTCATTGCCGGATCATTGGCCGCTCATTTCCCCGACGGCGCGGCTCGGGGGCCGGGAGCCGGTCCGAAGTGGGCGGCCAAAACCGGCCGGGCGGTCTGCGGCTTCGGCGGCTTGCGGCGCGGGTCGAACGATTCCAGCTTGAGGCGGATGAGCGTCGGGTTGAGGCCCTCGACGATGCCCACCACACCCTCGAGAACCATTTCCTGGAGCGCGATCGCTTCGCGCAGCCTGGCGCGCAACTTGCTGGCAGCCGGCAGAAAGAATATGTTCGCCGAGCCCACCCCGTACACCGTGGCGACAAACGCTACGGCGATTCCGTGGCCTACCTCCTTGATGTCCTCCAGATGCTTCATTACCTGAATCAGGCCCATCACCGCGCCGATAATTCCGATGGTGGGCGCATAGCCGCCGGCCGATTCCCAGACCTTGGCTTCGGCTTCGTGCGCATGCTCGTTCTGGACGATGTCGATTTCCATCATCTTGCGCAGTTCCTGCAGATCGGTGCCGTCCACCGCCAGGTTCAGAGCCTTGCGCAAGAAGGGATCCGGTAGTGAATCCGCCTCGCTTTCCAAGCTCACGATGCCATCCCGGCGAGCCTTGGTGGCGAACCAGATCAGACTGTCAATCACCGCGGAGTGCGGTTGCGCGGAATCGAAGAACACCGTGCCCAGTCTTTTGAGCGCGCGCAGCACCACGTGCGCCGGCGTGGTGACCAGAACCGCACCGAACGTGCCTCCCAAGACGATCATCGCGGCGGTGGTCTGGGCAATGTCCTGGATCCTGCCCCGTTCCAACAGGAGTCCGCCGATGAGGCCCGCCAGCGCCAGGCTGAGTCCCGCCAGGGTGGACATGTCCAGACGCCTGGACGCAGGCGCGGCCGGCTTGCGCCACCCGCCCGGACTGGCGGCGTCAGGTCTGGGGGAAACGGCCGGCATCTGTTGGGGACCAGTCGCCATGGGCTGTCAGACCGCCTGCGGAACTGCCGCATCCGGATCGCCTGGGCTGGAATCCTCGCCAGGCTCCTGCGCAGCGGCATCGGGGCCGCAGATCCGCCGCCGGAACGCTACAATCCGTTCGACCACCTCCTCGGCGCTTTCGCGCACCCGCCAAATCTGGCCGTTCGTGAGTGTGATGACCGTGTCCGGCGTTACCTCGATGTGCTCGATCATGTCCGAGTTGAGCACCAGCGGGATGCGGTTCAGTCGGGTAAGCCAGATCATCGGACTCCGATAGATATATCGGCGAGGAAGCGGATTCCATTAATGGACGGGATGGTGCGGCCGAAAAGCCTTTTGGAACTTGTCCAAGGCAGACTTCGGAGGCGAACGTGAATCCATCAACCAGCGCGGAAACCCAAACTTTTGTTATCCCCCTCTGGCCAAGGTGGGGGTATCACTCTCGGGACGGTCTGCCAGCGCTCTCGCCGGCCCTGGCGGAGGAACGCCGGGAGGTTTTCGAAGCCGTACTCGACAGCCTGCGGACCCAGCCGGACGATTGCGACTCCCGCACCGCCTGTCGCTTCCTATTGCGTCACCTGGCGGCATCGGCGCCGATTGCTGAGTGACTTGCGGTGGCTTATGATGGCTATCCGGAGGAAACGCCATGAGCCCCATCGCCGCCGAAACCCATAACGCATCGTTCGGGCTTTCCAGTATCGGCCAAATCGCCATCACCATCACGGACCTGGAGCGCGCCGTCGCCTTTTACCGCGACGCTCTGGGAATGAAACTGCTGTTTCAGGTGCCGGGTATGGCGTTTTTCGATTGCGCCGGCATCCGGCTGATGCTTTCCGGCGCGGAGAACCCCAGCGAACATTACAGCTCCATCCTGTACTTCAGGGTGCCGGATATCCAAGCTGCGGCGAAAACACTGGAGATCCGCGGCGCGCAGTTCGACCGGCTGCCGCACCTGGTGGCGCGCATGCCCGATCACGACGTCTGGATGGCCTTCTTCCGCGACCCCGATCGCAACCTGCTCGCGCTGATGAGCGAAGTACGGCCCGCCGCGGCGTAGGTCCCTGCCCCTGCGAGTTCTTCACGCCCTTCGTAAAGTCGAGGCCGGACGCGATCAACGCACCACGTTGCCGCCGAAGTTGAAGCAGGGCCCGATCGACATTCGGACCGTGTTGCGGCCGTTCTGCAGCAGATCGCTGAACAGATGATCGTGCACGAAGTCGGCCTGTACCCGCAGCCCCACGTGCTTCGAAAAGTTGAAATCCGCGCCGCCGCCGAAGCCGTAGAACACCACCGTATCCGACTTGTGGCCGGAAGGCGCCAACTGCGCCGCGATGCCGGCGGCGATGGGATCTCCCGGTTGCGGCGTAGCGTATTCGTGGATGGCACCGGCGGACGGCCGAATGAACAACGTCACCTTGCTAAAGTGCCGGTAAGAGAACTGCGGCCCTCCGGCGAAGGTCTGGGTACGCGAATGCGCCGGCACCACCAAGGTGTAACCGGCGGGAATCTGGCCCGCCGCCGCCAATTGCGCGAGTTCCGCGCCCAACTCCTGTTGCAGGCTGGGCAGCAGCAAATTCGGCGTGAGCGTCAGGTTACCGGACGAAATGCTGTAATCAAACCCCAGTGAGAGCCAGGTATTGGCCCGCACACCGGTCTGAAAGTGAAAGCCGTTTTCTCCCAGGCTGACGGCCGGGCTGTCCAGATAGGTGTAGCCGGTGAACAGGTCAAACCGGCTGACATAGGTTTGCTGGCCGAAGCCAGGCAGTGAAGCCGCGGTCAGAACCAATGGCAGCAGAGCCATGGGCCGGAGCCAGCGAGTTGGGAAATCGACATGGATTCTTTTGTGTCTCATCAGTTTCGCTCGTTTGATGGGTTTCAGATCGGTGCGGGTGTGCGCAGCAGGCGCGCGCCTCCCCTCTCGCGGGCTGTGCCGCCAAGCGATGCTGCCGATTATAAACGTGTTTGAAACAGAACGGAAGCGATTTTGTGAAAAAAAGTACGCTGGGCCGGGGAGCCGGGGGGAAGCCGGGACGGGCATGCCCGTCCCCTACGGTTGGAATAAGGAGATGCCGGCGACGCCCGCCGCTCCGGCGGCCAGGCAGAGCGGGGCGTTTTGCGAAGTGACGCCTCCCAGCGCAAACACCGGGATGGAGACGCCGGCGGCGGCTTCCCGCAACGCGTCCAGACCCAGCGGCGCCCCGTAAGCGGCCTTCGAGAGAGTGAAGAACACCGGTCCGAAGACCGCGAAGTCCGCGCCTCCGGCCTCAGCCGCGCGCAGGTCATCCAGCGAATGGGCCGAGACCCCGATCAGGAAGCCCGCCGGCACGATCGCGCGCAGCGCCTCGGGGGCGAGGGACCCAGACGGCAAATGAACGCCGTGCGCGCCGGCGGCCAGCGCCACATCGGCCCGCTCATTCACCAGGATGCGCGATCCGTGCGGGTTCGGCAACGCGAGCACGCGGCGCACCAGCGCGCAAAGCTCGCGCGCGGGCAGGTCTTTTTCGCGAATCTGGATGCGCTCCACGCCGCTTTCGAGCGCGCGCGCCACGCATCCCATCAGCGGCTCTATGCCGCCCGCGGAATGCCGGTCGGTAATGTAGTAACGAAGCACTTGCTGAAGGCGGGCTGGGCAAGCTAAAGCGTGCCCTGCCAGCGGCCGTGGTAGGGCACGCTTTAGCTTGCCCGTCACCGAACGAATCCCAACCATTCATAATAGATGCAGTGCGGGCGGTTCTGATATCCACCTACGAATTGGGCCGGCAGCCGTTCGGTCTGGCTTCGCCGGCCGCCTGGCTGCGCGCGGAGGGTTACGAAGTCACCCAGGTGGATGTTTCGCGCACCCAACTTCCTATGCCGGCTGTGGCGGCCGCCGACCTGGTGGCCGTTTTTCTGCCGATGCACACCGCCACCCGGCTCTTTCTTCGCATGGTGGCGCGGGTGCGCGCGGCCAATCCGCAAGCCCACCTTTGCGCTTACGGCCTCTATGCGCCGTTGAACGCGGTAGTGCTGCGGCACTGCGGCGTCGATTCCATCATTGGCGGCGAATTCGAGCAGCCATTGCTGGAACTGGCGCGCCGCATCGCCGGCGGCGCGCCGGTGGCCTCCGCACCCTCCATTTCACTGGCCCGCCAGCAGTTCCTGGTGCCGGACCGCACGGGCCTGCCGCCGCTGGGGAGCTACGCGCAACTTGCCATTCACGGAAGCTTGCGCCGCGCCGGCTACACCGAGGCCAGCCGCGGCTGCAAGCACATGTGCCTGCATTGCCCCGTGGTGCCGGTTTACAACGGCACATTTCGCGTGGTGCAGGCGGATGTGGTGCTCGAAGACATTCGCCGCCAGGTGGCGGCCGGCGCCCAGCACATCACTTTCGGCGATCCCGATTTCTTCAACGGCCCCACCCACGCCCTGCGTGTGGTCGAAGCCCTCCACCACGAATGGCCGTCCCTCACCTATGACGTCACCATCAAGGTGGAGCACCTGCTGCGCCATCGCCATCTTCTGCCGTGCCTGAAGACCACCGGCTGCGCCTTCGTCACCTCGGCCGTGGAATCGTTCCAGGATGCCGTGCTCGACCGGCTCGCCAAGGGCCACACCCGCGCCGATTTCCTGCAAGCGCTGGCGTTGATGCGCGCCCTGGATCTGCCGCTCGCGCCAACCTTCATCCCCTTCACTCCGTGGACCACACTCGCTAGCTACCGCAGTTTTCTCACGGCGCTGCTGGAGCTGGAACTGGCTGAGCAGGTGGCGCCGATTCAGCTTGCCATCCGCCTGCTGATCCCTGCCGGCTCGCTGTTGTTCGACCTGCCCGAGGTGCGGGCCATCATCGACCCGTTCGATCACACCGCTCTATGCTACCCCTGGCGAAACCCGGACCCGGCGGTGGACGCGCTCTGCACAGCCATTCAGGAGACCATCAAGCGCGAAGAGCGCCGCAAAGCCGCGCGCGGCGATATCTTCCACAAGATTTGGGATCTTACTAAGTGCGGCAATTTCCCCGAGATTCCGCTGCCGGCGCGGGCCACGATTCCGTATCTGACCGAACCTTGGTATTGTTGAGCGGAGCCAACTGAAGAGCAGGTTGCTCTTGTTTGAATGTCATAATATATTCGCTAATAAATGGTTTGTTATCGGCTTGGTTTCTGTTCACAGTTTGGTACACACCCAATCCCCACCTCCGCGCGCTATTGCTTTTCGTAAACTTGTAGTGCGGCAACCGGCATTCCATCGGCGTCGGTGCCCTCACTCGTCATCGTCATGGTCTTGCCGTCTTCGGATATGACCTGCCGCCCCATAACATGGAACTTCCCGCCCGTCTTCTTGTCCTCAAACGTGCAGGTATTGGCGTCGATCGGTGTGAACGAGTAAGTGTCCCAAGGTAATCCAGTGATCGGGTATTCCTTGCCGTCGTACCGGAGAGGCCCGGCGAAATGGATCGCAGAACCATCCTTTAGCTGCACGCTGAGGGTGGAATTCAATCCTTCGTCAGCCGCTTCATAAACAAGGATAAGACTCGTGACTGGGTTTGTGCTTGGAGGCGTGCGTTTGGATTTTGCCAGATTCAACTTCCAGGTTCCAATCGAGTTGTCAGCCAGTTTTGCAACGACGTTTCCCATTGGTTTTCCTTTCCGTGATCAATTTCAGACCATCACGTCCCGAAGTGTAGTCGTGGGACATGGCAAAAGCAAGCGGCTCTTTTGCTGCGGCCCAGCGTGCCGCGTGCGCCGGAACAGAATGGGTCTCAGTTGACAGGATGATGCGTGCGGTACAAGAAAGCTCCGAAACCAACCGCGTCAAAGGGCAGCAGTCGGAACCGCGGTATGAGCGTTGCAAGCGGTATCGGCGGTACGGGGTTGCTCTTGTGCGATCTTCGACAGCGGCGGACTACAAACCACCGTCCGGTTCCCTAACCATTCTGATTTCGGTCCCGGACTGTGCCGCTGCTTCAATAGTACCGGCACTGGGCCGGTCAACTCGCTCCAGGGAGAGGATGGCCCGCTCGATATCTTCTCGCTCCAGGCGAAGCTCCGAGATGATTTTGGTCACGTCCATGAGTTGCCCTGTCCAGGCGTGCTCACCCGAGCTACTTGTCTACGCCAATACTGACACTTACCGCGAAAGTATCACATTGTTCCATCGCCCGCTGTTCAAAGTCGACCGCTCGGAGCCGGACTACGGTCTGATGTTTGAGGAAACCGAATGCGTCGGCGGCTGAACTGGAGCGGCCAGGATGGCCCGAACTCTGGCTTTGAGGGTCTGTCCGTCGAACGGCTTAGGCAGAAATGGCAGATGGACATTTTGGCTGACGATTTCGGCCATCTCTGCCCCCGACATCACCAGCACCTTGATCCCGGGCCGCTCTTCAAGCAAGTGAGCGCACAGGTCCGTGCCGTTTAGCCGGGGCATTTGCACGTCCGTAATCACCAGTTCTATCGGTCCGGGGTATTGGCGCGATAGCTCCAGCCCCTCGTGCCCATCGGCGGCGGAAAGAACGAAATACCCATCTTGCTGCAATAGCAAAGTGACCAGGTTGCGAACCAGGGGTTCGTCATCGGCGACCAGGATCACGGACTGACGTGACCCCGTAGAGCGAAGGTCCGGGAGATCGACGGATGGATGGAGCCCATCACCATTCTGTTTACAGGGATTCTCTGGAATCATCTTGCTAGATGTGTTGATGGGAAACCCCGGAACATGGGCGTGGCTCCGGTCCCGGTGCAGAGCAGAGACGGCACGCCCATGCGGGGTCAGCCACAATACTCCCCTTGACTCGACAAGATGGTATACGGGCTGACCCTCTGGCTCTAGTCCGCTCCATTCGCCGGTGCTCGTGTGGCAGGGTAGTAAGATAGCAAGTTAGCGTCCTGTCGTCTGTTCAAAATTGCTCACCGCCCAGATTGGCGGCGCAATGGAATCAGACCCGCCGCTTCGGTTCGGCTTGATTTCATCGAAAAAGAGTGAGATAAAATACCTAGAATCATGGCTTCGAGCGGCGAATCTTCGGAGAAGACTCCAGCCCTGGCGAGGCAGCGGATGAAACCGAAAAAAAAGTCCAAGCCACCTTTCGATCTGGCCGAGTTTCTGACCAAGGGCAACGGCGGACGAACGACGGGCGAATACCATACCGACGACCCGATTTTCGTTCAAGGCGACGCGGCAAACGCCGTTTTCTATATCAAGAAAGGCGAGGTCAAGCTCACCGTCCTCTCCAAGCAGGGGAAGGAAGCCGTCGTCGCCATTTTGATGCATGGCGATTTCTTTGGCGAAGGCTGCCTGGCGGGACAGCCGTTACGGATGGCGAGTGCGATTGCGATGTCGGAGTGTTCCGTCACGAAGGTGGAGAAGGCAGAGGTGCTCCGCCTCCTCCACGAAGAACCGTCGTTCTCAGAACTGTTCACGGCTCATCTTCTTTCCCGGAACATCAAGATTGAGGAAGATCTGGTTGACCAATTGTTCAACTCCAGCGAGAAGAGGCTGGCGCGAGTGCTTCTCCTGCTGGCGAATTTCGGGAAGGAAGGGGTACCGCAAACGGTGATTCCCAAGATCAGTCAGGAGACGCTGGCTGGCATCGTCGGCACCACCCGCTCCAGAGTCAGCTTTTTCATGAATCGCTTCCGCAAGCTCGGATTCATTCATTACAACGGCGGGCTGCAGATTCACAGTTCTTTGCTGAACATCGTCCTGCACGACTAACGGGCCCGCGGGCGAGGCATGCCTCGCCCCTACATTCGTGGTGGGCGATGATGCGGCGGCGCAAAAAAGAACCGGCGGCAAAGACCGCCGGCGTTACGAAGAAACGCTTCGCGCTAGCCGTAACGGCGGGCGCGCCCGGCCCGGGCTTGGCCTGCCACACATCTCAAACCGCACCCGCCTTCCCTTTCTCCTCGAACACGCTCTTCCCGGTGAGGCGCTCCAGCGCGGCGATGGCTTCGTCGATCGGGCAGCGGGGCATGGCGAGGTCGCCGGCGACCGCGGCCCGCAGTTCCTTCATGTTGCGCAGCACCCTTGACGTCGTTTCGCCGCCACGGTGAATGCTCAACCGCGCGTCCTGCAGGTCGGCGGCGTAGTCGTCGAAAAAACGGATGATGCGCAGCATGCTGGTAAAGGTCATGCCGGGGCGATAGGATTCGATCAGCGCGGGATCGAAAAAACCGGCGTCGCGCGCCGGAGGATGCACGATGTAGCCGTGCAGGCGCTGTTCGCCCGAGTACACGCCGGCCTGGTAAGCATCGGGCGAAGCGGCGCGCTCGAAAACGAAGCGGTAGCAGCCTTGCTCCAATTGCCAGGGCAGCCGGTCCAGGCGGATGGCGCGGCGGAAGGGCGCCCCGTAGCCCACGTCCACGTGATACTCGGCGTCGGACAACCGCACGCGAATCGAAGTGTGTATGTCGGGTTTGCTCATGTCCGCGCCAAGCAAGTCCGCTTCATACCCGAGCGCGCGGAGCAGGGAGGCGAGGAATGGATTGCTGGTGTAACAGGTCCCGCCCAGGTCGTAATGCTCGATACCATCCAGGAATTCGGCGAGCGTGGTGACGCGGCCGGCGCCCTCGCGTCCCAGCAGCAGCAGCTTGGACACGTTCTCAAAGGGCACGCAGCACAGATGGCGGCGGACGATTTCGTTCAGCCCGGCTTCGTTCAACCCCGCGGGCCCGGCGGGCGGTGTGCGAATACCCAGAAGTCGCAGGTATCGCTGGAGTTCTCCGGCGACCATGCTGGCGATTCTATCGCGAGCGGGCCTGTAACGGGTACCGAAAAATTTTGGAACTATTTCGTGGAAACCCACGACGGCTCGTGCTCATCTATAATGGTGACCAAACAGACAATAGAATCATGCGGATGGAAACGAAGTGAAGGGACTCCTCCTCATCTTCGGGACAGCCGGCCTGCTGGCGGCCGGATCACCAGACCTGGAGCGGGCGCGCAATCTGTACAACCTGACCGCCTTCGACCAGTCGCTGCGGGTCCTGGAAGCCATTTCCGTCAAGGACGCCGCCGTTTACGAGCTGATGGGCCGCGATTTTTACATGCAGGGCGACTACAAGCGTTCGGCTGAGGCCATGGAGAAAGCACTGGCCGCCGAACCCAGCGTGGCGGGCCACGCGCTCTGGCTGGGCCGGGCGTACGGGCGGCGCGCCGAGACTGCCAGCCTGTTCACCGCGCCTGGTTACGCGTCGAAGGCGCGCCAGTGTTTTGAGCGAGCCGCCGAACTGGATCCGCGCAACCTCGAAGCTCTGGCCGATCTGTTCGATTACTACCTGGAGGCGCCCGGTTTCCTGGGCGGCGGGATGGAGAAAGCGCAGCGCACCGCGGTCCAGATCGCCCAGATCAGTCCGGCGGAAGGTTACCTGGCGAAGGCCAAGCTGGCCGAGAAGCGCAACGAATATTCCACTGCGGAGACCCACCTGCGGCATGCCGTCGAAGCCGCACCGCAACGGATCGGCAAATTGATTGAGTTGGCGCGCTTTCTGGTGAAGCAGGGCCGTGCGCAGGAAGCCGACCAGAGCCTGTCGCTGGCGGAGAAGATCGAGCCCGGCAGCCCCAGACTGATGCTCGCCAAAGCCGATCTCTACATCAAGACCGGCCGCAAGCGGGAAGCGCGCGAAATCCTGCAACGCTATTTGAGCGCACAACTCACCCCGGAGGATCCGCCGCGATCCGAAGCTCGCCGGCTGCTGCGCCAGGCCGGCAACTAATCCGCGCATGCTGCTCGGCGAATCTCTCCGTTTCAGCGTCCAGGCGTTGCGGGCCAATCCGATTCGTTCCCTGCTCACCGGGCTGGGGATGGTGATCGGCACCGCCTCGGTAATCCTGGTGGTGACGATCTCGCTCACCAGCCGCGATTACATCCTGCAGCAGATCGAGGGCATCGGCTCCAACATCATCTTCGCCTACTATGTGAACAGCGGGCCGACCGTCGCCACCGCCGACGCCGATTACGTCAAACTCGCCGACGTCGAGGCCGTCCGCCAGGACCTGGCGGGCGACATCGCGGCCGCCACCGCCGTCATGTCCGATATCGATCCCCTGCTGATCGGCGGCAAGGTGCGCGACGTGAAGATCATCGGCACCGACGACTCCTATGCCGCGGTGCGCAATATCGCCATCAGCTCGGGACGCCCGCTGGATGCGAGCGACCTGTCGTTGCGCGAGAAAGTCGCGCTGCTCAGCGATCAGCTGGCGCAACGCATGTATGGCGCGCGCGCTGCGGCCTTGAATCAAAGGATTCGCTTGTACGGTTTGGAGTTCACCGTCATCGGAACCTTTCACGAGCGCGTGGAAACGTTTGGCCAGTCGGAAATCGAGCGCGACACCATCCTGATGCCGGTTACCGTGCTGCGCTACTTCACTCCGGTGGAGCGCATCGACCCGATGTACGTGCAGGTGCGTGCGCCCGAGCAGGTGGACCGAGTGGCGGCGCGGGTGCAGCAGATCCTGGAAAGCCGCCACCGCCCCGGCGCGCCCTACCGCGTGCAAACCCTCACCGCCATTCTGGACGCCGCCAAGAACATCTCGCTGATTCTCTCGCTGGTGCTGGTGCTGGTCTCGGCCATCACGCTGGTGATCTCCGGGATCGGCATCATGAACATCATGCTGGTGACGGTGACGGAGCGCACCCGCGAAATCGGCCTGCGCCTCGCGGTAGGCGCGTCGGCGCGCGAAATCCTGCTGCAGTTTCTGGTCGAAGCCATGACGGTGAGCCTCTCGGGCGGCGTCATCGGCATTCTGGCCGGAGTGGCGATTCCGTTCAGCGTCGGCCTCTTCGCCGATATCCGCATCCCGGTTTCGCCGGTGGCGATCGCGGTGGCCTTCGGCGTTTCCTGCGTGGTGGGCCTGGTCTTCGGCATCCTTCCCGCCAACCGCGCCGCCCACCTGAACCCCACCGAAGCCCTGCGCTACGAGTAATGCGGATGGCGCGCAAAGAACCGGCGGTCTTGCCGCCGGTTCGCGACACCCCTCGAAAGACTCATCGCAGTTCAGGGTGCTCGGCTGTACAATCGGATTAGGGAGACTCGCGTATGAGGATTCTGTGCGGGTTCGGAGTTGCTGCCCTGGTTTCCGGCTGCCTCATGGCGCAACACCATGGCGGTTCATCGTCCGCCCATTCGGGGACGGTATCGAGCGGCGCCCGGTGGAGCGGCATGCATTCCGCTCCGCGCTTCTCGAGCGGGGTCGGCATGGTGATGGTTCCATACGCCTACCCGGTTTACGCTTATGCTGCGCCGCCACCGGACCAGTCGTACGCCGATTCGTACGCAGCGGCGCCCGTCGATCCGGGTAACAACGGTTGGGCCGGCCCGCAGTACACACCCGCTCCGGAGCCGCCGGTGCACAGCCTGATGCTCAACATGGAAGATATGGATGCGAGCCCTCCGGCTGAGCCTGCGCACTATTACATCGCCCTCAAGGACCACCACGTCTACCTGGCCGTGGCTTACTGGGTGGAGGGAAACACGCTGCATTACTTTCTCCCCGGCAACACGCACAACCAGGTCTCGCTGTCGCTGCTAGACCGCGATCTGACCGAACGCCTCAATCGCGAATCCGGCACGGAAGTGCGGCTGCCGTAAGGGTAAGCGTGGGGCGCACCCCCTGGTCTGCGGCCGACGCCCTCGTCGGCCTTGCTTTAAGCGTTTTTGAATTGGGGTTCGCGAAGAGCCGGACCCGGGGTCCGGCGCAGACGAGGGCGTCCGCCCCACAACTTTTTCGCTTCATTCCCACTCGATGGTGGCTGGCGGTTTGTTGGTCAGGTCGTAAAATACGCCGGCGATTTCCGCCAGCGCCATCAGCTCCCTGCACATTTGGTCGAGCAACTCGGGCGGCATCGTGACCGAGCGCGCGGTCATACCATCCACCGAGTCCACCGGCCGCAACACCACCGAATCCGGCGCCTCGGCGGTGCCCAGCGGGATCAGGATCACCGGAAACTGCCACACCTTGCCGTCGTAGCCGCTCTCGTGTGAGATGCGCCGCACTACGGCGTCGGCGCGGCGCAGACGTTCAATCCGCTCCGGCGTGAGGGAGCTTTGCCGCACCCGCATCTCCGCCAACGCAACGCGTGTGCCCACGGCAGCGATGACGCGGTTGATGCCGCTCAGGCGGTTAATCAGTGCGGTGGCGCGCTCGTGATCGAGCGAATCGATCGCCAGCACCGGCGCGTAGCTGCGAGAGTCGCCTTGCACGCCGACGGAATGGACCGGGATAACATACCCCTCGGCGGTGGCGCTGACCGCCGCGTCCGATTCGGCGCAAAGGCACCGGATCGCCAGGCCGGGACCGGGAAACGGATGCCTCTCGAGCAGTTCGGCGGGCAGGCCCAGCTCACGGCCCACCTCCCGCACCTCGTCCTTGTAAAACGATTTGAGCGGCTCTACGATGCGCCCGCCTTCGATCAGCTTCTGAATGCCGGCCACGCGGTTGTGATGGGTCTTGATTACCGCCGCCTTGGCCGTGCCGCCCGATTCGATGGTGTCGGGGTAAATGGTGCCCTGCCCCAGTATCCAGTTCTCTTCGAAGATGTGGCGCGCGTCGATGATGCGTTCCTGCACGCGCACGAACTCCTCGCCGATGATGTGCCGCTTGCGCTCCGGATCGGTGACGCCGGCCAGCGCGCCCAAGAATTGTTCGCCCGCCTGCTCCACGGCGACACCCAGGCGGCTGACGAAATCGGTTTCGCCTTCGCGCATCAGACCGGTATCGACGTAGACGCCGCGCACGCGTCCGGCGCCGAGCGCACGCGTGCACAGAGTGTAGGCCACGCTCGAATCCACGCCTCCGCTGACGAAGAAGAAGACGCTGCGGCTGCCCACGGTGTCGCGGATCTCCTGCTCCAGCATGGGCACGCGACCGCGCGGTTCCCAATCCTGAACGCATCCGCAGACGCCGAAGACGAAATTGCGCAGATACTCCCGGCCGCGTACTGTGTGCACCACCTCGGGATGGAATTGCACGCCGTAGAGCTTGCGCTCCGCGGCGGCTATGGCGGCGACCGCGCACGTATCGGTGCGGCCGACAACCGTGAAGCCGGCTGGCGGCGCCGCCACCACATCGCGATGGCTCATCCAGATCTGCTGCCGTCCGGCGAGACCGGAGAACAACGGATCGTCGACTGCGTCGAGTTCGAGCGTGGCCAGGCCATACTCGCCCTTTTCGCCGCGCGTGACCGTTCCTCCCAGCAGGTACGCCATCAATTGCTGCCCGTAGCAGATGCCGAGCACGGCCTGCCCGGTGGAGAAGATCGCCGGGTCGGCGGTGGGGCTATCGGGGTCGTATACGCTGGCCGGACCGCCGGAGATAATGATCCCCTTGGCCCCGGCCAGATCGCCCGCCCGTGTCTCGCTGGGACGCACTTCGGCGTACACGCCCAGGTCACGCACCTTGCGGGCTTCCAGGTGACAGTATTGCCCGCCGGCGTCCAGCACGATGATTTGTGGATTGGGATTCAAGTACCGATGGTAGCAAGAGCGCGGCGGCGCGAGAAATGTTGGGGTAGCGCCGGCGGTCTTTTGCCGCCGGTGTTTTCAGAGTGGGTGTGGTCGAGCGCGCACGAGAGAAGACGCCGGCTGTGGCTCATGATGTTTTGATGTTTTCGGACAAGCTAAAGCGTGTCCTACCCGCTGCCCTTCGCCCGGTAGACCGTGGTTGCGGGGTTGAAGTGCCGCCAGTCGAACCAGTAGTCTTTGATCGACTCCACCCGCTCCAGGCAGGAGCCGCTCGACTTGCCGGAGACTGCGCACCCTTGAAAATTCCACTCGCTGCCGGTGGCGCTATCCATCAGCAGGGCTGCGGGCGAAGCGGATTGTCCAGCCAGCACGCGATAGAAATCCGGCACCGCCGGGACGCCTGGAATGCGCCGACTAAACGCCCGCACGGAGTGTCCGTCCTGACCGAGCACCAGCAGGATTGGCTCGGAACCCAGGTGGTCCTGGATGAGCTTGTCCTTGAGCAGCGCATCGTAAGCGAACGCGCGGCTGGCGCCGAATCCGTGCAATCCCATCATGAGTTCGCGCGCGGCCAGGTCCGACTCGGGATAGGCGATCACGGTGGGAGCCCGCAGCATTCTCACATCCCAATCCTTCTTCGAGTACAAAGGGATATCCGCAGCGAGCTCGCGCAGCACCGTGCCTTGCGGCTCCTCGGCTTTCCAGGTGGCCAAGGTCAGCTCATCGGACGCAACCAGCGTCAGGCGCCTGCCGGCGAGCGGCCCCGAAATGGCGGCGCCAGTGATCTGCTGCCAGTAGCTGCCGGTCTCCTCATCGCGCATCAGGAAGTTCTGGTCGTTGATGCCGGCGAGATGGAATCTCAGCCGCAGACCGCCGACTTCGGCTCTCCACACCAGACCGGTGTGACAGAGCGTTCAATACGTCGCCACAATCGGAACGCCGTCGACCAGATCGTTCACGACGTGGTAGTAGGAGATGTTGCGGATCGGATAGGCCCGCGCGACCTGCCCGACGCGTATCGCGATCACCATTTCGTCCCCATCCAGCTTGCTCTGGCCGGCGGCCATGAAGGCGGGGGGGCCCAGCGGATGGAACATCAGTTCATAGATATTGACGCGCGAAGCCAGAGCCATCGCCACGACTGCCAACGCGGCTACGGTGGCGGCCATCCGGCGAAGCCACCGCCCTTCCCGGCGCCAGTACCAAACTGAAGCCACCAAGGCGGCCGCTGCGAACGCCACCATGAAAGGCGCACGGTATCGAGTCACCGCCAGCGCGGCAATTAATTCCCGGACTCCCTGCGCGCGGAAGGGACGGATGACGTACACCGGATAGGCGAGAAGAATGAAGGACGCCAGGAGGCAGGGAACGAGGTATAGCAGAAACCGGCGTCCGGGTGTGGTAGTTTTCATCCAGAGATGTCCCCCAGCGGCGTTCCGGCCCTGCAGGCAGCCGGATTCTGGACTGATTCTATGGAAAACGGTGGATTCCGGCAATAATGCCTTTCCGTTAGTATATTCCAATTATTGTAGAGCCCCTGTTTTCGGGTTATTCTCTATTCAACAAGCGATTTCTTAGATAGGCGTTACGGTAAGCAGATTGTGGCCTCGCAGAATGAGCCGGTGCGTAGACCCCACGCACTGGCGAACTTGGCCTACTCAGGTGCTTACCCTAACGCCTATACTTTTTTGAGGGGCACCCCACATGAGTGACCGCAAGTCTGGAATGTCTCCAATGTTCCTCCCCGGTGTGGAAGCGAACCCAAAGCCAGGGACCTACTCCGAGAACATCGGTGTGATGCAGAAAGCCGGCGCGGAGTACCCCCAGATCTGGCACATGTTCGGCTTCCTTCCCGAAGCCACCGGGCACCTGGCGCATTTCACGCAGGAGATCATGCGCGGGCCCTCACCGTTGCCGCCGGGAATGCGGGAACTGATCGCAGCGTACACCTCATACCGCAACGAGTGCCCGTTTTGACTGAAGGCTCACGCCGCGGTCGCGGCGGAACTGCTGGGCAGCGAAGAACTGGTGTGGGGCGTGCTGCGGGACCTGGAGAGCTCGGGGCTGGACGCGAAACACAAAGCGCTGTTCCGCTTTGTGGACAAGGTGAATCACAACTCCCCGCGGATCACGGCCGAAGACATGAACCCGCTGTACGAAGCCGGTTGGAATGACACCGCGATCTACTTCGCGATCACGGTGTGCGCACTGTTCAATTTCTATAATCGCTGGATTGATGCGAGCGGCGTGCACGCCATGTCGGAGGAAGGGCACCGGCAGGGCGGAAAGCGGATGGCCCTCCACGGTTACACCGGCGGATAGCAGGGTAGGGCACGCTTTAGCTTGCCCGAGAATTCCGACTATTCTGTTTTTTTCAGCATAGGGCAAGCTAAAGCGTGCCCTACCTGATCGCGGCGGGCGCCGGCGGGCGGCTCTCCACCACCACCCGGCTCTTTTCCAGGAGCGCGCTGGCTTGCGGCAGTGCTTCCAGGGCTTGCCCGACTTCCGGATCGGTGGTGGCGAAGATGCGGTCGCTTTCGTCCACGTTGAACGCCCAGATGTACATCTCCCGCGCGAGGTGGCGCTTGACCCAATCGTGGTCGCGGGTAAACTCGGCCTCGGTGAACTGGTAGCCGTGGCCCAGCAGGTAGTCGTGCAGTTCCTCGATCACGTCATTGCCCGGCATCCAGCCATCCGGCAGCTTGGCGGGATGCGCGGCGAAATACGCACGCGTGAAGCTGAACAAGCCGATGCGATCGAGCGCAAACTCCAGCCGGTCGTCGCGCGGCGGATCGTACTTTTCGTCGGGTGCGATGCCGTTGCCGCCGAATACCGCGCGGCCTCCATCGGTGGTGCGCCGGTCGCTGGCGTTGGGAGTCGCATGACCTTCGTGAAAGTAGTAGTCGTACAAGCTCTCGTGCGAATAATCGCGCTGGATGAGGCGGCCGCTGGGTGTATAGAAATGGGCCGTGGTCAGCGCCAGGGCGGTGTGTCCGGGAAGTTGAAAGATCGTCTGCACCAGACCCTTGCCAAAAGTGGTTTCGCCGAGAATCCAGGCGCGGTCGTGATCCTGCAACGCGCCGGAGACGATCTCGGAAGCCGAAGCGGAATAGTGGTTCACGAGCACGACGATCGGGTACCGCCGGCCCTGATTGCCGTGCTCCGCCGCGTAAACCCGTTCGCGGGAAGCCCGCCCGCGCTGCGAAACGACGCTCTGCCCCTTGTCCAGAAAATGCCCGGCGACGTCTACCGCCTGGTTCAGCAAACCGCCCCCATTGTCACGCAAATCCAGAACCAGGCCTTCGATGCGATCCTCGCCGAGGCGTTTCAGGTTCTGTTCCACCTCACGCCCCGTGTAATCGCCGAAGCTCAGGATGTGGAGATAGGCGATGCCGGGCCTCAGCCAGAAAGCGTCATGCACCGTTTTGCGCGTGATATCTTCGCGCGTCAGCGTGAAGCTGAGGCGCTCGCGAATCCCATTGGCTTCCTCGCGCTCCACGCCCAGGGTCACCTGCGTGTTGCGCGGCCCCTTCAACAGGTCCACCACTTCACTGGTGTTCAGCCCGCCGCACGACTGGCCGTTCACCATCACGATGGCATCGCCGGGCCGTATGCCGGCGCGGTAAGCGGGTGAGCCGGGAAACGGCGCGCTCACCACCGTCTGCTCGCCGCGCAGCCCGACGCCCATACCGACGCCGCTGTAATGCTCCGTCTGCTCCTCGCGCAGCGCCTGAAAGTCCTTGGGATCGAAGAAAACGGAATGCGGGTCGAGGGTGCGCAGCATGCCTGGAATCATGCCCCGGTAGATCGCCTGATCCGGATCCGGGACAGTAGCGAAATTCTCCTCCACCAGCTCATAGACCCGGGCTACGCGGCCGACGTTCTGGCTGCCGCCTGGCTCGGCCGCTGCCGCTGCCACGGGGCCGAAAAGACCGCCTGCCAGC
>Ga0209415_10004800_pt1 | contig 24658 bp, 22 predicted proteins | sample PeaSoiSIISIP2007_FD_187696 | JGI IMG/M metagenome (GOLD analysis project Ga0209415, IMG submission 187696) | Peat soil microbial communities from Weissenstadt, Germany - SII-SIP-2007 (SPAdes) (version 2) | ecosystem: Environmental > Terrestrial > Soil > Wetlands > Peat | place: Germany... | reverse complement strand
CATGAAAACCGACGCGAGCGCGGCCGGCCTGACCGACGCGGGCATCGATGCCGAGTTGGCGGCCTACAACGCGGAGCGCCGCGACCTCCGCGCCGACGATTGATCGTGTTCGACGCTTCGACGCTCGTGGGCGCGGCGCTCAGGGTGGACAGTGCGCCGGATCAGCGGTTAGGGGTCGCAAAGGATGCTTGGGCTGCGGCCCCGGGATGGCGTCCGCCTTGACAGGCCCAAGAGCCGCCCGCAGGCTTCTTACGATTGTTGGCCTGCCTGGAATGAGCAACACGATTTTCTGGCACCACGTCTCTCAGGCTTCCACCGGCAGAGCCGCAGCGTGTGGATCATGAACGGCGCGCGGCAATTACGTTAGCGGAGCGCAATCCGATGTCCTTAAGCGTCGATCCGATAGATGCTCTCCGGAAGGAGGTCGTGTCGATCAATTGGTGGCATACCATCGATCTGGGCAATGGTGTCGTGACGCCCGGCATCGACAAGACATCTGAAAAAATCGAGGCACTGAAATTGCCGTCCAGCTTCGCGGGCAAGAGCGTCATCGATATCGGCGCGTGGAACGGCGCGATCTCGTTCGAGTGCGAGCGTCGTGGCGCCGCAAGAGTGCTGGCGACGGACTATTACTGTTGGCATGGCGGGGTCGATCGGGAAGGACGCAAGGGGTTCGAGATTGCCCGTCGGGCGCTCCGAAGTCGTGTAGAGGACCTTGAAATCAAGGTCGAGGACATAAGCCCGGAGACGGTCGGCATGTTCGATGTCGTCTTGTTTCTGGGCGTTCTTTACCATGCCGATGACCCGTTGGGCTACTTGCGACGAGTTCGATCTGTCTGCAAGGAGATGGCTATTATAGAAACGCTCGTGGATGGTCTTGACTATCCTCGACCGGCGCTGATCTTTTATGAAGGCGACACGCTGAACAATGATCCGTCCAATTTCTTCGGCCCCAACCAGCTTGCGGTCGAGGCGATGTGCCGGGAGGTTGGTTTCAGGACCGTCGAAAGGACGAATTTCTTCTACGGTAACCGGATGGTCTTCGTAGCCACTGTGTAACCTCGAACATACAGCCGGCGGGAGGCCATTCGGCGGCGTTTGGGCGTGGCAATGGTGGATATTATCGCACCGGCCCGCCGGCCTGACACGAATCGTTGTCGCAACGTCATCTGCGCTGCGGTATCAACGTGATACCGCAGCCGCGGAGGGCGCCGCCGTTACTTGTTCAGCGCGTCGCGGGCCTTGTCCTTCAGGCCGCCGATGGTGTTTTCTGCACGGCGCGGGTGCCCGGCGACGATGCGAACGCCGCCTGGCCGCCTGCACGCGGGGACGCCGTCGCCGCCCGGTCAGGCCAGGCGCTGCGCGGTCCGACGCGTCGTCAGGCCGCCCAGCACGGACAGCGTCAGATGGGCGAGCAGCAGCCCGGTGACGAGGCCGGCGATGCCGTAGAGCGCGGCCGTGCTGCTGATCGCCACCTGGGGCACGAAGCTGTCCAGCGTGGTCCGCAGCACCGCCTGCTTGTTGTCGCGGGCGTCATCGAGCACGTCGAGCAGCGCGGCGATCGGCCGGCCCAGGGGCGAGGCTGCCATCAGCCGCTGATAGGTCTCGCGCATCACCTGCTCGCGCTCCACCGACGCGGCGAGCCCGGTGGCGTTCGCGGGTTCCAGCGGCCGCAGTGCCTCGATCAGCGATGCGTGCGAATCCGCGCCCGCCAGCGCCGGATAGTACCGGCGGACGATCTCCTCACGTCGCGCGATGTCGCGCTGCGCCTCCTCGGAAATCTGCATCAGCGCCGACGTGTAGGCGTTGGTCAGCGCCGGCACCTGCATCGCCGCAAGCGCCAGAACGAGACCGAGGCCAAGCCGGACCGAATCCGACAGCCAGCGTCCGAAGAACCGTAACATCTCGTACCTTCATCTCCGCCACATTACGCCCCCTCCGTCGCCTGCCCCGCGCAAGGCTAGCACGTCGCGCGGCTTTGCGGGATCGCCGGCGGCGTCATCGCGCGAAATCCGATTTCGCGGCAACCCCGGCCCTGGGCGGCGAGCCCGGGGCGGGGTGCCGATACGCCGATCAGCCGAAGAAGCGCTCGAACCAGTCGAGCACCGCGTCGGGCGCTTCCTCGGCCAGATAATGCCCGGCATCGATGGCGCCGCCCTCGACCTCGGCGGCGGCATAGCCGCGCCAGATTCCGAGCACGTCGTACCATTGCTGCAGGCGCCAGCGCCCGCCCCAGAGCGCCAGCAGCGGACAGGCGATCTTCTCCCCGGCGGCGCGGCTGGCGCGGTCGTGCACGAGATCGATCGTCGCCGCCGCGCGGTAGTCCTCGCACATGCCGGCGATCGCCGCCGGATCGCGCGCCGCCGCCAGATACTCGGCATAGGCCGCGGGCGCGAAGAACGTGGTCGGGCCGCGTCCGGTCATGAAGCCCAGCCACGCTTCCGGCGTCGCGTCGATCAGCGTTTCGGGAATCGGGTGGGGCTGGGCGAAGAAGAACCAGTGATAGTAGCCCATGGCGAACGACATGTCGGTCCGCTCGAAATGCTCGAGCGTCGGGATGATGTCGAGCAGCGCGACCCGCTCCACCGCTTCGGGGTGGTCGAGCGCCAGGCGATGCGCCACCCGGGCGCCGCGATCATGCCCGGCCAGCATGAAGCGCGGGTAGCCGAAATCCTCCATCACCTCCACCACGTCCCGCGCCATGGCCCGCTTGGCATAGGCGGCGTGATCGGCGCTCGGTGGCGGCTTGAACGATCCCCCGTAGCCGCGCAGGTCCGGGCAGATGACGTGGAACCGCGCCGCCAGCACCGGGGCGACCAGATGCCACATCACGTGCGACTGGGGGTTGCCGTGCAGCAGCACGAGCGGGGGTCCGTCGCCGCGATGGCGCAGCCTGATGCTGCCGCCGCCGACGGCGACCTCGGTCAGCTTGAAGTCCTCGAACATGCAGCCTCTCAGCAGAAACGGATGAAGGCCACCAAATTGGCCGCTTCGGCGGCAACCCGCCAGCAGCGATCGGCGGCGAAGCCCGACTCGATGGCGGCGAGGGCGGCGCGGCTGTCCGTATCGAGGCCGAGGCGCGCCACCACGGCGCGCGGATAGGGCGCCGTCCGCCGGGCGATCCAGGCGGCGTCGGCGCCGCTCGGAACGACCAGCAGGCGCGTGGCGTCGGGCGATTCGGCGACGAAGGGGTAGGTCACGCCGACGCCGTCGTGTCCGAATGCCACCAGCACCAGCCCGTCCGGCCCGGCCAGTGCGGCGGCGGCGCGCGCGGCGGCGCGCTGCGGCTGGGCGCTCTCGGGCCGCGTCAGCAGCCCGGCGATGGACGCCGCCTGGATCGCCACGACGCAGGCGAGCAGCATCGGCCCGCGTCGGCCGAGCGAGAGGATGGCGCCCGCCAGAAGCAGGCTGACGAAGGGCGTGGCGAAGGCGAGATAGCGCAACTCGATCGGTGTCGTGTCGAAGGCGAGACCGAGCGTCAGCAGCCCGAGCGGCGGCGCCGCCGCGGCCAGCGCCAGCAGCACGTTCGTCGCCGGTGCCCCGAAATGGCGCCAGCGGGCGACGATGACCATGAACAGCGCGGCGAGAGCGGCGGCGAGAGCGGCCGCGACGACGGGACGGGCCACGCCGGGGGCGTAAAGCGGCAGCGCGCCGAACACGGCGCCGGCGGCGTACTGGGCAAGGCGCGCGACGGCCGCGATGGCGTCGAAAGCCGGGAACTGGCCCGCCCGGCTGCCGCGCTGATCGATGAAGAACGACAGCGCCGCGGGCAGGCAAGCGGCGAACGCGAGCACGCCGCCGGCGAACAGCCGCGGCGAGCGCCAGAGCAGCCAGACCAGCGTGGCGGCGCCGATGAACGCGGCCAGGTAGTTGCTGAGCACCGCCGCGCCGAGCAGGGCGCCCCCACCGATAGCGAGCGTGAGCGCGCGGGCGCGGGCGGGTTTGTCTCGCCCAGTGGCGGCGACGATCATCGCCACGCCGCCCAGCGTCAGGACCTGGGCGAGCGCGAAGCCCCGGGCGATATGGGACACATAGGCGAAGCCGTAGCAGCCGAGCGTCAGCAGCATCGCCGCCGCCGGCGGCAGCGCGCCAAGGCGCGCAATCACCCCGACCAGCGCGAGCGCCCCGACGCCGAACAGCACGGAGAGGCCGCGCGCCGCGACGGTGCCGCCGCCCGCTAGGCGCTGCCACAGCGACAGGGTCCAGAAATAGAGCGGCGGATGCACGTCGCCGGTGCGCAGATCGCCGGCGATGGCACCCAGATCCGACGTGCCGGCAACCGTCGCCCGCAATGCCGCCGCGCTCGCCGGCTCCGAGGGCCAGACCGGCCGCGCGTGGCCGGTCGTGAGCAGCAGCGTGTAGCCCTCGTCGTATTCGGTGCCCCGCTGGGTCGCGGCGACGGCCAGAAGCAGCACGGCGAGTCCTAGGACCGCCACGACGATGCGCCGGTCCGGGTTTCTGGCGAGAAGCTGCGAAACGATGTGCTGCACGTGCCACGCTTGCATATCCAACCTGGAGTTGCATAGATGCAGGCGCGCATGTCTAACATTTTGTCCTGGTCCGGTCGCTTGTCGCGCTGCGCGCTGGTGCTGGCCTCGGTTCTACTGGGTGGCGTCGGCGGGCCGGAGGCCGCTGGTCCGTCGCTGGATCGGATCGCGGCGCTCGGTCGCGGCATCAATGTCGCGCACTGGTTCCGTTTTCCGCCGCATCAGGAGCCCGCCGCGCTGGCGGCGTATCTCGATGACGGCACGCTGGCCGCGCTGCGGCGGCTCGGCTTCACCTTCGTCCGCCTGCCGGTGCAACCGGATGTGCTCATGCCGCGCGATGGGGCCGTGGATCGCGCTCGCCTGGCGGCGCTGGGGCGCGCGGTGTCGCGGATCGAAGCGTCGGGACTTGCCGTCGTGCTCGTCGTCGACCCCACCGGCTGGCGGCTGGAGACCGCGCGCGACCAGGACCGGCTGGTCGCGCTATGGGGCGAGCTTGCGGGTCTGCTGCACGATGCCGATGCGGCGCGGACCTTCGCCGAGCCGGTCAACGAGCCGGTGTTTGCCGACCAGCAAGCCGCCTGGTCGCTGCTGCAGCAGCGCCTCGTCACCTTCCTGCGTCGCGCCCTGCCGGCCACGACCTTGGTGCTCACCGGGAACGACTGGTCGAGTCCCGACGGTCTGGCGCGGCTCACCCCGGTCGCCGATCGCAATGTGATCTACAGCGTCCACTTCTACGAACCGGCGCTGCTGACAAGCCTCGGCGCCTTCGATCCGGCGCTCGATCATGCGGCACTCGCCCGGTTGCCGTATCCCCCCGGCGACGCCACACGCTGCGGCGCGGTGACTGCGGCGGCCGATCCCAGGACGCGGCGGGCGACAGCGTGGTATTGCGCGGCCGGGGGAGGGGGGAATTCGGTGGCGAACCGGATCGCCGCCGCCGGAAACTGGGCCCAGCGCAACGGGGTGACGCTGGTGATGACCGAGTTCGGCGCATCGGTCCGGCTCGCGGCGCCCAGCCGGCTGGCCTGGCTCGCGGGCGTCCGCCGCGCGGCTGAAGCCCAGGGGCTCGGCTGGGCGCTTTGGGCTTACGACGATGTGATGGGACTCGGCCTGCCACCGGGCGCCCCGACAGCGCCGGATCCGGGCATTCTGCGCGCCCTCGGTTTGGCGGCTGGCAACGGACGGGAGTAAGGTCTTCCGGTGATGCGTGAGGAGGATATCGTCATGCGATCCATCGCGCTCTTCGGTCCGGTCCTGACCTTGGTGGCGACCACCGCATTCGGTCAGCCGGTGCCCCCTGGCATCGATCCGAACACCGGCGCCCGGCCGGGAAACGAGATCGGAACCGGAAATTCGCTGCCGCTGTCGGACAAGGCCAGCCACATCATCCCCGGCGAGGCGACGTCGACGATCGCCCCGCGCCTGCCCAATCCGGACGTCGGTCCGAATGCGGGTCCGCGCCAGCTGCTCGAAGCGGCGCGCGCCGCGCTGGCGACGAGCCGCACCGGCGAAGCGCAGGAGGCAATGGAACAGGCCGAAACGCGCCTGCTCGACCGCGCCGTCCTGCCCTCGAAGATCCGCACCGTCGACAATACGCCCCTGATCGAGGACATCCGCGCCGCGCGGATGGCGCTCGGCACCGGGGATCGGTCCAAATCCGTGCAAATGATCGATGCCGCGCTCGCCAAGCTCGCCAAGGAGTGAGCCGGACCGCGCCCGCTCGGCGCGCCGCGGTGCGGTGCCTGACGCGGGTGGCGGAGCGCGTTCCGGCAACGCTGATCTCGAACAGGCGGTGGCGATCGCGGAACTGCGTGCTGAGGTCGCGGCCCTGCGCGCCGCGGTCGCCGAGATCAGCGCACCGCAAGGCGGGCTGCAGCACCGGCTTCTCACCGCGCTCGCCGAACGCTTCGCCGCACTGTCGGAAATCCAGCGCGAACTCATCGAGGCCGAGCTTGACGCATTTCGCGCGCTCGCCCTGGCGCCGGATCGGGTAGCGCCGGATCGGCCGGCGCGGGCGGTCGACGCCGCGCCCGCGCGTCGGACGAAAGGATCGTGACGACGGCGCCAGGCGGAGAGATCGTCTGGTTCTCGCCGATGCCGCCGCAGCCGAACGGCATCGCCGATTACAGCTTCGAGATCCTGGCCCCGCTCGCCGATGATTACGCTTGCACGGTGGTGGTGGATGACCGCAACGCCGATGCCCGGGCGCCCGACGGCGTCGCCGTTCTGGCGGCGTCGCGGTACCGCCACGCGCCGCGCCCGCCGGAGGCGCTGCATATCTACCAGATCGGCAACAATCCCGATCACGTCTACATGCTGCCGTTCCTCGCCAAACGGCCCGGGCTCGTCGTCGTGCACGACCCGGTGCTGCATCACCTGCTGGACTGCGCGACGATGGCGGTCGGCGACTACGCAGGCTATGTCGATGCGCTGACGTGCGAATACGGCGCGGCGGGACAACTGCTCGGCCAGCTTTGGTGGTTGCGCGAGCAGCGCATGCATTTCGATCTGCCCATGCTCGCGGGCCTGCTCGGTCCGGCGCGGGGCGTCGTCACCCATTCGCGCTTCGCCGCCGGGAAAGTCCTCGCCCGGGTCCCGGACGCCGAGGTCACCGTCGTGCCGCATCAGTTCGCCGCGCCCGCGCCGTATCTGTTGGCGGGCCGGGAAGCGACGCGGGCGGCGCTCGGCGTCGCGCCCGAGGAGGTGCTGTTCGTTTCGCTCGGTTTCGTCGGCTCGCTGAAGCGCATCGACGTGGCGCTGCGTGCCCTGGCGCTGGGCCGCGACCGCATGCCGCCGTTCCGATATCTGATCGCAGGCAAGATCGACCGGAACGAATACGACGTCATCGGGATGGCCGCGGCGGAGGGGCTGGGCGAGCGTCTCATCGCGCCGGGCTTCGTGCCCGAGGCCGAGTTCTTCGCCCTGCTGCAAGCCGCCGATATCGTCATCAACTTGCGTCATCCGGTCGCCGGCGAAACGTCCGGCACGATGATCCGCGCCCTCGGCATGGGCGCGGCGGTCGTCGTCGTCGATCGCGGCGCATTCGCCGAGATCCCCGACGGCGCCGCGGTCAAGATCCGCTGGGGCGCTGACATCGCGGAGCGGCTGGCCGGCGAGCTGGTTTCGCTGGCGAACGATCCCGACCGGCGCCGCGCGATCGGCGGTGCAGCGCGGCAGGCGATCGGGCGCGGACACGACGTCGCGCAAACGGCCTCCTCTTATCGGTCGGCGATCGCGCGCGCCAGGGCGCAGCCCGCGCGGCCCTGGGCGACAAGCTGCATCTGGGCCTATCCGCCGCCCGGCGATCTGTCGCGGCGGATCGAAGCCGCGGTCGCCGCCCGGACGCCATCGCCTGAGCTGCCGCTGTGGTTCCGTTCCGGATCGATTCCGCTTTGCGATCGGGTGGCGCGGATCGCGGTGTCGGGCGGCGGCGAGGACGACAGGGATTTGCTGGCCGCCTATCTCGGGTTGGTGCCGGACTATGTCGATCTCGCATCGGCAGCGGCACGATCGGTCGACCTCGCGATTGTGATCGCGAGGTCCGATAGGGCGTTCGCCGACCTGGGCGGCCTGTTCGTCGCGCTCAATCGCGTTCTCGCCTTCGGCGGCCTGGTCGTGATCGACATCGCGCGTCCGGCGTCGCGCGTCGAACCCTGGCTGCTGGAACGGCCCGATCACGGCGAGCGGCTGTTCGAGGCGTTCGGCTTCCGCGTCGAGGTCGGCATCGCCACGGCGCCGCCCACGCTGGTTGCCGGCTTGGCGCCGCCCGCCTCCGTCGAGCGCTGCTGGCGGGCGGTCAAGCTGAGTGAGTTCCTGCTCGGCGCCGAAAGCCGCGCGCGCGCCCGCGCCGCCGCGCGTCGCGACGCGGTCTGAACCATGGACATCCTGATCGTCTCGCCGATCCCGAGCCATCCTCCCAACCAGGGCAACAGCGCGCGCATCCTGGCGCTGGGGCGCGCAATGCAATGCGCCGGGCTGCGGGTTCATTTCCTCTATCACACGATGGAGGGGCTGACGGAGGCACAGCATCGCGCCATGGCGTCGTGCTGGGACGAGCTGCATATCGTTCCGACCGACGGACGCGAGCCGATGATGACCGGCGGGTCGGTCTATCGGCTGGACGACTGGTTCGCCGGATCGGTTGCCGAGGCGGCGCGCACCCTGCACCGTCGCTGGCGTTTCGCGGCGGTGATCGTCAACTATGTCTGGATGAGCGCGGTGCTCGAGGCGTTCGGCGCCGACGTTGTGAAGATCATCGATACCCACGACATCTTCGGCGGTCGCGACGGCATCCTTGGGGCCGCGGGGCTGCAGCCGAGCTGGTATTTCACCAGCGTCGCCGAGGAGGCGCGGGGTCTCGCCCGGGCGGACATCGTGCTGGCGATCCACGCTGACGAGGCGCGGCATTTCCGCGCGCTCGGCCACACCGGCGTCAGCGTCATCGGCCACCTCGCGGCGCAGCACCTGCGTCATCCCCGCCTGCGCGGCGCCGAGCGTCTGGCGGTCGGGTACCTGGCCAGCGGCAATCCGCTGAACCTCGCATCGTTCGAGCGGCTGCGCGCCAGGATCGCCGCCAACGGTGCGGCGGAACGATACCGCTTTCTGCTGGCGGGCTCCATCTGCTCAAGACTCCCCGGGTCGGCTGCGCCGTTCGAGGCGCTGGGCTTCTTCGATCAGGTGGATACGTTCTACGATTCAATCGATCTGGTAGTGAATCCGATGATCGGAGGCACCGGGCTGAAGATCAAATCCGTGGAAGCCGTGTTCCAGGGCATGCCGCTGATCGCGACCGCGAGCGCGATGGTCGGTCTGCCGGTGCGCCATCCTCTGCATTCCTTGCCCGATCCGGAATCGCTGGCCGACCTGTTGCGCCGCCATCCGTTCGGCGAAGCGGAACTGCGCGCCCTCGCCGTCGCATCGCGCGATTGCGCCGCGCTTTATGCCGAGACGGTGCGCGCCGGCCTCGCCGAACTGGCCGCGGCCATCACGGCGCCGGATCAGTTGAAGTCGGCGAGACGCGCCAGCAGGAAATCGCGGAACACCGCGACGCGCTTGGAATTGCGCAGCTCCTCCGGGTAGACGAAGAACACGTCGACCTTCGGCGGCTTCACGTCCGGCAGCAGCTGGACCAACTGGCCGTTGGCTTCGGCGGCCATGTAGTGCGGCAGGGCGGCGACGCCGAGCCCCGTTCGCACAGCCTGCAGCATGGCCTGTAGGTTGTTGACCTCGAGCACCGCGCGTCGCGGGGCGCCGGTGCGGCGGTCCATCTCGGCCAGCCAGTTGATGTCGGGCACCGGCGGATTGTAGTCGCCGAACAGGATCAGCCGGTGGTCGTCCAGATCGTCGAGCCCGCGCGGGGTGCCATGTTTCTTGATGTAATCTGGCGAAGCAACGATCTGCCAGGTTATCGTCATCAGATGCCGCTGCACCAGATCGGGCTGCTTTGGCGCATGCATCCGGATCGCGACATCGGCCTCGCGCATCGCGAGATCGAGCTCGGTGTCGTCGAGCAGCAGCGTCATCGTCACGTCCGGGTAGGCGTCCAGGAAACCCTGCAGCCGGGGCGCCAGCCACGTCGCGCCAAATGCCACAGTGGTCGTCACCTTCAACCGACCGGCCGGACGCTCCTTGCTCTCGGTCAGCAGCGCCTCGGTCATCGCCAGCTTGGCGAACACCTCCCGCACCGTCCGGTTCAGCGCCTCGCCCTGCTCGGTCAGGATCAGCCCGCGCGCATGGCGGTGGAACAGCGGCACCTGGAGCGCTTCCTCGAGGGCCGAGATCTGGCGGGAAACCGCCGACTGGCTGAGATTGAGCGTGTCGCCGGCGTGCGTGAAGCTGCCGGCTTCCGCCACTGCGTGAAACACGCGAAGTTTGTCCCAGTCCATACTTCGGCCTTTCCAGTGCCGCCCGGAATCCGCCTGGACGACGTTCATCCATCCCGCCTTGCCGGTGTGCTCCCGGCCAGTGATCGTGGAACGCGCGCGGACTCATTCCGCCGCGAGTCTGTGCCCCGTCGTCTGTTCGGCGAGCCATTTTTCCGCCTCCAGCGCCGCCATGCAGCCGCTGCCCGCCGCCGTTACCGCCTGACGGTAGATCCGGTCCTGCACATCCCCCGCGGCGAACACGCCGGCGACCGAGGTGTGGGTGCTGCCGGGCGAGGTCAGGATGTAGCCGTCGGCGTCGTGTTCCACCTGTCCGGCGAAGATCGCCGTGTTCGGCGTGTGGCCGATGGCGACGAAAACGCCGTCGACGGCGAGGTCGGTCATCGCGCCATCGTTCACATTGCGAAGTCGGACACCGCGTACCGTCTCGGGCGTGCCGGCGCCAAGGACCTCCTCGACCACGCTGTCCCAGACGACGCTGATCTTCGGGTTGGCGAACAGGCGCTGTTGCAGGATACGTTCCGCCCGCAGCGCGTCACGCCGATGAACCAGCACCACCTCGCTCGCGTGATGCGTGAGATAGAGCGCCTCCTCGACCGCTGTGTTGCCGCCGCCGATCACGGCGACGCGCTTGCCGCGGAAGAAGAAGCCGTCGCAGGTGGCGCAGGCCGAGACGCCGGCGCCGCGCAGCCGCGTTTCCGACGGCAGGCCCAGCCAGCGGGCCTCCGCGCCGGTGCAGATGACGACCGCATCGGCGATGTACCGATCGCCCGAATCGCCAGTGCAGACGAAAGGCCGGGCCGCGAAATCGACCGCTGTGATGATGTCCTGCACGATCGTCGTGCCGACGTGTTCGGCCTGCCGCGCCATCTGCTCCATCAGCCAGGGACCCTGAATGACGTCGGCGAAGCCGGGATAGTTCTCGACGTCCGTCGTGATCATGAGCTGACCGCCCGGTTGCAATCCAGCAACGACAACCGGTGTGAGGCTGGCCCGCGCGGCATAGATCGCGGCGGTATAGCCGGCCGGGCCGGCGCCGATGATGAGGACAGGCGTGCGATGGTTAGGCGTCATCCGGTCGGTCTCGACTCCACAATCAGCTAGATTATTGGTCCAGCGTCGCGTCGCGCAAGGCAAAGCCGCATTCGGGGGCCGATTTGGCGCGGATCGACGGGGCTTGCGCATGGTCCGCCGTGCAATAATATTGCGTACTTCGCAGTGATGCGGACGCACTCTTTCAACCAACTCGCCGGTGCAACGCCGACCATGAAAGCCACCGCCGACGCGGCGATCGAACTCGATGCGATTGATCGGCGCATCCTTGCCGAGTTGCAGGCCGATGGTCGCATGACTAACGTCGAGCTGGCGCGACGCGCGGGGATTTCGGCGCCGCCCTGCCTGCGCCGCGTGCGCCGCCTCGAGGAGGCGGGGGTCATCCAGGGCTATCACGCCGCGACCGACGGGCCGAAGCTCGGCTGGCCGGTGATGTTCTTCGCCGTCGTCGGGCTCGACAGCCAGAAGGAGGCCGTGCTGGCAGCGTTCGAGTCCCATGTCGCCGGCTGGGCCGAGGTGCGGGAGTGCCACATGATCCGCGGCGGCGGCGATTTCCTGCTCAAGCTCGTGGCGCGCGACACGCCGCATGAAAATCAGATCACCCAGCGGCTCACCGGGCTGCCGATGGTCGGCCGCGTGCAGACGCTGCAGACGATCCGCACCAGCCGGTTGCTGGCGGGCGTGCCGCTCTAGCCCCCGGTGGCCCTCGCCAACGGTTCCGCCGCCCCCGCCGGGCTGCTCGCCAACGGCATCGTGTTCGGCCTGCTGCTCGCCGCGCCGGTAGGCCCGATTTCGCTGCTGTGCATCCGCCGTTCGCTGGCCGAGGGATTTGCCGTCGGCTTCGCCGGCGGCATCGGCACGGCGTTCGCCGATGGGCTGTATGCGTTGGCGGCCGCGATCGGATTGGCCGCGATCGCCGGGCCGTGGATCCGTCACTGGGCGTTCTCGGTGCTCGGCGCCGGCATGCTGCTCTGGCTGGCATGGAATGCGTGGCGTGCCCTTCCGGGCGAAGCGGCGGCGACCGAGCGGCCACGCGATCTGGCCGGCGCCGCGATGTCGACCTTCGCGCTCACCCTCGCCAACCCGGCGACGATCGCGACCGTCGCCGCCGTGCTGCCTTCGCTCGGCCTCACCGGCGAGGAAGGCGCGGGCGGCGTCGCCGCGCTCGCGGGCGGCGTGTTCCTGGGCTCGCTCGGCTGGTGGGCGGTGCTGGCCGGCGGGGTTTCCGCGCTGCGCCATCGGCTGTCGCCGGGCGCGGTGCGCAACATCAACCGTGCGGCGGCCGTCGGCCTCGCCGGCTTCGCGCTGATTGTCGTCTGGCGCGCGATCGGGTAACGCCGCGCGGATGAACGTCTCGGCGATAGGCGCCGGCGGCAGGCCCGCGTTGGCGCTGCCGGCCGAACTCAGCGTCGTCATCCCCTGCTATAACGAGCGCGCCAACGTGGCGCCCCTCATCGCGGCTCTGGACGCGGCGCTGAAGGGTATTGCCTGGGAAGCGATCGTGGTCGATGACGACAGCCCCGACGGCACGGCCGCCGAGGCCCGACGCCTCGCGCGGCGCGATCCGCGGGTGCGGTGCGTCTGCCGCATCGGGCGGCGCGGGCTGTCCTCGGCGGTGATCGAGGGCGCGCTGACCGCTTCGGCCGACTTCATCGCCGTCATCGACGGCGACATGCAGCACGACGAGACGCGGCTGCCGGAGATGCTGCGGCTGTTGCGCGCCGGCGCCGCCGACATCGTCGTCGCCAGCCGCCATGTCGACGGCGGCGATGCCGGCGGGCTGGCGTCGTCGTTTCGCCATGGCGCATCCGACCTCGCCAACCGCGCCGCCCGCCTTTTCCTGCCCGCGCCGCTCACCGATCCGATGAGCGGCTACTTCATGGTGCCGCGACCGCTGTTCGAGCGTCTCGCCCCCCGGCTGACCGGGCAGGGCTTCAAGATCCTGCTCGACCTCGTCCTGTCGGCAGGGCCGGGCATCCGGGTGGTCGAGATCCCGGCGGTGTTCCGCCGCAGGGCGGCCGGCGAGAGCAAACTCGACGTGCTGGTCGCGATCCAGTTCGCCGCCCTGCTGCTGGACAAGGCGGCGGGCGGCGTGGTGCCGCTGCGTTTCATCGCCTTCGCGGCCGTCGGCGCGGTCGGCGTGCTGGTGCATCTCGCCGTGCTGACCGCGCTGCGCCCGGGCGTGCTGTTCGGCCCGCTGCCCTTCGAGGGCGCGCAGGTGGCGGCGACGCTGGTCGCCATGCTGGCCAATTTCCAGCTCAACAACGTGCTCACCTACCGCGACCGGCGCCTGCGCGGCGCGCGGCTGTGGCGTGGTCTGGCGCTGTTCGTGGTGGTCTGCGGCCTCGGCGCGGTCGCCAATATCGGCATCGCCAACGTGCTTTATGCGGGTCACGCCACCTGGACGCTGGCGGGCCTGGCCGGTGGCGCCATCGGGGTCGTCTGGAACTACGCGGTGTCCTCGACGCTGGTCTGGCGTCCGCGGTGACGCCGGCGCTCGCGGCGCTCGTCGCGATCACGCTGCTGCGTCTCGTCGTTGCCGCGATGGTGCCGCTGTCGCCGGACGAGGCCTATTACTGGATCTGGTCGCGTGCCCTCGCGCCGGGATACTTGGATCATCCGCCGGCCGTTGCCCTCATGATCCGGCTTGGGACCTCGCTCGCCCAGGCGACGCCGCTCGGCGTCCGGCTGCTGGGTCCGCTGGCGGCGGCGGCCGGCACTTTGCTCGTCGCGCGGGCGGCGGAGGACCTGTTTCCGGGTCGCCGCGCCGGCGTAACGTCGGCGCTGTTGCTGAACGCCACGCTGGTGCTTGGCGCCGGCAGCGTGATGATGACGCCGGACGTGCCGTTGTTGCTGTTTTGGACCGCCGGCCTCGCCGGCGCCGCGCGCTGGCTGGCGACGCGTGATGGCCGCTGGTGGCTCGCCATCGGGCTGGCCTGCGGTGCCGCGCTGGCGAGCAAGTACACGGCAATCCTCCTCCCGCTCGGTCTCGGGCTGTGGCTGCTCTGGGTGCCGGCGCTGCGGCTTGTGCTGCGCTCGCCGTGGCCTTGGGCGGGCGCGGCCGCGGGGGCGGCGGTGTTCATGCCGGTGCTGGCATGGAATTCCGCCAACGGCTGGATCAGCTTCGCCAAGCAGGGCGCCCGCGCCGGCAGCTGGAATCCGGCGCGGGCGCTGCAGTTCCTGGGCGAGCTTCTGGGCGGGCAGATCGCTCTGGCGACGCCGGTCGTGTTCGCGATGTGCGTGGCGGGCACGCTTGCCGCCCTGCGCCATGCCGTGCGCGATCGCGACCCGCGCTGGTCGCTTCTGGCCTGCCTGCTCGCGCCGCCGGTCTTGATCTTCATCCAGCACGCGCTGGGCGATCGGGTGCAGGGCAACTGGCCGGCAATCGTCTACCCGGCGGCGGTCATCGCCGCCTCGGCGCTGGTCGGTCCGGTCTGGCGGCGTCTGCTGGTTCCGGCGGTGGCGACCGGCGCCGCCATCACCCTGCTCGTCTACGTGCAGGCGATCGCCATGCCGTTCCGCGTTACCGGGATCGTCGATCCCGTCGCACTCCGGCTCGCCGGCTGGGGCGGGTTCGCCGACCGCGTCGAGGCCATCCGGCGCGCCGACGAGGCGCTGTTCGTCGCCGCCGACAATTACGGGATCGCGGCGGAGCTCGCCTGGCACCTACCGTCCGGCGTCCCGGTGATCGGCGTCGATCCACGCTGGGAGGTGTTCGATCTGCCGGGTGGCGAGGGCGCCATCGCCGGCCGTCGCGGCATCCTGGTGCGCAGCCGGCGGCGCGGCGGGGATATCGACATGCGGCCCTGGGCCGAGCTGGTCGAGATCAGGCAGGTCACGCGCGGCGTTCCCGGCGTGACGGCGGAGGCCTTCGCGCTGTATGATGTGTTTGGCCGTCCGAGCGCGGCGGCCAGCGTTGTGCTGCCGAGCCGCGAGTGAGGCGGCCGAGCCGGATTGGAGCCGATTTGGACCACGTATCGCAGTTGCCTGGGTTCGACGACGTGCTCGCCGCCCGGCACCGGCTGCGCGGACGCATCGTGCGCACGCCGATGCTGCGCCACCCGATGCTGGACGAACTGACCGGCGGCACCATCCTGCTCAAGGCCGAGCCGCTGCAGCGGACCGGCAGCTTCAAGCTGCGCGGCGCCTCGAACGCGATCCTCCAGCTGGACGAGCAGGAGCGGCGTGCAGGCGTCGTCACCCATTCCTCCGGCAACCATGGCCAGGCGACCGCCTGCGCCGCCGCCTCGGTCGGGGCGCATGCGACCGTGTTCATGCCGCAAGACGCCCCGCGGGTGAAGATCGAGAGCACGCGGCGCTGGGGTGCCGACATCATCCATTATGACCGGGTCAGGGACGACCGCGACCGTCTGGCGCGCGGCTTCGCCGAGCGGACGGGCGCGATCCTCGTGCCGCCGTTCGACCATCGCGACGTGATCGCGGGACAGGGCACGCTGGCGCTCGAACTGGTCGAGGACGCCCGGGCGGACGGCCTGACGATGGACGCGCTGCTCGTCTGCACCGGCGGCGGCGGTTTGATCGCGGGTTGCGCGCTGGCGATCGACGGGGCGTCGCCGGGCACCGAGGTGTTTGCGGTCGAGCCGGAAGGCTGGGACGACACCGGGCGTTCGCTGGCGAGCGGCGAACGGCAGGTCAACGCCCCGGGCGGCTCGATGCTGTGCGACGCGCTGCTCGCCAGGACCCCGGGCGAACTGACATTCGCGCTCAACCGCGAGCGGCTGGCGGGAGCGCTCGCGGTGAGCGATGCCGAGGTTCTGGCGGCGATCGCGTTCGCCTTCAACCACCTCAAGTTGGTGGTCGAGCCCGGCGGCGCGGTCTGTCTCGCCGCCTTGCTCGCCGGCCGGTTCAACGCCACCGGCAAGATCGTCGGCGCGGTGCTGAGCGGCGGCAATGTCGATCCGGCCGTGTTCGAACGCGCGCTGGCCTCCTGATGCCCGACACGCTGTCACCGCCGCCGTTGCGATCGCGCGTGTCGGAAGCCGAATGGCAGGCGCGCCTGGACTGCGCGGCGGTCTATCGTCTGCTCGCCGCCTTCGGCATGAGTGACCTCGTTTACAACCATGTGACGCTGCGGGTGCCGGGCGAGGGCGAGCGGCTGCTGATCAACCCGTTCGGCTGGATGTACGAGGAGATCACGGCCTCCAGCCTGATCACCATCGACATCGCCGGACGCGTGCTGCTCAACCCGCACAGTGATATCGGCATCAATCCCGCCGGCTATGTCATCCACAGCGCCGTGCACGCCGCCCGCCAGGATGTTGGCTGCGTCGTCCATACCCACACCCGCGCCGGCATGGCGGTGTCATCGATGGCCTGCGGGCTGCTGCCGCTGACCCAGACCGCGATGCGCTGCATGCCGGTCGCGCTGCACGCGTACGAGGGTCCGGCCGTGGATCTGGACGAGCGGGCCCGCCTCGTCGCCGACCTCGGCGGGGCAAGCTGCATGATCCTGCGCAATCACGGCCTGCTCACCGCCGGACCGACGGCCGCGCAGGCGTTCAATGCCATGTACTGGCTCGAGATGGCGTGCCGTGCGCAGGTCGACGCGATGGCGGCGCGCGCCGAGCTTGTGCTGCCGGAGGCGTCGGTCGTCGAGCGCAGCGTCCATCTGTACCGGCCGACGACCCGCCGCCCGTTCGGCGAACTGGAGTGGCCCGCCATGCTCCGCTTTCTCGACCGCCGCGATTGCGGCTGGCGCGACTGATCCCATTCCGATCCGTCTTTGATGCCTCCGCGTCGCGATTAGGGGCGCGTTAAGCGACGCCCGGCATCGTCGTCGCGACATCGACGGGTTGGACACATGGCGGTTAGAGGCGGCGGCAAGCGCAACGCGGACGGGGACCGGGGGGTCATCATCCGCCGCATCGAGATTGTCGAGAGCGGCGGCCACCACGGCGGCGCCTGGAAGGTGGCCTACGCCGATTTCGTGACCGCAATGATGGCCTTCTTCCTGCTGATGTGGCTGCTCAATGCCACCACCGAGGAACAGCGCCGCGGCCTGGCCGATTATTTCAGCCCGGTCGTGGCGTTCAGCCATTCGATGGCCGGCTCCGGACAGCCGTTCGGCGGCAAGACTCCGTACGACGAGGGCGCGCTCGCCTCGGACCGCGGGGCTGTGCAGCTTGTGACGGGCAAGGCCCCCGTCGTGCCCGATGCCGAGGAGAGCGATGGCGACGTGCAGCCGCAGACCGCGCCCCCGCAGGGGGCAGGCGACCGGTCAGGCATCGCCGGCGGATGGCGATGCATCGGGCGGCCAGCCGACCGACGGCCAGCGATCGGGTTCCGCCGCGGGTACGGCCGGCGCCGGCCCGACCGTCGCGGCCCGCGTTGTCGCCGCCGGCGCCGCGTCGGAGCGCGCCGATGCGAAGCAGGCCGCTCCGCTCGCTGCGATCGACGATAAGTCGATCCGGGCCGAGGCCGAGCGGCGGGAGCGGGCGGCGTTCGAGCAGGCGGCGGCGCAGATCCGGGAAGCAGTGCGGAACGACCCGCATCTCGCCGACCTGGCCCAGCAGTTAGCGATCGACCTGACGCCCGAGGGGCTGCGCATTCAGATCCTGGACGAGGAACATCAGCCGATGTTCGCCACGGGCTCGGCCGTGCCCAACGACCGCGCCCGGCTGCTGTTGCAGAAGGTGGCGCCCGTGCTCGCCCGGCTCACCGAGCCGATTTCGATATCCGGTCACACCGATTCCGTGGTCTATCGCGGCGCCGACAGAAGCAATTGGGAGTTGTCCGCCGAACGCGCCAACGCTACCCGGCGCCTGCTGATCGATTCCGGTCTGGCAGAGGAACGGATTCGCAGCGTCACCGGCAACGCAGACCGCGACCCGCTGCTGCCGTCCGACCCGCAGGCGGCGGCGAACCGGCGCATCGCCATCGTCGTGCTGCGCGCCGCCTATCCCGCGCACGCAATGATCTCGCCCCCGGCCTCCGATCTTGTATCGAAACAGCCTCCGCCCGCCGCGAAGTGACGCCGACGGATGCTGACACTCGGCGGCCTTGGCTTCGTCCTCGCCTGCGTCTTCGGCAGCTATATCGCCTCCGGCGGCAGCCTCGCGCCGCTGATCGAGGCGATGCCGTTCGAGCTGCTGACGATCGGCGGCGCGGCGATCGGCACGTTCCTGATGGCCAACAGCATGCACGACGTCAAGCATACGCTGAAGGGCTTCGGCAAGATCATGAAAGGGGCGGTGTTCCACAAGAAGGATTACGTGGAGCTGCTCAGCCTGCTGTATTTTTTCATGCGCCAGGCCAGCACCAAGGGCCCGATGGCGCTCGAGGCGCATATCGAGAAGCCGGGCGACAGCGCGGCGTTTCAGAAGTTCCCGAAGGTTCTGAACAACCACCACGCAACCGCGATGATCTGCGATTATCTGCGCATGGTCGGGATGAACGCCGACGATCCGAACCAGATCGAGGACGTGATGGCGCGCGAACTGCGCAAGACGCTCAACGAGGAACTGCACGGATCGCAGGCGCTGCAGACGATGGCCGACGGTCTGCCGGCGCTCGGCATCGTGGCGGCCGTTCTGGGCGTCATCAAGACCATGTCGCACATCAACGAGCCGCCGATGGTGCTCGGCGCCATGATCGGCGGCGCGCTGGTCGGCACGTTTCTCGGCGTCCTTCTCGCCTACGGCATGGCCGGTCCGTTCGCCGCCCGCCTGAAGGGCGTGGTCGAGGAGGAGGCAAAATATTACGAGGTCATTCGCGCGGTGCTCGTCGCCCATCTCCACGGCAACGCACCACAGGTCAGTGTCGAGACCGGGCGCAAGATGGCGCCCAACCAGCACATGCCGAGCTTCCAGGAACTGGAAGAGGCGGTCCAGTCGGTGCAGATCGGCTGACCGCAGGAGCCAAGCGGCCGCCGGCGCTGCGCTGCCCGGCGACCCCCCGAGCCGCCCGGACATCCAGACCAGCCCTGCGGCCCCGGGTCTCAGCCCTGGGCATCCGGTGCCGGTGACGCGCCGGCTCATTCGCCCCCCGGATGCGCGGCCGACGCGCGCGTGGCGGTCGCGCGAGGGTAACCGGGACAGCGTTCGCGAGGACGATCCGTCGCGTCGTTGCCGGTCGGCGCTCAGTTGGCGTCGAGCAGGGCGAGGGCGGCTTCAGGTCCGCAGATGATTTCAACAAGACGGGCGCGATCGGCCAGCGTCAGGCCGGCATCGGCGCCCGAACCGTTCAGGGCGGCGATGCGGTTGGCGGCGGCGCGGAGCGCGGCGTCGTAGGTCTCGCCGCCGCCGAGCCGGCGCGAGGCGGCCTCGAACCGCCGCAGCTCGCGGGCATTGGTCTCGAGTGTTTCGACCTCCGTCGCCGAGGCGGTGGTGGCGCAGCGGTCGAGTGGCGCGAGCAGTATGTCGCCGAGCTGGCCGACGAACCGCCTGCGGCAGGCGACATCCAACTTTCGGCGGATGGCGTCGATCCGCTTCAGACCGTCAGGCGTGCGTATTTCATCCGAGAGGGCATCAAGCAGGCTGGCCGCCCGGCTGACCGCCACCCCGGCGCTGGGCCAGCCGTGCCCGCCGAACACCTCTTGGGCGCCCCGCTCGGCGTCGACATCCAGCCGATCGAGCATCGCGCGCAGCGCCGTATCGGCGTCGGCAGCCTTGTCTCCGCGCCGCGACGTCGCGACCACGCGCAGGGCCCGCAGCACGCCGGCCTGATCGGGCAGCCGCTTGAGCAGCACCTCCAGCATCAGATTGAGCGGCTGGCCGCCGGCCGCCGCGGGTTCGCGCAGGATCGTGGCGACAGCCTCGATGTGCGTTTCGGCCTCGCACGGCTCCGACGCCAGACGCTCGATCGCGATCGCCTCGGACCAGACCCATCGCAGCCGCGCGGCGATCGCCTTGTAGTCTTCGGCCTGCAGCCCTGTGTGCATGTTCCAGTTGTTGGGGACAGGGCCATCGGCAATGCGTTCCGCGGCGTGCGGCCAGAGTCTCGATCCGGCCTCGAGGACTGCGTCGCACTCATCGACGGCACGATCGCGGATGATCGCGTCGATGTCGCGTGTGGCGGCTCCGAGTTCGCCGCGAATGGCTTCCGAAATCGGATTGATCGCGGTCCGCGGCACCCCGATCGCGGCGCGCCGCCATTCCGCACCGGGGACGATGACGGAATCGAGCGGCAGGAACAGCAGCCGCGAGAACCGCAACGGCCGGCGCAGCCGGAGCTGCTTCAGGCGGGCGCGGACCGGCACGACCAGCGCGTCCGCGCTCCCGCGATCAGACATCGCATCGATCAGCGCGACGACCTCGACAAGCTGGCGGTCCGCCGCCTCGACCACGTGCTGGCGCACCGCGGTGATCGTCGTCTTGTCTGACGCTGTCATCGTGCGCCCCTATGCCGCGAACGCGCGGAGTTGTTCGTGGCGGGCAATGGCGTCGACGAACATCGCTCCGGTGCGCCAATCCTCGCGATTTTGCACCGTGCGCCGGAGCCGGCGGGTCTGGTCGACGTCGATCGTGCAGCCGACCCAATCGCCGGCCTCGTTCGGGACATAGGGCACCATCGGCGCCATGTCCTCGAGCGCGCGGCGCCGTTCGCGCGTCGTCGTCGCCGCGCGCCAGATCAGGCAGATAGGCTCCCACCCGTCGAGCAGCCACTCGGGTCGGGCGACGAGTTGAACCACCGGCGCGTGCGCGTTCTGCCAGCGCAGCAGCAGCGCCTTCATGTCGCGCAGCAGCAATCGGGCTTCGGTCAGCGTCGCCTCGGTGCATTTCAGGCTGAGGCGTGCGATCTCGCCGATCATCGAGGCGGCCGTGCCCGTGTCGTCGTCGTGGCCTGCTGCCCAGCGCGCCATGTCGGTTTCCAGCAGCCGCAGATTCCCCGTCAGCATGCCGGCGCGCGAGGAAGCGCTCTGGCTGCCGACGCCGATCGTCGCGTAGTGGTCGGCCAGCTCCTCGAGGCTGCGTGCCAGCGCTTCGGCGGTCTGACCTAACCTCGGCGCCACCTGGCTGAGCGCGCGCTTGGCGCGGATTTCCAGCTGCTTCGGGTGCTCCTGCTCCGGCGGCACCGGGTTGGTCCCGGGCGGCTCCGCCTGGCGGACGAATTCCAGCAGCAGCAGGAAATTGGCCACCATCCGTGCCTGACTATCCGCCTCGATCGCCGCCGCCGCGGCCGTCGCCGCGGCGCGTCCGGCCAATCCCTCGCTCGCGACGCGCCGTGCCGCCGCCCGGATCGATGCCGGCGTCACGGCGCGCTGGCGCGATACGGCCTGGTAGAGGCGGGTGTCATGCACCGTCGGCCGGCAGAGCTGATCGACGTTCGACCACGCCATGATGTAGACGCCGCGCCCGCCGGACGGATTGGGCACGATCAGCTCGGGGCCGCCCCGCTCGCTCGGCCGCACCCTGGCGGCAACCAGGATCGGCGTCGTGAACGGGACGGCGACCCCCCGCTCGACGAAGGTGGTCGGCTTGTAGGTTTCAACGAGCGGCGGTGTCGGTCCGTCCATCGTCCTATGCGGTGCGCCCATGAGAACACCCATTGTCGCGCCGATAGTGTGAACGGATCATGAACGCCGCGCCGGCGGCCTTGCCCGGGTTGCGGCGGTACGGACGCGCCCGCCTCAGGCAGGGGCGAAAATCGTCGCTCCCGCATCGGCCGCCACCACCGCGGCCCGAAACGGCGCGAACAGTTCACGCCCGACGCCCCCGTGATATGCCGCAAGATCGGCTTCGGCGACGGGCCGCGCCGAGAACTCGGCCGGGTCGACCAGCACCTCGAGCCGGCCCGCCGGCGCGTCGAGCCGCAGCATGTCGCCGTCGCGCAGCCGCGCGATCGGACCGCCCTCGGCGGCCTCGGGCGTCACGTGCAACGCGGCCGGCACCTTGCCCGAGGCGCCGGAAAGCCGCCCATCCGTCACCAATGCGACGCGGAACCCCTTGTCCTGCAGCACGCCGAGCGGCGGCATCAGCTTATGCAGCTCGGGCATCCCATTGGCCCGCGGTCCCTGGAAGCGCACCACCGCGATCAGGTCGCGGTTGAGTTCCCCGGCCTTGAACGCCGCCTGCAGGGCTTCCTGCGAGTGGAAGATCCGCGCCGGCGCCTCAATGACGTGGCGTTCCGGCGCGACCGCGGAGGTCTTGACGACCGCGCGGCCGAGCGGGCCTTCAAGCAGCTTGAGGCCGCCGGTCGGCTGGAACGGTGCCGCGGCCGGGCGAACGATCGCTTCGTCCTCCGTCGTCGCCGGTGGGTCGCGGAAGACGAGGCTGCCGTCGGCGGCAAGCCCGGCCTCGGCGGCATAGCGGTCCAGGCCGCGGCCCCAGATCGTCTCCACGTCGTCGTGCAGCAGCCCAGCCGACAGTAGCTCTCGGATGACGAAGCCGGTGCCGCCCGCCGCCTGGAACTGGTTCACGTCGGCCTTGCCGTTCGGATAGACGCGGCAGAGCAGCGGCACGATTTCGGCGATGTCGGCGAAATCCTGCCAGGTGAGCGCGACGCCGCCGGCGGCGGCCATGGCGATCAGATGGATGGTGTGGTTGGTCGAGCCCCCCGTGGCGTGCAGTCCGACGATCGCATTCGCCCAGGCGCGCTCGTCGAGCATCCGCCCGACCGGCATGTAGTCGTTGCCCAGCGCGGTGATCGCCAGCGCACGGCGGGCGGCGGCGCGGGTCAACTCGTCACGCAGCTTCGTGTTGGGATTGACGAAGGACGATCCGGGCAGATGCAGACCCATGATCTCCATCAGCATCTGGTTGGTGTTCGCCGTGCCGTAAAAGGTGCAGGTGCCGGGCGCGTGGTAGGAACGCGCCTCGGATTCCAGCAGCTCGGCGCGACCGACCTTGCCTTCGGCGTAGAGCTGGCGGATGCGGCTCTTCTCGTCGTTGGGCAGGCCCGACGGCATCGGCCCGGCGGGCGCGAAGATCGCCGGCAAATGCCCGAAGGAGAGGGCGCCGATCACCAGGCCCGGCACGATCTTGTCGCAGACGCCGAGGTAGATCGCGGCATCGAACATCTGATGCGACAAGGCAACTGCGGTGCCCAACGCAATGACATCGCGGGAAAAGAGCGACAGTTCCATTCCGGCCTCGCCCTGCGTCACGCCGTCGCACATCGCCGGCACGCCGCCCGCGACCTGCGCCGTGCCGCCGGCCTCGCGCGCCGCCTCGCGGATCAGTTCGGGAAACCGCTCCAGCGGTTGGTGCGCCGACAGCATGTCGTTGTAAGCGGTCACGATGCCGATATTCGGCGTGCGCCCCTCGCGCAGCCGCAGCTTGTCCGTCGGCCCGCAGCCGGCGAAGCCGTGCGCCAGGTTGGCGCAGCCGAGCTTGTCGCGCGGCGGGGTGTGCGCCGCGGCGGCGGCGATACGGTCGAGATAGCGGGCGCGGCGATCGTGCGAGCGGCGAACGATGCGCTCGGTGACCTCGGCGATGCGGGCGTTGGTTTCGGTCATGCCATGTCCTCGTGCCAGGTGCGGCCGTTGCGCTCGATCAGGGCAACGGCGGCCGACGGTCCCCAGGTTCCCGACGTGTAGGGTTTGGGCTTGTCCTTCGAGAGGCTCCACGCCTCCAATATCGGGTCGATCCAGCCCCATGCCGCCTCGACCTCGTCGCGCCGCATGAACAGGGTCTGGTTGCCGCGCACCACGTCCATCAGCAGCCGCTCGTAGGCATCGGGATTGCGCACGCCGAAGGTGGCGGCGAAGCTCATATCGAGCGGCACGTGCTGCAGCCGCATCCCGCCCGGGCCGGGATCCTTGATCATGATCCAGAGCATCACGCCCTCGTCCGGTTGCACGCGGATGACGAGGCGGTTGGCGTTGATGCGCCCGGCCGAGCCGTCGAACACCGAATGCGGGATCGGGCGGAAGGCGACGACGATCTCGGACACGCGCGCGGCGAGACGCTTGCCGGTGCGGAGGTAGAACGGCACCCCGGCCCAGCGCCAGTTGGCGATGTCGGCATGGATGGCGACGAAGGTTTCCGTGAGACTCTCGCCGGCGTTGAGTTCCTCCAGATAGCCCGGCACGGGCCCGCCGGCCGAAGCGCCGGCGCGATACTGGCCGCGCACCGTGCGCTCCATCGCGATGCCGTCGACCAGCGGCTCCAGCGAGCGCAGCACCTTCAGCTTCTCGTCGCGCACGGCGTCGGCGCGCATCGAGGTCGGCGGCTCCATGGCGACGAGACAGAGCAATTGCAGGATGTGGTTCTGCACCATGTCGCGCAGCGCGCCGGCCCTGTCATAGTACCCGGCACGCCCCGCAACGCCGAGCGT